>Ga0214542_1000194_pt1 | contig 95370 bp, 49 predicted proteins | sample CNSS1metaG_FD_160096 | JGI IMG/M metagenome (GOLD analysis project Ga0214542, IMG submission 160096) | Root nodule microbial communities from cowpea collected in UCLA plant growth center, Los Angeles, California, USA - CNSS1 | ecosystem: Host-associated > Plants > Roots > Nodule | place: USA... | reverse complement strand
TTTATTACTTTTCTCTTAAAAATTTTATTTAAAAATTAATTACACATTTTTCTATAAATAATAAATATAATATTAATTATATTATTTTAAAAAAAAAAAACAAAAACAAAAGACCCGTGCGTATGCACGGGTTAGAGACTAGTTGAATATAAAAAAACTGACTCTGACACGTGGCATGATATTAGCTTGACACGTGGATTTTTTTAAAATTTAAAAAATAAAATTTAAAAAATAAAAAAATTAAAAAAAAAATAAAAAATCACAAAAATGACACGTGGCATGATATGGGCTTGACACGTGTACATTTTTTTTTTAAATTAAAAAAATTTAAAAAAAAATTAATTTTTTTTTAAAAATAAAAAAATAAAAAAAATCACAAAATGACACGTGGCGGTTACTGTTCACATCCGTTAACTATTTTAACGGTGTTAGCAAAAAGGACTTGATTGAAAAAATATAACAAAAAATAGGACCAAACTGAAAACAATTTCAAAAGTAAGACCAAAGTGAAAAAAGTCGACCAAAACTAGGACCAAATGACTATTTAAGCCAAATTAAAAATACTGAATTGTATCAAATTACACAACTTTCACTCAAAATTATTTATACTTAAACTGTTCCAACACAAATTGTAGTCTGCACCAACATTGCTCTAACCTTTCACGACCAAAATTAAAATTCTAAATTGTTATAATATAACACGACCCTGATTTAAAAGGAGAAAAAAAATTTTAAATCGGACAATGTTAACATTAGTCAGTGTTAATTTTAGGCGATTTTTAACATAATACTGAAGTCGTGGATATGTGACAGAAATTCAGTTTGATCAATATAAAATCTTTCAAACTTACATTAGTAATTGGACTTAAAATTACTTAAAATTCTTAAATTCCAGTAATCATAACTTCTTGTAATCATTTATATGTAATCATCCATCCATCAAAAGTCAGATATAAATCCATCCATAAAATATTTTGGAAAACGATATCAACATTCTCACTTTCACAGCGTAATTTTAGGCCTTTCACTGTGAACACCATTCCTTGTCTTATGTCAAAACATGCATACACTACCAACACTTTTCACCAGTAAAAAAAAAACACTACACAACACACTGTCTTCACCATGTTTTGTTCTACAACTTTCACTGTCTCTGAATCCAACACCAACAAAAATAACATATGACAGAAAAGTTGAAACATGTTATATATATATTATAGTAGATTATTATTGGAATAGGAGAAAGTATCTGTGAAGTAGTGTCCCCATACATATGTGTCAGTCTATCTATTCCTTACCACACTGGTTTACCCGGTTAAGAGTAATGACCCTACTTTTCTCTCTCACAGAACACAACAACTGCCACATCAGTTCCTAGGAAACAGGAAAAAGACACCCTTCAAACTTCTCCTCCAAGCCATCCATTCAAACGACATAGATACACCCAACATAAACAAACACAAAAAAGTAATCTTTCTGCATATATAATACCAAGGAGTGTTAACTTCTTCTCATCTCTTTTCCTTTCTTTCTGTGTGCTGAAGTGGAGATGGTTTTGATGTGCTGTTGTTTTGAATTTGAATCTGGGGTGGTGGCTGTGCAATGCAGGAGAAGGTTGAGGAGTTGGTTTTGGAGGGTTAGAGCATATATGAAGAGGCAAATGAAGAAGAATAAGAAGGGTTGTTCCACTAAGAACAACTTTATCTACGATCCTCTTAGTTACTCTTTGAACTTTGACGATGGCAATTTTCTCTTCTTTCACCTTCACCACCACACCACTCACAATGTGTGATGATGAAGATTTGAAGGTTAAGAAGTCACTTCACTTGTTTTCTTTTTGGGTTCTACGTGTGATTTATATGCTTCATGTTGTTGATGTTTAATGTTGTGTGAATCAAATGGGAAAAACTTGAATGTTACCTGCTTTATCTTTTCGTTATTTTTCTTATGCTCAAATACAATACTCTGAACGATTATGCCTTGCTAAAAAGCGAAGCAAACATTCTGGTGTTGCTTTGATTCTTTTAGTGTCAGTGTAACCTTGTGGAATCTCTGGAATACAGAGACAATTAAAATACTCATTACACAATCACAATGACCTTAACTGGATTTGCATCAGGTGTGATTGGATTTGGAGGAAAAAAAGTTAACTTCTTTCTAAGTTAGGAGAGGGTTTTAACATCTTGCAAAACACAATATGCAGTGCAGAGTACACCAGACCAACTTCTGCACAGAACAACATTCTTTAGTTTCATGATTTTTTTTTTTTTTCAAATGTTTATTCAATGATCAAACTCTCAACGTCAATAATAAAGAGCTAGCTCTATTATGGTAAATAATGCTTGTAGAGGTTGATTTGAACATTTTTTAATGGGTTTATTGCAAAAAAGAGTATTCTTTCCCTTCTATTGTTGTTAATATTATTGTAAAAACCATTTTTGTATATTTACTTTATTAATAATATTATGTTTATAACCTACAATATGTAAACAATTTCTCATGTTTTGTTTTATGCAATCGTAATTAGTATTTGTTTTTGAATAAATCATAGGTGTTTTCAAATTACTTTTATTTATCAACTAAATAAATTTGATGGATAAAACTTATAATCAAATCTCAAAGAATAATTATTTTTTAAATAAAATGTCTTTTAAATTTATCATTACTAATTTCTATTATATTACAAATTATCATTATTATTATACTTAATATTATTAGTATAATTATTACTATTACTGGAGTAAACACAGATGCTATTGATAGCGTTTCTCTGTACGTATTTTTTGAATTATATTTATAATTAATGATATTGTAATGTTATTAAGTTAATGAAGAAAATAAAAGTATATTTATAAAAACTAAAGTATATTATTAGTATAATTATTACTATTATTAACTGTATTATTTATTACCTATTAATTTATTTGTTATAATATTTAATAGTAATTAAATATTTAATTTTTATATTATTATTATTTAAATATAATATATATAATTATAATAATAATAATATATAATTATATAAATAATTTATTTATTTAAATATAACGATGATTATATTAAATTTTAAAATTTAAATTAAGAAAAACGCGGACGGTCTCCAACTATTAAATAACTTTTTAGTTATACAATTAAAATTTATAAAATGAATGTTTTTGTAAATTAAGTGCTGATAGAAACTTATGGAGGTGCAGGAACAAATAACCTAGATCTTCCCTCTTTCTATACTAGATGAATTTTTTTGGTAAAGTGATTGAATTTTTGTTTGACAATTATTAAATAAAAAAACTTGACAAAATAGCAAGTCCCGGAGAAATGGGCCAATAATGGAAACTTGACAAAAAGTTATGCAAGGGTCCAATTTAACAAAAAAAAATGAGTGGGCCAGAAATGAGGGAAAGGAAGGAAAAAATGAAATGAAAAGGAAAAGGCGCGGTTATTGGCGCTAAAACGAAAAGCATGACTGTTCAGTTTTCCCTCCTATGATTTCATACTATATATTGCAAATTGGAACCTTTTTGTGTTCTTACTTCGAATCCAGTGGAGTGTGAAGCAGAAGAAAACTGTGATTAGAAATGGCATCTCAGACGAGGAAGAGAGTGGACGCTGTTGATTCTCGCTCTGCTTCCGTTCTTGTTCGTGCTAAAGATGGCAGTGCTTTTGCGCGATGGTTCGTTACTCTTTGTAACTTCTTTCGTCTAAATTGATTATGATAATTGAAATTATAAATTATTCGCGTTGTTCTTGATATTATCCTATTAGGTTTTGGACTATCTATGTTGCGATATTATTTATGCCTTTTATTTACGACGCAGTGAAATTGTAGAGCATCTTTTACTTCCAGTTTCGTTATGTTTGTTTGTTGATGTGAGTTTTTTTTTTTTTTTTTCCTTGCAGTGACGAGTGCAAGAAGAATGTGCCGGTGGCACTCATCGACATGCACAATTGCAGCCTTGAGGCTAAAATTAAAATGAACCTTGGTATGACTGTTTATTCTTTTTTCTTTTTCTTTTAGTTGTTCTGTTTATCAGTGACTTTATAATAACTTTGTTTTTGTTTGATTATTCAGATGCGCAGGTTGTGGACCAGGCTGCCGAACCTAAGAAGCAAGAGAGGTGGTTGCTCCGATTCCTTCCTTTTCCATGATTTGTGTTTATAAAGGTTTGTAGTGCTTTTATTGACGTTTGATTCTTGACATTGTGTAGGAAGAAACCCAAATCTAAAGAGCCAAAGGCAAAAAAGGCTAAGGTAGAGAAGGTAAAGAAGGTCAAGGATCCTAACAAGCCTAAGCGTCCTTCCACGGCCTTCTTTGTCTTTTTGTAAGGATTGTTTTGTTTGTATGTGCCTGTGCTGTTAAAGATTCCGTGGTTTGTTTGTCTGTGAGTATGATTGAGGCAATAATCTGTTGCAGGGATGAGTTTAGAAAAACGTTTAAGGAAGCTAATCCTGATTCGAAGGATGTTAAAAGGGTATATTAAATATGCTTAAGTCCTTCTTTGGTTTGACCAAATGAATTGTAGTTGGGATTTATTGGTTGTCTTGTTTGTTGGGAAATCATAGGTTGGGAAGGAGGCTGGTGAGAAATGGAGGTCTATGACTGACGAAGTAAGTAAAACTGTTGCGTAGTGTTTCTGTGTTTCTTTACTTGTTTGATGCTAAATAATGTTCTCGACATACCCTGGTACTTCAGGATAAGAAGCCTTATTTGGATAAGGTTGCTGAACTCAAGGCAGAATATGAGAAGGCTATGGAAAGCTATAAAGCTGGTGAAGTTGAAGCTGTATGTTTACTTTTTTATTGTGTGGACATATATTTCTTGTTATTTGTTTATTGTTTTTGCTCTTTTGTTCTAACTAGGTTGATTTTGGTGCAGAATGAAGCTGGATCTGATAAGGAAACTGCTACAAAAGTGGAAGAAGAGTTAACCGATGAAGAGTAGTGATGGCGCTTTGGCACTCCTTAGAGCTTATAAATGTTATGGAAAGGCTGCTGAATTTCGTAGTGAGACTAGGGTTGTAAATTCTGAAATATGTTTTAGTCCGGCGCTAACGTTTAGTTGTTACTTTTTAAAATGCTTTGAAATCCCAGTGCAACATTTTGCTTTTGTAATGTTCCCATGAAATATTTGATGAATCGTAGCCACATTGTTTTCTACAAAGAGATTGATGCCTTTTAGTTTTTGTCTTAGATTATTCTACGTTTAAGGTAATTGATGGAGTATGGTGTGTGGCTGATGCCTTTTAGTTATGTTTCTTGCTTATTATATGTTTAGGGTAATTGATGATGTAGTATGGTGTGTGGCTACAGCTATTCATGACATTGACATGTGCGTAGCATTCAGTTGTAGGAGTTGCTGTGCGTTTGTTGGCTTGATTCACGCCATGCTTTTCTGGATAAGATTCTTTCAGGACATGGTGCTCTTTAGCGTTGTGGTCAACCTTTAAAAGCTAGGTCCACATGTGCCAGTGTTTACTGTGATATTTTTTAGTATACCCACACAAAAAAGCCGTTGAGACCATTCTAATATACAATCTAAGCTCGTAGTAAAATGAATGCATATTTTATTAGAAACAATGTTGAATTATAAAATTGAACTTGCATTGTGGTCGACCTCGAAAAGAAAAATATTCAGATGTGGGGGTACCTATTCTATTTTGCTCTATGTAACAATGATCGCAAGACATGAGCATATATATATATATAATATATATTTAGTATGATAGAGTCAGCATCTCACTGACCCATGCTTCCGTGTTTCTTGCATGGTTGTAAAGGTTTGCCACATAAGCACAAGTTGTGGCCGTAAGCAACCGGTCGAAAGATGTTGAATGGTCGGGTTTGTGGTATTTCACCACACAGTTTGTTTGCCCTGAAATTTGCATGCCTTAGGCCAGTTAACTGTGATAAACTACTCGGAATTTGACCTGTTAATCCATTTATGGATACATCAAGCCATTTTAGTTTCAGCAACTGACCTAAACTTGAGGGGATGGTTCCCGATACGTGATTTCTTGAGATGTCCAGTCTCTCAAGATATACCAAATTTGAGATAGAGACTGGGATAGGACCTGTTATGTTGTTGCTTCCCACGTTTAGTACCTTCAAGCTTGAGCCTTCCACAAATCCTGGGATGTGTCCCGAAATGAAATTGTTTGACACATCTATAACCTCCAAAGAGCTGCTCGTCCTGTTATTCACTATTGTTGATAATGAACCCACCACCAAATTTCCATGCAAGTCTATGGAAGAGAGCTCCGCTGGCAACTTGATTGCAGATATGTCAAACCTCAACTGGTTGTTGGAGAGCTTGACCTTTTGCAGGCTGGACATGTTAGTGAAGAAATTTGAAATACCATCAACCAAGTAGTTATCTGACAGGTCTATGGAGCTCAAAGAGTCAGGTCTTGTGAAGTGTGGAAGATCTCCCTTCAAATTGCACCCAGCAAGATGTACATCTTTGAGTTGCTTGCTTCTGATCCAATCAGGAACAGTTCCAAGGCTAAGGTTGTTGTAAGACAGGTCAATGGACAAAAGGGCAGGGATGCCCTTGGTAGGGATTACTGGTAAGGGATCTGAAAGACAATTCCTCGATACGTTGAGATACCAGAGGTTCTGTAATCTTGATATCGACAGTGGAATGTGCCCTGTGAGCAGATTGGCACTGAGTTGAAGACTGGTCAGGGATTTCAGATTTCCAACCTGATCTGGGATGTTCCCTGTGAGCTTGTTACTGCTCAAGGACAGGTCTAAAAGATTTACAAGGCCGAACAAGGAAACTGGAATTTTTCCGGTTAGAAGGTTAGAGGAAAGGTCTATGTAAGTCAAATTTTTTAACTCCCCGATAAAATCCGGAACGGGAGCTGATAACAAATTGTAGCTGAGATCAAGGTATTGCAAATTTAGAAGGGTTTTAAGAGTGAGGGGGATAGGACCTGTGAGAGAATTTCTTGCTAAATTAAGTTGGACAAGGTTTGTGAGAACCCCAAATGTTGGAGGGATCTGTCCTTTCAGATGGTTTCCAGCGAGTGAAAGGGACTGAAGCAAGGATAAGCGACCTAAACTTGGAGGAATGCAACCCCCAATGGAATTGTCATCCAAAATTAACTGGGTAAGGTGGGTTAAATTTGAGAAACTACTAGGAATGGGTCCTGTAATATGCTTCATACCACTTATGATCATTACCTCCAAGAAATGCAGGTTGCCCAGAGATGGAGAAAGAGTACCCTTCATGTACGTTTCATCATCTCTCTCTGGCCTCTGAATCTGCAACACGTTCACTCGCCCCGTGGATGGATTGCACTGAACTCCCTCCCACCCGCCATCGCAGCAATCTCTGCCCGTCCACGTGGACAGTGTCTGTGACGTGTCCTGCGAAATGCTTGCTTTGAAGCTCAGAAGAGAAGCCCTGTCTTGTTCTGAACAGATTGGTGCCTGAGAAACACCTTCAGAGAACTCAGTGAGAAGTGAAAATATGAGAAGAAGGTTGAACAGCACCCATGTCCCAAGTTGCATTTTTGGAAGGTGGGTCTTGGTGAGATCAGGATCTGAGAAGAGAAAACTTTGGGTGAGGAAAAGAAATTTGAAAAGAATTCAGGAAGAAAAAGAAGAAGGGTTGAAAAAGTAACAGTGGGACATTGGGGTTCTTATTGTATTATTTCACGTAGAGAAGAAGGTATAATGATGATAAAGATGGTGAAAAATGAGCATTGTAATTTTGATTGTTGGAGATCTGCATGCAGGATTGATATTTATAGATATATAGTCTGAGAGAAGAATGAAAAGAGCTTGTGAGTGAAATTGGAAGGGGATTTTACGAGCGAGCCTAGGATCAATTTAAAGAACTTCACATGGAAATTTGTGACCGTTTGATGAATCACGAGGATCCTTGGTCTATTTGAACGTTGGAGCGCACTAGATTCAAATCAAATTCTTTCCACTCTCTTTTATAAAACTAAATTCACCATCTCCATGTGTTTCACCCTCAAGTTGATTAAGCCTCTTAAGTTTTATTATTTCAAATTTAATCAATCTTTTCATCATTTTATAAAAAATTATGTTCAGAATTTATTTTATGTAAATGTGTTATTTATCACTGTTCAAAACCACTTTACTTGGGTTATTGAAGTAGCTAACCCTAGATGTCATTTTCTTTGAACACATTCCATTTGTGTTTTTGCCTCTTTCAAGTCTTAACATGAGATTGGTTCTTTTATTCTTTACTTATAGTTCTTAATCTCTTGAGACTGTTCTGGAGTTCTATGTTTTTCTGTTCCTAGGAAATTAACCTCTATCATTTCTATTTTTTTTTTTAAATGAGTGAATATATTTTAAAGTATGATGATGCTGATCAAGAGCAACAATTAAGCTTTTAAAAATTAAATTGTTTTATTTTAATCGACTATTGTAATTAAATTAGAATGTATTCACAATGCTATGTAATCACATCTAGAGACCTAATATTTTATATATTCAGAAAATAATTCGTAAATGTTATGAACAAACCTAGATATATAATAATTTGTTTTTTTTTATTAGTTGAAGGTTTAAAAATAAAATACGCTAATGATACATCAATAAGAAATGTGTTACGAAAATGTTGAAAGAAGAGAATAGAAAAATGTAAAAAAAAAAAGATGGCCCACGAGAAACCCCAATGAGGAGACAATAAATTGGATGTTTGGTACGCCGCACGTTCATTCAACTGTATTCTTAGTTTTTAAGCAAAATAATGAAAAGTTAATATATATATATATATATATATATATATATATATATATATATAATTAATTAAATATATTTTTCATATTAAGTTATTATGAAAAATTATATTTTATTCTTAAATTAAATTATAAATTATTTCATTTTAAAATTTTATTTAGTTGATAAAATATTTTTAATAAATAATATGTGAATTGTTTTTTCTATGTGGCCAACATAATTCCATGTTGAACTATAATATGATTTCCTTAAGAGAATATTTATTTAAATTTCATAAAGTTTAAAAATTAAATAATTTAATTTATAAACAAAATATAACTATTTATAATAATTGATAGAAGTTTAATGACGTAATTTTTTTAATACTAATACCACATTTATTTTTGTTATATTTTTATAGAAAAATATCACATATTTAAAAGAAAATCAAGAAAAGAAGTATGCTTTCATAATTGTTAATGCGACTATTTTTATAAGTAAAGTAGTATTTTCTTTTTTTTTGTTAGTATTTTATGTTTTACTTTAATTTCTATGTATCATGACAGTAAAGTTCTTTACACTGTGAACAAATAACAATGATAGATATAGTTATTAAAATAATTACTGTAAATCTACATTTTTTTGTCATATATTGTAAAAGATCTTAAGCACCTGACATGTTTTGTTGTGATTAGATAATCATACAAAAAAGCGTATAATTATTTTATCGTTTTTTAGATTTAAAGTTTCGACATGTACCGTTCTTATTATTTTAAAATTTTAAAATAAAAAATAATAGAATATTAGTCATTCTCTTGTAAATTTCTTTTTGAAGAATAACGAATTCATGGCTAAAGAAGATTTTTGGGTCTATTTTTCAAAATATCAATTTTATCTTTTAAAATATAATTATTTATAAGTTTTTTAAAAATTGATCATTATTTTTACAAATTTTTTATAAAATTATCTATTTTTGTTTTTTTTCTTTATTTTTTATTTATCAACAGTTATTTTTCCATCTTTTTTAATATATATTACTTTATTTTTAATAAATATAATTTTATTTTATATATTAACTTAATAAAATTATAATATTATTATCTACTAATATAATATTACACATAGTTAATATTTTAAAAATACTTACATACATGCGCAATAACACCTATCGTTATCGCTTACATGTGTTTATGTTAGTACCGACTAATGACATTAACGTGGGAAAATTTGCTTCAAATTTTATTTGAGAAATTAAATATAGTTATCAAAACGGGAGAGCCAGTATTAAATCTGAAAAAGAATAAATAAATAATGAAAGAAGTAATAAAAAAATATTTTTTAAGTTAAAACTAATTGATGAGATTTAAAAACAATTTTATTTATTTTAAATTAATTTTGAATCACAACAATAAACTTGCAATCTTATTTTATAATTTTTATTTTTTTAATTTATCACAAAAATCATATCATTCACAAATTCTAATAAATTATTTTTTTATTTTTCACTATTTTTACTTTAATCTAAATGATCTCACTTTCGTATTTTTTTTCCTTAAATCCAGTATATTGAATCCATCTTCAGGTTCAATCATAAACTAAATCTATACGCATCACATTATTTTTGTTATTTACTTGAGTCATTGAATTTGTAAAACATATATCATATATCATTCTCTCTTTATTATTTGTGCAACTTTTAATTTGAAAACTAAGGAAAAAAATTTTGTAACATACAATAAATGAAAGGTAAATAAAAAACAATACAATGATTGATATTTATTACAAAATTCAGTTGCTAAAATGAACATTTATTCTTAATAAAGACAAAGCTTAAGACATGATCTTTAGTAGAAGGAAGTGTCTCTTGTATTTTTTTTTATTGTGTTTATTATCAGTCTTATTTTAAGAAAAAGTAATGTAAAATATATAAAGTATCTTATAATAACAATAATAAATAAGTAAATAAGATTAAACTCTAATATGTATAATCCATGTTTCGCATTCTGGATTGGATTACTTTATATATGGTTATGTTACTGTCGTAAAACTTTAAAAACCATGTTTAAAGTAAAAGATGCAAAGAATATATACATTTTTTTTAAGTATGCTTAACATGTAAGAAATGATAATCCAAACATGTTATAATTTTCATCTCACAAACATCATTAACAATAATATCATTTTCTTAATTTTCTTTTAGAGAGAAGTGGTTTTTCTTCGTCAAAAAAATAGTATTAATAATAGATTATCTACTATACTTTTAGTATTAACAAAAATATGAAAAATTATTTAAATATTATGATCTTATTTTTTATTTTTTTAAATCATGATTTGATGGAAAAATAGGTATATTATTTTGTGGATTCCTTTTCACTGTATTGCATAGAACAAACTATCACTATTTATTTGTTTTTTAGAAGCAGGATGAATATTGACTTTTCTCTGTCAATAAGCATACTTAGCTTCCTTCCTTCACAGCAACACAATTTTCACCGTTTATATACCAATAAAAAGAAAGGGATAAATATGTTTTTATCCCTTAACTTTCAGTAAATTTTGTAATTAATTCATTTCGAAATTTTGGACCAATTTAGTCCTTTATTTTTTAAAATACGTAGATTTAGTTCTTTTAATTAAATTTTGTTAGGTTTATTTGATATTTCGTATGCATTTCAGGATTGTATTTGAGTTGTTTATATTGTTTGACACATTCTTACTTTAATGTTAAGTCAAATACTATTTTGAAACGCGCTTGAAATATCAAATAAACTTAATAAAAGAACAATGATACTTTAACTCACATTTTTTGACCCACTTTTAACCCACCACTTCAATCACCATTAGATCATCATATCACATCACTAAAAAGAATCAAAATAGATGATCTAACGGTGATTAAAGTATTGGGTTAAAAATAGGTCAAAAAAGATTGGTTAAAATATCATTTTCCAATAGATTAATTCTAAAATTCACTGAAAGTTAAGATATCAAAAACATATTTAATCCTAAAAAGAAATAAAATGTATAATAAAAAAAACATTAAAATGGTTTATTTTTTGTGGTTATAATAGAACAATGGTTTCATTGGTCTTTCAATTAAGAATTTGTCACGGGTTGACTATTCCACCTTTTGTTTTGCTTTGCCTACTATTAAAATGGTCTATTAATGCATCTCTAGTTTTTTTTTTTTTTATAATAATTTAATTTATCAGTAATGACATGAACCTTTAACAAAAATAATGGTTGTTTATTCAACTAATGTGTTAATTCTATTTAGATAATGTGTGTGTTTTACTAAAGATGATATCTTAAAGAATAATTAAGATGAATGGTGTATGAATATATTCGAAACTTGTTGTAATTATGCAAGAAAATTACACAATACTTTTTTCTTACCCAACACTTTTGGTGATAGAGAATCTTTTCTTTTTTTTCCCCGACATCTTAATTTTTTAAGGGATCTTAATATTCTCATAGTCACCGAAATGTTGAAAATGACTTTCCTTTTATTGTGAAATGCGTCTTTCAGTATAATTTCCATTTTTTATAAATATTCATTATTTATTTGTTGAACAAAACTATCTAGAGTTCAGATTTTTTATTGGTTATTTTGGTATTGTTCTCTACTGAACATTAAAAATACACTATGTTGTCATTTTAAATATTTTTTTAATATATTTTAAAACATCAAAATTAATGATAATCAGTGTATTATGAAAACATAGAGAAATAACACCAAAAAACTCAACAAAAAATCCAAATTTCACTACACTATCTACGAGTGTTGCCATGGCTTGAATCTATCTCTAGCATTGCACTACTTTTATTGAATTTTTGGTGAAGTTTTTTTTTTCGGATAAAAATCCAATTATAATGTTCTGTGTACACAATACATAAATATTTGTTCTTTTTTATTTAAACGGAATTGATTTTAAAAATTCAATTGTTTCTTCTAAAAGATTATTATAATGATTGTAATTTTTTTTTATCATATATTAAATATAAACAATGTTTATATAATAATAACAACGTTTTCTAAAGATGTAGGTAGATTTTTTGTGAAAAAAAAAACAACACAAATGCGTTTTTAATAAATCTATATAAGAAATCAAGATATCATCTTTAATTCAAAAACTAAAGATGATAAATTAATGAGTATTTCTATTTATATGTTGTACATTTTATTTATTTTTACTTATCATGAAACTTTAAATTTATCTTAAAATTGTGATAGATAATTGGAAAATTCCAACACAAATAATAAAATCATTTATTGTCCATCATCTCATGATTTTTTTTTTCTTTTTTTTTGTGTGTCTAACCAAATCCCTCTAAGTCAGGTTTCAAGATCTTCACTCGTGTACTAATGCAATAGTAATAAAAGTTAATTTGTCATAAGTTGAGGTGTATTTAAGAGTATAATAGAATTTGATGTTAGTTTTTTAAGGAGAGGGTTTCACTAGAGAGATACAACACCAATGAAACCTGAATTAAACTACAGCATTCACACCACTCTTAACCCAAAACTTTAAGACAATGGATTTATGGGTCTTTATTTTTATATAGTATTCTACTTTCTCATTTTCAATCAATATGAGACTTAGACTCACACTTAATTCTTAACATTTGAGACCCTAATAATATCTATTGTCATCTCTATATTACCTAAGAACATAAGTACTAAGTTGAGAAAAAAGAGTTTAGACTTGATCTAAATTAGTAGAGGTAAATCTCAAACATAGAAATTGAGTTAATACATAGGTTAATTAGGTAGTTGTTTTTTTAACGTTAGTGATTTACATTTACAAGCAAACTAATGAACTTAAAATGGACGAAGCAGCTTGAAGAACATTTGTAGCAAGACATGCGAGACAAGAACAATTAGAGACACAATTCAGTATTTTTGTAGCAACCACCCACTTTCTTGTGCATAACTTCACCACTTGCTACTAAAACTAATTCCAATCCTTTCAATGAAAAAAGTTTACTAGTGTGATGTGGATCAAAATGAGGAAGTGGTAGTTGGTGATGCTGAGGGAAAACAATATCAATTGAAAACAACAATGAATAACTGGATATATTACTTGGTGTGAAATTATTTTAATTTAATCATAAATTTATTTGCAGAGGATTTTTATCTTCTTCGTTTAAGTGGATTTATTAAAATAAATAAGATTATGATAAAATTCATGAAAAGATACAATACTGATAAAATTCGAGTTTAATTTATATTGATAATTGAGACTATTTTCAATTTAAAGGTAATAAATTTATGAATAGAGATACCACATTGTCTAGAAATGAGACAAATTTAGGGTTAAATATGTTTTTGGTCCCTTAAATTTCAGTGAATTTTGGAATTAGTCTCTCTTAAAAAAATTTAACCAATTTAGTCCTTCATCTTTAAAAATATGTGAATTTAGTTCTTTTAACAAAATTTTATTAAGTTTATCTTATGTTTCAAGCTCCTTTCATAATGGTATTTGAATTGTTTACACCATTTGACACATTTTTGCTTTAATGTTAACTCAAATATTATTATAAAATGCGTTTAAAATGTTAAATAAACTTAACAAAATTTGGTAACAAAGACTAAATTCACGCGTTTATAAAGATGAAGGACTAAATTGATATAAAATTTTGAAGAGACTAATTCCAAAATTCACTGAAGTTTGAGGGACCAAAAACATATTTAACCCACAAATTTATAAAATAATATATATATATATATATATATATATATATATATATATATATATATATATATGGATACAAATCTTAATCTACAAGTTAATTTTACAAGGATGAATTAAATTTAAAGTTCACTTTTTATTCTAATAAATTAACTTTTTCATCGCTATTCTGAAATTTGATATTTATACAATTCATTTAACCGTTATCGAAACACCGATATTCAATTTCAGGTAATGATCGGATAATGAGAAGATTGGATTGTCTTATTAAGTGTCTAATCAGAAATTACAATCCAAAGAAAGAAAGAAGGAAAGATGGAATGAAAGACTCTAGGGAAGGAAGTGGGAGTGGTTTTTGTTTTGATTGAATACGAATAGTGAAGTGAATAGTATTTTAGAATCGGAAAAGAGTGAGGCAAAAGGGTTGTGAAAATTGGATATATGAGATATATGAGAATGGAATGAGTGGATGAATAATGGAAATTAGTGTTATTAGATTGCGGTGATTGCGCCATCAAAGAGATTGGTCCATGTGGGATGATTGTGGTTGAACTGAAATTTGGATTTTGCAGACTTTAAGTTGAAGACTTTTAAGAAAGGGACCCAAATTTCTTAAAAGCTAACATTATAGTCCAAACCATTAAGAGGGTCCTACTTCTGCATATCCACTCATTCACACAACCTTGGTTGGTTACAGAATCATGTGTGAAAATGTTGTCTACCACACACTGATTAGCTGCAGGTAGGGAACAAAAACAATAATGCTTTTTCTTATCTTCCAATTTCAAATTTTACTTCATCATCATCATCATCATGCCGTTGCTTCTGTAGGTTTATTCATTTTTATTTCTGTCAATCTTTGACTCTTTCACTCAAAAACCTGTTTTCATTTTTTTATTAAACAATGCATGAGTTGGTTTTTTGTTGTCATCCAACTTCTTCAATCACACTGTTTCGGGTATCATCAATTTTATACTCATTTTATCACCACTCATACTCATCAAATTAAGATTCAAGATTGGTATTGTTCCTCGAAGGTCGTGCGCCCCCCATGTACCCGCTTGTTATTCAAACATTCGAGTCTTTCCGATCGTTTCTGCAGTTTGAATTGTAATAGACAAGAGATACTCTAACACTCAAATCAATCTAATTTTGAATAAAAATCGAAATTTAATTAGTTAGATAATATTATTTTTAATTTTTATTTGAATATATCAGTTTAGTCTTTATTTAAAAAAAATCAATTATGTCTCTGATTTATTGATTTATAAGATGAACGCCTTATTAATAAATAAATAAATTACTATAATTTGTACTATCTTATATTATCCAATTCAGACTAACATTTATTTGCCATTTTTTTAACTTGTTAATAAGTTAAGTTTGTTTTTTTGGAAGAAGATAAGTCATTGAATATATATTTTTCCACATATACATTATTTTCTCCTGCTAAACGTTTAATATTTTATCTAATTAAAGAAATGACTTATGATGTTTGTTTATAAATAAATAAATTTTTTTTAATATATATATATATATATATATATATATATATATATATATATTCATAAAATTCATTTAAATATTATAATTTTGTATTTTGTAAATCTTTTTGTTTAAAATTATCTTAAAGGAAGAGATATTTAAATTTCTAATTCCTAAGTTAAACGAGATTATTGAGTATATATACAATGGCTTACACAATTTAAAAAAAATCATAAAAAATTTTAAAAAATTAGTGCAGTTTTACAAAAATCTTTTAAAATCTGAAGGAGTTATCAATTAAGGATATTTATGTTTTTTCATAAAATAAAAAAGTACAAATATAGTTAAAAATATGTAACAAACCAAAAAGTCAACATGACCACAAAAATTCAATATATTTGATTGGATCCTTAAAAAAGTTAGTAAGGGCCTGCAGTTATTGGTTGATGGAAGAGAAAGATCCACTTCTTTATTGAATTCAACACACTCAATTTCTTTATTCTATTTTATAAAACTTAAAAAATAGTATCTATGTGAGATTAATCTTAAATGAACAAGTCATTATTTTCCTATAAATAAATAAGAAAAAAATATTTTATACTTTAAAATAAAAAATAATAATATAATAATATTTGATGGGTGCTTAATAAAAAAATAGGACATGCCTACTAATTCATGAATAGGATAGCAAGGCATGCATATTCAAGCTTGTCAAATTGAATTGACTAACAAAAAAAGTGGGAAAGCTAACAAATAATTGGGGAGGCAAAGAAATGGAAAATGGGAGTATTCAAGTTTGGCCAGATGTCTCTTCAAGAGACTTATAGGTACAAAGGTTCTGACTTTAACATGGTAATCCTTTTCATAAAATTTAGGGTTCTAATAGCTATCTACTGCAAATAATGATAAAAATGTTAGGGTTCTAACATTCTAAATTGATTAACTATACAATGAATAACAATTCCACAAGTCTAATTTTAAAAGTTAAAATTAACATTAAAGATTAATGTACTAGGTTTTCATCAAAATAATATTTTAATCACTTAAACTTTTTAAGATATGTTTCAACCTTTTAGGCCATCCTAACATAAGGTACTTAGGAATAGGTATCTATGAATCTCTTACATCAAATGACGAAGGATTAAGCTTTTCTAGATTTGCACAATGTTCAGGACCCATCCTTCTGGTGTGATTGAATTATTTTGTTTCATTTCCCCACTTTATCAATTAGTTTGAGTTTATCATTCAAATTTTATTTCATTTCTACAATATCTAAAGATGTTAGCTAGAGTGGCATTTTCCCTTTTTGTTTACTTTTTACAAATTAAGAAATCCAGCTTCATCAATTATTATTTAATAATGATAACACCTTTTTTGAATTTTTTTCTCTTTTAAACTCTATAATGTACATTACAAATTTATTGGTTTATAACTCAGAATAATATTTTAAATGTTGCGACATATAGACTGTAAAAAAAAAAAAACTTACTGTTCTTACGTGACATAGCAGTTTTCAGCGGCGGCATTGAAAGGCAGAGTGATGATGCAACACAGAAATCCGGTGAAAGCGCGATCCGGAAGAGAAATTAGGTTTCAACTTGAATAATAAGTCAGGGGTGTTTTGGTCCTTTTGCCTTTTCTAAGATAAAAAAAACACTACCATAGATAATATCTTGTCAACCCAAATCCAGGTTAAAAGCAATTCAGACATTATTTTTGAAAGATAAGATAAACACAGATGCATCGTATCCTTAATTGCCATATCTTCCCATTTGTAATATAAATTACCAATGGAATTTTACAAATGACATGATTTCTGAATTGCAGAGGTAATATCAGATTTTGTTCTGATTGTTAGCAATTTAATTCCTAAGATGGCCCAAACGTCTGACATAATAAACTCTCACTCAGAACTACGATGGTATTTACTTACTCAAGCCATGGATGTATTAATGACCCATCTCGACGACATCAGCACCTCATGCATCTAAAGACTAAATCATGTTTAGAGTCTTCATGATGAATGCATAAGTGAAGGCATCTTCCTGGAGCTTCTCAAATCTACATTGACAGACAACACATGAACAACCAAAACAAAATAAAATCTACAGTTGTCTGATAACATTTTAGCAACATTTTCTTTTAAATTTTTAAAAGTGAACAACATTATTAATTTTTTTATCATTCCAAAAGGCAGAAGAAAAACATTAATGTCTAACAGAAGGTAAAACCATAACATCTGCCATCAAAACAGAAGAGGTAGCACGAGGTCAAGACTCCCATTATATTCTTGTTCATATTAAAATTATACTCTGAGCAAAAGTATAATTTTAGCATGTTAACATTACTGTGCATTTAATTTAAATAAAACAAATATCTCCTTATGAGTTTGGGTAAACTTTTTAATAACTAATTTTAAAGAATAAAAAGGTAAAATAAATCAATTTTTTATCAATTAAAACTAACTTACATACTAATATTTTTAGAAAATCTCTTATCTAACTTCTTCAAAAGATTTAGTGAGTGCATTTGGTTTTAGAAAATCATTTGTCTCCATTTTCTAACTTATACACTTAAAAATGTTAGCATATTATTACTTTATTTTCTATATTCAATTTTTTTTAAGCATGTTATGAAATCAGGTTTTTATTGTTTTCTGTTCTTATTTTTTGCTTTCATTGATTCCTACGCAAATAAATTAGAAACGAAGTGAAAATAAGATAGTAATTTTGTAACTAAATGTAGAAAACATTTTCTCAAACGAAATGGCCTCTCTAGTTCCCAAGTTGGTTTTATTTTACCTTATAAATATGTATTGTCATCTTTCCATGTTCTACATCTCTTTCCAAAAAAACGTTCATTTTAATCTCTCTATCAAAATATCTTCAACCTAATCCCCGATAAGATATCTTATGGTAAGAATGCAAAATAAAAATTGGTTTGTCATAAAAACAATTTGCAATCCAAGACAAAAAATAGCATTGAACAGAAATTTTCACAATCCAAGACAAAAATCTCCTAATACATGTTCTTTTGTTTTAAGAAACGTGACTTGATAATGTTTAATATCAATGATACTTTATTATTATTTACTTAAAAATTTTCTTAAATTTAAAAGTACCGGAAGACGAGAAATCTGAGAATACCTTCCCGACTTAGAAAAATGTCCAGCACCAAGCTCGCATTTAAACAACAGGATGTTATCATCAGTCTTCATATCCCTTAGTTTTGCAACAAACTTCGCAGGTTCAGAATACATAACGCGTGGGTCTACAGCATGCACAAGCGGATGTAAGATGCACAAGTCACGCGTAAAACCAATTTATCAGTAATCACAAAACATAAAGAATGATCTGGCTTTAAGTATTAAAGTTAAAAACGAGAACAGTTTAGTGACTTGAGTCAGATATGATTACCATTCAATCCAGCTGTAACAAGAATGTGTGGATAGTTCTGTGCCTTCACCTGCATAAAATGAGAGAGGACTTAGAAAAAAATTATTCCTAAAATTCATTTAGTACAAGAGAAAAATAAAAATTATGCTCAGACTGAAAAAGAATGATAGCCAATGAAAGAACACAGCGCATCAAGCACAGCCAAAAGGTTCTCACGTTATCAACGGGGGAATATGATTTCATGTAAAAGTAGAATTCCTCCTTTCTAGGATCACCCCATTCCTGCAGTAACACAAGGAAACAATCTCATTTGTGAAAAAGAAAAACAAGAGAAATAACATCATAGAACACTGTGGACTAGCTTAAATAATGAAATTCAAAATTTGTTATGACACATGTGAAACAAAGACCCGCACAATTATAATAATCTCGAAGATTTTGATGGCTATAAAATGCCTCTTATTACATAAGTTTAAACGATAAGTAAGTGGTATGACAATTAAAAAAATAACTCCACATTTATAATCTGATACATTTTACGAAAAATAAGATGAAAAAGAATGCTAAAACAATTTCACTGGTTTAAGGATCCAGTAAAAAATAAAACATAAACGGGATCCAGGGGATAACAAGACCATGTATAAATCAAATTACGAAAATAGTATTTCTGCAACAAAATTAAAAAGAAGGGCCCAGTTAAAGCCACTAAAAAACATGGAAAATGATAGGGTCCACTACAAGGTTGAACAAAATTAGAGTATACTATGAGAAACAAATTTGTAGAAACGGTTTCTATAAAGACACGGCTTGGCTAGACAAATTCATCCATTTTAGCAAGGAAACAAGTCCAGTTGGCATATTATCATCAATAAGGAAGAATACATTAATTCAATCAACTATCTTGAGTCCTACAAATCCGCTTCCAAAACCCAATCCAGAATGCCTTCAAACATCTATATGGAATGGCAGAATAAGAGAAAAAATTACCTCCCATTCTGAAGTAGTGAGAGGAATGGTTGGATCAAGCATTGTTGTCACAACATCCACAAAAGGTACCCCTGCAACAGCAGCCCTGAATAAATCTGGTCTCATATTAAGAACTGCACCGATTAGCAAACCACCAGCACTTCTTCCTTCAATGCACAGCTTTTCCTTAGAACAGAATTTTTTTTCAATCAAATATTCAGCAGATGCAATAAAATCAGTAAAAGTGTTCTTTTTCTTCAACAGCTTCCCATTCTCGTACCACTGCCTCCCCATTTCCCCACCTCCACGTATATGAGCTATGGCATATACAAAACCCCGATCTAACAATGAAAGCCTTGCTGATTTGAAACTGGGATCCACGCATATCTGTTGACAATTTGAGGTCACTAAGTTATAGATTCTAGAAGAAACGGAAGGAGAAATGTTCAAAGGTGTAAAGACCAGATTCCTAAACGGAAAAAATCTGTAACCAAAGGAACAAACAGGCTAACAGTTAGTGCCTGCCGTCCATATATACAAGAGCAAACATTGAAGTAAACAAATAACTATCTTCACTAGTTGAATCAATAATGACATAACATAAAGCAATCAGAAGGGATGTTGTACTTAAATGATATAAGACAAAGATACGACTATATCTTGTTTCTAATAAGAAAAAATGTGAGTGTTTAGCAGCAAAATTTTTAAAAAAGTACAACATCCCTTTTACTTTCAAGTGGCAAGCATTAAAGAATGATGGAAAACAGAAGCTAGCAACTTTCATCCACTATCCCATAAAAAATCAAAGCATAGAATTCATAATTGGTATTGTTGTATGCAATTCAATCTATCTCAACTTATATGCTTTTACCTCATACGATCCATATCCATAAAGTAGTAATGGATCTGATCCATCAAGCTTCACAGCATCTTTACGGTAAACAATAGAAATGGGAATCAAAGTTCCATCCAAAGCAGGTGCCCACTTCCTTTCGGTGACATAACGTGCTGAATCAAAACCTCCTAGAACCTGAGTAAAATAAGACCATACAGAATAATTAAACCACCCCAAAGAAAAAAGAAGAAAACCTAATAAGAATAACAATGACGATAAAATAAATGGAGGCATCATTTCCATAACTATTTCCATTATTACCATACACCTTTTCAAGCCTAGATAAGTTGAAATTTATAATAGTTCACAGATTCCGAATACCATGAATATTGCCTCAGAACCCTTTGAAATATTATGCATCTATATGATCCTTGAAATTGGTATCAAAGGTCAATTTGGTCACTTAAACATTACCAAATCAATCAGTTCAGTTCCCAAAAGGGACAACCCATATTTCTAAGGTCCTTGAGGGCGACAATAGAATTATGCTTTCATGATCGATCGGTCATGTAAACAACCTCTTTGCACTATATTTTAAATCCCACAAAATGGCATGTTGCTGAGAGATCCAAAAGAACTATAGCAAGATTGCTTATAGTGGCTGACTTGCTTTTTTGAAATTCTTTTATAGTTCATACAATAATGTATACTATATACCTTTAAACTAGAAAATGATAAAATTACTAATTTATAGCATTCATAATTAACAATACAAGGTCATTAGTATCTTGACTCAGGAAAAAATACAAGTCAATATATACCACACAAAATTAATAACATCCACAATTAACAGAAACAAGTCATTATTAGTGGGATTTTATCAGTCATAATCTTCTATCACATCCATATATTCCAATTTTGAAAATTAAAATCGCAAAAATTTCCCTCCAAAAAATCCCCGGTGTCTCCGATTTTTTTGAATCAACACACTGTGCCACTATTAAGCACAGTGTTTGGTCCGCTACAGCAGCCCTTGTAACAGGAAGGGTTTGATCTAGACCACTACACTGCTACAGTGGCGCTATAGTGCTATTTAAAACCCTACAAGGCCGCATACGACGACCCTTTCTCATACCTTCACATTGCAAGGAACTTCTGGCATTGCGGTACGTTAAGTTTTTTTTTTTTTTGTCCTTACTTGACTGTCATCAATCACTTTGGTCCTTAACATTATGGACCAAATTGACCGACAAATACCAATTTAAGGACTAAAATTACTGTAGTGGCCAATTTTAAGGACTAGAATTTACTTTTGTAATTTTAGGGACTAGAATATTTTTTACTTTTAGGGACTAATTTGATGTCTTTCTCCACAATATTGCTAAGTCAACCTGTCCCCTCGTCATAGCTTTCCCCGAGAGACAACTTATATCAAAAGTCAGATTTTAGTATTTCATATGCTGTCTTTCGAAATCCATCAAACATCAGTAAATTCCTTGAGAAAAAACCAGCACACAATAACAGCTCAAATATGAAATGAAGAAATCATTCAAAAAATTATGAATGCCAATCAGAATAACAAAGCCAAGGTATTGATCAGACAACATTAAATATTTTAAGCATAGGTATGCATAACATGGCAAAACGTCAAAATTATGATACCAAGAAGAAGCACTTTAACAACGAGGGATACAACGACTTGCATAGAACAAATAAGTCTACATGATAGACTATTAAGACCGAAAAAAGACCAAATGCAAAATCGAAAAGCTTAAGTTTAACAGCCCATTTAACTTACCGAGTTAATCTTCTTCAAAACAGAAGTGCCTGTCTTCATATCATAATCATATACAGAGGAAGGAGTCCTCAGTGAGCTATATGAAAACCTTAAAATACTTGATGAAAACTCTGAATCCGTAGGATACACTGAATACACAGGATCAACAAAACTAACTGCTTGGCCGCTTTCAAGGCTTCTTAGTGGTTCACCAACCGTGGGAAGGTGATAAACTATTATTTTTTGTAGACCATTTTCTCTCTCATATGCTACTAGATGATCACTAAAAAGTTGTATATCCTGAATTTTAACGCTAAAAAAGAAAAAAAAAATTCAATGTAAGATTTGGTTAGAGAGAAAGACACAAGCTCCATGAACTTCTATTGTTTCTCATTCATGCTAATGATTTTGGATTTTGAGGGATGACAAGGATCATCATATAAATATAATGTGGCAGAAAATCAGTTCACCATAAACTGTAATGGAATATAATACCACCAGCCAAGGAACAGCTGACCAAAGTTTAATTAGAAAGGTAACAGCCCAAAACAGTTTATTAATTATCAAGAACAGTTTAAGAGAACAAAAACAATAGAGACAAAGAAAATAAAGTTGCATAAGCAGCAAACGATTAAGCATCTTAGAAAATAACCTCCTATTAGAATGCAGGCTTAACTGCCACATACTAATACATTGCTTTTAAAAGGGGAATATTATATCTAGTATAAGAACAATTCATCATTTTCTAGTAACTAAACCAGAAAGTAGGAAATCAGCAATAAATAATCGCATTGTTCAAAAAGTTTTTTACTCTTATTTATGCTGTAATTTTTATATCTGAATGCAATACCAGTGGTCCGTACACATTCATAAATAAGTTGCTATATAATTTATCAAGGTTACGGCAAGAGTGAGCAAAGCAACTGAGCAATGATACATAGATTGTTTTACCTTTCGTTGTGAGGAATGAGAACTGTAGTTGAGGAGGTGTCATTGACAGCACAAGCTACAACCTCCGAATTGAAAAACTGATCACTTCTCCTCTTAATAAAAAAATGATCTCCACGATGGCTGACAGTTGTGTCAATGCCCTCAACACGAGGTGTCAAAACTTTAAGACCCTCTTCGGGCTTAGAAACATCCATATAAAAATTGAACCTTGTATTTTTGCTCTCTGACGCAACAAACAAATATCTCTCGCTTTCAGAAGCTTCAAGATCTAGAGAAAACATATTGTCCTTTTCCTCGTAAAGAAGTGTATCCTTTGACTGTTCTGTTCCCAGCACATGAAACCATGCCTGTATTACTTAAGATGTTAGCGCAGAAAGTAGACAACTAACAAGGCAAGGATTTAGAAATGAGACTACCGAAAGGGAACTTTTTTATGGCAAAAAATAAACATTGTGGACATATCTAAATACCAGATTGGAGCAAGGCTTGGACCTGCTCGTTTCATAGTTGGAAAAAAAGAAATTGTGATATAGTCTTTCCTCCAGATTATGAGTTTTCAGCTCTTTTTAATAAACAACCCTAATTATTATAACTATTATTTTCAAATTAAAAAGAAAGCAGTTTTCCCTTAATAAGCAAAAACTGAACCCTAATCAATCAGAATTAAGTGTCAGGCTAAGAATTAGCCAGAAAACATTCAGTATCACTGCCACATGGAAACACAGCATCACACAGTAAATCACAAATCTCATATTCCTGTTTTCAGCATTTTTATCAGGCTAAAATTTAAGTTAAATTTGGCCAATTTCACTCCTAATCAGATTGGGATTTATAATGCCCAACAAATGGTCTAGAGCTTGACATGCAAGAATTTAGCTAGTTGAAGTTAAGATCGAAATAGAGGCTCCAGTTATAGGAGTTGGTAAGATGAAGGATTGCTCAACAGCTAAAGGTACAGGTAGATCAAGAAAGACTGAGTGAGATCATTAATAAGCGATCTTGAATGAAATGGTCTTGTTAAAGAAGTGATTTCGGAAAGAACACAATGGTATTGTTTGATTAATTTAACTGGCTCTGTCTAGTGGGATAAAAGTTTTGGTTGTTGTTGCTGCTATTGTTGAAAAACGAAAAATTATTAGAACTGAATGCGACAACAATACTGATTCCAGAGGAGTACGGCCCACCTTGTCAGGTCTGAGAATCTCATCCATTGTGACGTAAACTAAGGCATCATTGCCAGCCCATTCAAGGTATCCTGTGACACCAACAAGAGGCTCTCCAATAGTAGCTCGAGTCTCAGCATCAATGACATAAACAGTATATATTTCATCTCCTTTGGTATCTTCTGCATATGCTACCAACTTGTTATTTGGGCTAACCTGAAAATAAACGTAGCTTGAAATAAAATAAAAGCAGTTGGAAGTTGGGAAACTAGACAGAAGAAAGTGAAAAAAATGCCATAATACTATGATCTAACCTTAAAGGTACCGATACTGTAGTACTTGTGACTTTGTGCTTTGACATTCTCATCCAAAATAACATGCTCCTGAGGAGCTTCAGGTCCTGTGGGCATGATGTCATGCACAGATGGCACCTTTTGGCTATCAGATATAAGGCGCCTACAATGTTGAACATATTCCTTCCCTTCCAAAGTTCTATCATAATAGTAATAAGGCCCTTTGCGTAAAGGTGCAGAGATATCATCCTCCTTCATCCTTCCTCTTATCTCAGCAAAAAGCTTATCTTCAAATTCCTTGGTTCCTAGAAATTTAAAGAAAATGAGGATAACTTCCTCTGGTAATCTAAATAAATTTCCTTTAAAAGTGACTGTGTGTGGCGGTGAAGAGGTTAGACACATCAAAGGGATTCCTAAGTCTGCACCACACAGTCCTAGAGCGTTTTACCCATTTATATTATATTTGCTCAGTTTATCAATGAATCATTTCCATATATTGCAGAGGAAGCGAACAGAAGACTGACTTGTAAAGTCATAAGAGAAATTCTAGTAACACTTTGAAAGAAAATCTTTTGAATACAGTATGCTGAGTCAAAACTCATTAAAAATCACAAAAATTTTGGGGATCATACTTTTTATTTAATGATTGTCATGATTTTGTAGTTTTCAATAATTTCTTATTAACATGAGTGTGTTGATAGCACTCCTCAAGTTACACCGGAACCAACCCATCAATCAACCTCCAGCTTGACAATAAACTTTAGAAAGCACGGATGCATCTGATGGTGACATAGTTTCTACTGTTTAGAAGGCGTTTTGTCTTGTGCACAGTTGTGAATTAATTACTAGCTCGGAATGTTTGTAGAATAATCACGGGTCACAAGTTGGTCTGTTTGCCTAAACTGTTGCTTTATACTAATCCAGATGCAATATACAACTAAGAGAGAAAGAGAGCAAATCCAAATTATTTCAAATTTTCCTCGTCTGTCACCGCACCAAATACAGTGTTACAATTCCCTTCCCGAGAACCAAACTTCATAAAAAAGACGAGTCCGTGCAATCAATTACAGAAACTAAACCAACGATGACTTCTTGCTACTGTAACCAAGACTCCTCAGTAAATCCACACATGCACAGTCATGATTATAGTGTGCTACACTTTCATGCTTAGGCGGAGTGTATTTTCAAAAGAAAAATATAAATCAAAAGTAAGAAGAAAACTAAAAAAACTCTGAAAGCCAAAGAGGATAAGAAAAAAGAGGATTCGCACCAGACATGACAGAATCGGTGTAGGCATTTTCCTGGTTGAGGTAAGACAGCATCTCGGGATTGGTGCGGGAATCGTCTCGGAGCCAGTAGTAGTTGTCGATTCTCACGTCGCCGAACATCTCCATGGCGTGCTCCACCTTCTTCGCCACCGGAGGAGGCGGAGAGTGAGACTGCGAGAGCGACGACGGATTCATCGGCGATGCGGAGGCGGCGACACTGCGGTAGTGAGAGAATGCTGCGGTGGCGGTGGCGGGAGGAAAGGGAACGGCGGAGGAGAGAAGAACAGTGACGGTTAGGGGAATGCAGAAAATGCGACCGAAGTTTAAGCGGAGATTTACAAGTACCATTTGATGCAATTGTTTTCCAATCTTTAACTTTATACTTTGAAAATATTCTACTTTTTTTTTTCCTTTTTTTTATTGTTATTAATATTGTTGTATTCTGTTGGGATTTGGAACAGGGAAAGAGTGAGTGAAGTGGAGAGCGTGTTTTGAAAGTTGTGTAGCGAGATACCGTAGAAGGGAAGTAGCAGAAACCCTTGTTTCTCGGTGTGAATGGATAATTGGATATTCGATTTTGGTGGTTTTTGTGTGCCTCGATGATGGATCTTAGAAACCCTTCATTAAATAATTATAATTACGTAATAATTGTATGGTTTTGGGAGGAATCTGCGGGCTTTTCCTCTCTATCCAACTAAATATTTAATATAAAATCACATTTACAATTCTGATTGGCCCGCAGTTGATAAATTTTGAGTTCAGGTTTTTTATTGTTTTTTTTACTATTATCCGGTGACCATTAAAATAATATTATGTTAAATAAAAAAAAATTATATGAAGATACAGTAAATAAACAACACCAAAAAATCCAAAAAAAAAATTCAAATTCTATCATCCTATAATTTAGTTTAGTAACTATAATTAAAAAAATAATAATATTAATTTTTAAAAAATATAAATTTATAAAAGAAAGCAATTTTTATTCAAAATTAGTTATATATTAATGTTCCTTTTCCTTTTAAATGTGATCATTACTAAAAATAGACGATGTTATTGATTACTTTAATAATTAAAAGAGTTCGAAGAAGGAAATGTTAATATCTTAAAAAAAATGTAAAATATGTTTTTGATCCTTCAAGTTTCAGTGAATTTTGGAACTAGTCTCTCTTTGAGACTTTATACTAATTTAGTCTTTCATCTTTAGAAATATATAGATTTAGTCCTTTTTACCAAATTTGTTAAGTTTATTTGACATTTTAAGTGCATTTTATGATAATATTTAAGTTAATATTGAAGCAAAATCTGAAACGTGATATAAACTTAATAAAATCTGGTAATAAGAACTAAATTCACACATTTCTAAAGATAAATGACTAAATTGGTATCAAGTTTCGAAAAGGGACTAATTCTAAAATTCACTGAAACTTTAGGGACCAAAAACATATTTAACCCTAAAAAAAATCAAAAAGTAAAAGGTATTTTTTAATATGACCGAAAACTTGCTTTAGTAAATAAGTATAATAGAAATTAATATTTGTTAAAAGTGTTTTAAAGTACAAATGTTTCTTTTTTATTTGGTTATCTAGAACTCTGATTTTTTTTTTCCGAATAATACGGTGAAATTGAGAAAATATAAATTGAGATAATATCAAAATTGTATCATGTACCTTGGATATCATATCTCAAATCATATCAGTTAATATTATCTAGGTTTACTTGAGATCGTAACATAAAGTAAAATTATTATCCTAAAATATAGATCCTAAAATATAGATGACAAGTCTAATCAGGTAAGTGCATTATGAATATTGGAATAGATATATATTAGATCTTGCATGACTTTGATTTTATACAAAACAAATAAATAAAAGAAATTAAATGAAAAATAAATATCATTAAGATTAACTTGAGTTTTTTTGCACAGATGTATTGTTTACAAAGAATTAAGGAACCAGTGACTTTCATGTTCCTTTTGGTTTAAAGGAGGGGTGGTGAGAGATTATTAGAAGGATTCGTTCCAAATATCATTTTTGTGTATGCGGTGAGATTAGAGGACGATGTATTCAAATTTATTAAATTATTTTATCAGACTTACGTTTTCATTAAATTATTCTCCTCCAAATTTATTTCTTGGTTCATTTGTTATCACAATGGAAAGCAATACCCATACCTAATTTTCCAATTACTTCACTCGTATTTATTTGTTTATTATGAAAATAAAATACTAAAAATTAACAATGCAAATAATAATTAATAACCTTAATTGTTATTAGAACTATCAAAACGAGTAATCTGGTCCAACCCGGCTCGATCTACTACGGGTTGATGATTTAGTGAGTCAACCCATTTCGGCTCACTTTTTAGTGAGCCAAAAAAATTCAAACTCGGTCCGACCCATCACGGGTTAAACGGGTTGACCCACATGTTCACTTAATTAAGAAATTTTTTTTTTCCAGTTAAAACTAAATTGTAATTCTAATTAAAATCTAAATAAACTTTAATACAATCCAAATACAAACCAAAATAAAAAAATACAAATTATTTATGTGTTGGATCAAAAACACCCTAACATGACCCAAATGTAAAGTCCAACTTAATAAAAAAAAGTAAAAATACTTGTGTTACCCTTTTATCTGCGGGTTGGTGAGTCAACCCGGCTCACCACAGGTTAAACCCGGATGAACCGGGTTCTAAATGAGTCGGGTCAAAAATCAACCCGTATTGAAATTTGTAAAACATTTCAACCCAACTCGGCCCGAACCCGTGGTAAGCCGGGTTGGCTCGCCGGTTCCAACCCATTCTAACCGCTCTAATTATTATGATTATAATGAATATTTATTACTCCTAAAATTATCATTAAAAATATTTATTACTTCTAAAATTATCATTAAAAAATGTTGATGTAAATAAATTATTTTTAACTTGAGCATTCAATATGTAAATGTAAATGTTATATTTATTTTCATACTAAATATATTGCATTATTCACTTTTTTATAAATAATTTTTTTTTTTATAATTTCAACCATTTAATAAAATTGATAAAAATAATTCAAAATCATTTACACATAATTTTATATTACTTTAAATATTATGGACAATTTTGTAGTCTAATCTTTTATATATTAAAACTTTTTTTTAATATTTCATATAAGTCAATTCAATCGTAAACTTTAACAAATTTGATTATCTAATCAATTTCAAAATCACCTTCAGTTTTCTTAAAATAAACAACCCCAACTTTACTTTCTAATCTTTTTTTTTATTTCTTCCTCTTTCTCTCATTCCAATCTATCTATAAAAAAACACAACCTAAGTGAATAAAAGTACACAAATTATACACATAAGAAAAAATGATAAAAATCTAAGTCGAGTTGAATGAGTAAAGCCTTAGGTTGGATCAAAAGAATTAAAGATTAATTTGAAATCATTAGAAAATAACAACCTTTACATTATTTCTGTAACTTTCTTTTTGCATTTTCACAATTTTTATTTTTATTTTTCTAAATTTTAATTATACAATTTGAAAAGTATTTTATTCAAAATGACTTTTGAATTACACAATTCATAAATAACAATTTTTTAAAAAAAACAAACACGGAGATGCAAGAAGAACATTATGGAGGTGCATGGAGAAACTATCTATAAGAGTCTTAAATTAGGTCAAGTTTATTTTAGAATTTAATAGGCCAGTTCTACATCAAATTAAGTCTTAATGAGTCAAATTGATTTAGATATAATACAACACAAAAAAGGTCGAGCATGCAAAGATCAGGTTGGTCAAACTGAATCTAAATAGATTTATGAAAATTAGGTTGTGTGAGACACACATCAAATTAAATTATAACGTACTTAAATCAAATTCATGTTAAATAAAATTAGATGGAATTAGGACAAAATTATATTAGACTTTAGTCTATCCCAACTTAAGATGGAATGAACGAGGCTACAATTATAATATTAACAAGGTAGAGGGGTTATCAAATAACTAAAAGAAAAAATACAAATTTTAAGAAATTTATTGATGTGACAATTTTTTGAAATAATTGTAGGAAGCTCGCGACTCAAGCTATTATAAATAGAATTTTGTCGCCGTAACCTACTTATGTGGGGTTTTGACACGCACAATCTTTCGAGACTGCATCAAAATTAAATATGTAAACTAAAATAATATAAATTAATGATTAAATTTAAAAAACAATTGATCGTGATGAATAAAATTCTAATCACATTTCCATGTTAACCGATATAAATAAAAGCATAAGAGAAGTTGGCAACTTTAATTTACCCTTTGCCAAGAGCCCACTGGAACTTATAACAATGCAAAAGCAGAAAAAAAAAATAATTCTGTTACATGGATGAGTGAAAAAATCTAGTCATGATCAAACTCACGTTTCCACCATAATTTCTTTGATTGTAAATGTGATAATGTCTTTCCGTTTTTTAAAAATAATACAAAGGTTTGGCTTGTGAAAGTTAAATTTTTCCCTCGCAATTTGTTATTGAAGAATCAATTCTCTCAACTCTTTTTAGATATGATAATCTGTTGGTAGACCTATTTTTTTTTTTTTTATATAAATTAATTATCTTGATTTGATTTATTTGAAGGGAAAAATAGTCTGAACAGTTTATAAGCAGAAGGCGTAAGCACCGAAGGAGATAAAAAAGGTTAACGAATATAAAGTGTTAGTTTGTTGACTCTTTTCAACCTAATCCATCGTTCGCACCCGTGGTTCTTGTTCTGCCCTTTCGTTACTGAAACCGAACCGTTACCATTTTGTGGAGACGATGGATTTGGACCAGTGGATCTTGAAGGTTAAAGATGGCCAACATCTTCTTGAAGACGAGCTTCAACTTCTCTGCGAATATGTACTCCAAAACTCTCTCATGCCCACGCTTTATTCTCTTTACGTTTCCCCTTTTTTTTCTTAATTAGGAATCTGATTATGCGTTTTGTTCCCATTGTCTTTTCGATCCAAGCCTTTGTTGCCGAATTGGATTATTCGGATTCTCGCATTAATATGCATGGACGGTTTTATCCTTTTTTGTTGAACTTTTTTCGCAAACAAAATTCTGAGTGTTGTCTTTGTATCGCATGTCTACAGTTTTTTCTTTCTCACACTCTTCATGCATTGTATTGTGCCCAATTCAAAGAGGATGGTATTTAATAAAGTCAGTTGCAACCTGGTCATTTATCGAAGTAATTGTCTCATTGCTAAATAAATTGTTTTTGTTTCCTTTATGCTAACGGCCAATGGCTTGGATAAATTTTGGAGAAGAAAATACGGAACGAGTTTCTTTGTAACCTAATATGTGCTTAAAACAGTTTTAGTTCGTAGATAATCTTTATTTGATTTTATGTCCTTAAAGTGTTTATGGAGAAGTTTTTTCCAATAAAGTCCATAGTTACATTGAAAAGTTTTTATTAAAAGCCGTCTGCAGTAAATGAGAGGTTGGAGTATAAGAACTCTTAGTAGCATGTGAAGAAAATATCATAGTTCATTACAGTAGAAATAATCTTGTTTGGCAGTGACATTTCATGGGCCAACTTAATTCAATCTCCAAAGGATGTTTGGCGTTATTCTGAAATCCTGCTAGAAAACAATTACGTTTTGGCTTGGGCTGCCTTTGTTTGCATTGTGCTTATTGCTGGGCATGGTTGTATTATTTTGTGATAAGTTAGCCATATTTTGTTTGCGGATGCTACGGGGAATGAGGTTAGTAACTTGGTAATAACACAGGTTGCTGTACAGTGGTTGTCAAGGCTACTAGTTATAATTGTCATTTGTGCACCTTGGTGTTACTACTAAAACATGTTTTATACTAACATGCATATTCTTTTGTTTCTATTCAATCCATAACAAAAAGTTGTTTTTTTCAAATACCTTAGGTAAAAGAGATCCTTATCGAGGAGTCCAATGTGCAACCTGTCAATAGTCCGGTCACTGTTTGTGGTGATATTCATGGTCAATTCCATGATCTGATGAAACTTTTCCAAACCGGGGGTCATGTGCCCGAGACAAATTATATTTTTATGGTATTTTTTACACCCTTATTTTTACATTGACTTTGACTTCAATGATTTAATATTTGTTTTTCAAGTTTTATATTTTCGTAAATGCATGGCAGGGAGACTTTGTTGATCGAGGTTACAATAGTCTTGAGGTTTTTACCATCCTTTTACTTCTAAAAGCTAGGTATGTCCTTATGCTTGCACCTCTTTTGACACTTGACATGCTATTGCTTTTTGCATGAGTTGTTAATAAGATTTTCACTTGGAATTTGTCTTAGCCGTAGGCATTTAAAAAAAGTTTTAAGATTAAGTCCCACCTAGCATCAAAGTGTCTAATACCACGTCAGTTTAAAGATTTTTACATGGTTAACTTATTAGAAAGTGCCTTAGATACCTTTGAAGGTAATTACTGTAAAATTCAGTAATCTTGCCATATTCAAGAATCCGTGACTGGATGACAATATACATAACATATATATTGTTAGTTATTCTTGTTCAATTATAATACCAAAATACTTACGACACTTCACCACAGTCTTTAATTGGTAGCATATTTGACTTTGGGCAGATACATCCATCTGCAAGTGGTACACTTTTATGAATATGATCATATAATTAATTCAGTGATAGTTTTAAATACTTCTATTTTAGTTTTTACTACACAGCTTGTCCTTACCATTGGAACCACAAACTTTATTTGGTCTTCTATTGTTGTATTCAAATTCTACATTGGAGCATTAATTGTGGTTTTTATTTTTGGATTTAGACCATTTGACCCTTTGGTCCTGTGGTGTACAGTAGGAAGAAAAGGAGGGCAATAATGGTTGGTGTTTCATGTAAAAAAAGGAAGGTTATGTGGTGTGGGTAGTTCTAGGGGTCAGTTAGCATAAAAAGGTGGTAATGATAAAGGGATTCACAGGGCAAATTTCAAGTAAGGTTTGGGAAGGAGGAAGCAAAAGTGTTTCTACATTTATTTTCTGTCTTTGTTTTTGTGATCACCATTTAAGTATCTGATAAGATTTTGCAAACGGTATGCAATTCTTGGTTTCTTCTCCTTGGAAGGAATAAGATTGATCAAGTTTTCTGAAATATGTCCAAGCTCTTGCATGGATGGCCAAACATGAACATATTAATCAGTGAGCTCTTCTGTAAAGATTTTATCTACAGCTTAACATGGCACAAAAAACGTGATTGTAAACTTCTAGATTTCACTGGTCATATTTTAAGCTCAAACGCTAGATATATTGCATCTTTCATTTGCTGTATTATTTATGTCTTTTGTTGAGAAGCAGTTATTGGTGTGTGATTCTTAGTTTTTTTTTTTTTCCTTTTAAAATTTATCAATCCTTTATTTTTCTGTAATTTCATAGATACCCAGCTAACATTACTCTTTTACGTGGAAATCATGAAAGTAGACAATTAACCCAGGTACGCCTTGTGAATGAAATCTTTACATGAATCATTCTAAACTTACTGATTTTTATATATTTTTATTCAGCTGGGAGGGGTCTACAACATATTTCTGAATCTTGTCAGTCTAGCATGCTAGTTAGTTATGATATTAAAAAGTTTTAGTTGTGTGATTACATGTGTATGACAGTATCACTTGCCAATTGCAGTGATGCAATCTTACTTAATTTTCCACCATTTGCTAGTATTGTCGAGTTCACAAGGTTTTTTTTCTGCGTCCAATAATTGATTATTGGCATTTTTAAATTTAGTCCTTTTGAAATTTTTAAGCTTGAATTGGCTAAACTATAGGAATGTAGTTGCTTGGAATTTTCTGAAGCTGTAATCAATGTTAGGAGATGGTTGTTTTGTTTGAAATTTGAAAATGGCTACGAAAACTAATGGAATTTATGACCATTAGGGATCTTTTATCTTCCATACTCTTGGTGCCACTAATCATCCAATCCCATACCCACCATGTTAATCTTCATGACATTAGGAGTTTCATCCTGCTCGAAGTATCTTTCTTTCACATTTAAGTATCTTAGCTAGAACATCTGCTCTTGGAGATTTCATAAATTCCATATTTGTAAATTGGGCTGGTTGTCCACTCTCCCTTTTTGACAGAATGATTGTGTCTGCCTCCATCTCTGATAGTAAGCATTGCACAATTTGAATGAGGTTTTCTTTCATTTCATGTGTTCCAGTGCTCATTGGTGGAAAGATTATGTCTGATGGCCCAGGACAGTAAAGCTCTAGATACCACCGATAGATTTAAGTGGGAAGAGAAAGAAACAGGGGAAGAGAAAAGAGGAACAATATATGTAAAGAGTAGAGAGAAATACGAGAGAAACAAAGGGATTAAAGAACTATAAAATACAATAGAAATGTTTCGTTTGTGGGCAGCTATCAAACAGTTGTTAAAATGCTAACCAATACTAACTGACTAACTAACATACATTTTTTTCCTATTTATATTATAATAACATAAAAAGGCAAGTGATTTTTTCTGGAAAGTAACGGATTATTAAAGCAACCTTGGTTGAAATGTTCTTAGTGATGTAATGATGGTAGTAAGCCTTAAAAATTACAGGCTAGCAAAATTGCAAATAAGCTTTGGTGGTGGTACTGGGTGCTAATGTTTATTTCTGAGGTGACCCTGAGCACAATCAAGGTAGGCGACTGCTCAGGACCTCAAATTATGGAGGGCACTAAAAACAAGGCTGTATATACACATGTTAAAAAGTTGTATAATTATTATTAGGACTATACATGTTTTTATTAGAAAAATAAAACAATAACTATAAGAAAATAATTAGTCAACAAAATCTTAATGGATGATAAGTGATTTTTCCATCAGCCAATCCATTATTTTGAAAAAAATGAAGAGGTGATGGTGCTTAACTTTGAAAGAGTAAATTATGGACATAATACAACTTTCTAAATATGTCTTACGCTAATATAAACAAACCTTTAAACTTTCTCTCCTTCCCTCTATTCTCACCTTTATAAATTTGGTGAGGGTTCCGAAAATTTCACGCCAGCCATGATTTATTTCCTGTGGTCCATTTTGTACTTTGACCCCATGTCAGGTTCCATAGCTGGATTGAAAATAAAATGAAAAGGCTGTTCTTTTATAATTTAATAGTGGTTTTGAGATAGAAAATATCATTGTTTTGCATTATTTACGCCCCTCTACTGTTTAAATAAAAGACTTCCATGTATGTCATTCCAATGCTAGATTTCATAATGGAGATATGATTGTGGAAACTTAGACCAGATATGCCAAAGTATCATGCTGATTTATGTTAATTTTTTAATTTACTGTTTTGATAGGTCTACGGATTTTATGATGAATGCCAGAGGAAGTACGGCAATGCCAATGCATGGCGGTATTGTACAGATGTGTTTGACTATCTAACACTTTCTGCAATTATTGATGGAACTGTAAATATCTTTTACTCTCTTCTCTCATTTGACTTCTGCTTGATGTTGCTTGTTCAAAATTAAGTCTTCTACATCTTATGCTTGACCCAGGTGCTTTGTGTTCATGGTGGCCTTTCTCCTGACATTCGCTCAATTGATCAGGTCCTCTAGCCCCCTTCTTAATTATTAGCCAAACACAATACTTATGCCATAGACTGTCACCTCACATGCGTTGTTTTTAGGCACTGGTGGATGCACATTATGTCTTGTGAGGGAAATTGCCCCCACAAGATTTTTTATTTTATTTTATTTGTTAACATATGAAAAAAAAATGGCCTCCATTAAAATTTATATCGTGCCCCAATATTACAATTGTGGTGAAAGCTCAAACATAATATGATATTGAAAATAAAGTATTTTATATTTATTTTTTAGTAAAATATGGACTTTGTGAAAAATATTATAAATTATTATTTGCCCCCACGGAGAAAAAATTCTAGATTCACCATTGTTTTCAGCAGTCTAGTTATATCTTTTCAATTAACAATGTGCAATTTTCAATACCCACATTGCACCATGGTGTCAATTTGTCATCTTATAATGCCTCCATACCCTGTGTGTTTGTGGATACATTACATGTACTGTCAAATTGCATATTTGATGTTTCTGAATTTATGGTTCTTGACTCTGCTTTCATGATGTCTTTTAACTTAGCCTGCGTGCTGGTCCTTGTTCCCCATGATTCCCATACTATTTTGACTTTTGGCAGGAACATGAACAGATGAACACATGTATATTTTCCTTTTCTTTAATTTTTAATTCTAACTTATTATGTGACCTGTTTTTGTTTGACTTCAGAAAGCCTTCACTGCTAACCGTTTTGGTATTTTGTTTGAATTACTTTAAATTTGTCAATCATATTGGAGCACAAAAAAATTATATTTGCTTTTTAATAAGCTCTCTAGAAAAATACTCAGTTTCTCAATTTTTTTATGATAAATGAATTGTGGTTTTTGTCAGTCTTAACAAAACCTATTTTCTATCTTGATTAATAGATAGTGATAATTTTTTTTTTATTGCAGATAAGGATCATTGATCGGAACTGTGAAATTCCTCACGAGGGTCCTTTCTGTGATCTAATGTGGAGTGATCCTGAAGATATTGAAACATGGGCAGTAAGTCCCCGTGGTGCAGGTTGGCTATTTGGATCTAGAGTCACGTCTGAGGTAATGCAATCTATTTCTTATTGCTTTTAGAATTGAATATTATGCTTTAATCTTACCAGTGCATTTTTTTTTAATGTAGTTCAATCACATAAATAATCTTGATCTTGTTTGTCGAGCACATCAACTTGTTCAAGAAGGCCTCAAGTATATGTTCCCAGATAAAGGCCTTGTAACTGTATGTTTCGTACATTACCTTACATTTTATTTACCCTTTAACTTTTTCAAATATAATTTCAGTCTGGTAAATATTTAGTGGTTAATAGTGATTCCCTTGGAAATTTGCAGGTATGGTCTGCACCTAATTACTGTTACCGATGTGGAAATGTAGCTTCTATTCTGAGTTTCAATGAAAATATGGTGAGTCATCTGAAGCCTTTTGTTTTGTCTAAATCTATTTCTGCTATTTTAATCCCGGTCACTTCATTTGAATTTGTGGTATCATGGTGCTTTTCTTTTCCCTTGATTGATTGCATCAAATACTGCTTATTCTATAACGACTCCATTGTCATGAGATGGTTGCCTCGCGGTTTTATACGGTGGTCACTATTGAACTTTCAATGGAGTTATGATGTAATTTCATCTTTTATTTACCTGGCATGGAATCTTCAATTTAGTATAGCTAAATTTGCTGTGATGTAATCACTGTGTCCGGAATAGATTGTAAATCTTGTAATGAGTTTAGTGCAGTTGGTTGATCAGGCTGCAAAAATCATTGTAAAAACTTGCTGAACATGTGTTCAATTCATATGGATAAACAAATGAAGTCTTGTATGTCTTTCAACTGGATTCCAATATAACTAATTTTATTTGATTTTATAATGTTTTGTATTGGACATGTTATGAATATTTTCATCAATGAGATCATGTCAACAGTTATAAGGTACTTTTTACATGAATATAAGTAAAAACTTTATTTTTAGCTTTAACTATTTATTTGTTTAACATCTGAAATACGAAGGAAATTGATTTAAATAAAGGAACTATGCTTGAAATAGAATAAAATTGGAAATGTGGCAAGTGTGAATAGGCATGTAAAATTGCTGGTTATAGTAGATAACTTGGAACCTCATTTTCTTATAACTTGTACCTTCTTTGTGACAGGAAAGAGAAGTTAAATTTTTCACTGAAACAGAGGAAAACAATCAGATGAGAGGGCCCAGGACAGGCGTTCCATATTTCTTATAGACTCGTGCAAATTTTGTTTGAATTTATTGTAAAATTATAGTGATTCAGTAAATGATTGGACATTGATGATCATGTATTAGTTGTTGTGCTTTGCCCAAGACAGGCGTTCCATATTTCTTATAAGTTGGTGCAAATTTTGTTTGAATTTGTTGTAAGATTATAGTGATTCAGTAAATGATTGGACATTGATGATCATGTATTAGTTGATGTGCATTCCCTTATAAAGGTGCATTGTCGTAACATTGGGTCGCAGGATATTTATTTTATATTTAAGTTTTTTTATTGAAAATGGTTTTATTGTTTAATTATTATATAAAAAAATGATCTCTATTTGAATTGAGTTATTAGAATATCTTGATATATTTCAAAACAGCCTAGAGCTCGATACCGTGGTTGGAACATGAAAACTTCTCGCAAGATGGAAAAAAAAAGGAAAGATTGTTTGAGATACATCATTGATTCGTATAGTTAACAAGTACACGTGATCAACTATTTATTTCAATGTGAGTGAATAGATTAAAGAGCAGATACAACTTTTTCAAGTTTCTTAAAATTACGAAGTATGATGTTGCGTAAGATAAATAAGTTAATTCTTATGCACCAACAAACCATGATCAGAATCAAGAAATAGTTTATAACATTGGACGTGTTTCAAATTACCTACCAGTTTCAAGTTCAATAATATAACTCAACAAAGTTAAAACTAAAATAGAATTTAAAATTTAAAATTCGTAACGTTTAAAATTCATATAAAACAGTTTTTCAAAACACATCAAATACTACTTGCTACTCCACCACGTTACTCTGATTTAACAGAGAAAAATGAATTATTTTATGCAATCATAAAACTATTAGCCACCATATTCTATTTTCTGTCAAAGGCTAACTATCAAAACCTCATACAGTACTGTTAGCCAATACAACTTCCTACCACCCTTTAACATATCTATTACAAATAACACTCATTTATACAAAAAATGACTCAATGAATCCTCTAAATATGCAGAGTGCCCCAAGGATACATGAAGTTTTGACTCCTGCTCTCGATTTTTCATCTCCCACGTTCAATTTTTCTTTCATCCCAACAAGCTATGTGATGCTAATTTCCTCTGTTGACTTTCATGGACACTCATCAAAAGAGGCAGCTCTAACAAATTTCTTGCCTTTTTATGAAAGTTATTTCATCATATTATGTGCATTCAATTCAATAGAGCTATCCCTTGCATTCATTGTACAAAGGCTAATGTCAGAGGCATCTTTGCATTGAAATATTTCAGCACGATGAGCTCAAAATTTGGACCTTTGATTTTTTCAGGACACTGGATTATTGGTGACAATAGAAGGAATATTTTCTTGGGAAAATGTCACATTATTCAAACAGGGTGGTTTAGCTGCTCCATAGTAAAAGTAAGCCATGACTTTTGACCACTCTTCTGCGGTGCGAATGGCTGAGGCACCACCAAATGGAAGTTAAGCAAAGTCAGAAGGAAAGGGATTAAGAAACGGGAAACATAAATTTCTCTTCTTTTTAAAATATTTTTGTGTGTAATATAGAGGAATACCTTTGTCACGGAATAAAATCTTGCCAGCTTTAGTGAAGATAATCTCTGGGAATACTGATACTTTTAGTGCATCTACCAGTTCAGTCTCAACAACAGCATCAATTGCAACACACTTTCATAAGAGAAAAAATAAATTAAATCTCATGCTAAAGTAGCAGAAACCAAAGGCAATAAGATTTTACAGAGAGTACTTACTCTTGGTGAAGGTAATCTGCAGTTCCATATGATGTGCACAGCCTTCTCCAGTTCATCCCTAATTTTTTCATTCTCCTTTGGCCTAAAAATAAAATTAAGAACTTTTACTTTTATTTGATTGCAAAATGTACAAAATAAACAACAGACAGATGTTAACCTTCTATATCGATTGTGCACAAGAACAATCAAGGGACTTATGTCTTTGAATACTGTCTCCTCCCATTCTGCAGTTTTTATGTCTTTGATTGGACGAATGTAATTATCATCTTGCCACACTATTTCTGGACGGTCAACATCATCATCATTATCATCATTGTCATCATCCTTTTTCTGGTTCTTGATAGTAATTTTGTCAAAAAACTGACCCAAGCTGAATCCCCAGCCATCAGCATCTTCAGGCCAGTTTGGATCATCCTCATCCACAACAAGAGAGTAATCATCCATAAGCTTCTGCAGTTTTTTCTTCTTTTCCTCAGGCTCTAATTCCTCTTCTACATTGGGTTCCTTATCCAACACCTGTCTAATCGCCCTCCTCCATTCCAGTCTCTCCTCCAGACTCATAAGGTAAGGGTCATTTTTAGCAGACCCAGTTGGTGCATCGTTCTCATCATCATCATCATCATCATCATCATCAGAGTCACTAGATGTTTTTTTCCATTTACCACCGTCAGATTTGAGTGCTTGGACTCTGCTTGAGATTCTTATTTTTCTGCTATTACCATCCTGTTTGAGAGAAATATAACAGTTTATCAAACTTAACACTCAAAACTTAGACCTTAATTGAATGAATTTCTCCATAAACACTTCGGAGAAAATGAACGTGAGAAGATGAAAATGAATTGCAAGTTAAAAAAAAAAAAAACTGAAGTTCTGAATTTTTATAAAAAATATTCCATCTAATTTGTCGAAAAGCTAAGAATCTCAATTCATTTCCTTTTTGACTTCTTATTTTCTTCTCCTCTGAGTAATCTATGAAGAAACTGATTTTATCCAAAAGGGTCGTAGAAAAATTGCAAGGAGAAGAGATTAATATACTTGCCAGGCTTAAGGGAAGGGTAAAATTGAGAAGGTGCTTGGTTGGTTTATGTTTAGGAAGAAAACATGAATTGGAGCTCTGTTTTGTAACCCTAGATGAAACGATAGAGGAGAAGGGCAGAGTGATGGAATGTGGCAGCGCCATTTCTTCATTCAAAGTTCTGCAAAAGGGAAACAACAAAAAAGGTGAGTGAGTGAACAGAAAGATGGAAAACCAAATGCGTTGAGTTGAAATTTTTGAGCCAGCGAAATGAAGGTGCTCGAGAGAAAGTTTATCTACAGCGAAACTGAAAAATTGCAAAAAGAGGTTGATAGTTGAAAGAGTAACGGTGGGTGTGAGAACATAATTTTTTAATAATTAGAAAAATATATAAATAGGATTAAATATTTTAAGTAAATTTGTTACTTATAATTTAATTTGAAAATTTTATTTATTTAAAGTATTTATTTAAAAAAAAATAAGAATCGATGAATAATTATTTTATTAGAAAAAAAAATTATTAGATATTAGTGATAATTTTTTAATATTATATAGATATAAATTAAAAGATATCATAAAATATTGTTAGATAGATATTATGAGTTATTTTATATATTTTTATATATAATTGTTAGATAATAATAAATAAGAATAAAATAATATATATATATATATATATATATATATATATATATATATATATATATATGGAAGAATTAGGAAAAAAAATTTAATAGCAACGTGGTGATCGATGAAAATTGAAAAAGGAAAGTTTTAAGGAAGAAAAATGAAGAAAAAAAGTAAAAGATAGAAATATTTTTTTTTTGTCTTTTATTTGTATGTGTGAATAATAAGTTGGGTTAAATTGTAGTTATTTTTTATTAAAGAAATTGATAATTGATTTGGATACAGATTTTACATAGTGTTTTGATAAAGATGATATTTTGATGAAAGAATATTTTTCATGATTTTATGAGTTTAATAAACATATGTATATGTATGTATCTCATAATTACTCTCAGAATCTACATAATTTTTAAAATGATCATTTTATCTTTTTTATATTTAAAAGGTTTAATTGTTTTTTTCATTATAATTTTTGTTTAAATTATTTGATATGGGCCTTAAATTATTTTTCGTTTTTTTGAAAACAAATCAGTATAATCTTTTCTGCTAGCGTAATTGTATTGAGGTGGCTGTCACATCTAAAATAGTGTGACAACCAAAGCCGCAGGTTATTTTAGTAATTTTAGAATTAACATAGAGGTGCTGATATTAATCACGGGGTGCACAAAGCAAAATCCCTAAAAAAATTTTTGTCACCCTAGGGATTTCTTGGTTTTTAATAACTTAAAACTAAAAAGAAAAATTGAAAACCAAATGAAAAAAAGCAAAACATAAATTGGAAGAAGGGGTAAGAATAAAAGAAAAACGCGACGATTTGTTTCTTCTAAATTCTGACAAGTTCCGAGGTAGGTAGCAACATACTCCAAATTCATACTCAATTTTTTCGATTATTATTGTTGGTGTTTGGGGGCTGGGTATGTGGTTTTTTCGACGGTTATAAAGTCGCAATTGAAACGGGAAAAGGGGGTTTAGGGATCAAATGATCAGTTTTTCAAAAAGAAATTTTGGAACTTTAAATGCTTTGATTTGATCATGATTTTTCCAGTGTATGAATGCTTTTTGTTTGATAATGTATGCAGATTAAGGTCGAAAAGCCATGGAAGAGATGTCGAGTTCAGCAACAGCAATAAACTCTTCCAATATTGGATTTCAAGTACTTTGCTTCTTAGCTTTATTTCATTTTACGTGCTGTGGTTCTTTTTTGGTTTTGTAATTCCTTTTCTCTCGGTTCGTGGAAATATAATTTGGGGTGCTGTTTTATGCAGCTATTGAAGAAACAAGGTTGGAAAGAAGGGACTGGTCTTGGAGTATCTGAGCAGGTTTTCTTTCTTACTCTCTCTTTTTCTAACTGAATGATGGAATTTGCTCTCAAAAAAATATTTGTAAATGTTGAATTCGTAACATTCAACCCTTCTGTTGATTCGTAATAGTTCATATAGAGCATTTTCATGATTTCTAATTCTGGGGAGATTACTTGTGTAAATTTGTTTATTTTAGTAACACTTTACCTGAGCATTAAATGTTCTTAATTCAAAAAACACATGCTTGGTGAACAAAAATCTTTACTTAACACCTCATCAACCTTCAGTGTTATGTTAGAGATTGTGAATTGTGCGGTCTATTTGCTTTATATTCTAAATTACTTATGTTATACTTAAAACTGGATCTGTGGCATAATAAATGATGGAATACCTGCATAATGTATAGAAACAAAGGTGTGCTTGTTTTCTCATCCTGATACATAAGTAGCTGTTAAGCTCGTATTTCGGAAATACTTTTGTCTCCACAAATTGTAATCTATTTATTTATGATTATAGAAAACAAGTATAATGATCTTGATAATTGCAATAATTCTGATGAATAATTTGTTATGGAAACAGGGTAGATTAGAACCTGTGGAAACTTATGTAAAGAATAATAAACGAGGTTTGGGAGCAGATAAAGTGAAGAAAAAGGCTGTGAAAGTGAAACCGGATCATAGCGATTCCTCTGAAGGGACCAGTCAAGAGGTAATATTTTCTTAAGATTGTCTTTTAGATCACTGCCTAGGGTTTTTATACTAGTGCTCTGTTTGCATCTATTTGTAAAAGTTTACCTAAACAATCTTAAATGGTAGAAAGAACTTTGGCTTGACATATCCAGAAGCATGAAATAACCATGAAAATACTACCTTTTTGTTTGGAGTTGGAGGATGAATGGGAAAGGTTTTATTATTTAAAGAATGTTGGTTCCAAGTTTACTTGATTGAAATAGACTGATTCTTCAAATTCCTTTTTTTATTTATTTTTGTAAAATTTGGTGCGGGTGATCAAGGAGAAAACTTGAAGGAACACTAAGCAAAATGTATTCTTTGGTGTTGAGGGGTTGACAAGTTGAATTTGTTCGTCAGGCTTAGACTCATAAGTTTGAGTCTGAACAAATTTGCTTGAGAAAAAGGATTCTTTCATGTGGTTCAACTCATTTTTCAGCCCTGGAACTGTAATAAAGTAACTTGCTAGATTGACAACCTTGAAATGATGCATTCTCTGTCTTATTCTTACTCTAGTCCCTGCAAACAATCACTGGCCGTTTATTTCCAAGTTGGGGATATTTTGAACTGTTGAATATAATTGGGATGTGTCCAAATTAACCTGTTATGTAATTTTATATTAGACCCTGTGTCACGACGAGAGTATCTAAAACTCTTGATTTTTAATATTTGACATTGTCATGTTACTGGGAATATACTTTAGGAATTTGCACATTTAAGTTCATTAAAGGGTTCTTTTTGCGTGTAAAAAGAAATGCTACACTGTTGGATCGTTGAGGCGAGATCATTTTGAACTTTCTGTATTTTTAAATTTTTTGCATATTTTAGGCATGTTGATGTGAATACAATATTTCGAACTTACTGTGGTGGCTTCATTAGTTTTTTACTGTTTTTCATTGACTGCAAATAATTTCAGGATCATTTACCTCAAAAGAAAAGCAAAGCATTGTCTAAACGGATGAGAAAGATGCAGGAGTTTGAGAAGAAAATGCAAGAGAAGGAGTTTGAACGAGCTTTTTACAGAGAGTTCTGGCCAGAAAATGTATAAAAGAGAATCGAGTAGTTCATATTCTATCAGAAGTAGAGAAGATTTCAGAATTTGAGCAAAGGCCTTTGCGAAATGAAGGAATTACGTGCAAATATTATTCACATTATGTTGTGATATATGTAAGAGGGGAGGGGGAAAAGGCGCAGTAAACATTGTATTACTAATTCGTTTTTTTACGAAATGAAAATGTAGAGTAGAACATATTTTTTTACGAAACATCCAATTTGTTCCTTAAAGCTTGAAGAAATAAAAAATCATTAGATTTTTTTAAGATTTATATACACAAAATACGTTGTCCCATTAGTTATTTTATTTCAAATCTTAATAAATAATCAGTTTTTTCAAAAGAATACATGGGTATTAATTAGTGTACAACATACTATTAACGAGCTAAATTGAATCTTGAAAATACTCACCGAACGTCAAAGAAAGATTAAAATGACTCGTGTACAATTTTGAGAATTGTGTGGTGTTTACTCAAGAATAAATTGAATTTCAGGACGTTTTCGTAGGATCAATTTTGGATATTTACATATTTTTCCCACAAACAAGTATTTAGTCATGCCTATATCAAATTCTATTACATCAATAAATTGATTATTATATCTACTAAAATTTAAAGGTAATGACATCGAAAATAAGCTTGTTTTTGTCAAAATTTCTTCAGCACATCACTATGATGACGTACAAAAGATCCAAACTACCTCTATATAAGTTGGAAGCATAGAAGAGGTAAGAGAAGAATATACAACTATGCTGCCAAATACGAGAAGGATTCATACTTGAACAATAGACAAAAGAAAAAAAATAAAGGAACTAAATTATATGGTTGATGAATGATAGTTACCCAGAAAATGATGTCAACCTTGGAGCGTATGATATTATAAAGTAATGTCATTTTCTTTTTTTGGAGTCTTCAGGCTTAATGAGCTGAACAGGAGCAGCTGGTATTCTGATCCACCATTCTCTAATCCGCCTTATCCATCTATCACTACTTTCCTTCCTACATGGCATCTCTCTTGTGTAATACTCAAGGAATACTACCAAAAATATATATTTTGGTGGAACAAAAGCAAATACAGCTGCTATGAATACAAGTATTAGTGCTACCTTCTCTGTTGCCTGCACAACAAATGCTAAACTTCAGAAAAAGGTTAACTCTCCAGGAAACTTGCTTTCCAATCAGCAGATACTATATAATATAGGAAACTCGCAGAGTACTACGAATGATCCCATTATTTATATGCTAAACAACTTTTTTAGGTAAAGAAATTGTAGACTAGGGAGCGGGTATTAATTTGCTGTTACTGTACTCATTAAAAATGAACCATTTAACTCAATCGAAAATGTTAGCTCAAGGGAAAAATATCAGTCTTCCAAAATGTTCTTTATCCATGACAAAGCTAGACAACCAAATAATTTAAGACAATGCACTTTACCTGTAATTTTTTGAACTCAGAAAAATAATTAATAATGAAAAGGTATTTTGTAAAAAAAAAAAAAAATTAAGGCGGTAAACATTCTAGATTGAATCTTACAAGGGGCAGGAGTATTAATAATTAATATAATCCAGAAATTCTTCACTCTTGATACATGCATTTAGTATGTTTACATTTACCTTGTACTGTAGCCCTATACTTGGAATAGTAGATTTATGGAGTTTAAGGTCATGAATTGCCATGAAGTTTGGGGTGGAAGGAGTTTTGATTTATTAGATCAGTTTTGATGGCAACAGTAATGCAGTAAAAAGTTGTGGCAATATGTTTTTTAAAAATAATACCATTTCTCAAAGGCAACTTGTGGCGTTTTAACTTTCAAAGATTGTTTACTTAGTAGCCTCTCTTTAGTACCCTCCCCAGGGTTTCTTCAAGAAACATGGCATTGAAGAGGGATTGTAGAGCAATTTTGTCCTGTCGAGCTTTTTTGAATTTTCAGTATTTATTTTCTTTTGTTCAAATCAAAGCATGCCTTACCCTCCTCTTCCCTCTCTTCCTATAACTTACAAAATTCTGTAGATTGAAAAAATTCCAACAGATAATGAAGTTCTTTTTTGTTTATGTTTAATAACATATCTACTTCACTGACATTGGATTATGAAACGCAGCACAAACCTCATTATGTATTCGACCAACTACATGCACAACATTTTAATTTTTTTCATTGTAGAAATAGAGCATGTCTAGGATACTCACCTGTGGTAATATAGCAAGTAGAAGAGCTCTCAATTTTAGGAGAGTAATATTTGCAGCTTGAATGAGTGATTCAAAATGTGTAATCGCCTCTTGTAATGTGAGCAGTTGTTCTACAGCATTTCGATTTGCGGGAGGAGTTACTATGAAGGCTTCTAATGACCTTCCCTTTCTGAAATACCTTCTCCAGAGCATGAGAATTGCAATAAACACAAAAATGGATGGCAGAATGTACTGGATCCACCCCCTGTAAGCAGAATGGTGCGAAAAATATCATGAACAGATTAAAGGCAGAACAAAGTGGTGATTAGACGTACATTAGACATGCACTTGTTAAATAACATAAAGAATACATTATGGTCATTTTTCTCAATAATCAATACATAAAACTCAACGCCGAATAGTGATTAACTTGAGCTTTGTCCATTTATATGTGTGAGGAAAATGCTAATAAACTAAGGAAATCGGTGTTGTGTCTTACCCATTATCTTAGGGATTTAGATCAAGTGGTTATGATTATTAGATTTATAATTGACGGGACAAAAATTGAGACAATAAAACCCACAAAACCCTTTTGTAATGTTGGGAATTTTTTTTTTTTTTTTTTGTAAATCAGATTGTGAGAGTTGAGAATGAAAGCTACCTATTAACAAAAAATAAGTGGTACTGACGTCTATACAGAACTCACCAATTTGAAACATCAGATATCAAATGACAAAGGATGTTAACGTGGGCCAAACCCATTCATATGCTGATTTTACAATAAAGCAATTACCTTATAATCATATAACAGGTGAGTAGCAAAAAGGTTGCTGATTTGTAAAAGTCTTTCCATGAGGCCAATAGCTGTAGTCGGTTAGCAGCTACAATGACGGGGAATAGTAGTTCCTACAAAGAGTTAAAAGAATTAATCATACTACCACATATACAAAAAATATTGGTTCCTTTTATTTTTCCATTATCCACTTGGGAAACCTTATAGTTTGAGTTTGAAAAGCTAAGTCATTCAATGGATATCCTAAGCCAAGCCAACATACATATTTTTCTGGTTTAAAATTGAAATATATTTCAAGTATGAAGCAAAATAACAAGCTGAAGGAGCCTATTCAATTTTAGTCTCAGCATGTTACGACAACAACAAAGCTATATCTAACTAGGTGAGGATTTACAGCATATTACAACAAATTCCTTAGTTTCCTTTCTAATTAATCATCTTAACTTCACTATAATTTCAATGACCAAAGGAGCTCAGATTTATTTTTTCCAAAGAAAAAAGGAGTATGGAATGTAAATAATAGCGAACCTTCATTACAGCAACATTTGTATCAATTCCCTCCACCTTCACTTGGTCCACGGTTGCTTGTGCAGCTTCAGCTTTTCCAGTGTCCAGAAGGGACTTTTTCACTGCCATTTCCAGGGGATGTATCTCACCAACCCGAATATCACTAACAAAAGTTGTTCCCTCACAAATATCAACCACCATTTTTGGTCTGAATCCAAGATAGAAAAGTGCTATAACTGCACCTGGAGACACTGACAGATGCCCTTTTGTATCTTTAGACGCAGGAACATCACGTTTACCAGAAACAGCAGTCAAATTTGCTAAGTTATGTGACATGGTTTCCAAGATTAGGTCTCCCCGTGGAAGATTTTCAGCTAGGTTAAAAGTAAGTAAAGTTTTATAGTGGGATGAGAAAAACCGGAAAGCTTCTCTAACTGCACGATAACGGAAAATGCCCAGAATAGCCCTGGCAAGTACTTCTAGTTTTTGTGTCTCTTTAAGGTTGTATTTCCTGATAAACTTGTGAGCACGTAAGATCTCCAGACTAATGTCCAACCAATAGTCACGACGCAGGTTTGCTTTAAATTCAGGGAATTCAAAATATGCAGGCTCTGCTCTGTCAATACATAGTGAAAAATCATAAAATTCAAGTGGAAAGCTAATGAAATGCATATAAAAGTCTGATGAAATTTGTCAACAGATAACATACACAGAAGTTGACTTGTACATCACAGCTTTATCAAACAGGCGAGCACCAAGGGGTCCAGTTAGATCAGGCTTTATGACCTGTTTCAAGTCTGAGCACAGATCATATCGAACAGCTTTCTCATATATACCAACTCCCAGCGACTCAAAGTACAGAGCATGATTGGTCAGAGTCAACCGCCCTAAAAATGTCAGAAAATTGAGGCTCAACTGAGTAAAGTGGAAAACATGTATGGATCATTACTGAGCAAGATGACAATGGGTTCCCAGTCAGTTTGTTACTACATTTCTCAGACACAAAGCAGCAAGGAAAGGTGATCTAAAATAATTTATTTCATTCCAAGCAATCCAATTTGCTGGATTCTACAAATCAGCTTCTAATTAAGGCCCTAAAAAGACTTCCCTTGAGCATAAATGCAGGAGGCCATGATTTTTTCACGCAAACAGACATTCATGATAACTAACCAGCACAAGGGTTTCCCTTTAATTAGTGCAGAAAAACAACTAAGGGAATGTTCTAGAAATAATTAACTACAAATATTTGAGTGCAGCCCTTGGTGACTGATTGGGCTCTTAGTAGCTCAATGACTGCAGCAGCATTGTATTAAGCAGTGAGAGCTGCTAACCACCTATGCAAGCTATTTGAATATGTAATAATCCTAGTAATAAATTCCAACATGTTGGAGAACTAAAATCAACATGGACAACTAAACTATTTCAACGAATAAAATCGGTTTTGGGTATTAGAATGAACGACTCACCAGGCCATGCAACGATTCCAATATGTTGAAGAACAGGTTGAGTTGGAATTGTTCCGTCAACATCAAGGACAATCTCATCGTCAGCAAGTTGAAGATTTACAACAGACGCAGCCATCACACTCTTAGAATTCTTGATAACCCTGCGTGCAACTAGTGTCAGCAAGTACACAAACAACAACAACAAAACCTTATTCCATTAGGCGAGGTTAACTACATGGATCACATGACACTATTTGGCCGTCATTAAAAGACAAAGGTTCAGCAATGCAGGAAGTACACAAAAAAGGTAACGAAGTGGAAGGAGAAAGAAACAATAATCGTACTTATCAAGGAATCTCAGGTATTTGTCATAAACAAGAAAATGAAGCCTATGTGCGGAAGTACTCGTGAGTGCATAGAAGAGATTGTGGACAGTTACAACATCAGCAATGGGAACACACACAGGAGCAATCCGCGAGAAAGCCTCTTGACCAACCGTCTTCTTGTCATCAACCTAAATAAAACACATTGCAATTACATCATCAACAACATTCTTGAATGACTATCCAATTTAGAGTTTAATAGTCCTGTACCAGCAATGTAAAAACATTTCCACTGTCAACCGTGATGAATATGACTTATAAGTTGATCATTGAAAAAAACACACACACACACACACACAAACACACCTCTACATAACATTTGTGACTGAAAAGCAGTGCAAATTCCTTAACCTACATAACAATTTGTGATTGGATGACAGTATATAAACTTTTTACATTGCTAGTACATAGTTTTTTTTTTCTCTTCAATTTTATAGCATGATAATGGGATAGGATTGCATTGTTGGTGAAACCTGAAGCGCCATATTTGTGGAACTTGTATAAAACAAGGAGGAGTCATCCTCCTCCCCAACGGTTTCCTCTTTACTCGACCCGGGCGTTTCCTGCAATGCACCAAAGAATTACATGATGATGATGATGAAAGGATGATGAATGTGTGGAAAAGAGAATGGACTGAACTGGAAGGGTTTGGACGCTGGGAGCCTCCCATGCAAGCATCATGTCAAAGGTTAAACGACGGAATTCCTTGTCGTTTAAAAAATCGGAGCTTTCACTGAGTTTGTGAAGCGCTTTGTAGGAACAGAACTCCAAGAGGTGTCTAGCGTAGGTGAGAAGCTCTTTCACGCTGGAAGGGAGTTCCGAATCGAAGCAGTGTTGCAATTCCTGCGTGGACATTCCAAGGATCCTGCACACACCACCAAACGCATTCATTGGTAATGAAATGAAAATGAAAACGAAATGAAAAAGAAATGAAAAATAGAGCGAAAGAGTGAGGAGAATAACTTGGAACAGCGAGAGACGACGGAGTTGGCGAGAGGAGAGAGCTGAGGGATGGGTTTGGAGGAATTGGCGGAGTCATCGGCGGCGGAGGCGGCGTCCGGCGAAGAAGGCTTGCTACGGTGGAATAAGGATTTGAGCGAGTTCTGATGGTTTCGAAGGATGTTCTCCCACATTCCCTCCATCTTCACACCAATCGTTCATTCAATTGCTTCGCTTTTCAATTTGATTCAACGATTTATATGTCTATCGGTGTATCGCATGCAATGCACATTCCTCATTCCACCCACTTTGCTTCTGCACTCGGTGATCTCGATCTTTTCACTTTTTCGCTTTCATTTCCCTATTTTTATTCCTCTTTAATTTACTACATTATTTTTTTTCACTTTTTCCTCTGGAAGAAAAGAATATATATTTTTGAGAAAATAGTTTTTTTATTAAATGGAAAGCGCGTGTTACTATTTTAAATTTAATTTAAATCAAAAACTGCTAAGGAACAGGAACAGGAACAACCTCAAGGATTACTTTTACCTCAATAAAAAAAATTACATGACTAGATTAACCTAAACACGTTTCAATTATGTTTTCTGACAAAATGCTTCAACATCACTTTCAACTCTCATCTAACAAAATTCAATTACAAGAACACAGACATGAACCTAATTCTGAGCATGTATACGAGAAAATAAAAAAGATCTACAAAGTGGACAAGAGAATTGATTGCGAAGTATCCATTGCTCAATGCAATTGAGATGAAAAACATGGCCACACATTCCCAATTTGCTTACTGCATCTTCTCCTTCATATTCCACCAAGCAAATGGAGCAAATTTCTTCTCTCTCTGCGTCACAGTTATGGCAATTTAAATCTTGGTACCTTGCCACAGGTAGGGAAGGAGTTTCTGGGAACTCCATGTCTTTGGCCACACATTTGGTCTCACAAGAGAACAACACTGTAATGCTTCTCTTGAGTTGCATCAGTGGGATCAAAACGCATGTGTAGAACACAATGGTCACTACCCACAAACGAGATTGACAAACCATAAAACAATTCATCTTGTAATTAATCCAATACCCCAAATGAAACCCTTTTTCTAATGATTCTGGTGTGCAGATATCTGTTGTTATCAGTGACAATGATGCTGAACAGAAGGGGTGTGTGTGTATATATATAACATAGGCTTGTAAGAGAAGGGGTATGACTTATCTATGTTGACACCGACCTCTGAATAAAATAATACAAATCCTAAACCTAGATTCTTGTTTTATAAGAATGACTTCTTCCTATTACTTCTGACTTTGGAGGCTGCCATTTTTTTATTAAATGGGTCAGCTACAACTCTGGTCATGTTTTTGTGTATCATAGGTTTTGGACTGCTTATTTTATAGCACAATACAGAGTCGTCCCATGTTTAAATATACAAGGAGGAAAATATTCTTCAACTTTATTATAATTATCGGCTTAAAATTCATAGAGAAAATAATAATAGATTATTGAACGAGACATTATAAGTTAAATTCTTGATGCTTGATTTACAAAATAAAACACAAATTTATATTATATAACTAAACATAAATTTTATTTTATAAATTAACTTTGTAAAATTTAATTAGGTTCAAAGTTTAATCTTAACATGATATTATAAGTTAGAGTATATTTTAACAAAATTTATGGTATAGTTGAATCTAATATTTAATTCGTTATCAGATTATTAATGATATCTAATCTTACCTTTTATATATATATATATATATATTCGGGATGTATTTTTTTAATTACATATTATATCATTTTTATATTATATGAATAAATACAAATCTGATCTTATAATTAATCTAATTTTATAAAATTGAGTTAAATTTAAAATAAATTTCTTAAAACGTTGATATAGTTTTCTTCATTAAATTCTTATAATGCTTAAATAATGTTTAATTTAAAATAAAAGATAGAGACTGGAATGACGGGCCGACTAAATCTGTGTTTGAATGCAGAGTGATAAATATGATCTTCCTTAACCTGAGGTTTATCATAATTAATGAATTGATAGATTGATTAAGGCGTTTAAGTATAAATAGGCGGTGTGGTGCGGTGGTTTTGGTTCCGTTTGGTTTATAAATAATGACCGACCGCGTGTCGTGTGCACAACAAGTGCAGCGGTTAGCGGAGGGGTAAAGCTATCTCATCCTTCTTACTTACTTTTGCCTCTGCACCATTCTCATTAATCTATAATATTTCAGAAGCATCTTCAACTTTTTTTTTTTTTTTACTTTAACTTTTTCGCTACTTTTTACTTCAGTTTTATCACTTTATTGGCATGAATGGTTAGCTTTCTCAATCACTGATCTCATACAAGACGTAATTAATGATTTTTAGTGAAATGTCTTATCCTGATAACATTTTTTATTCCAAATCAAGATTTTACTTAAAGCTAATTAAAATTTAAATATAATTCCTAGTATAAGATTTATAATTAAAGATTTTTATGTGTAAGTAGAAAATATCTTTTACGGTTACTACTAAAAAAAAATACTTAAAATGACTATAATTAATTAATATTTACACCATCAAAAGGAAATTAATCCTTCACTTATTTATTGCATTTTTTTTACACTCTCTCTCTGTAGGACCCTTCTACATCTTACTCCCCCCACAAAATCAATATTTGAAAAATAGAATTGAAAAAAACTGTCATCTTCTTCTTTTCCCTGTGTTTTAACCAAGTTGTGTTAAGAATTGCCATCTTGGAATGAAGTGTGATTTATCAACTAATAATATATTGGTGGAGCCTTTGAGTTAATCATTCACCAGCCAGGCCCACATGGCGGGTCCTTAGCCTTGCTGAAAATTCAGAGTACATATAATAACATCCAAGAATTTGTTTAAATGTTACCTGTAAAGGGATCGTTTAGAGTAAGTATGTATGAATACATAAAAGTTGTATTAATTTCTATTACATACTCACATGTCTTTTCTTTTTATAACACATACTGGTGATCAAAGGTTTAAATAGTATACATGTGACTATAAATGGAAAATCATCTTTACTCAATTGATTATGATTTGTTTATCCTAAGCTATTTTAACTCTTAAAAGTACACTAAAACATTTATCAAATATAATTAAAGTAATATTCTATTAAAGTTTCAAACTTATAATGCATATACTTTTGTATCATCAGTGAAATATATTTTAGTGCAAAAGCACAAACATTAAATAGACCAAACCTGGTTATAAAATCTCCTTGTAAGGAGAAAGAGTCACCTCAACTCCTCAAAGAAGAAACTTCACCAATGTTAATAACCTTCGTAACATGAGAAAAATCAATAAACAAAAAATGGTGAAACATGGTAGAAAGAATGATATACCTATAGGTTGAACAGATGAGGAGGATTGATTACATGAAACTGCAAACAAGAGGAGAAGAAAAAAACTGATTCAAACACAGATGTTGTGGTTATTAAAATACATCCACCATAAACCATTTGATACAGTGGACCACCTAACCAACGTAAAATGTTCAATAAGGTTAATATATTGGTAACTCCTCAAAAGTCACATTTTGAATAAGGTAATACAGGGGTAAGTCCTCAAAAGTCTCAAGGAATATAGCCACAGCACATGAAAAGGAACATTTGAAAATGGTCCCACAAGACACAACTTATAAATGCATACTTCTATTTGTTGACATACTAAGAAAAGTCAAAGCAGATTGTTTTGTTCGGAATAGAAAATGACGCCTGGATACCAATTAGAGTCAATGAGAATGGGACAGAAAATCAAAATAATACACACACTCACACAATGAGAAATCAGAAAAACAATGGTGATAAATAAGAACTAGGACAGGCTGTCACCTCTTGGATGATAGAAACATGAAAAATCTGTTGATAACTTCCATATTCAACAAGTTTACAAAATTAAAAAGAATGAAATGTGTGCTTCATACCTTTAAAAATATTATTCAAACTAGTTAGGAGGACGAAAACTGGTTTTGGGTTTTGTCAAACAATTGGAAGAAGTAGCCAATCCCTATTGATTATTCGTATTAGCAGCCCCACTGAAATGTGCATAGACACAATAATGATTCTTTACGAGAAGATAAGGATGCCAACAGGAGGAAGAGGTAATAAGCATCAGCATTTCACAGTGTGGTGTGACATAACTTTGGAAAAACAACCAAAGAAAAGAAAAAACGAAAACTAGTATGGTTGTAATTGTGAAACATTTTCTATCCATCAAGCAGTCTTGGGTTCCTAAGAGAGAGATAACAAAAAAATCAACACAGGACTATAACTATTAATTATAATCATAAAAAAGATGTTCTTTAATTTAAGTAATTGAAAGGGAAAAAGAGGAAAGAAAGAAAAGATGGAAGAAGAAGAAAATGAAAGGACAGGAGATTAGGAGCGACCACACCTTGTCACGGCCATGCCTGCTGTTAGCACGCTTTCTGTCTGGGACAACTTTTATCGAACACATTCCACGCAGTTTCTCTTCACACCAATAAATTAAAAGTTAAACCAACACTCACACTCCACACTGCACACATCCTTCTCTCTCTGGATTCATGAAACTCTCGCTCTCTCCCGTGACTCCTTCGCCATAATAAGCATGATGAAAATCGAAACAAGGAAATAGAGTTCGAAGCTTAGTAATCGAAGCATGCGATCCCCTCAACCGCTTCGCAACGGCGGTGATAACAGTTCTTCGCCGTCGCACAACCCTCGCTTCCAGTCCACGGTGGCTGAGCACAAACTACGCCGTTTCAACTCCCTCATCCTCGTTTTCCGCCTAGTCTCCTTCTCCTTCTCCCTTGCCTCCTCCGTCTTCGTGCTCACCAACACTCGTGGCTCCGATACACCTCACTGGTACCACTACGACACCTTCAGGTACTCTTATTATGACTAATTTCTTTCTTTTTCAGGCCTAATTTATATATTCTATCCGTTTATTTTAAAATTCGTGTCGAAATTGAAGATTAAGTTACCGAAATCCGTTCAGGTTCGTTCTTGCGGCGAATGCGATAGTGGCGGTATACTCCGTGTTCGAAATGGGCGCGTCGGTGTGGGAAATTTCACGAGGCGTAACGCTGTTCCCCGAAGTGTTGCAAATATGGTTCGACTTCGGACATGACCAGGTCATAATCAAAATAAGATTCGACAAATTCCATACTCTCTCTTGTTAATTCTTTCACTCTGAATTGTGTGTGTGAAGGAGTGATGTGATGTGATGTGGTGGCGGTGCAGGTGTTCGCGTACCTGCTGTTATCGGCGAACGCGGCGGGGACGACCATGGCGAGGACGCTGAAGGAGATGGACACGTGTAGGGCGAGCAATGCATTCTGCGTGCAAATGGACATAGCCATAGCGTTGGGATACGCGGCGTTTGTGTTCTTAGGGTTGACCTCGCTCCTAACGGGCTTCCGCGTCGTCTGTTTCATAATCAACGGTTCCCGTTTCCATCTCTGAGGTTGGTTCTGCGTGGGAACGACACAGCCAGCCATAGACGAATATTTTTGGTGGGGCCCGGTTCTCTTTTTACTGTTCTTCAAAAACAAAGAAATGTCCTCTCTCCCATTGTATTAAATTTTTTTGTTATAAGTAATTAAAATACAAGAGACTGTATCGCTGGGAGTGTACAAAGCAAATTTTTTCTTACATCAGCTTCTGTTCCATTTTATGTGTTAATTATCTCCATTGCTTTTAAAGTAACTTCATTATTTTTAACAAATATCAATAGCACTTTTCTTTATTTTAAATATGGAATAGCTTAATAAATTATTTTTTTTATTTATAGAGTCTCAAATTTTCTACTCTGGTCATGAGTTTCTTATTTTCTTAATAATTTTTAAAATAGTATCCGATAAATTCCACACTCTCTCTCTCTTTATTTATTTATTTATTTATATATATATATATATATATATATATATATATATATATATATATATATATATATATATATATATATATAAAAAGTATGATAATAAAATGGACAAACCTGATTTTAGGTTAAAATAAAACATTTTAAGTCAACGATAACTCTTATTTTTTTTATATTATTTATTTCTTGACATATTTTAGTGTAAATTATTAATTAATATATTATTATTTTTTATTTTAAAAAAATTAATAAATAAAAGAAAAGGAATCAATAGTTTACTCTAATCACGTCAAACAAAAATTAAATAAAACAAAAATTAAATAAAGGATGAGAGTAAAAAAAAAAAAAAATATATATATATATATATATATATATATATATATAATTTTTTAACTTTTTACATTATATTTATTTAGAGAAAGTTCGACCAACTTGACATAATTAATTGCAACTTATATTTATTGACTAGTTATTAAGGATTTAAATTCCCAAGCATGTCATCTTTAACATAGAATAAAAGCCGTTGTAAGAAGGTGCTTAAGTTTTGTGTACTTTTGATGAATGAAACATTGTCCGAAGAGATTAACCACATTTTGTTAACTCGAAAATTTCCATAATATTAATCATTATTTATGACAATAAATGATTAATACCAATATCAGAGTTATGAAAAAAATATCTGGATGTTAATAAAAGATTGCATCACATTATTGAGTTGATTGCATCACATTCTCCCACTTACTTATTAGTGGTCGTACATTAAGATGCTTATAGACGACACTGAAGTTATATTTTATTTCCAAAATATCCCCACACTCTTTGAAATACAAGAAGACATTAAAACGAAACTTCTTACATGTTATTTTTTCTTACTACAATGAAATCAACCCAGAATCAGAAAAATTCAAACCCCTTCCATTTCAACTACCATATAAGGCCAGTTTTATTCATTTCTAAAATCTATTTCATTTAACCGTACACAGGTTCCAGACTGGAACGATTGCCAAAATTCATTTGGACACACATTTGAATTACAAAAGCAGTTCAAATAAAATCTTATTAATATTTATAATAATTTAGTTAGATAGTCAAAATTATTAATATTTTTCCCCAAAATGTAAAAGGAATAAAAAGTAAATCCAATTTTTCATTTCATTTGCAACAAGAAACAAACGTATCACTAAGAGCAAAGTAAAATTAAATAAATTAAAAAAAGATTGAAGTTCGTTCGTGTATTAAATAAATATTTAAAGCGAGGAAGAGATCGAAACAGAATTCAACTCCAATTATTTTAAAATTGGATTAAAATAAATTTAATAAAACTAATTTTAAACTGCTAAGTGTGTTGATCTCGCCAACAAATTTTAAATTAGAATATAATCATAGTGATAAGAATTAGTTTTATAAATTGACGGCAAGCACGCTCTCTATCAGATAGCTTAAGATTTTTCGGCTACAAACTTTAAAATTGAGCTACTAAATGTCAAACTACGTTTTAGTGGTGGCTAAACGCCAAAACAACAATTATAACAATGACATCCAAATATATCCATGCCATGAGCGACCCCATTTTTCCCTTAAAAGTTCGCAATGATATCCAAAGCAAGACTATGTTTTTAGTAAGCACCTTAAACCGCAAAAGCACAGTTCCAAAATTTACAACTGAAGGAGCGTAAATAAATTATCTAATTAAGCTTGATTGCTAATATCCTACTCTTCAATTCAAGCATTCAAGTTGGACCTCAGTCTAGAACTCTGCTCATCTTCCAACATTATCAGTAAACACCTAACTAATAAAGCATGCCCACCACTATTATCTATCACAGATCATCACTCAACCTAAAAGGACAAAAACACTCACTATTATGCATCCATACACTGACACCCCAAATTGCCAAAACTTTTCAGATTCACTGTCGTATGGCAATGCCCAAGGAAAACTAAGCAACGGTCATCAAATATTCGATAAGAATGATCGCTATTTCAAGATATTTCGAGTCATCCTTTTGTAACCTTGCAGCTGATGACCTCCTGGAAAGAGTAACTTAATAAAAAGACATGCAAGCTCTATAAGATAGGCAGAGGGTGGACATAAAGGAGCATCACATCTATTACTTTAGCTAACTATAAACCAAACTTCATAATCTGTAGATTTTATTATATATGCCAGCAAGAACATTAATGATAATTGAAGACATCAACTAGCCGTAAAATCCTACAACTTAGTTTAACATGCTTGATTCAACTTAATATAGAAAAATAGTTCAACAAGCTGCTTTTTCACAAGATCTTCTGATTTTACAAAAGTCAGATACAGTTTATCATTAATGCAAACCTTTATTTGAGGTGAAACTCCAATTTATGGGAGACAAGAACCAAAAGCATTTAAGGAACTATATCTAAGTTTTATCCAAATGATTTCATAACATGAAGTCCTAACTAATACCAATAAACCACAAATTTAATTATTTAAGGGTCACGTCATCCAAGTGGAGCACGAAAACAAGAAGGTTTACATTCAGAATTCACTATACTCTTCTCTTGCACCATCCAAAACTGTATAAGTAACACGGAGTCACCTACTATTTCGGCAACAAAAAAATTCCTCACATGTTACTCAAAAATGCAAGCCTTGGTCCTCCTTTTGTAGTCTTTCAACCCTTACCACTTGAATCATTTCACAATTAAGAAATAAATATAGCCATACATAGGAGATTCATAAATCAGCCAAGTAAAATTCCCATATCATATAAGACGGCTTACAAAAGCAACATTTGCTCTAATAATTCAACAAGCTTTTAGATCGATCGATTCCAATTAGATTATTGATCAATTGACTCTATTACTTCAATTTGACAGAAGCAAGAAACACTATTTACGCGAAAAAAGTGTGTGCTACATAACCAAACCAAGCAATTCCAAAAAAAAAAGGCGAATTACTTCAGAATTATCAAAAACAGACTTTAAAATTTCTATCGAAAATCATTGTTGTTGAAAAAAGAAAAAGCGATCGCAGTGGGATTCGAACCCACGACCTTTAGATCCGGAGTCTAACGCGATATCCACTCCGCTATGCGACCGTTACAAGAAAGATACCAAATAAAAAGTTCAAGAACAGCCCCGACATTCAGATGAACATAGTCATGCAGATCTACCAAGTGAAAGGGAAAGGAAATCCGTCGTATGAATCTATTATTCTAAGGAAATTAAAAAAATAAAGAAAAACAAAATGGCATATGAAACTAAAATGGCGAAGACGAAAGAGAATGAAGATCAACATATAGCTATTAAATGCACATAAATTTATAAATTGATGGAATCGGAAATCTAGCACTGGTAGCGCGAGCGAGAGGAAGAAAAATTAGGTTACCTGGTAGTTCTCCTGTGAGTTTTCTCCCACGATGAAACCAACCAACCGTTTGATCCTCTTCTAGTTTTATTTTAAAACTCACTATGGCATGCGTGGGCCTAACAAGACTAATTGCAATCTTAATCAAACTAATACTTAACCATGCGGCCCACATCAACACGCGGTTAATTCTTTTCTCAAGCCCACGTGTCATTCAGCACGTGTTCATTATATACAAGCGAAAAAATTTGAACGTAAAACAAAACCTCTGAACCTGCATACCAAATTATATTTCAGTATTTATTTAATCATTAATATATGTGCCATTATATCATTCAAGTTTGATTTTCATATACAGTTAATATAGAAAAAAAAATTAACTAAGTAGAAATTATTTTGAATTGAGAAACAATATTTTTTTCCTTCATTTGGAGTATTAAAATTTGTATTGAAATTTGAAATATAGTACTTTCAAAACTTTTAACACAAACATCCTCCTTAAGTTCCGCAACAGTAAAATGATGTTTGAATTTAAGCGAAAGAAAATGTTTTTATTTCTAGGAAGTTAAAAGCGGCAATCTATGTGAGGGACAGAACTTGGAAGGTGAACTTTGCTGACACCTGTAGTTGATGAATGATGATGATGCACACCAAGCATAAAACATTATGCACTCTAACTTTATTTCCAAAACAAAATTGTTCAAAATTTATACACATGCATATGCCTGGTGCTCATGCTACCTTCTTGCACATGTATGTGTCTAAATGTTTGTGTACATAAATAAGCAAAAAGAATTGGTTTTTACAAGAAGCTGAGTTAGAGAAAATAATAACAATTCAGAAAGGGAAAAGACATCAAACATGGTATCTAAGCTCCAGCGACTTCTTGGGCTTGCTTCAACTTCAACTTCCCTTTGCTTTTCACAGTCTTACCAACTGCAACCCCTTTGCTTTTTTTGTCTTCAACTTCAGTTTGGTTTTCAATCCTAGCAAAGACTGGTTTAGGTTGAGCCATCACTTGGCCACCCTTAAGTCCACCCCACTTGGTGTCTTTCTACAAAGTCAAACAATTTACTTAAATCAGATAGGTAGCAGAATATATTCGTTCAAAACCATGAATAGTTCATGTGTGTATGTGTGAAAAAATCTAGTTTGAGTGTGCATGAGTGTATATGAGAGACAGAGAGAGACCCAGGTTGCTGCATCAAATTGGTCCCTGGAATAGCCAAGTTGTTCATATATTCTCCAACTCAAGCTTGGTGTAACAGGAAATAGCGCAATAGCAATAATCCTCACCGTCTCTAATATAATTACCAGGTCCTGCTCCAGCATCATAAAAAAATTATTGCTTAGGCATTTGCTTATCTTTAACAGCATCAAAACTAAGATGACACGTTGAATTTATGTTACTTTTTATCATTGAGCAACACGTTCATTAAGCGTATTATACTTGTTTAAAGAAGGAAAAACAAAGTTCAAAAATTGATTATTGTCAGTTAAGGAGTTTGAATGTCAATGAACTTAATTAAATTTCTGACTAAGTACTTAAAAAAAGAAATTATGGTAAAATGAATTAAATTGCGCTTTTGAGTTACAATACAACAAAGTTGTGCTCTTCAACTTTACTAAAAACTTTCTCCTGTAATTTTTCCAAAATTTTAGATGTACAAGTTGATTTTAACTTGTAAGAAAGTTTAATTCGTTTTAGCTTCTTATTTTCTGCTCCTATAAATACGTATTGAAAAGTTTATTCAAATTGGCCCTATATGATATTTTAAATACTGCTGAAAACAATTATGGAATATGCAATACCTTAAAATATTCTAATAATGGAACCTTTTTGGGCTAAATATGCTTTTAGTCCCTACAAATAAAGTAATGTGTCATATGGTCCTTCTATCAATAATGAGAGAAACTAAAATAAAGTAATGTGTCACATGGTCCTTCTATCAATGATGAGAGAAACTAAAAGGAGACATTTTTTTGTGTAGGACACAACACATCTAACACAATTTCATAAGGGACTAAAAATGAACATTGTCTAATTTGTAGGGACTAAATAAATTTAACCCACTGTTTCTGGTAGCATTCCAAGTTTGATATTTAACAGAAAACAATAAATCATGTTTAGACTTTTACCGATCTAATATGTAATTAAAACTAAAAATGCATTATTTCATACAAAAGGATCCAGCAAATTACCTTAGCAGCTGCTTCAGCAGCAGTATCTCCTTGTTTAAAGAGAGACCATGGTGCACGCTGATCCATATAGGAATTACCAACATTACCAATCTCCAGAACAGCCTCACAAGCTGATGACAAGGACAGATTTTCATAGTGAATGCGAGCTTTATCAACCTACAGACATAATAAACATTCCTTAAACTTTAAGTCACTGCCAAATCCCACCATAACTTATGGACAACCGCAAAAAGAATAGCTTTAAAAAATGTCTAATCAGCTACTACGGAACTGAAATTCGGATAATAAACCAAGGGTCAGACTGCTATTTTGAAATTTGAAACAGAGTATAAAATAAAGGTTCTAATGATCTATGTAAACAAATCATTTTATATGATACGGACTTGGGTATTACAGGATACATAAGTTCCAAATTGAGTGGTATAGGATGCACATTGGATAAGTATTGATTCATCTCCCTTCATAGTTTATTATTGAGAGCGTGTTCTCCAGATTCTTGTCGGTATATAACAAAAAAAAATGACAAAAATACAATGCTTCAGGTGGGGTCCTTGGATATGCAGAGTTGTATCTAGCTAACCTCTGACTGACACCCATCAATGTTATAAATGCCATATTTTGTCTCTTTTTTCATTTTTCTGAATTATTTATTGAAATATATTGCTAATTGCCATATACTTATTTTATTATGTCCAAATACCTAGAACACGGTATAAAATCAAAGTAGTTAACATCCACTTTCAAATCCAAAGTGGTCTCCTCCTGAATGTGAAAACAATATATTTCAATTTGAAATTCGTAGCATTCTGAATATTATTGATTACAAGTTACAATAAAAGCTACCATGCCACCAGGTACCATTCATCACCAGGTCTAAAAATATGCAAGAAAGGGTTTCCCTAGTTATTGAATTCACAGGTAGCATTACCTTAAACTGCTGAACTGTGACATGCTTTAAAATTAAAAAATGAATTTATAGATTTAGAAATATAGTTTACAAGAGCTCTTACCAGATTCTCTACATTATCCTTGAATGAATTTCCTTCAGCAGCCGTGGCGGAATCCACTACCAGAATTGATTGGCAGTTCTTTTTTAGAAGCCCTAGTGTTCGATTAAGAAGATTTCCTGCCAAAATAGTGAAGGAAATACACCACATTTTACATTATAGTCATAATAGAAAGAAGGAAAAAAATCAATTGGTTGCTGAATGTTACAATAAAGCAAGTTTTAAATACCAACTGTGTTGGCAAGATGTGCATTGACAATATTGATGAAGCGTTCCTCAGAATAATCTCCATCACTGCCAAATTCCACCTCTCTGAGGAAGAAGTATCTAACTGCATCTGTCCCAAATTTATCAACCAAATCGTTTGGTTCAAGTGTGTTCCCTAGTGACTTGCCCATCTTCATGCCATCCTAACATTTCAAAATAAAAAGCATTGCTGCATGAAATGAAATTAAATATAAGAAACAGATTTGTGAAATTTTACACTGTCTCAAATTGCCAAGCTTAGCTTTCGACCTTTTGCTAAGAACTACAGTTTACTTAGTTAATGATTATAAATTTATTCCAATTTGAATTGAATTGAATGTATTAGGCTCAAGAATTGAACAAGGAAATAGTAAAAAAGTTAAGACCAGAATATAATGTTCTGGGCAGGTAGAGTCGTTAGATATGCACAGAATCTAGCAAGCCTCAAACAACTCGTTTACTTATACACCATGTTTGAAGAACGCTGCATAAATATTACACAAGGTTTCCTCCTCCAAAACACCATAAACAACAAACTGACACAATAGCTACATCCTATTCTATGGATCCGTAACAAAATATACTGGAAAAACATGATAATTTAGTCCTTATATGAATTACGGATTCTCAGTTTGTTCTTTATTTGTAAAACTAATTAAATTGATCCCAGTACCCATAAGTGTTACCAGTTTGGTGCTACCCCACTTACATGTTCTTCATTCGATCCCTATTGTCAACACCAAATTAAGAATGTGCCATATGTATAATGGCAAAATTAAGAATATGTAAGCAATTTAACAATCAACGTGACAGAAGGGATCAAACCCGTCATGTTTGCATATATAGGGACCAATTTAATACATTTTTACGTATATAAAGTAATCAGATTAAGAATTCACGACACATATACGGACTAAATTATATTTATAACCAAAAATATACAATAACTGACAGACATCCATAATTTACTGAAGACACAACGACTTCAAAGACAATAATAAATTAGATCCCTAACTACCATAGGACACAAATACTGCACACAGACACTAATAGTTCAGATCTATTGAGTCTTCAAACCTTCCTGGGTATATGAACGCTCCCTGGGAAACGCATAGCCTTATCCTCAAGGCTGAAACTGTACCATTGTAGTTACCTCAAGGCGAAACATAAGATAATGAATAAGTTCAACTACAAATACCTTTGTCAGGAATCCATGGCCAAATACCATTTTAGGAAGGCTTAGTCCCGCAGACATTAGCATAGCTGGCCAATATACAGCATGGAAGCGTAGAATATCCTACAGAGGGACGCATAGAAGGAAGCTTAGGGCACGAAATGTTTTCAATAAGTAGATATAATTGTCTTCAACAAATCAAGTTTACTAAGAAAATAGGAAGGAAGACAGATGACATACCTTACCAATCAAGTGCAGTGAAGCTGGCCAACCTGAAGAAACAGATTTTAGTAAATCAGGTTGCTCTTGATCATCGGATAGTGCAGATATATAACTGCAAATATGAAAGAGGGAAAAGAAAATATATTCAACAAAAGTTTAAGAAGGTAACTAGCAACTACATTAATTAAAAAATATTTGGCAGAATAGCAGAAACCCAAACTTTTCTTTATATTTTTTACCATACAAATGGTTGTGCATAAATTGAACATCCGCGCATTTCAGCAATGTATTTCCAACAATAAACAAACTAACAACTATTGATTATGATAGACAGAAACAACAAGAATATAGAATAGATACAGGGGAAATTAGAGAAACATGCGCAAACTATAAATATATATTTCTTACCCTAGTAAAGCATCAAACCAAACATATATAGTCTGGCTCTTGTCATCAGGAACAGGAATGCCCCAATCAACTGATGCTCGGGAAATGGAAAAGTCCCTCAAGCCACTTTTTATCCAACTTTGAACCTTGAAAATTTGTAGAGGAAATTAATTTTTAAGCACAATACCAAAAAACAAAAATCAAGTTTATGTTCTCCATAAAGAGATAATTTGCAGTTCATTAGATACCTACATCTCGTACATAGATGAATCTGGTATAAAGCATTGTTACACTATTTATCCAGCACCATGTCCGGCAGGATGAAGGGTGGGGTGGTATTGTATCAACAAGCCAGATCAAACAGCTTGGTATTTGCATTTTTTTAACAATATGTCATCAAATTCGTATTCAATTAATATAGCAAGTATCTGGATCAGAGTTTAAGTTCAATAATTTGTACTTTGACCAAGTTCACAAAAGTCAGGGATGACAATATTAAGGTTCGAGTAGAATGTTAGGGTATCCATGACCTTAAAAACATATAACATATAAAAGTCATGTCAAAATGTTGTAGATTACAGAAATATAATTTTTCAATGCCTTTGAAATATTACGATCCTAATTGGTTAGGGGCAACATCATGGTAAGACTTTGAAGTGATAATAGGCTGGGCATGTTATCAACTCAAGCTCCTATACTAGAGAAATCTAATAAAAGTTCGAGTATATCATAACTGATCCATTCTATCAATGTGAATCTTAAGATCACACAAGCCCGTTCTGAATCTTCTCATGTAAACGTGTAAGGTATGTCCTGAAAATAAAATTGGACACAACCAGCACAAAGTGCACCATACTAAAAAGGTAACAGACAGAAATACAATAGAAAAACAAAGTCCCCATTGCCTTACCTCATTTAAACGGAATGATGGTTGCACAAAATTAGGATTTTTATTTAGTGTTTCTTCCAATGCCTTCTGATATTTTGACAGTGCAAAGAAGTAATTGTCCTCTTTCCTTGAAACGCAAGGCTTTAGGTGCACTGGACAACAATTATTATCAAGCAGTTCTTTCTCATCCTGCACCAAATAGTAATACATTCTTAAAGTAAAGTCATGAAACTAAGATGGTAAATCTTTGGAAGGCAACAAGCACAATCAAAATCTTCCATCATCAGAGAATGCTGTCTATTTTCCCGTCTTCTAAAAGATGGTTAAGGTTAACAGAAAGATTGGTAGCCGTTGCATGAGACACACACGGACCCTTCAACATAAAGAGCCAACAGAAACTAGACATGAAACGTTGCTAGCCAGAGCCACAACTTACAAGTTCAAACTATCACCTTATATTCCTCACAGTTAACACAATAAAGTCCGTCATAATCAGCTCGATAGATGTCACCACTGTCAAGAACTCTTGAATAGAATTCCTTGACAATTGCTTCATGCTTGCTATCAGTTGTTCTGATGAATTTGTCATAAGAAATATCTAACTGCAGTCAAGCAATAATAAAAGAATATCAAGAAAACTGTAAAATATTAATGAATTTATGAATATTCAACAAAATACACCTAAAAAAGATGACAAAATTCCAGTAAAAAATAAAAATCAAATTACATCTTTCCAAAGCGCCTTGTAAGATTGAGATATGAGATTGCAATGGTCGGGAGGAGTTGAACCCTGAGCCATGGCAGCCGTTGCAATTTTCTCCCCATGCTCATCCGTGCCAGTAATAAATATAACTTTTTTTCCCAATAGCCGCTGTAAAATTACGCAACCCTTACATTATGTAATAGGAGACAATAAACAGTAAAAACACCAACTTGCTTTAAACCCATCACAAAGATATCTCCAATCCTACACCAGGTTATCCCAATTTCCAAACTCAACCCATTTCTGGAATTGGACCAAGGTTACTTGAGTTAAACTAAAATCGAAGAGGGTGAGGAAATTCACCTGGAAGCGAGCAATGGCATCGGCGGCGATGGTGGTGTAAGCGCTACCCATGTGAGGAGGGGCATTGACGTAGTAGAGAGGAGTGGTGAGGACAAAGGGTTCGGCATTTGAGGGAGTGATATCTGTGGTGGCGTAGGTGCAGAACATAGCTCCTCGAGAGGGATTTTGACCAAAACGGAACTGGGGATTCAGCTTCAGAGGAGAAGCTCTGAAACGGAGGGAAGAGAGGGGAGGGTTAAGGAGAGAGAGGGTGTTTTGAATGGAGCAGTTTATTCTCACTGCCATGGCTTCAGATTCTGAGGTTTCACTGTTTTGGTGGTTCGTTCACAGGGGTCCTTGTGCCATCCTTTCCAACGGATAGCATTAACATCAGTGTTGAATATAACCCCTAAATTTTCAACTAATCCACTCATGTAGCGCTTCCAAGAACAGAATCCCACACAGAAAAGAATGTAAAAGAAAAAAAACAAAAATCTTGGTGAAAACAAATTACTCGTTCTATTAAATAATATATAAGTAATAGAAGGAATAAAAAAAATTGTACATTATTAACTAAAAATCGCAGAGTAACCACACTTTTACATAGTCATTTTTGCATTCAAATTATGAAAATTACAACTTTATAATTATTAATTTATTATTATAACTCGTTTATTTATAATAAATTACTGTTATTCTTTTAATATAATATTTTGTTACAAGGTATACTTATATTTTTCTTTATTGTGCCTCGAGTCTTTCGATTTTTTAATTTAACCACTTTTATCTAATTTTTTCACTTATATTTGTAAACTTAAATTTGATTTTCTTAAAATATATTTTGCGCACACAAAAAAAAAAAAAAAAATTTATATATTTTTATATATATAATATTTGTTTAAGTTTGTACTCGTCTAAGTATTATCTTATCTAAATCTGTATTTAAAAAGAAAAAATTATGAGATAAATAATTTTGTAACTTTATTTTAAAAAAATAACCATTAAATTATTTGACTTTATATTTTGTTATATATATAATAAAATAACAAGTTTTTCCTTTTGTAACATATATTATATATGTCATGTATGTTATATCTCTCATATTTTCATAATTTTTCAATACTCATAATATTTTATGATATAATTATATTATATGACTCCTAATATTTTTTATTGTAATTTGATTTTCTTAAAATTTTATAAGTTTGTATCAAACTCTTAAGATCAAATGTGGACTTAATCAAATATTTAATATATATATATATATATATATATATATATATATATATTAAAAATAAATACATGCTTATATGAAAAAAAAATATTAAAAAATGATAAATATATATTGTAAAAATAAAGTTTAATTACTCTTTTAGTCTTTGTTTTTATAAAAAAGTGACAAATTGGTCATCTAATTATTTTAAGTTTCAATTTGGTCACGATTTTTAAAAATGATGCAATTTGGTTATTTTCATTAAATTTCTTGAAACAGATCAATGATTTTTTTAATAAAATTAAAATTGTTAATAATAGTGATTTGTTTTATTTATGTAATTAACATAATCATAATGTCAATTTTTATAAAAATTAATTGATAATGAGCAAATTGCATTAATTTTTAAAAAATTAAAACTATATTAAAACTAAAAAAAATACTAAATGACCAATTTAACATTTTTTGACAAAATCAAATATCAAAAGAATCATTAAAAGTTAAAATTAGTATAATATTTTTCTTGAAATACATTGTGTCATTTGGATAAAATAAGAAATTAAATAATTGAGATTATTGTCACAGAAAAATATTTCAAATATTTGAAGTGAACTTTGTAATTAAATATTAACTGATTTGGCCGGTTAACAAAATATGATTTTTTTCAAACAAAATAATTAAAAAAATATAGCAAAATTAAGTTTTTGAAATTACTTATAAACTAGTGTTTTAAAATTCTAAAACAAACGTCAACGATGATATAGAAACCATGAGAAATAAATTTGTTTTTATAAATATTGTCTAATGTTGTTTTGATTATTGTTTTTTGGTTGAGAATCTTTACATTAATTAAACATAGATACGAGTATAAATAATATTTAATTATTTTAATTAAATACAAGATGAGTATGGATGGATATACACTAACTATCTTCATTATCATATTCTCGTCCTAATTAAATTATTAAAATATTTATAATATTTAAAAAATTATATATATTATTTTTAATATTTAATTTTATAATTCATTTTTTTACACGGTTGTTAATTGCATGAATACAAACTCTCTCTGAAATAATCTGAACCTGTTGCTATTGACGTGTTACATCGATTAACGACGAACGTACTACAGTGATAAAGAAAAATCATATCCTAGATATGTTGTAGAATTCATTAATCCACCTAAATGCAATAAAGTTGGTTTTTAGATAGTAAAACATAATTTAAGGATCTTATATTTTTTTTGTTGCTTTATATTAAAAAAAACGTTTTTTTTATCTTTATTACTTTATGATGCCAATTCATTTTACTATTATAAATTACACATATTTTATCTATCTGCATGACATTTTTTTTATCTATATATCTTAAATACATTATTGAATCAAAAACATGGATTTAAAAAAATAAAAGAAAAAACTATAAGAATTAAAATCAAAATTTATATATTTCATAAAGACTAAAAAGATATTTGAAATTTTACGAAAATAAAAATAAATAAACAATTTTACAGAAACTGAAATTAAATTTACATACATCGCTAATTTTAGATGAATTAACTTATCTAAGTCAGATATTCTGTTATTATTAATTAAAATATTGTAATTTTATCAAATTAGAAAAATATAAAGTTCCACTTTTATAATTTAAAACACTTGACTCTGATAAAAAAAGTTACATTTTTATTAAGGTACAAACAGTGTCTTGAGTCGGAGAATAAGAGGAAAAATAACAGGAGCAGCAGAAACTAAGTTAAACCCTACTTTGAACTGAAAAGAAGCGGCGAAGGGTTTGAGCAATGAACAACTTGAAACTCTTTTGGGAAGTTCCTTTGGGACTTCGTCTTCAATCCAACGACGAAACCGTTCGATTCTCCACCATCGACATCGAACGCAACCGCATCTTCTTCCTCTCTTCTCACAATCTCATTTACACTTCCCATCTCTCCTCTTTCCATGTCCGTCTCCAACACCATTCACCCCTTTCATTTGCTTACTCATTCATTTTCCTTCATTCCAGTAAATCTGATTCTAGTTGTGTTATGTTTTGTGCAGGAAACCGGTGTTTGGAGCCGTAACGCTTCGCTACCGGCGGACGCCGTTACCGTCGACCTCGAGCCGGGGGATTCCGTTACCTCCTTCGAATATCTCATGGAGAATGAAGCGCTTCTTATCGGAACTTCCAACGGCCTTCTCATTCTTCACAACGTGGACGACGGCTCTAGCGCAACGCAAGTCGTTGGCCAGCTAGACGGCGGCGTCAATGCCGTGTCTCTCAGTCCTGACGGAGAACTAATTGCCGTCACCACCGGTTTCGCGCAGCTTTTGGTGATGACTCACGATTGGGACGTGTTGTATGAAGTGCCACTTCACGATGATGTTTCTGACGACTGTCACGTAAGTAAGGACACTGAAACCCTGATTTAATTTCAACGCCTTCTATCACTGTTTTGATTCTATTTGTATTGTTTGGAAGATATTCAATTTTGGGATGTAAGGCTGGAAAGAAGAAAGATATACATAGAGAAAGTTATAGATGTGGCAAAATGTGTAGTGAAATAGGGAGAAAGACAAGGTGAAAGTGAGACGAGAGAGAGAGAATGAATTTAATACTCATATCATGATTTGTGAATTTGATTGTTTGATTGGGTTGCGTTTCTACGTGATGTTTAGTTTAGGATAGTGAATTTTCTGTGCTTTCAGGTGAAGGGAACTCTCTTCCTGTGTCCTGGCGAGGGGATGGGAAATACTTTGCTACCATGAATGATGTGTCCGATTCTGGTTGTATGCTTAAAAAGATTAAGGTTTGGGATCGAGATTCGGGGGAATTGCTTGCTTTTTCGGAACCAAGAAATTTTGCCGGGGCAGTTCTGGAGTGGATGCCCAGTGGTGCTAAAGTTGCAGCTGTTTGTGATGGGAAAGATGAAAATGAATGTTCCTCTATTGTTTTCTTTGAGAGGAACGGATTAGAGAGAAGCAGGTTCAGTGTTGACGCAAAAGTAAAATTCATGAAATGGAATTGCAGTTCTGATCTTCTTGCCGGTGTTGTTGAATGCAAAAGTTATGACGCTGTAAGGATATGGTGTTTTAGTAATAACCACTGGTACCTGAAGCATGAAATTAGATTCTTGAAGCGAGATGAAGTCAAATTCATTTGGAATCCGACAAAGCCTCTGCAGTTAATTTGCTGGACTCTTGGTGGTCAGGTCACGGTTTTTAACTTTGTTTGGATTACAGCTGTAATGGATAATTCTGTTGCACTAGTCGTTGATGGCTCCAACATTCGTGTAACCCCACTGTCTTTGTCCTTGATGCCACCTCCTATGTTTCTATTTAACCTGAAATTTTCTTCTAATGTCCGGGGTATGGCAGTATACTGTAAAAACTCTAAGAACCAGTTAGCAGCATTTCTTTCAGATGGTAGCTTGTGTGTTGTGGAGCTTCCATTAATTGAAACCTGGGAAGAACTAGAGGGGAAAGAGTTCAATGTTGAAGCCTCTCATACAGAATTGGTTCTTGGATCCCTTTTACATCTTGAATGGTTGGATTCCCATAAACTATTGACCGTTTCGCATTACGGTTTCAGTCACAGTAGTGACTCATTTCAAGCATCAGTGGTTGGTGGACTTCAAGGCTTCTATTTGCGCGAAGTGGAACTCGAATGCTTTGAAGATGTTATTCCAGGATTGCTAACTTGTTCGGGATGGCACACAACAGTTTCAGAAGGACAAGCCCTTGAAGAGCTGGTTATTGGCATTGCTTCATGTCCTGCTAATAAACAAACTGCATACATTCAGTTTTCTAGGGGGCAAATCCAAGAATATGTATCTAAATCTGGGATTAGTAGAGGATCTTTAGTTCAAGAACAACAAGGATTTTCGGCAGCTTGCCCTTGGATGAGTGTAGTGCTAGTTGGCAGTGCTGGCCCATCAAAACAAGTGCTTTTTGGGCTGGATGAGCTTGGCAGACTGCATGTTAATGGGGGTATAGTTTGCAACAACTGCAGCAGCTTCTCATTTTACTCAAATTTGGCTGACCAAGTTATCACACATTTAATTCTTACAACTAAACATGATTTGCTTTTTATTGTTGACATTGCTGACATATTTAATGGGGAATTAGATATAAAATACAGTAACTTTGTTCGGATTAGCAATAGAAAAAAAGAGGAAAATGGAAGTTACATAAATATATGGGAGAGAGGTGCTAAAATTATTGGAGTTTTACATGGGGATGAAGCTGCCATTATACTGCAAACTACCCGGGGAAACCTAGAATGTATATACCCAAGAAAGTTGGTTTTGGTTTCCATTATTAATGCATTAGTTCAAAAGCGCTTTAAAGATGCATTACTCATGGTTAGAAGGCATAGAATAGATTTCAATGTAATTGTTGATTACTGTGGGTGGCAAGCATTTTCCCAGTCAGCTTCTGAAATTGTCAGGCAGGTTAACAATCTGGGTTACATAACCGAATTTGTTTGTTCTGTAAAGAATGAAAATATTATGGAGAAACTATACAAAAATTATGTTTCTGTCCCTTGTCCAAAGGTTCTTATTGATACGTTAGTTGGGTCACCCCCGAATTGTCCTGCCAGTAACAAGGTTTCTTCTGTTCTGATGGCCGTAAGAAAAGCTCTTGAGGATCACATAACAGAAAGTCCAGCGAGGGAGCTTTGCATTTTAACCACTCTAGCTCGGAGTGATCCTCCATTACTTGAAGATGCTTTAAAGAGAATAAAAGTGATCCGTGAAAAGGAATTGTCTCATGCTGATGAACAGGGGAGAATGTCTTACCCTTCTGCCGAGGAAGCTTTGAAGCATCTTTTGTGGTTAGCTGATTCTGATGCTGTCTATGAAGCTGCTTTGGGTCTTTATGATTTAAATCTTGCTGCTATTGTGGCATTAAATGCTCAGAAAGATCCAAAAGAGTTTCTTCCATTCTTACAGGAATTGGAGCGTTTGCCTGCTCAATTAATGCAATATAAGATTGACCTTAAGCTGAAAAGGTTTGAAAAGGCACTCAGACACCTTGCTTCTGCCGGTGATGGTTATTATGATGATTGTATGGCACTTGTGAAAGAAAATCCTCAACTTTTTCCATTGGCTCTTCAACTTTTCACTGGCCACACTGAGAAGATGCAATTCCTTGAGGCATGGGGGGATTATCTCAGTGATGAAAAATGCTTTGAAGATGCCGCAACAATTTACTTATCCTGTTTCAATCTGGATAAGGCTATGAAATCTTATCGTGCTATCAATAACTGGAGCGGGGTGCTTACAGTTGCTGGGTTACTTAATATGGGAAAGGATCAGATGCTGTCTATTGCCAATGAGCTCTGTGAAGAACTTCAAGCACTCGGTAAACCTGGGGAGGCTGCCAAAATTGCCCTGGAGTACTGTGGAGATGTTAACACTGGTGTTAATTTGTTGATTACTGCAAGGGACTGGGAGGAGGCTTTGAGGGTTGTTTTTATGCACAGAAGAGAGGACTTAATTGAAACAGTGAAGAATGCATCTCTGGAATGTGCAAGCACACTTATTGGTGAATATGAGGAAGGCATAGAGAAAGTGGGGAAATACTTGGCCCGATACCTGGCTGTTCGACAGAGAAGATTACTTCTTGCAGCAAAGCTCCAGTCAGAGGAACGTGCAGCGAGTGATCTTGAGGATGATGCTGCTTCAGAAGCCAGCAGTAATTTTAGTGGAATGAGTGCATACACCACAGGGTATGTACTTTCCTTGGTCCCATATATCTCTATAATTTGCCAGTTTTAGAATGTTAATTTCATGTGCTTTGTGTATATATTCTGAATCAGTTTTCCTTGACTTTTAGGACGGATTTTACCATCTTATCCTTTTAACATGTTAAAACAAACACAGCCAACAGCCATGATACCCAATTGATCTTCCTTGCATTAAATGAATATACTGTTTACAAAGCTGCTGCAAAATCTAGCAGTGTGCTATTATGGTTTTTACAACTGTAGTCTCTACCTCATAATATTTGTGATAACGATTTATTGTCTTCATGTAGAATGACATGTAATTGGAACTCATTATTGTTTGGGAGTCAAGTCTGACACTTCTTTTCCCATCCCCTCTTGGGGGTTACAGAATCATTATCACATTCAAGCACATCTTTTTATCCATCTTACCACATTTATGGTTCTAAACTCTCTCTTTGTGATGTTACGTTTTATTTGATCTGGACAACAATTGTGTCCATGATCGAGTTACTCTTTATGACTCGTTTTCTTAAAAGTGAATTGTAAAAAATACCCAATGCTTTCTGTCTCATTAAATAAATGACAAGATTGAACCATACTTTTCTTTTCACACAGAAAGAATAGAAAAGGTTGTACTTATGGTGTGTGAAGTTTCATTTGTGTCTCATTTCATCAACAGGACCAGGAAAAGTTCTGCTGCTTCATTTAGTTCAACTGCTACTAGCAAGGCAAGAGACGCTAGGCGTCAGAAGAAAAGAGGAAAAATCCGTCCTGGAAGGTATCTTGATACGATAATTTATTGTTTCCTCCTGTCACTCATCCTCTCCTACTTTTTTGTTAATCATGAGTCGCTACTTATATTGTGAAGTAATAGTTTTTTATTTCTTGTTGTAGTCCTGATGAGGAGATGGCCTTGGTGGAGCATTTGAAAGGCATGTCGCTAACAGTGGAAGCTAGACGTGAGCTGAAATCTTTGTTGGTTTCCCTCATGATGTTTGGCGAGGGCGAAACATGTAGGAAGCTACAGCTAATGGGGGAAAACTTTCAATTATCTCACATGGCAGCAGTCAGATTAGCTGAAGATACAATATCTAGTGATACCATAAATGAGCATGCACATACGTTGGAGCAATATGCCCTAAAAGTAAAGAGTGAACTTCGGAATTCAGAGGCTTTCTCGTGGCGGCTTCAAGTTTTTTTGCCCTACCAGTCAATATAGCTAATTAACATGTTTTTTTGAGTTTGATGTATTGACATGCAATTTGATGTTGTTGGTTGTGTTTCACTCAACATGTACACTAACGACGAAATCGATTAGTTCCTCAGGAGAGTTGATAGAATTTAGGAATAGTATAAAGGAAATATTTAATGCTGTGACCAAATCTTGTCTTCAAACACGAATAAAATTCGTATGCCCTTTCAATTTCCGAAGAAAAGGTTGTTCAATTCTTAAAATGCTATGCAACAAAAATGTAGTGACAGTTCATCCTTCATTTAAAAATCTAACTTATCATCAGTAGAATTTGAACTCGCTTTATTGTTTTGTCGATCAATTTGACAAATATTTCAATACACGTCTCTTGTAGTCTTTCAAGAAACGAAAGATTATAATAATATCTCACCAATAAAAATTGTCATGAAAATAGTTATTTCACCCCCTAATGATCCTGTTTCTTAAGTTGGTTTAATAGTGTCCACAATTTCTCGAAATTTGTTGGTACACGTTTCTGTGGGTTTCATATTAGTTGTGCTCTTAAGACTTCGATATGTATACTTTATTACTATTTTTACAAAAAAAAAAGACAGAATGAATAAGGTGGAGAATGTAGTAGAATGAATGCATAAAAAAGTGATCCCTGTCCATAGCATTGCAAAATAAATGTAAAATGAGAAGGGCCCAACCGGGTTCGAACCGGTGACCTCTTGATCTGCAGTCAAATGCTCTACCACTGAGCTATGGACCCTTTTGGTAGAACACACTTATCTTTACCTAAAAGAAACAAAGAAGTGGAATCAATAGTATCCCGGTTTTTCCGCCGGGAACCATTCCTCGGAAATTATTTAAAATATATTAACCAATAGACACGAGAAGTGAATAAATTATATGATATTTTTTAAACATAAAAACATAGTCAACTTAAATTTATTTTTCATGAACTTGAGTGGATATTTTTATGACTAAATAATTATATCGATTTATAAAAATAACTTTAAGAATAATCTCATCTATCAAATAAATAAAATAAAATAAAATCGAAAGGCCCAATAAGATTGTGTATGCAGTGGCGGATCTTGACCAATATTATTGGGGAGCCAAAATAATACATCCAAAATTTATACATTTAATTATTAGCATTAATACCGTAAAAATGAATACATAAATTAGTATAACAATAAGCTACATCATTAGCGGGAAATTAAACCACACTTAAAATCTAAAAGAAAAAATCGATGATAATCAAACCACAATTAAAATCCAATTATAAAAAACACATAGTACAATCCATTTTCTTCTATATTCATAAAATAAAAAATTAATATACAATAGATTCATTAAATAAATTATTAAACTAATATTTCACTCTCAAGTGAGACAAAAGATAATTACCTTCTTTTTTATTGATTCAAGAATAGAAGAGAACAACTAAGATATGAGAGCAAAAATAATAAATAGTTTTCTCTTGAGAAACAAAAGAAAATAGACATATAATGGAACCACAATTAAAATTTGATTATAAAAAACACACAGTACAATACTTTTTCTTCTATATTCATAAAATAAAAAAATAATATAAAAGAGGTTCATTAAATAAATTATTAAACTAATATTTCACCATCAAGTGAGACGATTCTTCTTTTCTTTCTTGAGAATGGAAAAGAACAAAGGAGAAATAAGAGTAAAAATAAAATATTTTTTCCTTTTCAAATACAAAAGAAAACGAATACACATAAGAATGAAATATGAGAACAATTTGTGAGAAATTCAAACTATAATAAAAAATAATAATAAAAATATTTTGATAAATCTTTTTATTCTTTACTATGTATGATTTTATATTTTATTATTTATTACCATTAATTATTATTTTTATAAAAGAAAAAAATATTTAATTTAATATTTATAATAAAAAAAATCAAAATACATAATATCTATATAAAAAATAAAATCAAAATTTTTGGGGGGTTTTGGCCCTCCCCTGCCACCATTATGCTACGCCACTGTGTGTATGATTTGGATTTTGATCTTAAATTTTAATCTCAATAGGTAGTAGGTGAGAGATCCTAACCTTTTAATATTATATAATATATCTGACGGTTGTGGCTACGTCGTTCACCAAAGACCATTTCCATCCACCAGCCATGCTACATCTTGTCTTATTAAGATCGACTCACATTTAATATCAGATAAAAAGTTTAAATTATACCAATAATATAGTTATCTAAAAATATAAAAAAATCTACTCAATTAAAACAAAAAATATGAAATAATATGGTTGGTGAAAATAAGTTCAATAATAATAACCTTCATTAAATGAAAATACTGTATACACCCTTTCATTATGTAAGTAAAGTTTAAAAATAATTTATATTTCTAAATCATCCGGTGCTGTTATAAATGTCAGAAAAAAAGTCTTCTTCGATTAATTATTTGAAGGTTTTATTTCTAATTTACATATACTTTAGTCCCAAAACTCAATAAATTTAGTTTTGTTATTTTTATTGAATCCCTAAATTTTATAAAGATGGTGTTCTTTTAGTTCTTATGCATCACTATGATTTAACAGAATAAAAACAATGACTAAGAGAAACCGCATCACGTTATAATATTTATTTGGCTTAAATACCTTTTTGTCATCATTTTCGTAGTGTTTATTGTAGATGATCATCATTTTGACAGAATGTTTAAAATGATCTTTATTTTTCTCATTTTTACCGAATGTTTAAAATGATCATCATTTTCGCAATTCGTGTTTTATTGGGTCATTGGATTGCAGTTGCGCTCTTCATTTCAATCTTCCAGTTAATCATCATCAACGAGGTAAGTGGGTTTAGGGTTTTCTGGGTTGTGTTTGCTCGTGGTTAGGGAAAAAATGATGTTAACAAACCGTACCGCACGTAACACACCCTAATACAAACAGTGTCACCTGTACAATGCTTCGTTAATGATTTAAACGATATTACAGGAAAAGGACCAAATAAAATACAAATTGCGAGAATGAGGACCATTTCAAACATTAGGTAAAAATGATGATAATTTCAAACATTCTGTCAAAATAAGGATCATCCGCCACTACAAAAATAGGACAAAAAATATTTAAACCTATTTATTTAGACAAACTAAAATAAATAAGAAAAATCTAATCATATTTGGAGAAGTGCTTAAATAAAACTATTAAGAAAAACACTCTTGTTCAGATTCTAGGACACTGATCAAGTGGTCCAAACAAAAGCTACAGAATTTAGGTCTGAACGTGGAATTTGATTTGAATAACGTTGTTTCTACTGTACTAGATTTTTACCTCTCTTAATAATATTATTATTATTCATCTTATTTAATATTTTGATTTTTTTATTATAAAAAGACGTTATAATAAGTAGGCACCGCAGAAATAATATAAATAAAGAATAAGGAAAGAAGGAGTCACATGTGGCACAGCGTTAAAGAGGATCAAGTTTCTCGTTTAAAATGTCTGTGTCTTTTGTCTGTTTCTCTCACTTTCTCCTTTTCTGACAACCTTTGTGGACTTCTCTTTCTCATTCTCTCTCTTCATCAAATCAACAACATCATCATAATTCAGACCACAATCATCGTCACAGAGAGACAAAGAAGACAGAAGAAAAAGAAATGGTGAACGTGGTGGAATTGCAGAAACAGCTGCAGAGGTGGCAGCAGCAGACTGGGAACAACAACAATGTCAATGTCGACGCCAACGGAGAACTCATGTATGTCAAAGTCATGACCGATGAACAGTTGGAAACTCTGAGGAAACAAATTGCTGTCTATGCCACCATTTGTGACCAACTCATCGAGATGCACAGAACACTCTCAGCTCAGCAGGATCTTGCAGGTTCCTCTTCTTTCTTTCACTCTTTCTCACTGTTATGTTCTTAGTTTCTGTAATAATTATGAACTGTACCAAGTTTTCTTCTAAAGAAAATTCTCAAGATAAGGTTTTCACCTTCTCTTTACCATTTTTCTCAGTTTGATTTTTATCTAAATCTTGTTTCATGGGATTCCAGTTACCAACGTACTATTTACTGCTCTTGTTTTTATTATTAATTTTTTTTTTCAGGTATTTCCACTTTCTACTATTTAAGCCAGCCTGTTTCAACAAACTAGAAAATGACAGGAAAAAATATCAGCCACACCTTTTTCCCCTGCACACAGGGCACATTGGATTTCCAATTTCTAATCATAACCGATAACCATTTATTTCATGCTTTAGTAATTGTATATATGTTTGAATACGAGAGTCATTGTTTTAGAAACTTTATCCTATTAATATTTTTCAGGATATTATGTTTCATCTGTAATCGGACAATTCATTTCTGTATTTACATATGAGATGTATATATCATGAGAAAGATGTCTGAGAAGTCTCGATTCAACTAAAAGTAAAACAATTTCATAATATATAATTGGAATTGGAATGCTCACTTCATTATTGATTTCTGTGAGATTGAGATAAGTTTAAAATATGATTCTTATCGGATAATCAATAACATATTTTGATGTTTTGATTTATTTTTCGGATCAGGGGCTAGATTGGGAAACCTGTACTGTGATCCATTGATGACATCTGGTGGACACAAAATAACATCAAGACAAAGGTGGACACCTACACCAGTGCAGCTTCAGATTCTGGAACGCATATTTGATCAGGGAAATGGAACTCCAAGCAAGGAAAAAATCAAAGAGATAACTGCTGAACTGGGCCAGCATGGTCAAATTTCTGAAACAAATGTGTACAATTGGTTTCAGAATAGGCGTGCTCGATCCAAAAGAAAACTGCAAAATGTGGCTCCTACCAACACTGAATCAGAAGTGGACACCGAGGTTGATTCTAAGGATAAGAAGACAAAACCTGATGAGTTTCTGTCTCAACATAACATAACAACAACTTCTTCTGGAGGAGCTGAAAAACTGTGCTTTCAGAGCCCTCAGGTGTACTCTGAGTTGCAGTACTTGAACAATGATTCCAACAAGCCCTATTCCATGTTTCCATCAGATGCCAGTTTGAAATCCACAAGAAATTTGTCTGTTTTTAACCAGGTGCTGTCAAATTCAAGTATGTAACAACATCTTGTGCTTTTTTCCTTCACTTCATTCTTCATCATCAAGATTGGTCCTATTATTACTGTGTTTCTTTGTAGGGAATGAGTATGCAGGTGGAAAAATGGAAGTTGGTGGATCAGTGAGCTATAATTTATTCCACCAAACAGGAGACTGTAATCTTGGAGGTTGATTTTTAGTGTGATATCTGCAAAGAATTGTGAGTGTGTTGTTTGGAGTTGTGTTCATGAGTTCATCACAAACTGGAACTCAATGTAGTAATGTTCATCACAGAATAGCATAAAAATGTTGTGTAGTTGCCTTCTTTGTAGCTACTTCAACCTTTTCTACTGTCACAACTTCTACCTATAATGCATGATCATTTTGTACCATTAAGTATGTTTAATCTAATACTTGTTCTTTCACTTTGTTTTTGTCTAAATTCTTCTGAAAGTGCTTCACTTTGTAGGTGTGGTGGATTAGATTAATGAACAATGTTCTCCTAATAATGTTTGTCTTATTTTAGCACTGAAACACAAAATCATGAATTAAGAAGAAAAACAGATCTCTTGATAACTCTAACCAAAAAAATTGATAGGAACTTTAGTTTTACACAATGTTTGGTTTTGGTGAAATGATCTAAAATAATTCAAATCACCATTTTTTTTTAAATTGTTATAGTTAGCTAGGTTTTAACATTATTATTTTTTTAAAATTTGTGATAATTGATAATTAAAGTAAATTTAACAAATTTATTTTACACGATTTAATGATGAAATAAAAATCTTTATAAGTTTTTTTATACATGAAAATGAAGAGACATCAATATTAAGATCATGGGAAAGTAAGTGAGGAAATAAAAAAAATAAAGTAAACTGTCAAATTATTTCAATAAATAAATACAATAAAATATTTTTACTTATTTATTTTAATATTAATTTTTAATTATCCACAATTATCATTATTATGGTAAATTAATGTACACATATATTGTCGTACTTGTGTGTACGATTTTTATTTATTTTTTAAATATGTGTGATGTGATATTATATTAGTAAGTAATGATAATGTAATGCTTTTAAGTTAATATATTAGAAAAGATGGAAAGATTACTGTTAATAAAAAAAATAGAAATAGACAATTTTTTTTTAAAAATTTATAAAAATAATGGTTAATTTAAAAAAATATAATAAATAATTATATTTTAAAAAATAAAATTAATATTTTGAAATATAAACATAAATAAAAAAGTTATTTTTATATATTATTATAAATAAAAAAATAATCAATTATAATTAACGATCCATAATCATCTATTTATACAAAACAACACTTCAAGACCCTTGTTATTTTCATCTTTCACCTACAAGCCACAAACCATGTCTTATTATTTCTCACCATCACGTCAAAACAAAAGTTCTCTTCAAACACATGTTCTAATTAATATCAGACACTTTCTATACTTTAAGAAATTAAACAAATATATATAGTATGCAACAACTTAACCAATTTTGGTAACAAAAATATATTTATAAAAGTGTATCATTATCATTTCCAAGATGATCTATATCATGTTAATTAAACTAAGGATAACTTGAAATTAATAAAAATGAAGGCATATAATTAAGAGGAAGAAGAGAGAAGAAAGTGAGAGAGAGAGGGGAGAGAATAGAGTGTGGGCGGGAGCATGAAAGAAGAAGTGTGGTGGCAAAACGTAACGGGATGATATGATAGGCGCAGAGAGAGAAAACGCAAACACATTCGGTGTTGGATCCCTTTCCATGTCGCCCACCGCTTTCTTCTTCTAACCATTTCCCATTCCGATCCCTCTTTCCGCTCGTTAGGGCATTTTTCTCACTCCGCCATGGCAGCAGCGCCCGCTAGAGCTCGTGCCGATTACGATTACCTCATCAAGCTCCTTCTTATTGGCGACAGCGGTTCGTTATTCCCCTTTTTTTCCTTCGCTTTTACTTTCCTAGATTCAACGCTATGCTACAATTCTTTTCCCTTTTTCTCTCATATATCTATCACCTTCCGTTCTTAACTTTACGCCGTCGTTTTCCATCACTCCGAACCGCTTTTTAGAACCGTGATTGCAAGTTTTCCTTCGGAATTGGAGTTAGTGTTTTGTGGAGATAGTCTCAAATAGCTGAGTATAGGACAAGGAGTGCTGCCTCTGCTCTGTACTTTAGTTTTTTTGTTTTGCTCTTTTTATTTGTTTTTTTTAATGTTTGTAGGTGTGGGGAAGAGTTGTCTGCTTTTGAGATTTTCTGATGGTTCATTCACAACAAGTTTTATCACCACCATTGGGTTAGTATAATATCTGTTCACACCTCTTTTATTTATCCCTTGTGAAATGTTGTTGTCTTGTTTCCGGAATATTTACTATTTTGTCTGTAATGCTTTTGTTTCTCCTTTGTGGTTTTTGGAAGCATTGCAAGTCGGGACTTCATGTCTGGGGCGCATTTAAAAAATAGTGCTTAGTGAATGTCATTTTTAATATAGACAATTTCTCGTTGTAGGGGTAGTTAATTGTCTGTATGTTTAGTCTCTTCGTGTACACAAATATTTGCACACGACCAGACCTCTATGTATGTATCCTTTTGTTGGTGAAAATAAAATTTTGTTATAATAATCCGTGGCAGCATCGATTTTAAGATAAGAACCATTGAACTGGACGGCAAACGGATTAAGTTACAAATCTGGGATACTGCTGGTCAGGAGCGATTTAGAACTATTACCACAGGTATGGGTTTTGTCTTTGGTAACCTTGCTGTGAATTCATAATTGGCAGCTGTCTTCTTGGTAGGTAATTATATCATATGTTTACATGCCTTATTGTAGAAGTTAGTTTTCTTTTTTTTTTATTGACAATTGTTAGTTGATAGTTTTTGTTAGTGGGAGGAGTTGAACCCACAATCTCTCCCATCCTCTTTTCTAAACCCCACCAAACCAATTTTGTTTCTCCAAATTGTTAGGAGGAGGGATCCAACCTACTACCTTCTTCTCCCTCCCCTTCGTTTTAACCCAAATTGTACAAATTAGTTGAAATATTTCAGCTGTGGTTGATAAAAATGAAAATAGTTTTTGTAAGTATTATCCGTAACTCAATTAAGTTGAGAAGTTATTGTTCACACAAAATAAATCTTTTGGGTAGAAGTTACACGTTTTGAAGGAATTGTGATTTAATTCATGGATTCGTAAATCTAAAGTTCACACTGGCTTGTTTGTATTATACTTTCATTGCGGGACACAATGCTTTAATCTGTCAGGTTCAATTCTTACTTGATTTTAAACACTCCGGATAAATCAAATTTCATTGCATGCTCCATTTCTTTGATGAAAGGAAGACTTGTCTTACAATGTTACATGCTGTTGCAGCTTATTACCGAGGAGCCATGGGTATCTTGCTGGTTTATGATGTTACTGATGAAGCATCTTTCAATAGTAATCTCCTTTCCCTGACCTGGTTTTTTGAAAGTTAAAAGATATTTCATTGAATGCCATTCTTTTGATATATTTACGCACTAATGTCTGAGGGCTGTAGATTCATTTCAGCTTTAGTTGACCCAATGAATTGTATTTTCTTTATATTTTCCCCATTTCGTATTTTTCCCTGTTTTTCTCTGATTTACATTTAACAGTGGGTCAAAGCAATCTGGCTTTTTGGTTAAGTTTGCTTCATTTGTTCTGCTCATCTTTTTTTACTTGCAATGTATCTTGTTTATTGTTATCCAGATATTCGGAATTGGATTCGCAATATTGAACAACATGCTTCTGACAACGTAAACAAGATACTTGTTGGCAACAAGGCTGATATGGATGAAAGTAAAAGGGTATGTACATCGTGGGGTACTTTTTGATTTACATTTTACATCCTTAGTTGGCCAGGGTTTGAAATTTTTTGATTGAGCAGCTATTGCATTTTTTACTCCATGCTCTCCATGCCTTATTTGTTTACTGATATGAGATTAAGTAGTTTCTTTGTCTACATTTCGATACTAACAAAAGGTTTTCCTTTTTATTCTGTAGGCTGTACCTACCTCCAAAGGTCAAGCACTTGCTGATGAGTATGGTATCAAGTTCTTTGAAACTGTGAGTGACAATACCAATTTCATTACAGTTATGTGTAATTTCGTTACATTTATATCAAATAAAACATGCAGAGTGCAAAAACCAACATGAATGTGGAAGAGGTTTTCTTTTCAATAGCTAGAGATATCAAGCAAAGGCTTGCAGACACAGATTCAAGATCTGAGGTAATTTATCAACTCTTTCTCTACGTCCTTTGTTTTTCCTTTTCGCCAGAGATATGCAAGTGCTCTCTTCTTCCGAAAAACTAAAATTTTTCCAGTGTGTACCAACCAAGTACTTGAAGAAAAATAATTGTTAGGAAGTATTTGGGATTTTCTTAATGCTAAGTTTCAAAATAAGTGAATAATTGTGTGGCTTCTTCCGAATTGCTGAGCATTGATACTCTCTTCTCTGTTGATTCAGCCTCAGACCATCAAGATTAACCAACCTGATCAGGCAGCCAGTGGTGGCGACCCTGCACAAAAGTCGGCTTGCTGCGGTTCATGAAAAGAATCGGTATCTGCAGCAAGTGGTGCAGGTTTCTGCAATAGCACTCATCTGGGTGCTAAGGTTATTCTGATGTCATTATTAGTGGGAGCATGTATTTGACCCTCAGTATCTCCCAACTGCAGATGTCGTGTTTTAAAGTTAATATTTTAAATTCTTTGCTCATTGAGTTGGTGGAATTTGTTCTGACTAGTTAATTTGCTTCACTTTTCTCTTTCATTTGTAGTCTGACTCTTAAAAAGGATATCATGATTAGATGCGGATAGATTATCACAACAGCTTGATCATTTGCAAAATATCGGTCCAAATGTTTTTTGGTTGTTGCAAAATATCATAACACCTAAGAATGTTTTTACTTGGAAGCAAAAAGGAAGAAACCCTTGCTGTTTCCATCCGCAATGTGAAATGCCGTAGGGACTAAAATGGTACAGGGGTGTAGTCATTCTAGTATTCCATGATAATCTTGCAATATTTTCACCCACCGCGAAATGGTCTAGTTCGGAAGGTGGAGCCAAGTTTCCTAGAAAAACATAAAATGTTTATGCATCTAAATCATTCCAATCTTGTAAATTTTGTATCAGTTACACTAATGGAGTGGCTAATGTTTGTTTTTGTTAGAACGACCAAAATAACCATTTGTTTTCCTCTCCTTTAAACCACGACAAAATTAGCTGAGAGTACCTTGCAAGAAGCACTTTCCAATGTGAGCTTTCTTTGATATAAAATGAATGCAAACAGTCAGGTGATTTTTAATTCCCAAAATGAATCGTGCAGGGCAAGATCTACTTTGCCCGTCAGAATGAATTTTCAGCTAGATATAGTTTTAAAACCTCCAGTAAAAAATAAATTTTGGATACAAAGTGTAGAATGTTGATCCATTTTGTTTTCAGCAGAAAAAAGTATTCATTCATTTACTTAAACTTTTAGTAAAGTTTATTCATAGTTAGTTATCCATAGTAAGACAAGTCAATGTTGTCAAAAAGACGATCCATAATGACAGACCAACGATTATTTGGTAATGTTAGGGTCATCCTCATATTTTCTTTGGTAAACTCAGTAGTTTGTAAAAAAATAAAAAACAAGTTAGCTCAGCCAATTGTGAAATAACTTTTAAGAAGAAAAAAAAATCTCAAGTTTTCAGATTACAACCAATATACTCAAGGCCGTGCAAGATGATGCTCCACCCTGACACAGAAAAAAAACTAATAGAATCCAACAACTATTTGCTCAGGGAATCCTAGTGAAAAGTGAAATACGCAGGATGATTTGCTGCATCTCTTGAAAGACTATCTCAGCAGAGACGTACTGTCAAGAAAAAACATCCAAATTTCAATTACAAAATACATGAAAAATATGAACATATAGTAAGACCAAGATTCACATGATTGCAACTAAAATTCTTTACAACCTTTCTTATTCAAGTAGAAACATCATGTTTTTCACTCAGTCATTGATATTAGGAGTTTTATACGCAAAGCATTTCAGAAAGAATGAATCATTTCAGAAGCAGTCCTTAGAGAAGAGACCTCTCACCTTTATTATATCAATTTGTTCAAAATCTAACATTCACAACCCAATTAGTAAAATTATATTACATAGCTGATGCTACACCTAAATAATCAGTTATCGATTAATTACAAACACAATTCAACAACTTCTTTCCCTTACTGATATGCTTTTTTAACAGGTATATGATTCACTAGAAAACAGATGTAACTTAGGTAGCTGAGGAAGCTCAATGGAAAAGATCCAAGTATTTCAGTTCTATCTTCTGAAGTGAATTTTACTTTAATCTTGTTCTTCTGAAAGACAACTAAAAGAGGCATATATAAGTGACATAAGAGAGTTCCTGCATTGATTTTTACCAAACGCTTAAGTTGATGGTATTAAGATACCAGAACAAATAACCGAAAAATTTGTCATACAAGCATATATAGAATGATGACCATCAAGATACAAATAAAACTCCAACTACTCTTACAAGAAACACCATAACTCAGCATAAGACATTTTAAGACACCTAACTGAAAGTTAATCATTAAAGAATTAACCTAGAAGATAACTCATTAACCATCACCAAACAATCTAAAAGCAAAAAGAGGTTATATAAAGCACCCGTTTGATTCTTACTAGAAAATTTTCGAAGCAATGTAAGAGAAACTAGAGTTAAAGAAACTGATTTAGTCGAAAGAAATCATTCAGTTATTCTGATTGGCTTCTACGGTGAGTTTACATTTTCCGCCAGTTCGGAATTTTTTGTAGTCTCCTGATATGTACACTGACAAAATATAATAACAGGCACTGCACTATGCAATGGTAAAAGAAGGCATGTCTAACTGATGTGTGTTGGGAATGTATGATGAAGTCCCACATAGACTATAACATGAGTTAGAATATATAGAAGTTAAGATAAATAAAGCTCTCGAATACGGTGATAAGTATCTTTGCGCTTGGGGCAATGACGCAGCTAGTGAGGTTCTAACCGAGGCGCGTCTATTGCTGGTTGAAAACTATTTCCAAACCCCCTCTTAGGCCTGGGTTCAGCCTTGGCCTTCGAGAATTTCTGGAAGGACTCCCTTCGGGGTAAAGTCCTGCAATCTTAGTTTCAAGTTTTGTTTTATGGGTTGGGGCTCAATACAGGTCTTATAAACTTCTCTTTAAAGAAATTAATTTTAATTCAGTCAGATTTTATATATTAGTTAAATTAATTGTAAATTTACCTTTTGCAGTAAGTTCTAATGTACCTTACATTTTCAGTTAATTTAAATGTAACTAGGTTTTCGTTGATTATATTTGATAGTAAGTGATCTAATCCAAAAATAAAAATTAAGGAAAATTATAAAAAATTAAATTTAAGGGAAAATGTCAAAAATTGTGGAACATTTTTTTGGTATATTCAATTTTATTAAGGGAAAAAATATTCTTAGAAATAATTTTTTCAGTGATAGAAATAAAACAAACTCCCTTTCTTAGTCTTAGAAATCCCAAACCTATTTAAAAATAAAACAAATTCATAACATATAACTAAATATAAATCTCATTTTATTTTTTAAATTGAAATTGTAGAACAAAATTAGATTTAAATATATAAATGAGTGATTATGTACTTTAGCAATAATTTTTCTTCCAATGGTTATGGTTAAGAATGGTGGAAGAAAACATTCACATCACAAAAACTCATCCCACTTTTTAATAACAAAAATAAAAAGTAATTAATTCTTTATGTTTAATAATAATAATAATAATTGAATTTATTAATTTTAATAATGATATCACAAACCTAAATTTTATTCTTAGGATATTTAACTTAAATAGTTTAAGTGATGATTTATACATTAATCACTCTTAATTTAAAGAATAAATTTTCTTCCATGATTTTTCATGCAAAAGAAAGTCCAATCATTTGAAGATTGAAAATCTCTATTTATATGAAGAATCAAGAATGTCTCATTGACTTAGTCCTTATAAAGAAATAAGATTATTAATTTTGTAATAATTAATATATGTTACGATTTATCAACATTTATTAACATTACTTAAGCTCAACATCTTTTATAACGGACTTGACAGTATATTTTTAGGAAAATATATATAATTTACTCATAAGGTCTCAATCACTATATCTATAATAATTACCAAGACAACTGTCGCGTTTTACTTATAATTTTAAATGATCAAGGATACTATTTTTAATTATATCTTAAACTTTAAAAAAAATGTCAAAATATTCTAATATAAAAGTCAGTTCATTTTAATGTTCTGTAGTTATTTTTCTTTACATGGGATGTATTGAGAGAAATATTTGAAATAAATTTGTAGAATTTTGAAACCTAACTAAAAAAAGAGGAAAAATCTAACCTTATCAACTAGTGCCAACATGTCAACGTTTCAAAGCGAGCTCTAGAAAGTGAGAGAAAATACTCAGAAAAAAAATATTATATATTAAATATTGGTGGGACTCAGGACCCACTAAAATGAGAAAGTAAGAAAGCAGAGATAGAAGAATGGATGCACTGCATGAGCATCAGCATGTTCTGGAAACAAACAGTTAATTTGCCATTAATTTAAAACTTCAAAATTCATTCACAACCACCATTAAACCATGTCCACTGTTCATCTCAATCTCTCTGTGTCTCTCCCTTTAACTGTGGTATCATCTTCTTTTCTCTTTCAATTGCAATAGCTCATTCTCAGTAGTGATTTTTGTTTTATGTTATCAGTGTTGGTATTTTCAGTAATTTTATTACATTTATCTAGGAAAGCGCATTCTTCAATCTCAGGACAGAATTTTCAGAACACTCTTCACCGTGTGTGAGTGATTGCTTTGCTAGTGTCTTTTCAGAACATATCTGTTTGACATCATTAGTTCTTTCTTGTCCATTAACTAATTGAACTTGTGTCTTTTTTGGTTAGTTTGGTAATTGATAGGAAAGGGTGATACATGAAGAGGAGATACTGTTATTGGTGATAGATATTCTTGATTGATTCTTCAGAGTGTGTGTGTGTTGTGTGTGTGAGAGAGAGATAGAGTTATGGCATGGCTTAGAGTTGCTTCCAGCATAGCAAAACATGAAGCAATTAGGAGAAATCTCTATGGAGGTGGAGCACTGTATTGTGGGAAAAGAACCACCACAGTCCTTCCATCAACAAGTAGAATTAGAAACTTACACAGCACAGTTTTCAAATCCAGAGAACAAACTGCTCCTGTTCCTCGCCCCGTGCCCCTTTCTAAACTAACAGACAATTTCTTGGATGGGACAAGTAGTGTCTATTTAGAGGAGCTTCAAAGGGCTTGGGAAGCTGATCCAAACAGTGTTGATGAGTCCTGGGACAATTTCTTCAGGAACTTTGTGGGTCAGGCTTCTACCTCCCCTGGAATTTCTGGACAAACAATTCAGGAGAGTATGCAATTGCTGTTGCTGGTGAGAGCATACCAGGTTAACGGCCACATGAAAGCCAAGCTAGATCCTTTGGGTCTGGAAGAACGAAAAGTCCCTGATGAGTTAGACCTTGCCTTTTATGGATTCACCGAGGCTGATCTTGACAGAGAATTCTTTCTGGGGGTGTGGAAGATGTCTGGGTTTTTGTCTGAGAATCGTCCTGTGCAGACTCTTAGGTCCATTTTGACACGGCTTGAGCAAGCCTACTGTGGAAGCATTGGGTATGAGTACATGCACATACCGGATCGTGGGAAGTGTAATTGGCTTAGGGATAGAATTGAGACCCTTACACCAACACAGTATAATCGTGAGCGTCGTGAGGTTATCTTTGATAGGCTTGCCTGGAGTACACTTTTTGAAAATTTCTTGGCCACCAAGTGGACATCTGCAAAGAGATTTGGGCTTGAAGGGGGAGAGAGTATTATTCCTGGTATGAAAGAAATGTTTGATCGGGCATCTGATCTTGGGGTTGAGAGTATTGTTATGGGAATGGCACATAGAGGAAGATTGAATGTTTTGGGTAATGTAGTTCGGAAGCCACTTCGTCAGATTTTCTGCGAGTTTAGTGGTGGACAACCTGCGGATGAAGCTGGACTCTACACAGGAACTGGTGATGTTAAATATCACTTGGGAACATCCTATGACCGACCAACAAGGGGTGGGAAGAGGATACATCTGTCATTGGTGGCAAATCCTAGTCACTTGGAAGCAGTGAACCCACTTGTTGTTGGAAAAACTCGAGCGAAGCAGTATTACTCAAATGATAAGGACAGAATGAAGAACATGGGGGTTTTGATTCATGGAGATGGTAGTTTTGCTGGACAAGGTGTGGTCTATGAAACACTTCATCTTAGTGCTCTTCCAAATTACACTACTGGTGGGACTATACACATTGTGTTCAACAACCAAGTTGCATTTACAACCGACCCCAAATCAGGAAGATCTTCACAGTACTGCACTGATGTTGCCAAAGCCTTAAATGCTCCCATCTTTCATGTGAATGGTGATGATGTGGAAGCTGTTGTCCATGTCTGTGAACTTGCAGCTGAATGGCGCCAAACTTTCCATTCGGATGTGGTTGTTGACTTGGTTTGTTACCGTCGATTTGGCCACAACGAGATTGATGAACCATCTTTCACACAGCCTAAAATGTATAAGGTTAGCTCTTTTCTTTTTTACTGTACATGTTTCCTCTTGACTAGTCCATCAATTTTTTTCAACTTTCTTTGCTATATTAGGTCATCCGAAACCATCCATCAGCTCTTGAGATCTACCAGAAAAAGCTTTTGGAATCTGGGGAGCTGAGACGAGAAGACATTGATAAGATACATAAAAAGGTGACATCAATTCTAAATGATGAATTTTTAGCTAGCAAAGATTATGTTCCAAAAAGAAGAGATTGGCTTTCAGCATATTGGTCTGGTTTCAAGTCACCCGAACAAATTTCACGCATCCGGAACACTGGGTATGAGAAATTAATGTTAATGCTGCTTGAATCTTTTCTGTTGTAGCATAGAAGCTGAAATCTATGGTCTATCCTGTGCAGGGTGAAACCAGAGATCTTGAAAAATGTAGGGAAAGCAATCACGCTGTTACCTGAAAATTTTAATCCTCATAAAGCGGTGAAGAGAATTTATGAACAGCGTTCCCAAATGGTTGAAACAGGAGAAGATATTGACTGGGGATTTGCTGAGGCTCTTGCTTTTGCAACATTGATTGTTGAAGGAAACCATGTTCGGTTAAGCGGTCAGGACGTTGAAAGGGGAACGTTTAGTCATCGCCATGCTGTAGTTCATGATCAGACAACTGGAGAGAGATATTGCCCCCTTGACCATGTGATAATGAATCAAAATGAAGAGATGTTTACTGTTAGTAACAGGTAATATGCTTTAAACACACATATACTAAATCTTGTTAAAAAGAAGATAAACCAGGTTTGTATGATTGTTTTTCTGTCTTGTGTTTCTTAAGTGTCTTAAGCTTCTAAAATTTGAATTCATATCTGTCTCAAGTGCTCATCCCTATCTGTTTATATGACATGTTTTACAGTAGATTGTAATGTATGTGATACTTTGCCAAAGCTGTATTGACCATTTAGAAGTATATTTGATGAAATTTATTGATGAACCTTTTCATAAACAATTAATGATGGTTAAATAGATCTTTCATTGGATTTTTCTTTCTGCAAGTCCCTGCAGATGTAATTACTCTCCTGGCATCATGTTCATTTCAAATTTCAATGCCTTACTTATTACATGTACTATTGCAGAATACTGGAATTAGAGTTGTTGTTCAACCTATACAATGACAATGATGTTGTGTGTCTTTATGTTGATGAAACTTCATCTCTCCCATAAATCATAATAAATATCAGTATAATTCATTTAATACTTTAATAAAGTGTGAAATGCATGCTCAACAAAGGATAGATGGTATTCTATGAATCTCTTAACTAATTAATCTTTCATGCAATATGCAGCTCACTTTCTGAGTTTGGTGTTCTTGGATTTGAATTGGGTTACTCAATGGAAAATCCAAATTCATTGGTGATCTGGGAGGCTCAGTTTGGTGATTTTGCTAATGGGGCTCAAGTTATATTTGATAATTTCTTGAGTTCTGGTGAGTCTAAGTGGCTCCGTCAGACTGGGCTTGTTGTGTTACTCCCTCATGGTTATGATGGACAAGGACCTGAGCATTCAAGTGGAAGACTGGAACGCTTTCTTCAGGTGCTCTTTTATAAATTTGTGTTCTAATTCTCAACAAATAACTTGAATAATTGTCTCTTGTTGCTTGCTTGTGAAGTTTCTAACTTAAACGTTTTCATTAATTTATTCGCAGATGGCTGATGACCATCCTTATACTATTCCTGAGATGGATCCTACTCTTCGGAAACAAATTCAGGAGTGTAATTGGCAGATTGTGAATGTTACAACTCCTGCAAATTTTTTCCATGTTTTACGTCGGCAGGTTTTGTAGTTGATACCATGATTTAGTTGATGTTAGTTTTGTCACTTGCTTTTTGGTACTTAGTTTCTCACTGTTGCACTGTTTTCTTCCAGATACACAGGGATTTCCGCAAACCTCTTATAGTAATGTCCCCTAAAAACCTGCTTCGTAGTAAGGTTTGCAGATCACATTTATCCGAGTTTGATGATGTTCAAGGACACCCCGGTTTTGACAAACAGGGAACCAGATTTAAGCGTCTCATAAAAGACCAAAATAATCACTCAGACGTTGAAGGGGGTATAAGACGTTTAGTACTTTGCTCTGGAAAGGTGTGTGATCCTGATTGGAATGTGTTTGCATATTTTAAGTAGTTTTACAGCTACGATTTATCACTGTTTTCTGACATGCTTTTGTAACTATCAATGTCTTGTATTCCTTGCAGGTTTACTATGAACTTGATGAACAGCGAACAAAAGAAGATGCAAAGGATGTTGCAATATGTAGGGTGGAACAGCTCTGTCCTTTCCCTTATGATCTTGTCCAACGAGAGCTTAAACGATATCCAAGTAAGTGGTGTTTCGAAAATGGTTGTACTTTTAATTTTTGTGACGTTGAAGCTTTAGTGTCTGTTACTGTTATCAGTTATTTTACATTATAGTTCATTGTGTTTTTGGCAGATGCGGAGGTTGTGTGGTGTCAGGAAGAGCCAATGAACATGGGTGGATATACATATGTTTTACCTCGGCTCGTAACTTCCATGAAGGGTGTAGGTAGAGGAGGCTATGAAGATGTTAAATATGTTGGTCGTGCTCCTTCTGCAGCAACAGCTACTGGTTTCCTCAAGGTTCACCATAAGGAGCAGGCTGAGCTAGTTCACAAAGCCATTCAACCAGAACCAATCAATTTCCCTTACTGAGCCACACCATATTCATGGTTTCTGCACCAGTTTTAAGCCACTATCCATTTGATAGTGACTATAATTTAGATTTCACCATGGGTAAAGGGTTTATCCAATTGTTTTAGCATATAGCTATGTTGTTCCCCCTGTTGTATTGATCCTTTGTAATAGTCTTTCATAGGTTTTATACTCTTATTTATGCATTAGTTTCGAATATCTTTCTCGGTTACCAGACCTTAATTTGAGTCATTTTTTAAGTCCCACATAGGTTATAGTAGATAACAGTCACTTGATATTGCATTATAAAACGAAACTCCTAGCATTGTCCAACTCATACCTTTCTCGGCCTTTTGGCTAAGATCAAGTGTAGTATCTGTTCTTATCAGTTTAATATCTGATATGTGGGCCAATGGTCCACACGATATTAAATTAATTTTTTAAATGGGGAAGGGCCACAACAGTAGCTTGCTACTGGGTCCTTCAAGTGTCGCCCTTGTGTTGCACTATAGTATGGGCCTGGCACACCCTCCAAGTTAGTTTGAACGTTCTTCCTGATATTGTTTGGCGTCTTGAATTTAATTTTTGCTGTTGTATTTAGTTAGTATTGGGTTGGGTATTAAGGCCTGGTAAAAGCGAAAAATATTAATAGAATTGATACATTTTATTTTTATAAACTATTCACGCATTATTGTCTATGGACGAATCAAAGTTATTTTATAGTAGGATTTATACAATTATCTAGAAAAAATATTTGTAATTACTAATTAGTTGGTTTTGTTATTAGGTGGGGTAATTAAAGAATGATATATTATTATTAATATTTTAGTTATCTAAGTCTTTCCAAAGAAATTAAATATTAAAGTAACTTACAGTTTAAAGTTCCTCAAAAACAGTTCCTAAGATAAGCTAAAGGGTGAACCCTGGAATGTTAATTATTTTGATTTTGATTTTGATTTTCTGACATATATTGATGAGTGTTTTCTTAATTTTAAATTATATTATTTTATAACAACTGATTTAAAATATGTAATACTGATTTCTAAATAACTTTAATGGTAGATTTTTAAATAAAAAATTTAATAGAACTTGATTAACAAGTTTGAATTTATTCATGAAATGAAATGAGTTTTGTGGTATAACAATAAAACATGTGACTCTTTGTATTCTTCTTTACATGTGCTACATGATCTTGATTAAAATGTAACTGATTGAGAATTGTGACTGTTTTTATGTATTCTCATCCGGTGGCGGAACTCAGTGTTGACACAGGGGAGCCATGCTCCCCCAACACTTTTTTTTTTTTTTATTTTTTTTTTTTTTTTTAAAAAATTTTT
>Ga0214542_1000193_pt1 | contig 95472 bp, 46 predicted proteins | sample CNSS1metaG_FD_160096 | JGI IMG/M metagenome (GOLD analysis project Ga0214542, IMG submission 160096) | Root nodule microbial communities from cowpea collected in UCLA plant growth center, Los Angeles, California, USA - CNSS1 | ecosystem: Host-associated > Plants > Roots > Nodule | place: USA... | reverse complement strand
AGATTTCCTTATTTTTCTTTTTTTTTTCACTTTTTTTTGTCTTATTTTTTGCCTAGCGAACTTTTCTTCCTTTTTTGTTTTTTTTTTGTGTTCAGAGAGTTTTTTGAAATCATTTTAAGGTATGTGTCCCCTTTATGATGATCCTCCATGAAAATGAAAACAAGGTTTATAGTGGAAGAGAGATGGATAGGGAAATAGATTTGAGCAATTTCATGCATGCAAGATTAGATGGGTACTTCAAAAGAAATGATAGCAAAAGAATTTTATTTCTTTATTCAATCTATTGATTTGACCAAAGAATGTTTTATTATTTTATCATTTTTCATAAGAAAGATTTCAAGAATTTAGTGATAAGCAAAATGGGAAACAAATTGAATTTATTGCAATGTAGAATTTTTTTTGTTTTTCTTAAATATGTATATGCATGCTATGTATTTGAAGCTCTTGATAGGGTACCGTGAATGACCACAAAATGAGAATGCAATGCATGATTGTGCCTCATTGGACATTTATTCATATGATATTGCCAATAAAATGTATGCTTATGCCTAAGGAGACATTTTCCCTCTTTTTTTATAATGTTGTGATTGTGATAAATTTATTATTATATACAAGGAAATGTGAGGGTAAATGACACAAATAGTCTCCCTTTTGTGCCTTAATTTAACATAGACTCGATAAAGTTATATGGAAAAGTATATGTGATCACAAGGATAGTTCCCTAATACCTAAAGATCAAGGTCACTAGAGCTATAGCCCATTTCATGGCATTTCCCACGACAATTGGTAAACAACAAGAAGTGGGAGTACCAATGAAGAAAACAAACTCTAACTGGGGTTCTCACGATGACCACTTCGTAAGTACATCCACTGTGACACTGCTACACAATCCCCTCTAATTCTAAACAACTCAGATCCAAGTAAAGGGTCCCACTCATGTAATGAACAAAATGTGTGTGTGAAGGGAGAATACAATGTATACCCAAACTCAAACCACCTAACAATTCCAAATACCAAAATAAAGAAGAATATACACATACAATTATTCTAAATATAAAGAGATAAAAATACAGATACCTAAAAAGAAAAAAAGTGAGAAAGAAAAAATATGAAGAAAAACCATATAAATTTTGCACATCCAAATAAATAGTCTGACTCTCTAGCTTCCCAATGGAGTTTCCATCTGTTGCAACCGAAATTGCGACGGGACAGAGAACCAAAAATAAAATTTGTAAAAAAAAAACAGAGTTTGGAGTCGCCACCATAGTTTATTTTAGAAAACAAAGGAAAAACCAAAAAAATATAAAACAAGGTATGTGAAAAACTAAATTTTGGGTCCGAGAGTCGGTTACACATGGGGAAGGTATTAGCACCCCACAATGTCCGTCTAATGACGGTACCTTTAATTAAATGTCAAAAGGTTATTTGGTTTTTCAAAATATTTATTTTTCCCAAAAATAATAATAAATAAATTTACAAAAAAAATATTTTTTAGCTTTTTTGGGCCCGACAATGATTAAATCTCGCTCCTACGTATCTCCATTTACAAGTTTTTAGTTTTTAGCTTTTTTTACCTTTTATGTTTTTCATTTTTTTTGATCATTTACAAATTTTTAATATTTTTTAAAGTTATTTAAAAGTGGATGTGGATGTCGTGAGCAACAAGATAAATATCAAAAAGTAAATAAAGAAAGCTATTTTTTTTATTTTTAGATAATCTATATATATGTTTATGAAAAAAACAAAAGTTAAATTGGATGTCATGCGACGCGTGCAGCTGGGCCGACACTAAAGAAAGGGGAAACATATTTTTTTTATGATTAAAAAAATGAAAATTGGAAAAATTAAATCAAAAGATGAAAGAACTGAGAGTGACGTACCTTTACAAATTTTCAATATCTCCTCACCTTTTCTGCTTTATTTTTTCTTGCTCCCTTTTCTAATATTTTTGTGTTAGTTTTTCCAATAGAGATAAAAATGAGAGGTGTCTATATGGGTGGTAATGAGAGAAAGTGAGAGTGTAGAGAATGTTTTCTTCTCTTTTTTTCTACCTCCTTCAATATGTTTTTTTAAAGAGAGATAAAAAAGGAGGTGTGTGTGGGAGTGGTGATGGAAAAAAATTAGAGAAGTATAGAGAATATCTCTTTTTCTTTTTCTTTTTTTTTTCCGATTCGTAGAGTGCGTATTTATACTCATACATTGCAATATCAATGCAATCTCAGCCTTAATTGTAATGAACAATATAAGGAAGGAATTGGTCATGATAGCAGCACATTATGAGGATAAAATCATAGCAAATTAGAGCACAAAATCAATCAAGATCAGTAATATTTATTCTAATCGTTAACAAATCAAAGCACATAAATCAATCCCAATTAGTAATATTGATTCTAATTATATGAAGAGATATTGTTTTTAATTATTGGAATCATATCACCAATTTCTCTATCAAAACAGAGGTAGAAGATATGTTGAGTTGTTGGGCTCATAAAGAGGAGTGCGATAGCAAAATAGGCTCTTCCTTTTTTTCCTTTTTATTTCTTTTTTTCATCTCTCTTTTTTTCTTTTGTTTTTTTTTTCTAAAATTTTAAGTTTGAAAATCTTTGAAGAAAATTTCGTTTCAATTTTTTTCCATTAACTAAAAAAAATTTATTTTTATTTTTTTGAAAATAAATTTATTCACCGGGAAGAAATTGGGTGTTCACACTAAGAGATGTATTATGTAAATGCAACAATTCAAGTGGAAATATTTATAATTTAACAAGCTGATTTTTAGAAACAGTTGATTAAATGTTGTAGATTTACCAAATTAATTCGTTTTAGGTTACCCAAGCTAGATTAATGCAGCTGATTACAGTATCTCACGCATTCATGATGTTTCCAATGAGTTTTTATGAGTGAATCAATCAGTTCAAGTCATGTGAGCTACATGCACATTGGAATTATAAACTACACATGCTTTTTGTTCAAACAAATCAGAAAAAGCAACACATAGTTGATGAAATAACTATTAGGAGCAGAAAGTACCTGACAAGAGATGCTTTCTTTGACTGTCAGCTTTGCAATTCAATTCGTTAGCAAATTTGCAATTTAAGTAAAATCAACAGGTTGAATTTATAATTCAGTCGATTAAAATAGCATTAAAGTATAAGAGATTAAAAACATAATCTGGTTAAGTGAAATTAACAGACTGATTTCGACAATCAATCGTTCGAAACTCATGAAATTGAACTTTATTTTTCCAGATTCAGTTTTAATGAAATTAACATATTGAATTGTGGAAACAACAATTTAAACTTCATAACAGATCAAATTTTATGCATACAATTGCAACTTAAGTGAAATCAACACACTGATTTATAGAATTAACAGACTGAAAGCTATGACAGATCAAAATTTTTGCAAACAGAGACAGATTTAAGTGAAATCAACAAACTAAAATGAAAAATCAACAAGCTAAATTTGACAATTTTCAATTTTTGAACACAATAGCTGATTTTAATGAAACCAATTCATGAATACATAAGATTAACATGCCAAAAACACATCAGACCACATTCTTCATGTCTAATATGCCTAATTAAGTTCTTAGCTTGTTAAATCTATCTCTAGCCAATGGTTTTGTAAACAAATCAGCCAATTAATTTTCAATTTTAACAAATTGAATTTCACAATCTCCATTTTGAACATGATCTCGAATGAAATGATATCTAATCTCTATATGTTTGGTTTTAGAATGTTGTATTGGATTCTTGGTTAAGTTGATGACACTAGTATTATCACAATACAAGGGTACCTTACTTAGCTTTACATCATAGTCCAAAAATTGATGCTTCAACCATATGATTGTGCATAACCATGTCCAACAACTATATATTTAGCTTCAGTAGTGGAGAGTGCCACTCAAGCTTTCTTTTTGCTATTCCATGAGATTAAACTTGAGCCAAGTAGATGGCAAGTGCTACTTGTGCTTTTTCTATCTAATTTGCACCCTGCATAGTCAAAATTTGAAAAACCACTAAGAGTTATGTTAGAATCATATGGATACCAACATTGGTTGTTCCTTTTAGGTACTTTAAAATCCTTTTTGCAACTTTTAGGTGTGACTCCTTTGGATTTCCTTGAAACCTAGCACATAAGCATACATCAAACTGGATATTTGGCCTACTTACTGTAAGATAGAGTAAAGACCCAATCAACCTTCTATATTTGGTTGAATCCACTGGTTGGCCAACCTCATTTGCATCCATAAGGCAAGTTGTTGCAATTGGACTAGCAACTTCCTTGCAATCCTCCATTTTGAAATCTTTCAACAAGTTAAAGTCAAAACAATATTTGGCCTAAAAATGTTCCATGCTTGAGTTGCTTGACTTGCAGCCCTAGAAAGTAGGTAAGCTCACCCATCATGGACATCTCAAAATTCTCCCTGCATAGCAGCAACAAACTCTTCACACAATGTGTTGTTATTTGAACCAAAGATGATATCATCAACTTACACTTGAACAAGTATAACATCACTTTCATGTTTTCTAATGAAGAGTGTTTTATCCACTGCACCTCTAGCATAACCTTTTGATAAAATAAAATTACTTAACCTTTTGTTTCAAACCATATAAGGCCTTTTTCAATTTGAAGACATGGTTAGGATAAAGATGATCAAAATATTTTTGTGAATTAAAGTTTAATGGGTACGAATATCCACGGATATGGATACTATAATACCCGTACCTGCCCCGTTAATATGCGGGTATCAAAAATACCTATACCCACGAACAACGGATATCCATTTTTATTATTATTTCTTACTTATTGTAGATTTTATTCACAAATACTCACGAGTACGAATTTTTTTATATCTAACTCTTGATGAAAGGGAAAAAACATGTTACTAGGTTCTGACACAGCACTTACCAAATATCCATATGCACACAAAAAGAACTTAAAACGAAATTGGGCTATAAAAAGAAATGGTATAGTGTGATAACATACACATCCTTTAATAAATCGGTGTTGGGATTGTCAATTTAAGGACACTGTTCATTTAAGCATAAGTTAGTGAATAGTACAGGAAAGTCTGGGTAGCTAGGTTGTAGACTGCACCGAAAAAGTATATTACACTCGAAGCATGTATGGGTTTGTCAAAGTTCAATGCAGAGTTATTCTATAGACAAATACAAGCGGTGCAAGAACAAGGTTATAATAAAATTTGTTAAACAAAGATAGAAGACAATTATCTTTCTGTGTAAATATTAATATATAAGGATTTTTAAAATAATAGTCATAATCTATTATAACAATAATAAATAAAAAAATATTATTTTAAACTATGTAGTACTTCTTTTTTCAATTTATCAACTGTTACTTCTTTTTTTCACATGAAATTATTTATAACTTGTAAAATTATATACAATATTTTAGTATCATCATTTTTGAATATCTGAGCAGATTATTTTTAATTTATTTATTTTATTAAAAGAATAAATCAAATAAAAAGTAATATACTGTCTTAACATTCCATAAATACTTAGCGAAAAAATTGTTTCCAAAATATAATTAATTTTAAAATAAAAAATAATATTAAATTATACCTTATTTAAATAATATATGATATACTTAATTATATTTTAAAACTCAAATTGAAGATGTAGAAAATTCCTCTAGCATTGGGTGGGGGCACCATACAAGTTGGCCTATGTTTCCTTGCGTGTATGACTTGCTCTCGAACACCAAATTGGGTACATGTTTTCCATGCTTCTGGAACCAAGCTTCATTATTTCAATCTTTATTGAATGTGTTTCCATTGAGACCCAATTACAAATTCCTAACCTAATTATAACAACAAAAAAAAAACACGTTATGTAATGATTATAATTTGAAAAATGCCATTGAATATAAAAAATTTGGTGAAAGTATTTTATTTTCTAGTAACTAATACTATTCATAAAGATTATTTTCAACCATACACCTATCACAATGTTATTCATGTACACCAAAAGATAAATGTTTCACCAAAATTAACCTCCTAAAAGAACCAGTAATAAGAGAGAAAAGATTGAAAGAAAAATCAAGTGTCTAATAAATATAAACAAGATGAAAATGTATGTTTATCATTATAAATAAAAACAATTCCATTACTATTGAACAACATGACATTTTACCAAAAACAAAAATATACACAGTGATTGTGGAAATCCGAGCACGTTTGGTTCTTTTCTGTCAGAGAGTCTGCAATTATTAGATTCATATTTCCAAAATCATCGATTACCAAGTTTTAAACTTAAGACCCTATTCTTTTCCTAAATTCATATCTCTAACTTTCATCAACCCTTATAAAATTGGCAAGAAATAGGACACTGATTCAAGCCATGGCAGAGACCAAGAACCCATCAGGTACTTCACTTTTGGTACCATCAGTTCAAGAGTTGGCCAAACAAAATTTGGCTACTGTTCCACAAAGATACATTCAACCTCAACATCAACAACAAGTGGTGCATATTTCTCAACAACCTAATGTTGGTACCCTTGAGATTCCAGTTATTGACATGCACAGATTGCTTTCTCAAGAATCTGGAACTTCAGAATTGGATAAGCTTCACTTTGCTTGCAAGGAATGGGGATTCTTCCAGGTTTCTTCAATTTTCTCCCTTTTTTGTCTTCAATTTTGATATAACTGTAACATATTTCTGTTTGATTCTGGACTTTCTAGATATGTATTAGATATCACAAAAGGAGGCTTAAACTATAAGATAAAACTTGATAAAGGGTGTTGGAAAATTTTTTCTGTTTAATTGAAATCGAAAGCTTTAAAAAATAACAACAAACAGCATAGTTTACCAGTAAAACTCTAATTCTAATGACAGAAACACTGAGAAAAATGTTAATGGAGATGTACTGATAAATTAAACTTTTTGATTTATGAATTGATTTAGTTGTTAAATGCTAATATGCTTGTAGCTGATAAACCATGGAGTTAGCCCTTCCTTGGTGGAGAAAGTGAAGGTGGAGATTAAGGAGTTCTTCAACCTTCCAATGTCAGAGAAGAAAAGGTTTTGGCAGAGTCCAGAACATATGGAAGGTTTTGGACAAGCTTTTGTTGTGAGTGAATATCAAAAGCTTGATTGGGCTGACCTTTTCTTTATGACTGTTCTTCCAAAACAATTGAGAATGCCTCACTTATTTCCTCAACTCCCTCCTTCCTTCAGGTTCTCTTCCACCTACTTTATTTTGTGTGATTACATATTTAATATTTATTACCTCTATTTTAGTTTACGTAATTATTTCTAAATAATTATAAAAAATATATTACAATGAATTTGATCTTTTACCAAAATTTTGACTATTAAAAGGATCGATTTTCTGATCAAGATTTATTGAGCATAGATTTTTGAAGGGGTTTCATGCCAAGCTATCTGTGATGCAGGGAGAGTTTAGAAGTTTACTCAGAGGAACTTCAAAATCTAGCGAAGATGATTGTTGAAGAAATGGGAAAATCTCTGAAGATGGAAGAAAGAGAGATGAGAGAGTTATTTGAAAATGGGATGCAATCTATGAGGATGAACTATTATCCAGCATGTCCCGAAGCAGAAAAGGTTATTGGGCTGACACCTCATTCAGATGGGGTTGGGCTGACTATCCTTCTACAAGTGAGTGAAGTTGAAGGGTTGCAGGTAAGAAAAGATGGCATGTGGATTCTGGTCAAACCCTTACCTAATGCCTTCATTGTCAACATAGGTGACATGTTGGAGGTAATATATTCACTCTTATTGCTTTCATTTCTTAGATTTATTATATATACTCGTTTGATTACTAAGTTAGAAAGTCACTAAAATAACATAAATAATGATTGGTTTGGAAGGTTATTAAGTATTTGCTTAAGAAATAGCTACTGTTGATAAAAAGTTTAATGTCAGTAAACATCGAGGATAGCAGGTCAATAAACTCATATCTATGTTAGAGATGACAAAACGAGTTAGTTTAACAAGTTTTAATTCGTCCCGTCCTATCAAAAATGAGTTACGCTGGACTAATCCATCACTAAAAAATAGGTTAGAAATTATAATTTTTTTTATTTTTTTTTAAATTTTTTAAATATCTAGTAATTTTGTTTAAAATTTTTATTTATAAAATTTGTTTATATATATATATATATATATATACTTATAAATAAATATTTAATCCTATAAATATTTTTTAAGTTTTTAATTGATCAATTAATATATTTAGTTGGATAAATTAAAATAATTATATATTTACATGTTAAATTATTCTATTATAACTAATAATTGAAACTTAATTTGTAAGTGTCAATGATTTAAATTATAATAGTATTGTATATTTATATTTATACAAAGATATAATATTAAAAAATAATTTTTTAAATAATTTTTAATTTTTAAAAATAAAAAATAAAAGAATAAAAATAAAATTGGGTCAGCCGAATAGGGGTGAACTGACCCACTTTTGACTTGTTATATTGACGGATTAGGTGGATCAGACAAAAATGGACTAGCGGATTAAAAACTCTAATTCAGTTCGTCCTTTTCTTAACAGGCTCATTGGTCGGTCCTAATAGGTCAGAATTGCTTTAATACCCCTAATTTGTGTTATTGATATTCACTTTTGAATATCAACTTTAAGTAATGTCTACTAAATCAATATTAATTCATTATTAATTTTTAAATTATTTTTTAATTAAGAAAATTCATTAATACATTTTGTTTATTTTATTTTTTTTTAAATTTAGACTTTTGAATTAAGAATAATCTATTATATGTTATGGAGACACATATTCTTATCATATAAATAAAATTTTAATTAACTTAAATAATTAAATAAATATTACAAATATATTATAGTACAGTTGGCTTAATCAATGCTAATTTAAATACATAATAAAATAAATGAAATAGTTTGTGTTTATTTGATACTAATTTAAATAAATATAAATATTAAAAATAAATAATTATTATTATCATATAAATCAATTCTAACTTTAATTATTTTTAAATATTTTTTTTAATTTATTTCAACTAAATAATCATTAATTTGATATTAATCTTATTTAATTTTAATATTTATTTTGGTTATTATTGATGAAGTCAACGATAAAATATACTAATACACATAAATTTTCTTATTTAAAGAGAAACAAAAATAATTAGTATGAACTTAAAGTTGACTGAATTGGTTGTTTGACATCTATTATTTTAAAATTAACTTTAGACTTTTATATATTTTTTTAAAATAATCATTTATGTCACATTTCACTTCAATGAAAAATTTTAAATAATAATTAATTTTAATGACAAAAATAATTAATCATTATAATAATCAATCTAGATACCAATCTATAAACTAAAAGTTATTAACAATTAAAATAGTTTCAAAAAATTATAATTGGTCTCGAAATTATAATTAAAATAGTTTTGATTATCAATTGGTTTCTAAATTAGTTATTAATATTAACTATCAAGATTTTTTTGCTATTAAAGAAATTAACATCTAAATTGGACTCTAATTAAAAAATTTGTCTCTAAATTTGTCTTCAACTATATTTTGTTGTCACTAAAATTAGTCCATCATTTAAAAATTTTCTTATAGTGTCTAAATCGAATCTAATATATCGTCATATTTTTATTGACTAATTATTGACATTAGTGTTCAAAATCTAATTTGATGTTTTAATTGTTGGATTTGTTGAGTGTGATCTATATGTAGTATTGGTGAGAGATTTGGTAATATAGCATGATATTTTTTATTATCTAAAACATAGCATGATAATGTATTCTTTGTACAATAAAAGTGTGTATCAACATATTTTTGTGTAGATAATTTAGATTGAGTATGATTTCTGGTGTGATCAAAGATCTATGGTGGTTGATTTTGGATTTGGTTGCATATTTTACGTGACAGATTATAAGTAATGGAATATACAGAAGTGTTGAGCATCGTGCAGTAGTGAACTCTGCAAGAGAAAGAATTTCAATTGCCACATTCCACACTCCAAAACATGATGGTGTGTTAGCTCCTGCACCAAGCTTGATCACTGAAAAAACACCACCACGCTTCCAAAAAACTGAACTGAAGGAGTTTTTGGCCAACCTTTTTGCTCGTAAACTCGATGGAAAGTCTTACTTAGATACCTTGCGACTATAACATTACTTTTCTACAACTAAGAACAAACAAAAAATGGTGTAGCCTTCTTCAAGAAAATGAAGAAACCAATAAAATAATGACTTCAATATTTTGAGCATTTAATAGTTTTATTTTAAATTGGGTATTTGATAGATTAATTATTTTGGTGTCTTTATTACTTATATCAGTTTTACTATTCACATGTTTCTTAAAATGTTTTAAATGTCATCAAACTTGAGTTTGTAACATCTCAATTAATACCCTACATCTTTAGATGAAAGAGCACAAAAGCGGAAAAACAAAGACATATGATCAAAAACTAGAGCATAGTATTACAATATCTTAACCACTAAATATAATAAGCTTAAGACACGTTTACAAAATAATAAACTTTTAACAAATGACATAAACAGAGTTTTTCAAAAAGGTGCTAAACAATCGTAATATAGTCCTAGAACTACACAATTGTACCATCCTCTCCACTATAGGTAGCTCGACTCCTGCATCCTCATCTGCTCACACCAATAAAGATGTGCATTGCAAAGGAAGAACGCAAAACACAAAGCAGACCAATAACAAGAAGAAGGTAAGCTAATGTACACAAGAATTATCATATAGTATTAAAACACGTCACATAGAAAGAATCTCTTCTAGATTCAATCATCTGAATAAAATGCATTAATGTTGGACTACAAGGAATTTTTAGCACTTGTGATTGATATTCTCCACCCAGCTTAATCCTAAACAAGTCACTAAGACTTCTAATAATTCCTTAGACCGGGACCTCTTGCCACTCTCAATCCCTGGCTAGTCCATTCTCCTATGTGAGTTTGAATACTAGTAAAGTATCAAGATAACTTCCTTTCTTAGTCCCTACTTTAATGCACACCTTAAAGATTAAGCTTCACATGATTTTTCCCTTGAAAAGCCCATTCATCTTCACAAACCATAGCTTAACAAATTTCATATATTCATAGCATCAATACATAAACATCCACACACATATATACTTCAAACAAACCATTGTGACATTTAGAAAACAAATTTAAATTCACCAAGCCACCACCTAGCGCCCCTTTTTGTCGCCTTGTGCCACTTAAAAAGAGGAGTCCTAAGAAGAGTAGCGCCAAACACCTACTATGTGGCACCCAGCGAGCCTAGTGGTCACCTAGCGAGATGGAGCTCCCAAGATTTAAATTGATTTTTTGGTGCCCAATGCTACTAATTGGTGTGCAACGACACCAAGTCAATGAGCTCTCTGACTTTGGTGTCGCCCAACAAGAAGAACCCTCGCTCAGCAACAACCAACTAAGAAATGTCACTATCTTAGTGGTGCCCAACGCTATTAGTGGCGCCTAACGCTATTGGAAAATATTTACTTCCCCTTTTGAGTTTGATTAGTTTAATTTGACACTCCTTGAGCTAATTCTCATTGTTTAAACATTTCAATAAAAATTGTGTTTCTTGCTCAACCAATGTCAAGTAACCCAATTCACTCTCAAAGAGGCATTCATAAAACACATTGATCTCAAAACTATGCATACTACAAAATATCAAAACTCAAATCAATAACTCAAACATAAAGTTCAATTTATAACTTCATTGTGAAAACGTTTTCATCATTGTTGCTACCTAGTTGAGGGTGTATCTTTTCCAGCAAGTGCATTGGGTCAATTGTAGTACAACAAGGTCGTATCCACATGGATTTGGTAACTAAATTAGTAATCTATAATCTAACCCAAGTTTAGCAATGAAACAATAATCAAAGGTTTGGTTTGGTACTGTTAAAAATAAATTAAAACTAAGTTTGAGAGAGATGATGGTTTTTAAGGCGTTGGAATTGATCTTGGCCTCTTAACTCAATTGTGCTGCCCTTAATTATCTATAAATTATATTCTTTATTTTAGTGTTCTTGGAAGTACGCTTTACTTGTTGATCTAACCTCATGTCTAAGAGTTAGAACCTAAGGGTGTCAAACAAAAGATGTCCCTATCCAGGTGGAGGAACCCTTGCATTGTGAACAAGACTCTTTAAACCAACTAAATCTGCATATCCATGTGTGGTATATGACAAGCATTAGGAGACTTGATTGGATCTAAACACTAGATTAGATGTCTTAGCCAAGTCACCAAAGCAATAAATACAAATCAAGTAACTAACACATAAAATAAGAACACAACAAATATATAATAAGCAAGTGCAATATAGAAAGAGTTTAGATGTTACATTCAATCTCAACTAGGAAGAAGTTAGCTGTTCATGATGATGAATACAATAAGAACATGCAATAGCTTTCCTCCTTCCATAGCTTTACAAAGATAAACAATAAGATCTAACATTAACTAGGGAGTTTCTCTCTTTAAAATTCATTTACAAAATCAACATATGAATCTCAGAGACATGTCTTGTATTTATAGAAAATCAAGTGATGCTCTAGCTTCCATTCTTGAAGATTAGCCATGGATGATTCCTTCATGAGTGAATTTCCTTTCAAGCTTGGGCAACCACTTTGGTGATCAGCAATGGAGGTTTCCCTTTCAAGGAGGTTTTCTTTTGATGCTCAGCTTCAAGTCTGGAGCTTAAGGTTTCCTTGTAGTGAAATTTTCTTAAAATGTGACTCAACGTCAATATCGCTACTCAACCACAGGCTTCAATTTTAACTTTTCTTAGTTCATCTTTCTGGCTAAGTTGCAACTTTTGTGTCTTAGCATCAACTTCTCATTTTCCTTCATTTTACTAGAAAAAACAACATAAATATATTAAATTCCACTTTTTATGATTTAAACTCTCCTCATTTTGTATTTATATGCAATTAGGACAATTATAACGATTTTTGCATTGATTTAATGCAAGATAAGTGTCTGAATGATATGCAATTTAACTAATACAAGACACTTATCAACATGCCTCAACTTTAGCTCTTTGCTTGTCCCCAAGAAAAACTTAAACAATTCTACAGAATGGTTTCAAAAGAGTTGATCATGGTTGGTCTAGGAATTTATCATCCACACTTATGAAAATCTAAGAGAAATACAATCAAGTACTTGAATTGGAACCAATGAAATCAGTTAGACACAAATGTAGTGTAAGACCCGTGAAAATTAAATAATTAAATAAATAATTAATAAATAAATGCGGGTAGTGGGAGCTTTTAAAGTATTAATTATTGATTTATATGATGTTGAAAAGTATTAGCTTAAATGGTTGAGAGTACTTAGTTGTGTGAGAGGACTTAGGTTCGAGTCATAAGTATGCCATTTGTATGTTATTTAATTTATTATTATTTTTAATAATATGCTTGATCATGTTGGGTGATAATATAATCATAGAATTATATTAAATATCAAGAAATATGAATTGGTTTGATGGTTATGCATTGAATTAACATTGATGTGGGTATCCTTGATAGATACAAATTTAATTTCTTTTTGCTAAAATTAGTTTAGCATGAAGGTGAAAGGGTAGAAAAACCCTAGTTGACAATGGGCAGCCAAGGGAGGTCGGAAAACAGCCACTAAATGGACCTTTAATGGTAATTAAACTCTAGTTAATGGAAATTTTCGTTTTAGTGCATTAATCTACCATTAAGGTATCATTAAAAGACAAATTTTGGGTGAGAAGAAGGTTTTTGTGCTTGTCTTTGTGTCACACTCAAAGGAATACAAAATTGGAGAGTGATCAAAGAGGAACTCCCAATAATCTCCTTTTTTTTTAGCAAAGGAATCCAGGTTAGGGGAGCTTTACGCGTTAAGTTTAGGTTTAATTCTAATTGGTATGATAATTAGAGTACCTTACACGCTAGCCTTATTTTAAATGTAATTGGCATGCTAAATAAGGTAATTTCATGTGTTGACTACTTTAAGTCTGATTGGCATGCTAAGTATGATATGATTTTGTATGAATTGTATATTCCATTTTTAAAAGTTTGTGATTCTAGGAAATTTCCAGAATTAGTCTGGTTGGTGGTGAACTGCCGCTAGACTATCTTTTCCTTGCAAGGCCATTTAGGGTTCTTGTAGAAGAACCACCTGCCAAAAATAGCGTAAAATAGACAATTTGGCCATTGTTGACCGACCTTGCCAGAGTTGACTGGTTGACCAGTCTTGACTTTTTGAAAGTCCATTGAGAGACTTCCACGTGTCAGGGACGTCTCTCCATTAGGGTTTGATTGCCATGAGTGATTGCGCGAAGGTTACGGGGGTTGCCGCGGTGGTAGCAGAAACGCCGAAGGGGTTGATTCCACCGCTGTTGCGGAAAAATGGAGTTGGGTTCATGTTCTAGAGACACGGTGGTGGTCACGTGAAAGACTCACGACTACAGGTCTCGGTGGTGTCTGCGGGATGCACGAAGAAGATGACGCTCGCGAACTCCGATGAGTTGCAACGGCGTCGTAATGGTGTTGTAGAGCGTGGGTTGTCTTGGTGCGCAATGGTGGTTCGATGTGCGAGTGACGACGGGGCTGTTGTTGACGACGAGATCGCGACGGTGGTGGCGCAAGGGGACGAGGCGAATTGCAGCGAGTGGTGCTGCAATGGTGGAAAGTGCAGGTGCAGAGGTGGTGGTTTCGAGTGGCGGCCACGTCGAGCATGACGATTCTTGCGAGAAGATGGTGGCTGGCGCGAGAGATGTAGGTTCGAGCTGCTGGCAGCGTGACGGTGGTTGTGGTTTCTGGCGACGGTGCGACGGGGTCTACGTTCGACGAGCTGCAACGATAATTGGACGTGGACGGGCGGCCATGGAGGACGACGACTACGGAGTGTGGCGGTTGTAGAGTGTGACGGTTGCGGAGTGGGTTGGTGCGGAAGAGAGAGAAGGAGGGATTAGGGTTAGGGTTTGTGTTGGGAAAGAGATGATGACGTGGCAAACATTGATTGGTGATTTGAGTTAGTGGAGGATTGATGATGTGGCAATCTGTCATTGGTTAACTTAGTAAGTGGAGGATTGCCACGTGGCGAAATCTGGTGGACTAAAGTGACATTAGGGGTGCAGTTTAGTAAAAAGGAGGGGTGCATAACAGAACTTGAATGTTAAATTCAGAAGGGGGTGTAAACCTTAAAATAGGGAGTGCAGTTAGCTCTAAAAATGTTTTTTTAGAAATAGATATTCCAATTGAAAAAAAGGGGTGTGAACATGAGAATTGGGGGTGCATTCAGTACATGAACTATTCCTCTCCAAAATTATGATTGTGGGACTTAAATTATGAATTAAAAGATTCACCATTTACACTCTTAAAAACCTAAATTAAATTACAGTTGAATCATAATGCTCAAGGAGGTCTAATAATAAAGTATGCCACTAAATACACTTTTTAAGCTAAAAACATATATATAATAATAATATTAAACTCCCAGAATATAATTATTTAATGAGAACAAACGTTCGACCCATCACACCCTCTAGGTGGTCTGGAAGCACGCAGCACCTGGCGGTACATGCCCCCCGCTAGGCGATTTTACTGCAGTATTGATGTTCTTGATTCTGTGGGCGTGATCTACAAGGCTTGCGGTGATGCTTGAAAGGTGGGATTGCTGGTGTTCCTTGAGCTGTGACTCGGAACGTATCCCTTAAGTTGTGGCTCGGGATAGGGGTTAAAGCATGTGGTATTCCTTGAGTTGTGGCTCGGAATAGCATCTCTTGAGTTGTGGCTTGGGATGGTGGATGAACACGCGAAACTCTTGAGTTATGGCTCGGATTGGTGAGTGTTGCCGGTGTGAGTGTGCTGGTTGTGGCCAGTACAGATGGGTCCAGATAGATTGCCCTCCTCAGTAGTCGACTAATAAGTTTGGTAGTCTTGGGACATTGCGAACTATGTTCGTATTTGGGAACTCCACCTGGCATTATGGTGTATGATCCATAACATGGTTTTCCGCACGTGCTCTATCGGTTGTGGCCGATAGGTATGACAACAAGTCACCTCGAAGTAATCACTGGAAGATGTATAACACGAATAACCTGGTTGTGGCCAGGTGGTATGAATTAAAAGGGATGGAATTCATTTGGGATGAATGTGTTGTATATGTGCATATATATTGGTATCTGTTTTATCTGTTAAGCTCACCCTATCTGCTTGTATTTGGCGATGATCGTGTACGCGGTACACGTGAGCAGATGATGTTGATGCAGGTGGTCTTGGTGAGACTTAGCTACGAAGTGGGGATAGCATGGGAGCTATAGATATATTTTATGTTTGGAAATAAATTGTAAACTCTTATGAAAGGTCTTTATATCATTTTCAGTTTTATAGACTATGAATTTTGGAATTTTATTTGGAAGTAATGAAGTTTTAAATTTCTCGCGCTTTATGGGAAATAAAGTATTATTAATTGTGATGTAATTATTGCTTTATCTATTTTATTTAATTAAATCCGTAATATCCTGACGGAACGTTACACGTAGTTCAGTTATCATAGCTAAAGATCAAAGATAGAGTCTCTCAATGCGTTTTCTATTTTAAGTGTAGAATTGCATCCTCCCAAGTGTTCAAAGTGTTTGCTCTCTTAGCACAATTTGCAATTGTCCACTTGGATTTGTATTTTCATTCCTAATTGTTATGTACATATGATTGGAAAATATCACTAATGTCTTTTAGGCTTGTAACGTGGTTGGGCTATCAAAGAACTTTGTTTTACAAAAAGAGCAAGACTCACTACTAAAAAGGAAAACAATAATGTGTAAGTGGTATGAGTCTAGCCTATTCTAGCCATATTTTTCTTTTGTTTTTCTCTTCTACTACAACCTATTTTTCTTTCAATTCTTTTCATTCCTTTTAGGTACACTCTTAATTGACTTATTCTCCTTTATCTTTTTTGATTCGAGGTGTCCAAATTCAATTTCATTTTTGCTGCAATTTTCATTTTCCTTTGTATTCTTATGTATGCTTTCAACATACCCTAAATTTATTCCTTTATACATCACACAACCCACCATTGTCTTCATGGCACACACACATTTATTGCATCCTTCTCATCAGTAAGAAGGTTTGGATTACCTACATTCTAAGCTCAGGGTGTGTGTTTCAGGCCAAGGTTTAAAATGGTATTTTTCATTCAAAAATCATGTAGGGTGGTTGTTTGGTCCTAGTTTATACAAAATTTTCAACAAGAAACTTTGCCTTGATCCTTTCTAAGCCGATCATGCTTAGCAATAAGAAATTAGACACAAAACTTGTGACTTAGTCATTAAATGTTTTCTTTTATTTTCACATAAAGTGTTTGGCTCACTCATCTCACAAGGTTGGATTCACTTCCCTGTGTCAACCTTTAATTAAGAACTGACCTACATTGCATCAATTTCTATTAAGCATTCATGGTTCTTCCTTCTTTCCTTTCCTTGCATTCTCAATTTTTCAAAACATTTTCAGAGTGTGTTTTTCTTTTTCTTGCTTTGTTCCTAATTTAACCATGTCCAAAATGTATTTACAACCTAAACTAGATTACCTAAGACATGCATACTTAATTATCAAACAACTAAATCTAGAATAAAATTTAAAACAATAAAGCTAAAATTAAAGTGTAAAATTTAAAAGGCATAAATTTTAAAAATATTTCTATTTTGGTTGATGGTGGGGGTGGCTATTCACTGCTCTTTTGAATCAATTGATTCAGATGCTTTCTCAAAGTCAAAGAACTTATCAAAACCTTCTTCTTCTCTTATTTTGCTTCCTTCTATTCTGATGCCTCCTCATTGTTGGAAGGTTGTTCACTTCCTTCTCGCCTCACATTTTTAAATTTCCCAATGAGGGGATCATCTTCAGTTTCCTCAAATGCACTAATTTCAGTATTGTTATCCTTTTCTTGTGAGGTTGTAGTAACTTCATTGGTGCTTTCCACATTGTCTGATCCACCAGCATCAACACTAATGTTGTTGCTTGAGTTAGGTTGTTGTGGCTTAGGCTTAGGTTGTGGCTTATCTAGTAGGTAAAAAAAAAATTATAGTTTCTGTCAGAATATTTTAACCGTTAGAAAATATTGTATTGTTTAATATTTTAAACTATTTACGATTATAGTTTCAATATTTTAATGTTTTTCAATTGTGGCTCTCTTTCTCTTACGTTAGTACTTCTTTCACGACATTGTGTCTTCAACTTATGTTTTTATGTTTTTTGGTCTTCATTTGGTCTCCTTCTCACACGCTGTCTCTTCTTCTGTGTAGTGGTCAGATTGCTCTAATGCATTTTCATGCATAGCAGATTCTCAATGTGAGTTTGGAAGTTTTTCAACATATTGAAGCCATCAAATTTCAAAGCATGTGAGATTTCTTATGTTTCTGAAGTTAATATGTGTTATGTGACCTATTTTAGAGCATTCTTAATTTATTATTTGCAACTTCTAATTTCATTGATCCCTCGTTTTGTAATGAAAACCCTAATCTCGAAAGTTATTGATTATGATAATCGGGTTCAATGCATTATCGTAGTTAGTGAATCACATTGTTTGCTTACTTTATGCTGTTGAGTGTTTAGCCATCTATTTCGATTGTTTGCTGTTATAGGAATGGTGGTTGAATAGAAAAATACTAATTCTTATTTTGTAGGCTTCATTGTTTTTTTTTAATTCTTGAGTTTTCTTTATACATTCATGTTTAATGCAAAGACTACCTAGAACCACGTAATAAGGTAGAACGTGGAAACTTTGCTACTGTCACAAACATGTAGTAAGTATATATAACCTGGCATATGAATATTAAACTGTTAGTTTGAAAAAAGTTGAAAAAATAATAAATGAAACTTTTGCTATTTTGATTGCAAAAAGTCCACAAATAATATAAAATTTGTTAGGTTGCAGATTTATTTCTGATTTATTGTTCTGTTTGTTTGTTATTTTGTTGCTTTGATACTCCTATTAATTAGGAGGAATAAATCACACGTCCCCTGATATTAGGGATCATATCTAGGCATGTAAATGTGATCTGCGCAAATCTGTTCAGTTATTTGTTTTGATGTAGCGGCTTTATATAGTCGTATATTTCTCATTTTTAATACAGAGAGCACTTTCATCTTTTCATCTATTTTTTAGAATATTCATATGCCCAATTTAATAATTAGTATCAGAGCTCCGAAAGGGGCCTGATAACCTAAAAGAGAGAATCAAAATGGTAGAGCAGTTCATGCAACCCTCAATTCAAAAGTTTGATGGCCATTACGACTTTTGGTCCATGACAATGGAAACCTTACTTCGGAGCAAGGAGCTATGGAGTTTGCTGGAGGATGGAATACCAACGCCTGTGATGAGCAGGGGACCCAACGGTGAGACACAAAAGAAAGCTTTTAACGAGGCTAAACTCCAAGATTTGAGAGTAAAAAGTTTTCACTTTCAAACTATTGATAGAGAAATTCTCGATACCATTCTTGACAAAGAAACGTCCAAGGCATTATGGAATTCCATGAAGTAGAAGTATCAAGGTTCTACAAGGGTCAAACGGGCACAACTCCAAGCGTTACGAAGAGAATTTGAACTGCTCACCATGAAAGATGGAGAAAAGGTGGATAGCTTTCTCGGACGCACCATGACTATGGTTAGTAAAATGAAATCAAATGGAGAGATGATGGAGAAAAGCACAATGATCAGTAAAATCTTGTGCTCTTTCACCCCAAAATTCAATTATGTAGTCTGCGCGATTGAAGAATCCAATGATATTAGCATCTTAACCATTGATGAGTTGCATGGAAGTCTCCTAGTACATAAGCAGAGGATGCAAGGGCTACATGAGGAGGAGCAAGTGCTGAAAGCAACCCATGACGAAATTCCTAGCAAAAGGAACACTCAAGATGATCGACCTAACAAAGGCAGGGGTCGTGGTGCATTCAGAGGTGGTCACAACAGAGGGAGAGGAAGACAATTCTTCAACAAATCCACTGTTGAATGTTTCAAGTGTCACAAATTGGGGCATTTTCAATATGAGTGTCCAAATTTGGAGAAGAAGGCAAATTATACAGAGGTAGATGAAGAAGACGAGATTTTACTGATGGCTTATGAGGACTTACAACAATAAATAGAAGATTGATGGTATTTTGATTTCGGCTGTAGCAATCACATGACTGGCCATAAAGAGTGGTTTCTAAGTCTAGGGGAAGAGCATTGCAGAACGGTGAAGCTTGGGAATGATACACACATGAAAGTGGCAGCTAAGGGTAATATCAGAATGCAAATTAATGGTATGTCTCAAGTTTTAACTGATATATATTATATTCTGGATCTGAAAAATAATTTGCTAAGTATAGGCCAACTACAAGAGAAAGGTTTGACCATTCTGATTTTGGATGGTACATGCAAAGTATTTCATTCGCAGAAAGGATTGATTATGGAAACTAACATGAGTGGAAATAGAATGTTCTATTTGACATCCTCTATTGTTCCAAAATAGTATGTATGTTTACAAACAGAAAGTGTATCAACAAGAGAGGCACACTTATGGCATTGCCGGTTCGGACATCTTAATTACAAAGCATTAAATACATTGGTTTGTAAGGAGATGGTCGTTGGACTACCAACATTGGAATTTCCAGTAAAAACATGTAACACATGTTTAACTGGGAAACAGACCAAAAGTTCTTTTCCTAGCGCGAGTACATGGAGAGCATCCAAACAACTTCAGTTGATTCATTCCAACATTTGTGGTCCTATCAAGCCACCTTCATATAGTGGTAAGAGGTATATCTTGAGTTTCATTGATGATTTTAGTCGTAAAACCTGGGTGTATTTTTTACATGAAAAATCAGAAGCACTTGCAATGTTTAAAAAGTTTAAAGCTCGCGTAGAGAAGGAGGTAGGGACAGACATATCATGTCTCAGAATAGATAGAGGAGGGGAATTTCTTTCAAATGAATTTGAGGAGTTCTGCTACTCAGAAGGTATATGAAGACAGTTGACCACCTCTTACAATCCTCAACAAAACGGTGTGGCGGAAAGGAAAAACAGGACTATTTTGGATGTTGTTCGAGCTATGTTGCATGGAAAACAGGTTCCCAAGATGTTTTGGCCATATGCTGTGAAATGGTGTGTGCACATTTAGAATAGAAGTCCAACTACAACTGTAGAAAGCAAGACTCTAGAGGAGGCTTGGAGCGGTGAGAAACCTATGGTGGAGTACTTTAAAATCTTTGGTTGCCTTGCGCATGCCCATGTTCCAAATCAGAAGAGAATTAAACTAGATGACAAAAGCAAAACATGTATCTTTTTAGGAGTCAGTGATGAATGAAAGGCCTGGAAATTGTATGATCCAATTTCAAAATCAATTATCATCAGTAGAGATGTGGTATTTGAAGAAGAGAAAAGTTGGGACTGGATCCAATAAAAAATTCAGCAACAAAAACTACGTTATGAACATGCAGATGATCCGGCAAGAGTGATTGATCAAGAAACTGAAACAATGGCCAATGAGGATGAAGAGGAAGACAACACAAGAGACAATGTAGATGGCAAATCATCTGATATATCTCCAGGGAGGGGTGCACGTGTAAGGAGAGCACCAAGATGGTTGGAATATTATGAAACTAGGCATGTATTTCCGAAGAAGATTGCTTAAATGCATTATTGATGATGATTGACAGTGATTCAGTCACTCTCAAGGATGTTGTAAAGAGTAAACATTGGAGAGAGGCAATGATGAGTGAAATGGAAGCAATAGAAAGGAATCACACATGGGAACTCACAATATTACCAAATGGAGTCACACCAATTGGAGTTAAGTGGGTGTTTAAAACAAAATTGGATGCTAATGGCCAAGTGGAGAAATACAAAGCAAGGTTTATAGCAAAAGGATATGCACAGAGGCATGGGATTGATTATACCAAAGTCTTTGCAGCAGTTGCTCGACTTGACACGGTACGAGTAATATTGGCCACAATTGTTCAATTTACCTGGACATCATTTCAGCTTGATGTCAATAAAAAATTCAGCAACAAAAACTACGTTATGAACATGCAGATGATCCGGCAAGAGTGATTGATCAAGAAACTGAAACAGTGGCCAATGAGGATGAAGAGGAAGACAACACAAGAGACAATGTAGATGGAAAATCATCTGATATATCTCCAGGGAGGGGTGCACGTGTAAGGAGAGCATCAAGATGGTTGGAAGATTATGAAACTGGGCATGTATTTCCGAAGAAGATTGCTTAAATGCATTATTGATGATGATTGACAGTGATTCAGTCACTCTCAAGGATGTTGTAAAGAGTAAACATTGGAGAGAGGCAATGATGAGTGAAATGGAAGCAATAGAAAGGAATCACACATGGGAACTCACAATATTACCAAATGGAGTCACACCAATTGGAGTTAAGTGGGTGTTTAAAACAAAATTGGATGCTAATGGCCAAGTGGAGAAATACAAAGCAAGGTTTGTAGCAAAAGGATATGCACAGAGGCATAGGATTGATTATACCAAAGTCTTTGCAGCAGTTGCTCGACTTGACACGGTACGAGTAATATTGGCCACAACTGTTCAATTTACCTGGACATCATTTCAGCTTGATGTGAAGAGTTCCTTTCTACATGGGGAACTCAAGGAAGCTGTGTATGTTTGACAGCCCGAAGGATTTCATAAAAAGGGAGAAGAAGATAAGGTTTATCGGTTGAAGAAAGTATTGTATGGTGTCGAACTCGAAATCGCGACAGAACGGCAAACCAAAAATTAAAATTTGTAAACAAAAACAGAGTTTGGAGTCGCCACCATAGTTATTATAGAAAACTATGGAAAAAACAAAAAAATAAATAAAACAAGGTCTGCAGAAAACCAGATTTTGGGTCGGGGAGTTGGTTACGCGTGGGGAAGGTATTAGTACCCCACAACGTTTATCCTAAGACAGTACCTTTAATTAAATGTGCAAAAGTTATGTGATTTTTCAAAATATTTAATTTTCCCCAAAAGTCCAAAAGTAACAATAAAAGGATGTACAAAAGAAACAAAATTTTTTTTTTTTGGTTTTTTTTGGCCCGACAAGGATTATTTTTCGCTCCTACGTATCTCCACGTGAATGAAGAATCAGGGTTACCTAGTTCTTTATGAAAAACTATTTGGAAAACTACTTAAAAAATGATTTATTTTTTTTTTAATAATTTTGAAAACCTTTTCATTCAAATTTTTAGTATTATTTTATTATTGGTGTCATGCGACACGAGCGGTAGGACCGACAATGAAAATAATTTTTTTTCATATTTGATTTTTTTATCTTTTATAATTTTTCATATTATTTTAAAGTTATTTAAAAGTGGATGTGGATGTCACTCCAACGTGAGCAACCAGATAGATATTAAAAAGTAAACAAAGAAAGCTATTTTTTATTCATTGATTGGTATATATTTTTTAGAAAAAAAAAAGAACAAAAGTCTAAAATGGGTGTCATGCAATGCGAGCGGTCGAACAGACACAAAAGAAATAGGAAATTTTTTTTATGATTTAAACAAAATAATGAAAATTAAAAAAAAAATAAATCAAAAGAAAAAGAAACTAACAATGACGTACCTTCTGCCTTTCCTTTTTTCTTGCCTCCTTTTATAATATTTTTGTGTTTTTTTTCAAGAGAGATAAAGATGATATGCGTTTGTGTGGGTGGTAATGAGAGAGAAAGAGAGAGTATAGAGAATCTTCTTTTTTTTACCTCCTTCAATATGTTTTTTTATTTTTTGAAAGAGATATGAAAGAGGAGATGTGTATGTGGGAGTAGTGATGAGAAAGAATTAGAGAAGTGTAGAGGATATCTTTTTTTTTTGTCATGACAGAGTGCGTATTTATACCACACCTTGCAATATCAATACAATCTCAACCTTAATTGTAATGAACAATATAAGGAAAAAATTGATCATGATAACAGCAAATTATGGGGATCAAATCGCAGCAAATTAGAGTACAAAATCAATCAAGATTAGTAATATTTATTCTAATTATATGAAGAGATATTATTTTAATTATTAGAATGATATCACTAATTTCTCTATCAGAATAAAGGTGGTAGAAGATATGTTGAGTTGTTGGACTCATGAAGAGGAGTGTGACAACAAAAGAGGTTCTTCCTTAGTCTTTAAAGAAAATTTTGTTTCACATTTTTTTTATTTTCCATTAACTAAAAAACTTTATTTATTTTTTTTATATTTTTTTTGAAAATAAATTTATTCACTTGGACGAAATTGGTTGTTGACAGCTACCCCTCTTTACTTAGATTTTACTAGATAATATGAAAATTTGACTTTTCATATTATCGTAATAAAAGATAAGTAAAGATAAAAACATTAATTTCGTTTGGGTTTCAAAATAAGACAAATTTGAAGACAAACTTGAACTTACTAGGTAAAGGGTCTCGATTTGACACACTAATTCTTTTTGTTTTTTTTTTTGAAAAAAACCAAATTAGACCAATCCCGAGGAGAGGGTCTATATGCAAAGGATTCGGGAACCATTACCATGTAGAGGGCCCCAATCCTAAAAAAAATATTTTTATAACTTTGACTTTTTGAAAAAGAGATTAGACCAATCCCGAGGAGAGGGTCTATATCTAAAGATTCAATGACCATTTCCACATAGAGGGTCCCAATCTGACAAAGAAATCAATGACCATTGTCACGCAAAAGGTCTTGATGTAAAGAGATCGATGACCATTGCCTTGCAGAGGGCCTTGATGTAAAGGAAACGATGACCATTGCCTCGCAGAGGGTCTTCATGCAAAGAGATTGATGACCATTGCCTCACAGAGGGCCTCGATGTGACATAAGAAATCAATGACCATTGCCTCGCATAGGGTCTTGATGTAAGGAGATCGATGACCATTGCCTCATAGAGGGCCTCGATGTGACATAAGAAATCAATGACCATTGCCTCGCAGAGGGTCTTGTTGTAAAGACATTGATGACCGTTGCCTCGTAGAGGGCCTCGATGTGACATAAGAAATCAATGACCATTGCCTTGAAGAGGGTTTTGATGTATAAAAGGAGAACCTAAATTTTGCTTTGAAGTGTCGACAAACATCGCGTGAATGTCTAACATTGGTGAGACTTACACAAAAAATTATCATTGTTGACTTTTTCTTTTAAATGATTTTAAATGATTTTGTGGAGTATGATGGATGATTTGATGATGCATGACATGTTATGATTTTCTTTTTGAACCTATATGGTGATGCATACATGGATGCGTGGATGCATGGGTGGAATTTGTTTTTTTTTCATTTTTTATTTTTCCTTTAATTTGAGAGCAAGGAAAACTAGGCTTAGAGGCTAGAAAAAAAACTGTAAGGCCAGACAAAACTAGATTTAGGGGCCAATATGGAAACCAGGCTTGGGGGCCAGTGTGGAAACTGACTTGAGGTTAGTGTGAAAACTGGGCTTGGGGGCTAGTGTGGAAACTAGGCTTGGAGGCCAGTGTGAAATTGGGCTTGAGGGTCAGTGTGGAAACTAGGCTTGAGGGCCAGTGTGGAAACTGGACTTAGGGTATATTGGTCATTCATATGAATGAAGAGGACCATAAATTTGAGAAATATCATAGAAAAAAATTGTGTATTTTTTTTTTTAATTTTCTTCCTTCTAGAACGAAATGATTCAATAGTCATTCATATGAGTGAAAAGGGTTTTGATTATAAAGGTGGAAACTATTTTATTCGAAAAGATGAATGAGTCATGTATGCATGACTTGGTCTGATGTATGAATTTTTCTTTTGAATTTTTTTGAAAACAAAATCGAATTGATTCCTGTTTCATTATTATTTTGAATTCATGGAATCATTTCTTTGGTCTAATCAGTTTACTAACAAACACTCTTTTAATCATTTCTTTTTGAAACACTATTTGAATGACATGCATGAAATTGCCAAGGACTTGAAAAGGTTTGGATGAGGTGATGAAGATTAACTAGGGAGTTGCCCCAATTTGAATTGGTTTTGGGGCACAAAATGTGTTTGAGCTTTCCTCAATTATTGATGGTATGAAGAAAATTATGGGGACTTCAAAAATTTTCCCCTCAGTGTGAAAGCCTAGGATGGTCTTAGGGTGCAAAGGCATGTTTGGTTTTTCCCAGTTGAGGAGGTGGAAAAGTGATGAGGTCTTCACAAGTTGCCCGTAATGTGATCACAATCTTTGATGTAAATAAATGCCCCAAATTCAGAATGAATGATGGGAATATATGAATTACTAATAAAGTGACTGCCCTAGTTTGGGTTTGGAATTGATAAAGATGGACTATTTTAAGGGGTGTCAAGGTTTAAGCTTAAAGCGAGGATATTGTAGGAGCAAAGATGGAGTTTCATGAAGAATAAATTGAAAGGGGACAACCCAAATTTAACCAGATTGCATGATTGCCTGTGCTGGTTTTGGAGCTTTGGAAACATGTCAATCAAACATAAACTGCCCCAGTGTTTAAAAGCAAATCTTTGAATACACTTTTTTAATCTTTTTTTTATAATTTTTTTAGAACAAACTTGTTAGCAAATAAAAATTTTCCTCTAAATTAAAACTTTCGAAAGATAACAACCAATCTTTGATTTGTATGGACTTTATTAGGCTTGTATCATGGGCAAGGCTAGGGGTATGGATGTAAATGATAGTAAAGGCCCAAAAAGTGATGTGAGGATTGTTATAAACAAGGATCTTTGAATAATGTTTTATTCAAAATTTGTTTGACTTCTTCTTGTTCACCTTTTACTTGCCTTTTTCTTTTGTTTTCTTGATATGACCATATCTTTTTTTTTTTATATTTTCGTATTGGTGAACTACCATTCGGATGAAACAAACATTATGTCAACCCTTAGTGTGAGGCTGACCCTTGTTTAGGGTAAATTGAAGAAAAAAAATTGGAAGGCTCAAAATGGGTAGTAAAGGATAATTACTTTTTTTTTTATAAAGAAACATGACCACACATCATTTCAAATCATGGTTATTTTTCTCAACAAAAACTTTAATTTAGAGGAAAATAATTCAGTTCACATGATAGGAGGTCCCTTGTTTTGTTTTTTTTTTTTCATTTATTTTCTTATTTTTGCCTAGACTGTGCTTCAAAATTTTCAGTCTAATTGATTTTCTTCATTTTTTTGTGTTCAGAGAATTTATGGTAATCCTTTTTAAGGTATGTGTCCCCTTTATGATAATCCTCCATGTAAATGAAAACAAGGTTTATGGTGGAATAAAGATGGAAAGGAAGATGGATTTGAGCAATTTCATGTATGCAAGACTATATGATACTTCAAAAGACATGATAACAAACAAATTTTATTATTTAATCCATTGATTTGACCAAAGAATGTTTTATTATTTAGAAATATTCCTAGAAATTGGTGACAAGCAAAATCAGAAACAATTTGAATTTATTTTAGTGCATTTTTTTTGTCTTGTTTAAATTATGCATATGCATGTTATATGTTGCAACTATGTACCATGGATGACCACAAAATGGAATGCAATGCATGTTTGTGCCTTGCAGGACACTTATTCACATGATATGCTAATGAAATATATGTTTATGGCTAATGATGGTGTGATTGAGATGAATTTATTATTATATACAATGAAAGGTGAGGGTAAAGGATGCAAGCAGTCTCCCTTTAGTGCCTTAATTTAACATAGGTTTGTTGCTTAAAGTTCTAAGGGAAAATATATGTTCTCACAAGGATAGTTCCTTAATACCTAAATATCAAGGTCACTAGAGCTATGACCCACTTCATGGCATTTCTCACGACAGTTGGTAAACAACAAGAAGTGAGAGTACCAATGAAGCAAACAAACTCTAGTTGGGGTTCTCACAATGACCACTTGAGAAGTACATCCACTGTGACATCGCTACACAATCCTCTCTAATTCTAAGCAACTCAGACCCGGGTATAGGACCTCACTCATGTAATGAACAAAATGTCTGTGTGTGAAGGAAGAATATAATGTATACCCAAACCCACACTTGACAATTATTCCAAATACCAAAATAAAGAAGAAAATACACATACGATTATTCTAAATATAAAAAGAGATAAAAATACACGTACCCATAAAGATAAAAAAAGATAAAGAAGAAATATTAAGAAAAACCATATCAATTTTGCACATCCAATTAAATGGTCTAGCTCTCAAGGGTCCCAGTGGAGTCGCCATTTGTCACAACCAAAATCGCGACGGGACGGCGAACCAAAAATTAAAATTTGTAAAAAAAAAACAGAGTTTGGAGTCGCCACCATAGTTATTATAGGAAACTATGGAAAAACAAAAAAAAAAGAAGATAAAACAAGGTCTGCGGAAAACCAGATTTTGGGTCCGGGAGTCGGTTACGCGTAGGGAAGGTATTAGCACCCCACAACGTCCATCCTAAGACGATACCTTTAATTAAATGTGCAAAAGTTATATGGTTTTTCAAAATATTTAATTTTCCCCAACAGTCCAAAAGTAACAATAAAAGGATGTACAAAAGAAACAAAAATAATTTTTTTGGTTTTTTGGGCCCGACAAGGATTAATCCTCGTACCTACGTATCTCCATGTGAATGTAGAATCAGTGTTACGTAGTTCTTTATGAAAAACTATTTGGAAAACTACTTGAAAAATGATTTAATTTTTTTTTAATAAATGTGAAAACATTTTCATTCAAATTTTTAGTATTATTTTATTATTGGTGTCATGCGACGCGAGCTACCGGATCAACAATGAAAATATTTTTTTAATCTTTGATTTTTTTTATCATTTTAATCTTTTATAATTTTTCATATTTTTTTAAAGTTATTTAAAAGTGGATGTGATGTCACAACACTCTACAAGAAAAATAATTTTTACCAGAGGTTATTTTTGGCATTTCTGGGGTTTTAACCCCTACTAAAGGAATTACCCGCGATTTGGTTTTCTCCTAGAAAAACCAACGTCGTTAACGGATTAGCAGCGATTTTGACTAACCCCTGGTAAATCAACACTTACTGGCTGTTTGGAAAACCCTAGTAATTACTGACAGTTTTGAAACCCATGGTAATTACTGACAGTTTTGAAACCCCTGGTATGTACCTGCAATTTTGAAACCCCTGATAATTTCTGGCAGTTTTGAAACCCCTGATATTTATCTGTAATCTTAAAACCCCTAGTATTTATCTACAATCTTGAAACCCTGGATATTTATCTACATTTAACAAACCTCTACTATTTGTCTGCATTTTTAATCCTTTATATTGTATAATAATACTAAAAGTCCCTCTTCAATATTTATTGATGTTTTTACTTATTTATCAAATTTCCATAATATTATTTGTTACACTTTTTGAATGCATATAATTGTTATAACAAAGTTGTTCAATATTTGTTTATCTATAATTAATTATACAAAAATAGATATAATACTCATCTAATTAAAAAGTTAAATATAAAAATAGATAACTAAATTTATAAAAAAGTATAACAAATACGCACATTAAAATTCAAATTCAAGTATAATATTAAGTTAAGAAAAACTAGCAAATTCAAGTACACATCTTGTCTTCTACCAAGCTTGACTAGCACTTTAGATAAAGTCAAGATGAAGATGAACATTGAGCGCAAGATGTACATAAGCCAACTTTGAATTCTTCCACTGCCACGCGTAGTTTAACTTTACTCGCATAATCTTCGACCCTTCACAAAGAAGTACAAAGCAACCAACAATTCTTGAACACCCAAAAGAAAGAAAAATGGAAAATACAATTGAAGTAGATTTCAATGGCATATTTTATTAAATAAAGTAGTTAGCAAACATAAATATATAACCGAAAGTTTAAACTAGATTGAGAATGAAATATATGAAAGTTAAAAATATGATACCTTCACTGGTCCAAGCATACCATTTAATCTTCCAAGAAGAAATCTCGTAGTAACAGCCATCCAAAAACTAGTGCTAAGGCCAAATAGTATATTGAAAATGACACTAAAATCAAGTAAGCATTGAGAATTATAGGAAGTTGAACAAATAACTTAAAGAAAGCACCAATCCATTGACATATATACGTTCACCATCACAATCCCTGTAAACATTACATGCTTCTACCATAGTGATCAACAACAACTCCCAATAATAGATATATAAAGTTGATTACTACACTACTTATGGGTTAAATTATATTATTAGATATTATTTGAAGGATCAATTAAAGGTTAATTAATTCATGTGTTTATAAATTTGAAACTTAATTCAAGTAACTTTAAAATGTTATGTTGAGTGAAGGAGTGAATAAAAAGAAAGAAAAGGAAAAAAAAGTAACGCATGTTACATGAGCCAAACTCCATTGGGTGTTTTGATTTGTGTCTAATAGCAAACCTTTGTTGGGAATCTTTGGTTTCATTTGAAATAATGGTGAATGAAATATACTTATGAATAATAATCCACCACAATCACTAGTAGACATTGATAAATCAATTAACAATAACTTTCAACTGTTGGAATGATACAAATAACAATATAATAGCCAACTCATTAAGTTATATAATAATTAGCTACACCTACACCATTTAGATCAAACCTCATGTTTCAGAACTGTAAAAGGTAACTATAAGTGGTGATAAGGGAGAAGGAGAAAGGGTTTATAATTTTTTTAGTACTAAATAATTAATAAATGGAAAGTAATTTTGGATTTATAATCTATTAGAATTATAAGAATAATGATAAATAAATTTTGGAAGCAGTGGCATGAAGGGGACCCAAATAAGAACTTTTATTCTATGAATATCTAGATATGAAAAAAGTTAAAGAAATGGGACTTCTAAAAAGATGGTTATTGGGAAGTTACCTGGAGAATAATGTGAAGGAAATATATGAAGTCATTCATGCTTCTAACTATAATAAGTGTTTTTGTCAATTTCGAGTTCATACTACACAATTATGATTCTACACCAAAGAAATGAAAATTTAATTTTTACTATTGTAGGGAAAGATATGTCATTAGAACTTATGAAATTTGTGTGACTGAATAAAAGGAAAACAAATATATAACTCCTACCTGCCAAACATAAAGTAAAAAGAAAATAATGGATTCACAAAAATTGCAACCAAGCAAAAAAATCGGCAAGAACCTTGTTCCAATGTTGTATGAATCTAGAGTGAGGATTCATAACTCCAGGAGCAAAAGATGAACATAGAGAATAAAATTTTCTAGTGAATCTTTTGGATCGCCATTAAGAGCATTCTGAAACTGTATACAATTGGCAATGTGAAAGTTATAACAAATGATATATGTCTACAAAGGCAAATGGAAAAGTATACAAATTTTAGATGTAAAGTGAATGAAATGCTCTAAAGAACTTAATATTTTTTATAGGATTATAATACTAAGATTAATATTTATCCTATATATACTTTATACACCAAATATTTCAATAGCTTCTTAGCTCATGAATAGAAAAGTTGATTCCTTACCAATTATCCAAAGTTACCAATTAACTTGAGACTTTAAACCTCTTGCATTATGTAACTCTGCATTTCTTGGTATGAACTAATTTGAGAGCATTTATTTATTTTTCTTGTGAGAGAACCTAACTTCTGCTAATTTATTTGGAAAAATACAAGTGACAAAGACAATTAGTACTAAAATAACCGTTTTGTCATCCAACATGATATTCTAAGAGACTTGGCAATTTATCAAAGCACTTAAGAACAAACTGAACAGATAAAAAGACTGATGATTGACATAGTTGAGAAAACTTGAAAGGTGGCTTAGGGAGAAACAACAAGGCATTTTGATTCGCTTATGGTAAAATATTTTTGGATGGTGCATTGAACAAAAACGCCATCTAAAACTGAGGTTCTAGTTTTACACCTTTGAACCAATCAGTACTCCATTCCAAAGTTACTGAAAACTTTATCAAACCTCAAAACAGATAAAAATCAGTGTTAGTACAAATATAAAAACAGAATGGTGAATGATTTTGGAAGAGATAAATCAATGTTAGCACAAATACAAAAACAAAACTACAATTATACAAGGGAGAGAAAACAGAGATAAACCGTGATTCTGGAAGGGAAAGCTACACCCGTGAAATTGAAGCAATCGTGAATCATTAAAGTAGTCGCGTACCTTCGAAGCAACGACGAAGCTACGAAGTAGCTGCGAACACTTAAAGGTGTGAACATGAAACACGTTGTGGACATTCGAAGTAGCTTCGAACCACGACAACTTCACTGGAGCAGCAGTCGTGAACTCGCGACACAAACACCGTAGAACCTCCAAATACACCTAAACAAAAATTCCGCTGAGATTTAGGACGTGAATATTTGAGAAATCAGAAAGGCAGAGGAAACTATTTACCAATTGAATGTTGCAATTCAAAGATTCTCAATCGAAAAAGTGTGGAATTGATTACAAAGAGTCGTGAGCATCGTAGAGTGAAATTATTTTTCCGGAGTTCTAAAAGAGGAAGATTAAAAAATGTTAGGTTTTGCCAACATTGAAAATGAAAATGAGTAGGAATATAAGAAATAAATGCAAAAGAGGGAAAGAGAATGGGGAGAACTAGAAATTTACGGCGGTTCATTAAGGGGTTTAGAAAACCTCTAGGTCTTATCGGAGGTTATTATAACCTCCTTTAAAAAATCCCAACTAAAATACATGTTTTTGTAGTGACAACGTGAGCAATTAAATAGATATTAAAAAGTAAACAAAGAAAGTTATTTTTTATTCATAGATTGGTATATATTTTTTAGAAAACAAATTTATTCACCTGGACGAAATTGGGTGTTGACATATGATCTCAAACAAGCACCACGATCATGGTACAACAAGATTGAAGCCTATTTTGCACAAGAAAAATTTGAAAGGTGTTCTAGTGAACACACATTGTTCACTAAGTCAAAAGGAGGTAAAATAATAATAGTCAGTCTTTATGTTGATGATTTAATATTCACGGGCAATGATAGAAGCATGTGTGATGAGTTTAAGCATTCTATGATGTTGCATTTTGATATGACTGATTTGGGTATGATGAGCCATTTCCTTGGCATTGAAGTCAAGTAGAGTCCGAATGGCGTATTTATATGTCAAAGAAGATATGCACAAGAGGTATTATCGAGATTTGGAATGTTGGATTGTAATGTTGTGAAAAATCCTATGGTGACAGGAACGAGGTTATTAATAAATAAAGAAGGAGAGAAAGTTGAGGAAACACTCTTTAAACAATTACTTGGGAATTTGATGTATTTAACGATTACAAGGCCTGATTTGATGTATACAGTGAGCTTAATAAGCAGATTCATGACCAGTCCTACTACAACACATTGGCTTGCTGCAAAAAGAGTCTTAAGGTATGTCAAAGGCACAATCAATTTTGGCATCTAGTATAAAAAGGGAATTGATAGCCTAACACTACTAGCCTTTACTGACAACGATTATGTTGGAGATTTGAATGATTGAAGGAGCACTTCGGGTTTTGTGTTCATGATGGGAACATGTGCAGTATCGTGGGCATCTAAGAAACAGACTATGTTTGCATTGTCTACAACTGAGGCTGAATACATTGCAGTAGCCCTAGGTGCTTGCCAATGTTTTTGGTTAGGAAGGATACTTCATAAGATTGGAGTTAAAGATGAGACTGGAATTGAAATTATGTATAATAATAATATACAACTTTCTAAGCATACTGTGTTCCATGGAAAAAGTAAACACATTGATGTGAGATTCCATTTTCTTCGAGACTTGGTTAATATCGGGGTCGTTCAACACAGTTTTTGTCACTCACAAGACCAACTTGTTGATATCATGATGAAACCTTTAAAGCTGGAACAATTTGAGAGATTATGAATTATGCTTAGAGTAACCAATATAGAAGCATTAGTTTAAAGGAGGGAATGTTAGGTTGTAGACTGATAATTCTGTCGTTGACGCGATCAAATTAATATTACTAAACTATAGTAACGTCAGTATTGCTAAGATAGTAGTCAACAAAATAGAAAGGGTAAAGTAACCTAAAGTCATCTCCCAACAAACACAAAATTGATTTTTAACAAGTTATTTCTTATAAAATCTATACAAAAGAGTTAGTCAAATAAAATAATAAAAATATGAGAGATAAAGATAAAAAAGATAAAATAAGATAGAAACAATAGTAAAGAAAAATCGATCGATTCCACTGCTTTTTCAAAATAGGATTCATCATTGGTTTCTTAAAGATTATTGTTATTGATTTCTTGTTTAAGACTTCAAATTAATCAATGTAACTTCTCAATTAATTTGTTGGCGTCCTTACTTTAAACCAAAGTAACTTCTCAATCAAAAGCAAGAACTTTGTAGATTAATCATAGTAAATTTAACCAAAGTAACTTCTCAATTAAATATTACTAATCCTAATCATGTCCATTCTTATACCTCTTATATCTAGTAAAAAGCTAATTAACCAAAGTAACTTCTTAATTAATTCTAATCTAAGTTTTCACCTCTAATCAAAGTAACTTTTTAATTATTAGCAAAAACTCATTCAATCATATGAAAGTTTCTAAAATTAATCAAAGTAACTCCTCTATTAAAATTTAAAAACCCTTGGACTCATACGATTGTTATGTTATGTAGATTTAACACCGTGGTAACTTGCTACAATGTAAAAATCATTACTTTTACTAAATTAAGAACCAAAAGACATATATGAAAATAAATCTCAACAAGAATCAAAAGAACAAACAAATTAATTGATCTAACCTTAGAATCCAATTAAGAAATTACAATGGAATCAACCCAAGAAGTCTAGAACTCCATGAATGCAAAATAAAAATAGAAGAAGACTAGAGAGAGAAAGGAAATGAAATTAGGCCCTCCTAAGGGTTCCTAAACTCCGAAGTCCTGAGCTTGTCATTTCTGCTTCTCCCTTGGTCTCGTTATATAGGACTTGGACTAGGCTTTTCGGTTGCTAAAACCTCTTAAATATATTTAAAAAAAAATAAAGATAAATATTTTAAAATATTTGGAGAGATATAGACTATTTGACAAATATAATTGGTTGATAATATCAATATGTAATATAATTAAATTAATTAATTAATTAATTAAAGATATATGATAAATTATCACCAATTAGTATTTGTATTAATTTTTCAAATCAACCATTTTCAATCTTCTTAAATTATTTTTTAAATAATCCAATCACTACAAGAAAATGCTTCATTAGTAACCAATTTTATTGACAAAAGTTGTTAGTTACTATAATGACTAATTTAGATACCAATTTACAAAGTAAAAAAATATTGGTTACTAAAATAATTACTAATATGAATAAAAAATTATCATTGGTCACTAAGTTGGTTTTTAAAATTAGCTACCATGGTTTTGGTTACCAAAGAAAATTGGTCACTAAAAATTAGCTACCTAGATTTTGACTACCAAAATGACTTAGTTACTAAATTGGTCTCTAATTAATTAGTGATCAATTATAATTTTTTATTTATAATAGTGACTATTTTAGTAACCAATAATTTTTAGTTTTGTAGATTGGTATCTAAATTGGTCACTATAGTGACTAACAACTTTTGGTCACTAAAATTAGTTACTAATGAGGCATTTTCTTGTAGTGAATATCTTCAAGATATATTTGTTGTGGAACTAAAAAGATTCAAGAAGATCTTGTCATATTTAAAAAGATTTGGTAATTATTATCTTTTAATATTTTATGATATAATTGAATAAGATAATTATTTAAAAATATCAAATAAAATATCTAAAGATATATTTTTCCCAAATTATCTTCTATCATAAAGATATAGAAAACCACAAGGTCCAATTTTTTTGTTCCTCTCTTCTTGGTTTAGCCAAACTTCACTTTTTCAAGCTTTTCTTATCGTCTTCATGCAATGCTTAGCTTGGATTTTTGTGATTTTGATAATTTCTTGTTCTTGGATTTATCTTTAAGGTGTCATGAAGCTTTAAGCAATTGATTTCCACACCTCCATGAGCTCAACTTAGCTATAACTGCACTAACACACCTCAAAATATCCAAAGAACATTTATGCAACTAAAATGCTATTTTTAACATGTTTTTGTATCTCATGCTCAATAAACCCAATTATAGGAAATCCCAATTAAATCAATCTTTAAGCACAAAAAATCAATTAAATACCCAGAATTAAACATTAAATGAGGACAAAAATACGTACTCATCACATATTTATTTCTAATTTATTGTTCTATTTGTTTGTTATTTTGTTGCTTTGATACTCCTATTAATTAGGAGGAATAAATCACACATCCCGTGATATTAGGGATCACATTTAAGCATCTAAATGTGATATGTGCAAATTTGTGCAGTTATTTGTTTTGATGTAACGACTTTATATAGTCGTATATTTCTCATTTTTAATACAGAGAGCACTTTCATCTTTTCATCTATTTTTTAGAATATTCAGATACCCAATTTAACAAAATTGAATGCATCATTTGTTTGGCATTTGGATTAGATTTGGAATTTGATTGTGGTTTTAATGGAAAATAGAATATGGGATTCTAGAGAACTTGTTTTTGCAATTAGGAAGATGTTAGGGATTCTTTTTATTGTTTATGGTAATGATGCCACTCGGGCAGCCTTAGACCTCATGAGGATGATTTTTCTTATTAATGAAGTTATATATAATATTAAAGTCACTTCAACATCACAATAACAAATTATATGGTGATTCCTCAATAGTAAGAAATTTAGACTCGAATAATTAGTGGTTTCTTCAAACATTAGTATTAGTTCTTAACGAATAGATACTCTTGTTAAAAGAGTGTTTCCTTTTTATATACACAAGAATAGTAGATATCTTTGAAAGGAGATAACTCAGTTCCAACCAAATATTATTATGGCATCTTCTTCTAAATACTTAACTCTGCTACGAATCAAAAAATGAACTAAAATCTTCGAATTAAACTCTGAAAAAATCTTATTCACTTTTTCCTTTTGTTTCCTGAACTATATTTATTTATCTAGACTCTTAATGTGATGATACTCTTGCATTCTTCTTAATGTGCTAGCAATATTATATGTGAAAAGTTGTTCTCGTTCTTGCATAATGCAAGCTCTAATAGGAATAATAATTTTACCTAACCAAGCTATGTGTTCAATATATGACGGCTTGATTGTGCTGATGTAGGAAACTTGAATATAATATCCAATTCATTAGTTGTATCATTTAATTTTTATTTTAACCCTTGACATCAAAAGGTACTCAAGAGACTGAAGGTTGTCATAGAGTTTATATGATCACTAAAGTTAAAACCAAGGGTTACCATCTTGTATGTTGTTTTCAACTGGTGACATTTGTAACTTTTTTCCCTAACAAATGTTTAAGTAGATACCATTTGTATGGGTAATGCCGCACGGATTCTGCCTCAGTTTAGGAAATCAAAGCATTGATGTCACTAATTGTATAATCACTAAAGTAAAATTTCAACACTACAAATGCCATTATGGGATTTTATTTATTTTGAAGATGCTTCCAGGATAAGTAAAAATAGTATTTATCAATCTAATATATCAAAATTGGATTCATGATTTTTTTTCTTTATGCAAGATTGCATAATCACCTCGACATTAGTGCAAAATTGCATTTTTACCTTGTCTTATAGGTCTTGGTTGGCAAGGAACCGAAGCATATAACGGCACGGTGACATTTTTGCAATTCCAGACAACTTTTATGCCTCGGTTCAAGAAAAATCCGAAGCCAAAAGGGGTTATAGACTTCGGTTCAAAAAAAACCTGATGCCAAAAGGTGCTTATATGTTTCGGTTGAATAGACCCGAAGCAAAAAATGTGGTTAGAAATTTCAAATGCCACTAGCCATTACGTCTTTGGCCTCGGGTGGCATTGAACCGGAGCCAAATAGGACTATATGCCTCGGTTATTAATTGAACCGAGGCCATATAGTTTAATTAGGGCACAAAAACGCGAACCCTTATACTTCTTCCTCGCACGCCGTTGCATCTTCTCCATCTCTCTCCGCGTCTTGCTAGTCTGCTGGATCCCCTCTCCCTTTCACCTCACGCATGAACAAAGCAAACATCATCACCCATCTATGCCGCACCCATTCTGACCGGTGATGAACCCTAGCGACAACACCGGCCACCACTACGACTCGAAAACAGGACACCAGATCTGCAACGCGGTGACGTGATCCACCATGGCAGCACCTTTCGCGAGATCGCCATCGCGCTCCACTAGAGGAACCACCGTCGAGATCTCCGCCGCTGTAGAAAGCCACCGTCACCGCAACAGAGGTCGTGCGACTGCACTGTCATTGGACCTGATTGAACCTGAGGACCCAAATCGCGAGCCCCAATCGCGAATCTAGATCGTCATCGCTGAGACGAAGAAATTGTTCTCGCGTTCGTGGTTCCTGGTGAGCTCTTCCTGTCTTCTCGTCGTTCGTCGCAGCGGCTCCGATGATGGCTTGAAGTGGTGGTTCGCGTTCATCACTACGACAATGGTTCGCATTCATCGCTGTGATAGTGCTTCGTTGATCGCAGCGCCAGTGGTGGTTCGTCGATGGCTTCGTCTCCGGCGATTTTCTTTCTTCTCTATTTCTCTATTTCTGATTTGTTCTTGGGTGTGAACGATTGGGAAAGATGAAACGCGAGATCTTTGTGTAGGGACGGGGGTTCTGATCCGGTGTGATGTTGTATTGCAGGGATGGAGTTGTGATTCTGGTGTTTTGCTTGTATGTTCTGTTTGTAGGTTGGAATGGTGTTGTGATGTTGAGGTGGTGGTTCTATGAATGAGAGTGTTGCGGGAAGGTGGTGATAACTAGAGGAATTGGTTTGCGGCAGCTGAAGAAATGAATGGTAATCATCCTGATTATGTTGTGAGAAGGGAGGACAAAGAGAAAACGATTGATGATGATGAACAAAGAGAAAATGATTGATGATGATGAATAGAGGAGCGTGTTGTGCCGCGAAAAATTTAATTAAAAAAAAATAGTTTTACCATATGGCTTCGATTCTCGTGGACCTGAGGCAGAAAAGGAACCCTATGGCTCCGGTTCATTTAGAACCGAGGCATAAAAGGGACTCTATGGCTTCGGGTAACAACTGAGGCCAAAAGGGTACCTTTTGGCCTCACCCCAATATGTCTCGGTTCCAGACCTGAGACAAAATGAGGAAAATAACCGGGGCAAAAAGCCCTTACTGCACTGGTGCGTGTTGTTGATGATATTCATTTTGTTTTAAATTCTATATCGGGTTCATATCATGCATCTTCTTTATTGGTAGCATCTCGTCCTCCAACTCCTAGAATTCTTAGTCGAGTAATTGGACTGGAGGGTCTTTCTAGTGTCTTAGCTGGTCTTTGGGGAACTGGAACAGGGTCTACCACCTTAAAAAAAATTGTTCATACCATTGTCGTCACTAAAATGGGAAGCCGCAGAGTAGTTCAATTGGGTGCATGCTTCCTAATACTGTTGTCACTTGTGGGTAAGTGTATAGTGTCTTTCTTTTCTTGCATCCTAATTTATCGGTCTATTTGTGAATAGTTGCACTGATCAAAAAGTAGATTTAGTACGAGAAATTTTAGATGAAATGTCATTTGTAATATATCTTGGTTTTACCCTTTTAGAAGTTTAGAACAGTCCGCAAAATGTATGATGCTTATAACATTATCTCTACTACCGAGCCTTTTCTATAGTAGTCCAAATTTGTTTTCATCAAATCAGAGAATAGTATAGCTACTTAATAACACATATTTATTTATTATACACTTTTTTACTACAGAACAACTTAGGTAAAACAAACAAAACACACTATTTTTTATATTCCTAACTTATTTTACTAAAAGTTTTTGGTATCATTTAGTACCTTCTTATTTAATGATAAATTTTGAGACAAACCAAGCTCCAGCTTTCTCTTCCACGACCTTACACTGTATATATTTTTTCTTAGCTTTCTCTATTTATAAGTATCTAGTTCATTCGATAATAGTAGTATCTTTGCAACTTTCAATCTCATTGAGTCCCTCATTTATATCCAATTGTTTACAACTAGTTTTTTCTCCTTGAACTCGGCTAGACAGATTTACTAATGGATAAGTCATGGATTGATATGCCACGAAATAAAACTGAATATCTAGACGGGTTAAATAAGTTTCTAGACTTTGCATTTGAATATCGATCTGTCAATGGTACAAGAATGTGTCCCTACCTTAGATGTCACCATAATAAATGACCACTAATTTGCAAACAGTTTCCAAAAAATTACAAAGTTTGGATTTGGCATGGAGAAACATATGACACAATGCAATCAAATGTAGTAAATATGCCATCACAAAATGAATATCCAATGATAGATATGATAAATGAAGTATTTAGGATGAATAAAAATGATGCTTTGGATTAGGATGCATATGAAGGACCTTTTGAATATTTAGAAACCATGCCAAATGAAGAATATGTTGAGTTGCTTAGAGATTGTAACCAAGAGTTGTATGAAGATGTCAAAAGTACTCAAAGTTGTTTTTTCTATTAAGGTTGTATCATATAAAATGTTTGTGTGGTATGACTAACAAGGCTATGACGATGATTTTAGAGTTATTAACAGACGCATTTGAAAATGGAAAATTTCGTACTTCATTTTATGAGGCAAAGAAGGTGATTTACAAACTTGGTCTCAATTATACCAAGATAGATGTTTGCCCAAAAAAATGCATGTTGTACTGTGGAAAAGATGAAAATTTGGATAATTGTGGAAAAAAGAAACTACCAGTAAAGGTATTATGTTACTTTCCCTTGAAACCAAGGTTAAAAAGATTATTCATGTCTCCAAAAATAGTAAACTCCATGAGATGGCATGTTTTAAACAATATCATGCCATTAACTTTGATAGTTAGGCAAAGGTTACAAAAGTTGTATTGCTACAGATTCAAACAATGTTCCCATTAACTTTGATAGTTGACCAAGGTTACAAAAGTCGTATTTCTACAGATTCAAACAATGTTCCCATTAACTTTGATAATTGGCCAAAGGTTCCAAAGTCATACAAGGATGATTGTTTTAACATTTTAAAGGTACATATTCTTTAAATTGATTTTAGTTCTTCTATGCATTTTACCAATTAGAATTTCCTTGAAACAATTTGCACCGATTAGAATGGAGATTGACATTTGTTCTTTTTTCATTTTAGTTGTTATTGCTTATCATGTGTGTAGATCCATCATTTCTTCTTTTTTGTACAATATTATATACTAACTTTTTTTCTTTCTTAGAATTTATTTCATTTCCAAGCATCAGAAAGGTCTGTTGAATGTTGTTTTTTCCTTTGCATGTCAAATAAGTATAGAAATGAAAAGATGAATTTGTGGAACTATGTTTATGATAGTTCATTATCAAGAGAATAATTAATTGCCAATGTACCTGATGGTATTCAAAAAGATTAGTGGTCTTCATTTGTTGAATATCATCTAAGTACAAAGTCTAATGTAGTGTCAACACCCAATTTCATCTAGCTAAATAAATAATAATAATTTGTTTTTTTAAAATAATAATAATTAAATAAAAAGAAAAAAAAAGTCTATTTTAATCTTTTATGTATTTTCTTTTTGAGGCTTTGTTTCTATTTTAGCCCAAAATATTCTATACACCCACATCGCTTTTTCTTGCAACTAATAGTAGTCCAAAATTTAATATTCTCACCTTCACTCTATGCTTTGTCATTTCTACTGCAAATCAAGAAGTTAATGATGAAATTCCAATGTTTAGAAGCATAGTCTGTTCTAATATTTATAATCATTTTTCCTAAGGATAATTGATTTTGTGCTCTGATTTTGTGACACCTTTTTTCCAGATGAGGAAAATAGTAATATGTTTCTCAAGAATATCTTTTTTTTTCTAATTATAATTAATTTTTCCTGATCATGTTTGATTTTGTGCTTTGATTTTTATGTGAGTTGATTCCCATAATGTGATAATATTAAGACCAATTCTTGCCTTTAATAATTCGTTGTAATTAAGACGAACCTTTTTATCAGATTACTTTAGATTTAAATGGTTGTGTATATAAACCCATCAAGTAAAAAGAATAAAAAAAAATTCTTACCTTGAGATACCTCTCTTAAAAAACCCAAAACACACAGTTCATCTTTCTCTTGAGTTCTTTTCCATAATCTTAAGCACCAAAAATCCACTCCCTCACTTCCGAAATTACTCATTCAACCACCCCAACTTGCTGCCAGCTTCACCGAGACATTGGTTTTTGTGGCAAATATGGTTTGGTACGATCCTTCCGGGAAGAGTATCGGTCAAATTGTATTAAAATTTATCTGCGTTGAGAATGATTGATTTTGGTCTTTGATGTTTTTACAGCAGCTGTTAGTGCATACATGGTTTTTCCAAGCCTATAATCATTTAATCATTTGTTTTATTATTTAAAACCCTTTAAATCTAAAAGCTTGATGGGATTCAAAGCCTAATGGCAGTTTCGAAAAAGTGGCGTAGGTTTAGTTGTACTTACTAATTCAATAAAAATAATGATAAATAGGTGGGTCCCGTTTTTAAGTATATTTGCATATCGTTCATATATTTGAAAAAAATAATCATACATTGATGTGGATTTTGGTGTTGAACGTTAGCTTTTCCATGTTTTTCCTTATCATATTAATAGCTTTTAAAATGGTCCATATTATAACTAATTTTTATAATCACTTTCGTTTCTAAGTAGATAATTAAAATTTGCTTTTAAAAAGAAATACTATAATGATCGTTCGCATTAACTTAGTATATATTGTTTTGTTTTTAAACAAAAATAATAATAATAAGATTTTTTTTAAGTGATCATTTGCATCAGTCTCGTATTTAATGTTTTTTTTTTTGTTTTATTCAATATATTTTTGAAAATTTAAAATATCAACGTTTTCACTAAAAAAACAATCAAGTTATTTTAAAATATTTTTCCTCAAAGTTTTTTCATAAGAACTACGTGACCCTGTGTCAACACCCAATTTCGTCCAGATAAATGTATTTGTTTTGTTAAAAAAATAAAAAATAAAAAATAAAATATATATAATAAAATAAAATAAAATAAAAAGTATGTTTTGTACATACTTTCTCTCCGATTGTTTGCTATTTGCACTCCTACTAGAAAATGAGCAATATGCTTTATAATAATTAGAATAAATATCTTGAATTTATGCTTATGAGATGTGTCTCATTGATTTTTTTTTAGTGAGAAAAGATATTATTTTAATAATTAAAAGCAAATATTCACAATAATGATGCTTTTTAGAGAATGGTACGATTTTAATAATTGGAAGAAAATATTCCTGGTAATAATTAGAATCAATTATAATTTGATCAGGATCTTCATGTTCCGGAAAATATATTATATTAGTAATACACACAATATTTTGTTAATAATTATAATCAATACACTAGATATTATGCAACCATTTAATTTCTATAATTTCTATAATATGTTTCATCGGGACCAATCTCTTCCTCATATATTTCATTATAATTAAAGACTAGGATTTCAGTGGTATCCTAAGATGTCTATATAAGCACAAAACCTCTCTAATGCAACAGACAAAAAAAAATTCGAAAAACCTCTCTTTTTATTACTAGAGCACACAATGCAAAACGGGGTCATCTTACTATCCTTTAAGTCAGTTTTGCTCTATTCGTGACCTTGAAAGGTAAATTCTCTTTACTCCTAATGTTATTCATATACTGCTTAGACTCTCTCATAATATCAAATGTATGATCGATTGACCTGTTGTATGACTAAATGTGTTTGGGGTTCGAACGTTAGGTGATCTTGGGTTTGGGTTCATCATTGATATGCTCAACCCTTCTCTTTCCTTTCATTTGGGATGTCATTATCTTGGTAATTAGAAAAGTTTTTTGGTTTTTTTCGTAGGCTTTAATTCTCTTTTAAAAAATAATAATAAATAAAAAAAATTAAAAATTATTATTTCTTTTATATAAATATTGAATACCATATCAAATCTCGGACTTGGTTGATAATCAAAACACTCATTCATAGGCTTTTAATTTTATTTTAAATAATAATAATAATAAATAAGAATTATAAAAATTATTTTTTGAATATCATGTCAAGTCTCATCTTTGTTTGATAACTAAATCTTTTATCATGTGTAATCTCGAATTTTCTTAATATAAAAAAATCTAAAATTTAGAAAATAATAATAATATCAAATAACCCTTTTTTTTATAAAGAACTACGTTATCCCTGATTTTCCAAATGAAAATATGTAGGAGCGAGGTAGAATCCTCGTCGGGCCCAAAAAATAAAAAAATAATTTTGTTTTTAATCTTTATTATTTTGTATGTGTTTTTATTTTGTTTGATTTTTGGGGAAAAACAAATATTTTAAACATCAATTTTATCTTGCATACTTAATTAAAGAGGGAAACGACTTAATACGGGCGTTGTGGGGGTACTAATACCTTCCCCACGTGTAACCGACTCCTGAACTCAAATTTGGTTTCAAAGACTATTCTTTTTTAACGCTTCTCTATAGTTTTCCATAATAAACTATGGTGACGACTCCGTTATATTTTTTAAATTATTTTCGTCGTCCCGATGCGATCTTGGTTGCGACACCCTGATTCTTCATTATGAATGGAGATACGCAAGAGCAAGTATCAATCCTTGTCGGGCCAAAAGAAAAAAATCTTTTTTGTTTCCTTTGAATTGTATCTTTTTATTATTTTGGAAAAATAAACTTTTAAAAAAGCCACATCCATATTTGTATTTTAATTAAAGGTACCGTCTTAAGACAGACGTTGTAGGGTGCTAGCACCTTCCCTACGCGTAAGCAACTCCCGTACCAAACTCTGTTTTCGTAGACCTTGATCCTTTTTTAATGGTTTTCCATAGTTTCCTATAATAACTACGGTGGAGACTCCAAACATATTTTTTTTAATATTTTATTTTTTGGTTCGTCATCTCGTCACGATTTTGGTTGTGACTGGTAGTTTTCACAAATGATTGTTATGAATAACTATTTTTTTGTCTTTTCTTTTAATTAATAACTTGTCTCAAAAATTATGTAACAGAAATCTTGAAGTTAGAAAAGCACAAAAAATTCCTCATATTGGTGGCGCAAAGCTTTTTTGTATTCAAAACAACATGAGATGGTAATAATTTTTTCATTGTTGATTTTAATTAAAATTCATGAAATGTTTTATTGTTCTTGTTATATGCTCATATGCATTAGGAAGTAAACCTTGGACGTGTTGTGGGTAGAGGAGAGTCGTATATTGGGGCTCATAAGAAAAGATATGGGTCTTATGTCAATGAAGAGGCAAGGTCTATTGCGGTAAGTATAATTAAAATATTTATAAATTCGTATATTTTTGCAATATGTTTTCACTTTGATTTTTATATACTTTTACAACAATATTCTGATTTTTCATATGTATTCTATGATTGGGAATTATTTACGATTAAGATATAAACTTTGGGTAATTCTGTCACTCCAAAACAAGCATTCTGCAGCAATAAGGTTGTTGTCAAAAAAACATTAGTTAGTGTAGTTAACTAGAGCGTAGAAAAACAACCTTAGAATAATAGAATTATACTATGACATTAAGGAAAATCTAAGTTCCTTTGTTGCACTTAGTTTTGGGGTGAAGATTTTGAATGAATTTAGAAAATGAACATTAGAAGTAATACAAAGGAAAACATTATACATTAATCAACAATATCAACTTAATGATACAAAAGGATTTGAATTTTTGAGTAATAACCTGCTAAGTAAATCAAAACAATAACTTATACACTAATTCACCACTTGTACAATAACAAATCCTCCCTATATTGTATACATGTCCTTTTATATAATTGGTTTTTGAAGATTTTGTTGTTGGATGGGTGATAGTAGAGAAGCTAGGAGCTAGCTAAAATGATAATAAATTAACAATGAAGTTGTGTGAACAATAAAGGAGTAACAATAGAAAAGTTTGTCATGAAACGGTCCCCAAGTTGTTGTGTCTTTCTCTTAGTGTATCCTTTAATATTCCATGTTTAACTTGAGCAGTGAAAACATAAACATAGTAAACACATTGATGTGCATTTATATGGTCCAAACGAAGTGTTTAGAAGACATGTTAGAGAGTATGGGCTAGATTACAATCTCATTAGAGTAATATTCCAATCTCTAGCCCAACTATTTCTATAATCTAATATTTGTTGCTATATATCATACTCTATAATATACATTGCATTTTTACATTAAAATCAAGTTCTTCAATTAAATTTATTTCTATTATAATATTGTGATGGTAAGCTATAAAGTTGAGAAATGCATTCAGAGTGAGTGATTTTTGCGTGATTGTTACATCTTTTTTCATAGCTTAGGACTATGAGATCTTCATAGTGTTGCATTTCAATCCACAACCAGATTTAGTAATGAATGGCACACTTTCTCAAATTCTGGTTCAGCTGAAAGTTCTCAATTGAAAGAAGAAGTTATTAGTCTAAGGGAAAAGTTAACAACTTCTGAAGAAAATTTGAAGACATTAAAAAGTTTTATGGTTGCATACATCCAAATGAAGGAAGGGCATATTCCTCATGAGTTAGGTGTCATGTTTGGTAATGCGAGTAATGTAATTGTAAGTGCTTTATATTTTGTGTATAATTTAATATCTTGTGTATATTTTTTAAAGCTAACATGATATGATTTTAATTTTAAATTTCATAAGATGAAGAGAGTGGCTAAGAAGTGCCAACACTGCGAGGAGTTTGATGTATATGTTATGATATTGCAAGACTTAATTAGATTAATTTGACATACATCTTATATATGTTAGGATCTTCTCAATCCTTCATTCTGCACTTTATACTTTGTAATCGGTATTGCAACATACTATTTCATTGCTTACTAACTAAAAGTATATGGAATTTTGTAATGCTATTTGGTGTAGTTACGGATAGAGTTAAAGAAAAATCTTGATTGCTTTTTTTATGGAGAAAAGAGAAAATAATCCTTTTGATTAGGCATGTGAATATTTCTAAAAAGTATGATATCCAAACTTCTTCCATTGACCTTAACCATGTGGAAAGACTTTCACATATATTTAATAATTTAATAAATAAGTAAATAAAAAATAATAAGTTGAATATTTTATGTAATACATAAGTAAATAAAAAACAATTTTGAATAAAATAAATAATTGAAATATTGGTTAACATATGAATGAAAAACAATTACTAAATACTTTTAGAATATTCAAACATTTAAAAAATATTTTAATCATTTTTTTTGTTTTTAATTGTGAAAATATGATATATTTTTTGATAGTTTTTAATCGTCAAATTATGAAATATTTTGTAACGCTTTTTAATCGCCAAAATATTATATATTTTGTGACGGTTTTTAACCGTCAAAATAGAATATATTTTCTAGCGATTTTTAACCGTCAAAATATAATAAAATATCATAAAATAAAAGTAAATTTTGTAGCGATTTTTAACCGTCAATAATTTTTTTTTCTTTTTTGATACCAATACTAGCGGATGAATTTTTTTGTTGTCAAAAACTATTTTTGACTAATTTTCACGGTTTTTTAAATTGTCAGAAAATTCATTTATAATGATTTTTGAACGTTAAAACTTATAATTTTAATCGTCAGAAATAAATACTTTTTTCTGTAATGTGTATAAATTATTTACTTAAATATAATATTAATTATTATTATTGTTATAATATGTAGTATTTGTATTATTATTAATAATAATAACATTATTCTTAGTATAATTCGTTATTGTTATTGTATTAATATTATTAATTCTACTTTTATAATTCATTATTTAACATAAAGAAATGAATATTAAAATAATATTATTTATTTTTAATTATTTTATTACAAAGAAATGTAATTAATTATTTAATATTTTGTATATTGTTAAATTGTTTATTTAATATTATATTTTAATTATAATATTTTTAAATAATTATTTAAATATATTATTTTAACTATCCTTTACTTATATTAATTTTTTAATTCAAATAATAAAAAAAACACACACACAAAACCACCCGTGCCAAAACTTGTTTAACATAAAAGGATAACGTGGAAAAATGTGATGATAAAGAAGACTTATCCACATATAGAGGCCACTGGGAAAAAAAAGAACATGTATAACAATGTTAAATCCGTAGATAAAGTTAAAAAAGAAATGATTGAGAATTCAAAATCCTCTCATGACAATCATGTTGCAACTTGGTGATGGTGTTGGCTATTAATGGATTTTATGATTATATAGGATAAATTATTGGTTCAATTATGCTTTTACTATTCGCTTAGCATGGAACAAATTGAGAAGTAAATGATGGAATAAAATTAACTCACCTTGCTTTTGCTTCTCTAATATATTAACTAACAAAAAAATTATACTACAACATTTGTGAAACCAAATGAATGTGCTTCTTAATTAGATTCACATTTTAGTTTGTGAGCTTATTTATGTTCCTGCGGAGAATAAATAAGAGAAGTCAAACACAAACATCACCTTACCTTAATCTACAATCTCTCTAGTTGGTTTCTCCACGGCTCGCGCATGCCATCTGCTGGTATCACGACTTGGACTGGTTTAGATCCAAGAGGGGTTACCTGCGGAGAAGACTCCAACGCTCAAGTCAGCCAAACAATTCTCAAAAAGTCAAATCTTGTGATTAAGGGATTAATGAATGTGTACCTTTAATTGTCGGGGTTAATGAATGCGTACCTTTAATTGTTGGGGTCTACGCGTATTTGTAGTTTATTAATTATGTATGGTCACGTCATGGGCTAGGCCCTTGGTTGGGTCGTAGGTGGGCCGCAGGTGGGCCTAGGCCTAGCCCATGCCCCTTAGTTCGATCATTGTTAGCCTTAGGGGCCTTGCTTGTAATGCTTTAAGTTTGTAAGGGTCGACAAGTTTTGGTTTGTCTTCTGAAGTAGGCGGCTTGGGCCGCTTATGGTTGTCCGCTTGATGCATTTGATAAATGCTTACGTGCTTGTGGGGTTTTATGTAGGCAGGTTTTACCGTATAGTTGTGTTAAGTTGTCTAGGTGCAGTACACCAATCCTCCAGCCTTTGTCGGTGGAGACATAGCGGCAAAGGATGAAAAATGTGAATGGTTTTGGCGCCTAGGTGCAGTACACTAGTCCTCCAGCCTTTGTCGGTGGAGACATAGCGACAAAGGATGAAAAGTGTGAATGATTTTGGCCGCCTAGGTACAGTACAATTTCACTACTACAAAATAGACTTTTTTATGTTTGTTATTTTGGATCTTTTAAGTTTGTTTTAGAACAAACTTAGACTCAATAGAGTCAAAATTTAAGTTTGTTATTAATAAGGATGGTAAAGGGACGGGGTGGGGACGAATTTCGCTATCACATACCCATCCTTATAAAAAAAATCATCCTCATTCTCATATTCAAACTCAATGGGTATCATACTTTTGTCTCATCCTCATTCCCATCGGCTAACGACTATATTCTTGTATCCATACCCTTACCCATTTTCTTACTATTTCAATATTAATTAATTATTTTTTATTAAATAATACAAATTTACGGTAAATGAAGAGGGTTGTTTCTTCGATATCAAATTTAGAAACAAATTATAATTGCATACATTTCATGTTAGAATACCAAAATAAAATTTCATCATAACCAAAAAATTTATGAAATTTGCAAACATTAATGAAACCTAGTTGATAAAATTTAAAAATATTTTAAAAAAAATTTAAAAAGAAAACAAATATTCAAATTAAAATATATTTTAAATTTCTATTTACTTCCATTTTGTAAATTCTAATGAATATGTTTTATATACACTATTAAAAGTTATAATACATAACTTGATCAACATCACGCAAAGAACAAATATTAAACTAATAATAATAAAATATTACATAGATCTTGTATTTTTTGAACTTCAATATATGTTTGATGGTGATAAAACAAATTCATGACAATTACATTGAATTTTTATATTATAGCAAATAAAATTTATTTATACAATTATAATGACAAAATTACAGAGTATGATTGATAATGAGCTAAAAAAAGAAATAATTGTATAAAATATATCAAAATAGTATTCTACATGATAAAAATAAACAAAACATAAAAAAATATTAAAAAATGATCAAATGTGTGTCTTAGAAACAATTTGAGAGACTATTCAATTAAATTGCACAAAGGAAAACAAATGTATAATTAAGGGTATGATAAGATAAAAAATACCTTAGTAGTCTAAGAAAGCTTTTCAAATATCAACATAGTCAATGATTGAGAAATGACGAAAATTATTTTAATGAAACAAAAGAGTTCTTCAAATGAAACAAAAATTAATAATAATAGAGAATAAAAGATAAATTTTTATATTACCTAGTAAATGAAATGTGTATGTTATTAAACACTTAAATTGAGAGTCTTAAAAATATATTGAAGATGTGAGAATGAATTTAATGACAAACCAAACAATTAGAAGAAATAAAAAATAGAAAGTGTGTAGTAATATATATATATATATATATATATATATATATATATATAAAGTTACTTAATTAATTGTGAACATTTTAATAATTTAAATGGGGATGGGATATGGCGGAGACGGATATTATGGCGGGTATAGGGACGGGGATGGGGCGAATATGTACATACCTATATCCATCCTCACACCCACTTGAAAAAGTTGAGGATTCCCCATACCCATACTTATACCCAGTCAATGCAAGGATTCTTTGTCAAAACAGGGACGGGTTCAGACAAATCCGACAGGGATGGGTTTATTTGTCATCCCTAGTTATTAACCAACATATTTAAGTATGTTATTTACGAAGAAAACTAAATTTTAAATCTTTAAATGAAATAAATCCTAGATTTATGTTACTCTTTCCTTCCTCTTTCCTCTTTTTTATTATTCTTCTTCTTCATTGAACACAAAGTTTTTTCTTGATGTAGTGGATACATTTGCTTTGGTCTAGAGTTTGTCTCAATTGCACATTCGAAGGTCATTTGCCCTTCCATGTCGGCGCCACTGTTTCGCAACCTCCTTAGGTCATATCTGACATCGGTCATGACGATCACCACCAATGTCATTGCTAATAGCAATGGCGTTTCTCCTCTCTTTTATTTTGTTGTGAGAATAAGCCTAATGCCACAAATTCTTGGACGCGCCTCCTTCTTCAACCACCACATAGGAACATTGTTGTTGCCATCAGAATGCCGTTAGAAGAACTCTAGAACGCCACTAGAATGATGGAAGGACATTGGAACACTTATTCACTAAAAGACACCACTGATGGACCAGGCCACCACTACATGTCCTCGAGGGAAGAGGTCGTTTCAACTAGAACGTTGGAGGACAAGTTGTGTAAGACCCGTGGAATTTAATTAATTAAATAAATTTTTAATTAATAAATACGGGTAGTGGGAGCCTTTATGACATTTAATATTGATTGATGTGATGTGGAAAAGTAGTAGCTTAAATGGTTGAGAGTACTTTATTGTGTGAGAGGACTTGGATTTAAGTCTTATGTATGCCATTTATGATCTATTTAATTTATAATTATTTTTTTATAATTATGCTTGATCATGTTGAGTGGTAATATAATTATAGAATTATAAGAATTATCATGAAACATGAATTGGTTGAATAGTGGTACATTGATTTGGCATTGGCATGGTTATGGGTTTGGCCTTGGTAGAACCAAATTAGGATTTCTTTTTGTCAATTTTGTTTTTTTGGCATGACAATGAAAGGGTTGAGAAAACCCTTGCTGAATGGGCAGCTAAGGGAGGTTGGAAAAACAACCCATAAGTGACCTTGAATAGCAATTACACCTCCTTCTTAATGTCAATTTCGTTTTAGAGTAATTAAGCTTAATTAACACACCATTAGGTGACTTTTTGAGAGAGAGAAGGAGAGACTTTTGAGCCTGCCATTATTCTGCAACAATTTGAGAGAGAATTCAGAGCGAGATTGGGTTGTGAGTGAAGTATAAAGACACAATTGGAGAGAATTAAAGCAAGCTATTGGAAGCAAGGGAGAAGCAAAGATTAATCAAGTTTAAGCAAGGAGTTCCAAGTTAGGGGAATTTTACGCGTTAATTTGTATGTGTAAGCATGAATTGCATGATAAAATGTATGATAATTATCCATGAACCCTACTGTATGTTGAATTTCTTATTTCTGGGAAATTCCCAAAAACCGCCTGGCGGGCTATTCATAGCCGCCAGGCAACTCATGCTTTTCTGGTGTATTTTTTGGGTTCCACGAGGAACCGCCAGTGAAGCCTTGTACCGCTAGGCGACACAAGCCTGTAACCCAGTTCTGGATTTTTCTTAATGAACTACCTAGCGATGATGAGTATCCGCCAAGCGACGCGAGTCGAATTGGCTCAGTTTTGGTGTTTTGGGATTTCTGGGTTCATTCTGATTGGGAAAAAGAGAAGTTCCAAGTGATTATAAGTGATTAGAAGTGTTACATTGATGTATCACTTGTAATTGGAATTTAAATTCGATAAAAATTGACATGAACACTCTTTTAGGGTTGAAATTTGAGGGTTTTTGATAAATTGAGACTAAGGGTTGTTAGTTGCACTTGAATTGTTGGTGGAGATAGTTAAAGTTGAATATTGTGTCACAGTTATTGTGTTCGAGTGCGAAACAGCTAAGGAATATAGAGAAAAGTCTTGGGGAAATGAAAGAGGGTCCTTACAGCTGCTGAAATTCTAGGAATTTCCTAGAACTACTTGCCGCCAGGCGCCATCTCAGAGGGCTGGATCTTCACGAGGTTGCGACGGTTACTAATGGTTCTAGACTTTGAGGGAGCAAGTTCGTGCTATATGTCGAGTTGGCATTAGTAATTTGATGAAAGAATGGATGATGATATGTAGAAACTAGAGGTGAATTCTATTATTTGAATGGGAAGGGAATGTCATTACAGTAGATTAGGATTTTTGCTGAATGAGTAGTGAATCAATGATCTAACCCACTGTGGTATTAGTCATAATAAGGTGTTGCTAGAGCAAAGTTGAGATTGTGAGGTTAATTGGATTTGCCAATTTGGAAGAATGGTATAAACATGGTTAGGTGCAATTCTTAAGTCATATGCAAATTGATGGAAACTGAGTTACTAATTGGGTAAACAGCAGAGCATAAAAGGTATGAGACTATAGTGACATGTTGAGTCTTGGAAAAGTCGAACCTAAGCAATCCTATATTGATAAACTAGATTGGCGATTCAAAAAGGGAATTGAGTGATATCCTATTTTTGTAGGTTTCAAATGATGGTGGTTAATGTATAAGGGTGTACATATATGTTTAAGAGGATTCAACAATTTTGATTCTTGATAGCACAAGACTAAAGTGGTGGAACTTGGATAAAAGTGTGCAAAATCAGTAAGAGTGGTGTTACTGGTGTGGCGCCTGACGGTGGTGTTTGGATCGCCAGGCGATAGCCACGAAACAGTGGGGTCTGGTGTGAGTCACGCCTAGCGATGAAGGTGGTTTCGCTAGGCGAGAGCTGCAAATCAGTAGGCACAGAGGCGCTTTGCGCCTGGTAGTACGTGTCCCCCGCCAGGCAGTCTGGAAGCGGGCAGTGCTTGGCGCCTTGTGAGCAACGCTAGGCAATTTTGCCGCAATAGATTTTGGTTGTGCTTACGTTGATGTGCGTGGTCTACAATGCTTCTAGGATATCTTAAAGGTTGGCTTGCTGGTGTTCCTTGAGTTCTGGCTCAGAACGTATCCCTTGAGTTGAGCTCGGGATAGGGGTTAAGCATGTGACATTCCTTGAGTTGTGGCTTGGAATGGCATCCCTCGAGTTGAGTTGGGGATGGCGGATGAAAACGAGGAACTCTTGAGTTGAGCTCGGGTTGGCGAGTGTGGCCAGTGTGAGTGTGCTGGTTGTGGCCAGTACGAATGGGTCCAGATAGATTGCCCTCCTCAGTAGTTAGCTGACGAGTTTGGTAGTCTTGGGACGTGCAAACTATGCTCGTATTTGGGAACTACACCTGGCGTTACAGTGTGTGATCCGTAGCATGGTTTCCCGCATGTGCTCTATCGGTTGTGGTTGATAGGTATGGCAGCAAGACATCTTGAGGTACTCACTAGAAGACGTAGAACACGATTAACCTGGTTGTGGTCATGTGGTATGAAATCAAAGGAAGGAATTCTTTTGGTGTGTTTGTGTGATATATATATATATATATATATATATATATATATATGTTTGTTTTGTTAGGTCACCCTATCTGCTTGTGTTTGGCAATGATCGTGTATGCAGTACACGGAGGCTAATGATGTTGGAGGTGGATCTGGTGAGGCTTAGCAGCGGAGCGGGGAAAACTCATAGGAACAATTTTATTGAGTTTTCATCATTTATGGTTTGGGAATAAAGTTGTAAACTATTGAGATTGTTTTGATATTTTATTGAATTTTGAGAAATTTGAATTTAGAGTTATCTTTATTATGAAATAAATTGTTTGAAATTTCCTGCGATTTGGGAAATGGATTTATAATTAATGAGATTTTAATTTCTTATTTTATTTTATTATTTAAATCCGTAATATCTGGTAAGGATGTTACAAGTTAGATGTTGGAGATGAGCTATGGAGTGAGATATATAGTAGTTGGATGCTAGAGATGAGGCTGCAATGAAATGTTGATTTATTTAACAAACTTAAACAATTGGCTTTATTTACAAAAATGTCACCGGCATATTTTTTAAGTATGTTTTCTTGTGAACAAACTTTAATTCACAAACTTAAAAGGTTGATTTTAGATTAGTGTTTGATGCTCTAATTGACTTGTAATTGGGCACCAAAAGTGACAGCTGACAACACCAAGTTAGTGGCCTAGCGCTCGACAACAATGTTATGGCGTCCCACAGTGTATCGAAAACGATAATTTTGGGGAAATTGATCTTGTGTACTTGACTAATTTGGCAACTTTCCTTTTAGTTTTTGATTCCAAATGGTTTTAGGGAGTTCAAAACTGATACTCAATCACTCAAAACATAGATCCAAACTTTTTCCAATTCAAGATCAAACATGAATAAGGTGAACGGAGGAGGAGAACCCTTAGAAAGAAGTCAGCGAACTCTAGAAAAGTGGTTTCTAAAGAGATAATGTGTTTTAAAATAATGAAACTTGTTTATAACAATTCTATTTATCCTAAAACTTTTTAGGGTTAAATATGTTTTTGGTCCCTCAACTTTCAGTGAAAATTGAGATTAGTCACTTTTTGAAACTCGGACCCAATTTAGTCCTCTATCTTTAGAAATGCATGAGTTTAGTCATTTTAACGAAATTTTGTTAAATTTATTTGACGTTCTAAATACATTTCATCATAACATTTGAGATGCTTACATCGTTTAACACATTTTCAGTTCATAGTTAGTTAAAATGCTATCATGACACGCATTTGAAATGTAAAATAAAATTAATAAAATGTGATTAAAAAAATTAAATTCATGCATTTCTAAAGTCAGGGGACTAAATTGGTCCAAAGTTTCTAAGAGGAACCAATTCAAATTTTAACTGAAACTTAAGGGATCAAAAACATATTTAGCCTAACCTGTTAATATTAATATAATTGAGTCTCACTTTTTCTAAACCAATATCACTTCTAAAAACCATTTTTTAGGTTTAACTTTCTCCCCTACAAGAAAAAATTTTGTCCTCGAAAATTCGATCATTAGGTAAAAAGAAAACTATGCTTCTTCATTTTCTATTACAACAACCACCTAGATTGGTTTGACTTAACGACTCCAATACCTTAACTAAATGGAAACCTTGTCTCCACGCTAAGTGATATCGTGTTTAATAGTGTAGATTGGTCTAACCATTATTCCAAAAACAATTTCTCATCCTCAAATTAAAATTTGAATGATCATTTAGGCTTGCCCAACCAGTTTGTATCTAATATACCGATTCACCTTCTTTATGCTTTCCACTACCTCTTATAGGTTTTTACTAAAATCTGAAGATAGTGTCAGGTCTCAATCTAAACCATGTTATTTATCACCTCACACCATCAGATTCTATCCTTGATGCATTACTCCACTGACTTGATCACACACGACTTTTGACGTATTGCCACACGTTAACATTCTTAATCACCCTTAATCATAACTACCCTTATAACATCTTACTTGATTTATTGACTTTGGCCAATTGGTAACAAAGTTCATAACAATTTTAACCCACTTCCAAACTATAACTTCCAACTATTGCAACAACCAAACTTATCCTGGCATTCTAGCTTCATTTCTAATCCGCTAACTTGTAACCATCCTTCCACAAAACCTTAAAATCACATATTTTCTCAACTTGAAATCATTGGTTTGATTCCTAACAACTCTATGATACATCTCAAACTAGGATTCACTAGTGCAGATTTGAGTTTTTAACTCGCCTTATAGGCTTCGGTTATAGCGGAACCGAAGCCTATAAGGAGGCGGTGGCATTTTTGCAATTTTGTCGAACTTTTTTGCCTCGAGTCTCCTAAGAACCGGTGCAGTAAGTAGTTTTATGCCTCGGTTACAAATGAACTGAAGCCTATTAGGCAACCCAGTAACCAAATTTCAAAAATGCCACCAACGTAAGATGTTTTGGCCTCGGTTATTATTGGACCGAGGCAGTAAGTACTTTAGGCCTCGGTTATTAATTGAACCGAGGCCATAAAGCCTGTTATAATTTCCAATTCGTGAACCCTTTCCACTATTCATCATCTCTCACAATTCTCTTTGCGCGAACCCTTTGCACTCTTTGCCACCACCACTGTCTAGCTCCATCGCCGACTAGCTGCCGTCGCGCATCGCCGCCTCCGTCGTGCCATCCACTGTCGCCGATTGCATTGTCGCCTCTCGTTGCCGGTGAGTCAAAAAATGGGTTTCCTTTTGCATTTTTTTATTTTGCGTTTTGGTATGTTTATGTTGCTTTGGGGTTCACAAATTTAGGGTTCAAAACACACCATTGCACTGTAACAAAGAGACATCGCAAGAGAAGAAGTGCCATTACCATCGTGAGCTCTCCCGCATTCACACAACACCATCAGTGGTTGCGCAAACCAGATCGACGATAGCGAAACCTACAAATCAAAAAACTAGATCTGCATACATTGTCGCGACCCCTGTAGATCCACAAACCACCACTGATAACTACTGTTGTGCATGAGCCACGAGCCCCACCACGAACGCGCTACCACGACGAGAACGCCTCCACTGTGGACGCTACCACGACCACTGTTGCTTCAAGAGCTCCATATGTGTCGTCGCGAGCTTTTAATTAATTAAAATTTTTTTGATACAATGGCTTCAGTTCACATTAGAACCGAGGCAAAAGAGTAACTTTATGGCTTCGGTTCACACCCGAGGCCAAAAGCCATCCCTTTTGGCCTCACCCTAATATGCCTCGGTTCTGGAACCGAGGCAGAATATCAAAAACAACCGGGGCCAAAAGCCCTTCCTGTACTAGTGATTGTCTAATTTTTTTCCTTTTTCTTAACCATTTTGAGAAACTCACTAGGTCTAGTTAGATGACTAAACTAATGAAATCTCCTTATACCTTCTCTTCCCAACTCAGACACTTATACTTCTCCACACACTTTTACTCTTACCTCGTCAAACCAAGGATTTGAATTACCTTATCAGGTTAAGCATCTACTCTCACTTTCTCACTTCTAGGTTGACACTCCAACTTGAAACCATACTTCATTCATCTCTTATTTCTCTTGTCCAACTTCCTCTGTGTAACTCCACACTTCCAACTTTGGATGCTCAGTGAACACTTTTAACTAATCGTTATAAAGACAACACCTTTGTTGTTTTAAAGAACTTTCTACTGCATCAACCATCAGGTTATGAGAAAGATACATTTTCTCATGTACCTACTACCATTGATAAGCATTACTTACCACCATTTCGTTGCGCTACTCTGATCCATACACAAACTCACTTATTTGTTTACTCAAAAGGATTATCTTTTCGTGTCTGTTGTGACAAGGAAATAATCACTTTTACGAAATCTCCCTCAAAAATTCTATAAAACCTGGAAAATCCTTTATACTTCCCTTTTTATAGCATTCACATTCAATTTCGTCAATATTGCCTCCACTCTTAAAAGTCATATAACCTAATAGTCATTCTTCCCTTAGCCCACACTTATTCTTGAACGGTTGGACATACTACTACCTCTCCTTCAAGATCCATAAAACTTACAATGATTTTGGCGATTACACTAAGTCTAAACCACTACATCTTTAACAAATCTTTCACCTGCTTCTTTTACTTTAAAACTTTAGCAGGAACCATCCAATTAGGAACTATTGGCACTGGTTCTGATTTAGACACCAATGCAATAGTGAACCCCAAAACTCCTAGGTGGAAATTCTAGTACCTACTTCAAAACACTTCTAGAAACTCTTCAACAACTAAGATCCTTTGCATCTATTATTCACTCTCCTTTGTCAAACAACTTTGGTTCACATGAGACTCTTCTGTCACCTTTCAACTTGATCCACACTTGATATGTAACCATTGACTTATCTTTCCGAATCAAAGAATATACTTCATTGGGCATCACATCCCATGGGAATGAGATTGGGAAAGCCACTAATTTACCCTTGATATTATTTTCTAACCTTGAAAAGAACAATTCAAATTGACTTTAAATTTGAATCCTTTGATCACTAAGATACCTACCACACACCCAAGCAATCGTCACTTAGCCGCATCCGTAGCAAAACCACCATCTCAATACCAATTCCCTCTTGCAGGAAATCATGAGTCATATACCATATTAGCGACACCAAGGATATACGACCCCAAGCGAAACCAAAACCCTTAATCCAAGCACCACCTTTGTAACCTATATATTTGGGTTAGATAATCTGTGGTAACCACCTCAACACCATCTATCGTAGACACCCTTTTAGTTACTCAAGACTTTTCTTTCCTTTTGTCTTTGATTGTGCTCTAGCATTACTAACTTGCCTTTCCCCACAAGAAAAAACTTTAAAGATGTGCCTCTCCTTCTAGTATTTGAAACCCTCTACCTCATGTCTAAGGTCAAACCTTTCTTTCGTGTGAGCCATCTTTCTTAAAACATCCCTTCTACTCTTAACTGGGATTGATGTTATTGGAAGAAAATATCTAACTACATTTTACTGATATTGATCTGGTATAAAACCCTAATATTCTTCCTTTTCATCACATGACTTTTTTTCCCCTTTACTGAGAAAACATCACCCTGCTTGACTAATCTTCAAAGCTTTACTTCATATTAACCTCCTACTAGAAATTTGTATTTCTTATACACTTCATGGTCCCTTCTGTTGTTACCTTTAACCGCAAACCTTCCATAACTTTCTACCTAAGAACTCAAACATTGTCAAGATGTAGAACCAAGTTGATTTCTCAAACCTTGCTACACGAGCACACAATGATATCACCTCTTATTATAACATATGGACTTAAATCCTCTTGTAAACTTCTGGTATACAATCTCAGAACTTGATTGCAACTCCCTTAGTACAAAGCGTTGCTTCTAAACTTCCAACATCAATTCACAACCAACTAAACCAAAACATAGTTTTCCTCATCCATCGATATACAATCTATTATAACTTCATATCTTCGAGGCAAGAGATTGTGTCAAAGGCCTTACCCAACCCTTGTAAAGGTGAACATGTTAAGTTGACCTAGAATATGTATTCCTCTACCACTATAAACACTAAACACAAACCACAAAGACACAAACCTAACAAGAAATAGTATAGAAGACAAAACTCAATCTACAACTCTAACTCACCCTACAATAAACCTAACTCTTTGATATAGTTGATATAGTGTACACCCTCATCACTCTATGCAGATATTTTTTGTTCTTAATACTTCCATTTTCGTAAAAACCCCCTACTAAACTTGAACTCTAATACATGCAAGACATGACAAACCCATAACCTTCAAACCATCTTAAGGACAAATTGTTTTGATACTGTAAATGTAACATCTCATTTTAATAGCTTAATACTACTAAAATAAAACCTTTCATTAAGAATATTCAGAAGATAGATAAACCAATGTATATCGTAAATTAGTAGTATCTTACAAGAAAAGACTATAGTAATATCACTTATATACATTCCTAAGCTACTATATTAGGATCCTATTACAGTACTATACCTAAAATGATCTAAAGTCGCTTTTCGCCCAAACAACTAGGTCCTCAACATCAAGAGGTTCCTCTAAACTTGTATCTCAATGTGCTCACACCAATAAGGTGATCATTCCAAAAGAAGAACACAACACATATAAACAACAAATAAAAGAGGGTAAACTAGTTTATTAAAGAAATAATTGTATAATAGTTAGACTTATTACATCAAACTGTAAATATGATTTTTTTTCTTTTCTTTCTATTTTTTATTTTTTTCATTTAAAAAAAAATGTGATTTATTTTTGAGAAAATTGTGAAAGTATTAAATTTTTACTAAGTCAAACTTTTAAACAATAGGTCTATCAAGAAATGAACCAAAAATATTTCCATGCTTTCAATAAAACATACTAACATTGAATTTTGAGGATTTGATGGAGTAATTGAGATGATCATAATTCTGGAAAATTAAAAGTCATATTGATATGAGTGGTTTATTTTTATGATTTGCTAATTGAGTTGATTTGAGAATTGCTTGATCAAATCTTTTGTGAAAGAGTTTGACCTTGTGAGTCTTGAGCCTTAATGTAAAGGGTGGACTGCCATGTGCAATTCCTATTTTTCTTGAGTGACTTGCTCATGTTTTGTTTATACTCAAATGTTTAGCTTGATTCTTTTGTTGTGCATATAAGGTGAATATGCATGATTTGATATGATTGAGGCATTTCTTTTTTTAGCTACTTGGCCAAATAAACTCACCTTGATATTAATCCATTCGTAGCCCCTTTGAGCTTTTAAATCTCTTTTTCTTGTTTTAAGCCTATTACATAACCTTGAAAAGAAAAAGACCATATTTTACCTCACATAGAAAGAAGGAGCTAGTGGATTAAGCTAGGATTGATTGAGGAATAAAGTGTGTGGGTATGTACCTCATCCACTAATTAATAAAAATGGCAAAAGGAAAAAATGTTGATGAAAAAGTGTTGAAATGAAAAAAATAATTGCTTTCTTAAAAGAGAGAGCAACAAAGCAATAAATGAAAAGAGTTGTTTTTGAAATTATGCTCCATTATTCTTTATACATTACTATTTCAAAAACCCAAGAATCCTAAATTTATTCCTACCTTTGCCTTGGCCCCATTATAACCTGTAAAAAGTTCTCATGATCTTTGATTGCATGTTTTCTAAAAGCTGTGAATAATAGAGTCTTGTTAAGTATTAGGAGTGCTTACTTGCATGGATATTTTGAGTGAAAACACAAGCCAAAACACTTGAGCGAATTTCGGTGAGAATATATACATTTAACTTGAGTTCTCTCTTTCATGTTTGATTATCTTGTGAACTCAAAAGATTAACTCATGTGTGAAAAATTGAATCCTTTCGGTTGTATGTGCATAACAACTTGATTTCGAGAAGATTGATTTGTTTCCAATGATGTTCATTCCTTTCATACAGTGTAAATATGAAGTAAAATACCTCAAAATAAAGTTTTGAAATTGATAAATTTTGCCCAGGAGTGCAAAAGGATAAGTGTGGGGTATAATGAGTGCGTATTTTTACCCTCATTTAATATTTAATTTTGGGTATTTAATTGGACTTGTGTGCTTAAAGAGTGGTTTAAATGATAATTCTGATAATTAGGTTGTTTGAGCTTGTGATAAAAATGTCTTAAAAAGTTACTTTTAGTTGCATAAATTATTTCTTGAATATTTTAATGTTTTTTTATGTAGCAGAAGTTAAAATTGAGCTTATTCAAGGTGGGAAATCACTTTTGCACCCCATACATTACTTATACACTCCCTTCTTTCCAAATGGGTCTCACAAAACCTACTTCTACACCCCTACCTTTGTTTATTTTGACCCCTTTTTTTTCTCTCATAAACTAAATGCACTCATATGCTACCATGTGGCAATCCTCAACTTTTAATATTGGCCAACCAGCACAAGCCATGTGGGCTTAAGCTCCACTAAAGAATATGAGCCAATAACATATTGCCACGTCATCTAATCTTCACCTCACAAACCCTAGCAGATTGTGACACAATCAGATTCTCGCTGGTGTGTAGCCCACCACCGTCAGTCATTGATGTCAGCCACCATAACAGCGTTCAACCTAAAATCCTTGCAACCATCACACACCTACAAGGAGCCAACAGTCAATCGCGATGCCAGCCAGTGCAGATATTCTCCGTTGGATGTTACCATCATAACATCTATGCCTCGTCGGAAAGGGGATTAAAATCACCGCTACCATAGCCACTACGCGCTCGCGACACCATCATTTCCACAGCAGCGTGAACGAACCAAAACCTCCACTATAGTGTCATCAATAACGTTCAACTAACGGAACCACCTGTACCATTGACGTTTACAAACGAGAGCTCATCACACACATGTTGCGCCACATTTCCTCGTGGGAACAAAGCAACATGTGAACCAGTTATTGCAACATAGATCTCTACGCCAGGAATGTGAATCATGCACCAGTTTAAGATAGCCACATTCAAACCATTGTCAGCCATTGATGACGACCACTAGAACAGTGTTTCTGCATTGTTCCAAGAGTCACGCATTTGAACTAGAAACGAAGCAGAAAATGTCCATGCGGTTGAAACCATGGTGAAGGACGAAACCCTAATGGAGGTAGGAGAAGAAACCCTAATTCTGGAGAGAGAAAGAGAAGATCTGCCACGTGTCAGTTTGCCATTGCATAGTCAACGAGTCAAACTAGTCAAATCTTGTCAAACATTTCAAATTCTGGTCAATGCTGGTTAAATAGTCAAACTACAAGGGCGGAGTTGGAAATTAGATAGAAATTAAGTTGCTAAATAATTAATTAAAAGATTTTTAATTAATTATCTTTCATATATCTCAAAATATCAATAGAGAAAATCTTCCAAAGTCCAATCAAAAGATAAAATATTTCAGCAATAGAAAAGATAAAGTCCAAGCCCAATGAAAGCCTATATAAAGAGTCCAAGGGGGAAGTAAAAAGAAACAAGCTCGGGACTGTGGAGTTTAGGAACCCTTAAGGTGACCTAATTTCGCTTTTCATCTCTCTATTCTTCTTTTATTTTTATTTTATTTTGCATTCCATGGAAGGCTAAGCTTCAAGGGTTAGTTCGATTGTAAATTCTTAATTGGATTATGAGGTTTGAATAAATTTGTTTGTTCTTTTAATTCTTGTTGAGATTTATTTTCATCTATGTCGTTTGGTTCTTAATTTAGTAAAAGTAATGATTTTTACATTGTAGCAAGTTAGCACGGTGTTAAATCTACATAACATAACAATCATATGAGTCCAAGGGTTTTTAAATTTTAATTGAGATGTTACTTTGATTAATTTTAGAAACTTTCATATGATTGCATGATTTTTTTCTAATAATTGAGAAGTTGCTTTGATTAAAGGTGAAAACTTAGATTAGAATTAATCAAGAAGTTACTTTGCTTAATTAGCTTTTTCCTAGATATAAGAGGTAAAAGAATGGACATGATTAGGATTAGTAATATTTAATTGAGAAGTTTACTTTGGTTAAATTTACTATGATTAATCTACAAAGTTATTGCTTTTGATTGAGAAGTTACTTTGGTTAAAAGTAAGAACGCCAACAATTTAATTGAGAAGTTACATTGATTAATTTGAAGTCTTAAACAAGAAATCAATAACAATAATCTTTAGGAAACCAATGATGAATCCTATTTTGGAATAATCGTGGAATTAACCTATTTTTTATTTTATTTGACTAAATCTTTTGTATAGTTTTTATAAGAACTAATGTATCTTTTTATCTTTATCTCTCATATTTTTATTTTATTTGACTAAATCTTTTGTATAGTTTTTATAAGAACTCATTTATATTTTTATCTTTATCTCTCATATTTTTTATTTTATTTCACTAAATCTTTTGTATAGTTTTTATAAAAACTAATTTGTTAAAAAGCAATTTCGTGTTTGTTGGGAGACAGAGAGAGAGAGAGAGAGAAAAGAGAGCAGAAGTTTTGGCAATTGGAGCACAATACCAAGTTAGCAGAGTTCCACTTTGTGCTTTCTTTTTGAACTATATGATTGCGTGTGAAGCTTGATGATTGGGGTGCAATTTCCTACTATTTTTCGTCTGAAGTTCTTCCCGGTTCTGGAATTTTCCAAAAACCGCGTGGCGGCAGTTAAGGCCCGCCAGGCGATTCATACTCTAGAAACCATTTTTTCTAGGTTTTTCTATGCACTGTCTGGCGGCTACGTGCTGACCACTAGGCGACAAGAACTGGCTTGCCCAATTTCTTCTGGTTTTTTTTGTTCAAGTGGCATGGTGATGCTTGGATTGGATTTCTATATGTATGTATATGATTGGCATGATGAATTATTATCTATAATTGTTATTTGGTGGAAATTGCATGAAGCTTTGTACGATTGGGGATTATGTTTGATGTTGGGATTGGGGATGATGTGATATGAATCTGATATATGCTTTGTGTTCTGTGGTACACAAAGAATACTAATTTTATTAAAATCAAAATGAATAAGTTGATAATTTTTAAAAATATGTCAAAACACTTGCCTACATTTGGAAGTAGGGGATTCAGAGTGATAATGGGTGCTGGAAAATCTGGGAAGAACCCAAAATCTGTATGAACCGCCTGACGGTACGGTATATGTTGCCAAGCGACATATCAATGTTGAGAGGCTCTTAGTTTCTATTCGAGTGGAGTGTTCCGGGGGTTGTATGTAATCTTACATGCATAAAAATACGATTTAATTGAGTAAATGAGCATAACATATGAAAAGGTAAGATAATTGAGGAAAGAGGTGGAGTGTTAGAAACTGGAATTATATGAATGTAAATGTCATGTTTTGCCATAGCTGTGAGGTGGTTTATTGCTTGTTATTTACTGTCATGTAGTGCCTGTTGTGAATGTTTGTAGCAAATTTTTGTGAAGTATGCTTTATTTTGGTAAGAGAACCAATTTATGGTGAATACATATTGAGAAAATGCACGTTCTAATTGCGAAATGATGGTAATTTGATGTATGAATTGTGATTCAATCATATGATTATGACTGGATGAGTTGTTTGATAATACGAATTGTGTGATGCATGTTTGAAATTCATTAGAACCTATTCCAAAGTGCCAAAATCCAATAGTATTGCGCTACTGGTATGGTTTTGGAAGTCCAGTGGACTATGCAAGATCGTGGCTCGTATGGATAAGTTCCGGAAGATTGCCCTCCTCGGTGTTATTCTATGAGTTTGGTAGTCTTGGGACAAATACGAACAATTAGGTAGTATTGGGGAACTCCACTTGGTGTTGCAGATTGTGGCCATGACAAGATCATTTCCACATGTGGACTATTAGGTGGTTGCCTGTAGTCGGAGGGGTGAGTAGACACTCGTGGCAGCAAAGATCGAAAGTTAAGGATTTAGGTTTAGGTGTTAACATGGGTCATGGTTTTGAAATGCTATATCAGTTTGTGTCGTAATTTTTATTTTTTTAGAGCTCAACTTATATGTGTGTGTTTAGCAATGATAATGTAACTTGTTAGATGAAAGTAGATGTTGATACAGGTGAGCACGTGGATGCTTAGACTCAGAGTGGGAGTTTTACCTATTGATGTTTATGGACTATTTTGTAATGGATATTATAAATAGTTTATATTTGTAATAATTAAACGCCGTATGGATTTTTATAATTGGCACGTTGAAATAAAGTTTTAACTTTCCCACGTTTTGGGAAAGTACTTTAATAATTAATCAAATTTATTATTATTTTTATTATTTTTAATTTTAAATAAGTAATTTCCAGCTAGGACATTACAATTGGTATCAGAGCTGTTTTTTCAATGATTTTTAAGATTGTGGGGAGTGAGCTTATCGCATAGTGACTGAGGATTGTTGTTATTCTATGCTTCTATTGTGTTGTTAGTAGTAACTTAAGTTGTTGTAAAAATGGTTGACGTTATGCAGCTTGTTGTAGTGAAATCAAGAACCATGGTTCCACCAACTAGACTGGTGACGATGGAAGATGTCCTAAAGCATAAGCTATCGAAGTTCAACGACAAAGCTACTCCTGATGAAGTCGATGCCTGGCTTAAGGAATGTAAGAAGATATTCAGAGTGTTAGGTTGCATAGAGGCACAATAGTTTACTGTCACCACCTTTTTGTTGGTTGGCGACGCAGAGTATTGGTGGACAGGGATGCAGCAACAGATGCAAACCCGACAAGAGGAGGTGAGTTGGACTACTTTCAAAACCAGATTTCTAGAAAAGTATTTTCCAGATTCAGCCAAGCATGCCTTGGAAGCTGAGTTCCTCACCTTATAGTAGGGTAATTGATCCGTGCAGGCTTGTGTGGATCGCTTTGAGTACTTGGCAAGATTTTACTCGCAAGCTATTATGGAGGAGTGGCATTGCAAAAAGTGTAAGGGGGGAGGGGGGTCTGAAGCACGAGCTGCGCAGGTTTCTAATGCCGTTGTGGATCATAAAATTTCCAATTCGAGTAGAGCATGCTAGTTGGGTCGTGAGGACGCAGAAGACTACTTTTGTGGATAGACAGAAGAAGACGTCGTATAGTCAACCACAAACATCATCCCCAGGGTTGCGGTGTTATAACTGCTGCCAACACTCAATTTTGTCCAGATAAATAAAATTGTTTCCAAAAATAAAAATAAAAATAAAAATTCAAAAAATAAGTGTTAATTAAAAAGGATAAAAATAAATTGTCTTAAACAATAAATAGATTAAGAAATGTTTCTTTAATTTATGTTTTTAAAAGTTAAGTAAAATAAGGATTTTGTATTTTAGAGTAAAAAAATATTATTAAAAAATTAATTATATGTTTTTTAGTTAAATTCAAATATTAAAAATTAAAAATTAAAAATTAAAAAAAAAAAAGTTTTAAGCATGGGAAACAATTCTTCTGATGGTTTCAACTCCCTAATGGTTTCAACTTCCTCTGAACCGCCTTTCACAACCACTAGAGAGTTTTTGACTAATATTGATCAGATAAAAAGAAATCGTTTGTTGCGGATTGGGGGGTACATCTGTAGGCCCACAACACTTCCAATAAATCTTCCGCCCACCAGTCCTTGGCGCTATCCAATCTTTTTCGCAATTCCACTAGTATAACTTTGTTGGCAGCTTCAGCTTGGCCATTGGTCTGTGGATGTTCTACAGAGCTAGTTACATGTTTGATGCCGAGGCCGGTGTAAAAAACTTAGCGAGCTCTTTGTCTATGAATATTCGGCCATTATCGGTTATGATCGTATATGGCACGCCATAGCGGCATATGATATCTTTCTAGACAAACTGCTGGACTTGTTGAGTTGTGATGGTGGCTAACGATTTGGCTTGTATTCATTTGGTGAAGTAAACGATGGTGATTATTAAAAATTTCACTTGGCCTTTTCCCGGGGAAAAGGGCCGAGGATGTCCATTCCCCACTTTGCAAAGGGCCATGGGGAAAGTATGGAGTGGAGTTGTTCTGTCTTTTGATGGATGAGGTTGCAATGCTTCTAGCATGGTATGCATTTTTTGACAAAGGTGTGGCAATCCGCCTCCATAGTTGGCCGAAATTAGCCAGCTTTGAGTATTCTGGTGGTAATGGTTCGCACGCCAAAGTGATATCCGCATATGCCTTCATGCAGTTCTCTAATTACATACTGAGCTTTCTCGGTTGTGACGCATTTGAGGAGTGGCTGACCATATCCACGCTTGTATAAGTCGTCCCTTATCATCGTATACCTTGCGGCTTTAGCCAACCAGCTCTTGTCAGCATCAGGTGGGGGGTTACCGATTTTGAGATATTGGATGTAGGGAGTTGTCTAGTTTTCAGTGTGGTTCGGGTCCAGGTTTAGGCAAATGTTTATCGTAGGTGGTGCGTATAATGTCTGTCGTAAGAGGGATCTATGCCGACTTTTTATCTTAGTATTGGCTAGCTTAGATAGGATGTCGACCCTGACATTTTAACTTTTGGGATGTGTTCGACGCATAGACGATCAAAAGCATATTAGATGACATTACGGGAGGGTAGGGTCCTTGATTTGGAATTCTTCGTTTAGATGGCCTATAGTGAGTTTGGAATCGATCTTGCACATGAGTGTTTTCACGCCAACTTTGCGTGCGAGGGATAATCCGGCTAGGATGGCTTTGTATTCAGCTTGATTGTTGGAGGTTTTAAAGGCGAAGTGGAGAGATCTTTCGATGAGGATGTCGTTGGGGCCTTCAAGGACAATACCGGCTCATGCACCCTTTGGGTTTGAAGAACCAGCTACATAAAGTGTCCACTGGTCTTCTTCTAGGTGTGTTATAGGTCGTTGACGAAGTCGAGAAGGCATTGAGCTTTGATGGGATCGTGTGGTTCGTAATGAATGTTAAACTCAGATAGTTCCACGACCCAAGACGTCATGCGGCCAGCGAGGTCCGACTTCTGGAGTATACTCTAAGTGGGATAATCGGTTTTGACGATGATGTTGTGGTTTTGGATGTAGGGGCACAGGCGTCGTGTTGCATGTACTAGGGAAAGTTCCAGCTTTTCCACCATTTGGTATCTAGTTTCTGGATCTTGTAAGTGATGTCCTGAACTAACGTGGCGCTTACAATATGATCTGTTGCAGTAATGTAGATGAGGAGGGGGTGACGAGTATCCGACTAATGGAGGATAGGTGGAGATGTAAGAGAGGTTTTGATGTTTTGGAAGACTTGCTCACATTCGTCATTCGAGGAGAACTTCGTAGATTTCTTGAGGAGTTGAATGATGGGCTGGGTTTGGTCGGCTAATTTGGGTAGGAAGCGGGAGATGGCGGTTAAGCGACCAATGAGGCGTTGTACTTCTTTGATATTGTTGGGGCTTTGCATCTTAGTGATGGCATTACACTTTTCGGGGTTTGCTTTGATGTCGTGTTTTATTAGCATGAAGCCAAGGAATTTACCACGATCGACCTTGAAAATGCACTTTTTAGGGTTGAGTCTGAGGTTGTACTGTCGTAGTACAGAGAATACTGTGCATAAGTGCTACGCATGCTAGTGATGACTTAGGGATTTGATAACCATGTTGTCGACGTATACTTCGACACACTTGCCCATTATATGGCTGAAGACTTTCTCCATCAATCGTTGATAAGTTGCTCTTGCGTTTTTCAGGCCGAAAGGCAAGACCTTGAAAAAGTAGTTAGCATCATCGATGATGAAAAAGTAGTTGCTCTTGCTGGTTGTATCTGGAGTATGCATCTAAAAAACTGAGGACCTTGTTACCGACTACAACGTCAACTAGCCAGTCAATGTTGGGTAGGGGATAAGCGTCTCTGGGGCAGGCTTTATTGAGGTTCGTATAATCGACACACGTTCGTCATTTGCCATTTGCTTTTTTGACCAAAACCACGTTAGAAAGTCAGGTAGTGTACTGGGCCTCTTCGATGAAGCCTACGTTAAGTAATTTGTCAGCTTCGACTTTTGTTGCCAGCCGACGTTCTTCTCCGACCTTTCGTTTCTTCTGCGAGACATATCTAGCTTCCTTATAAATGGAGAGCTTGTGGACCGCGACTAAAGGGCCAACACTGGGTAAGTTGGCGGCTGACTAGTCAAAGAAGTCGGTGTTGTTTATGAGGGTGGGTGTCAGGATATCACTCTATTCTTGTTGGAGGCCGGTGCCCATCTTGAGGTGCGACCATTAAGGAATTCCAAGGGTACAATGTCATCGACTGGTTCGAGACGTGTGTCGCGTCCTACTTTAGGGTCCAAGTCATCGCCAGATAAGGTTATGTCAGAGTCGAGTGGGCGTTCAATGTTGTTTGTTTGCAGGATGGGTAGTTGTGGATGTCGGCTAGCCATGTAACATTCTTGTGCGAGCCGTTGATCGCCATGGATTGTAACGATGTCACTAGACAGAAAGGAGAATTTCATGGCTAAGTGTGGCGTAGAGACGACATCGCTAAGAGTGTTGAGGGATGGTTGACCGAGGAGAACATTGTATGATGTAGGCGCGTCGACGACAAGGAAACAAGTGAGGATTCTTTTTGTTTGTATGCCATCGCGAAAAATAGTGTGGAGGTCTATGTACCCACAAGTGGAGACCTTCTCCCCGGAGAAGCCGTAGATAGGCTCATCATAGGGGATAATGGCATTGGTAGGAAGCTGGAGTTTCTAGTATGTTGTCCAGTATAGGATGTCAACCGAGCTGCCTTGGTCGATGATGACCTTTTTGACCGCGTAGTTCTCGAGTTCGACTACAATGACCATGGGGTTGTCCTGCTCGTGGTCGACGCCATGGAAATCACCGTCTGTAAAGATAATGGGAGGTATTCGGCGTTTGTGGTGAGAGTGGGTTATGTGGTTAATGGAATGGAGTTGGCGAAGATGTTTCTTTCTAGCTGAAGAGGTGGATCCGCCGCTAGCAATGCCTCCAGAGATGGTGTTAATCGTGTCGCGTAGTGGGGGATCAGATGAGGTGACATTAGTGCGGGTAGGTTGTGGGTCATGGCTAGTTGGTTGGGTGAGGCGGCGGTCGTGATAAGAACTACGGGGGGGATATATGTGATCGAATCATGATGGATGTGGGCGTTCGTCTCTGTGGATGAAGCAACGGAAATGGCCGACACGAACAAATTCTTCTATTTTTTCTTGGAGTGCCTTGCATTCGTTTGTGGTATGGCCATTGTTTCTGTGGTAGCGGTAGTACTTGGTCATGTCCGCATTGGGAGGGTTCGATGTTTTACGAGGTGGTGGGATGAGGTCAGCATGGAGGGCTTCGTCAAGAAGGCGAGATCTGGGGACACTTAGCGACACGTACCTGGTGAAGCGTGGTTGTCTGGGTTCTTTAGGTCTGGAGTCAGGCCATGAGGGTGGTTTATCGAAGGCAGCAGTGGAGGGAGTGTAATCATTGCAGAACTTTGTGTGAAGGTTCTACATCTCTTCCATGCGGATGTTGGTGATGGAATCAATGAAAGGAATGGGGTGGTGGACGAGGGTAGGAAAAGTAGTGGTGAAGTTGTGAGGTGGGATATGGGTAGTGGGAAGGGGGGCAACGGTGGTAGGTGTTGTGGTGTGTCCCAAGAGGATGGGATGGAAGTGTGTGTGATAGGTAGAGATGATGGGTGTCTGCTGAGTGGTGTAAAATTGTACTCGCTTTCTTCCTCACTAGGCTGGTAAGCTGGAGACTTGGGGGCTTCTGACGGTTCCTTGACTTTCCCCTTCTAAGTGGGGTCAGCCTCGATCTTCCTCCTCACCCGTGAGTTTTCTTTCCTGAGTGCCTCAATCTCATCGGCACTGTGCTTTCTCAAATCAGCGAGCTCTTATTGCATCATGGCTTGGCCTTCAAGGATGGCGGCCAAGTATGGGGCGATGCTAGCAGGCGCTGTAGGACCTGTTTCAGGTTGCTTCACGACTCTAGCTCTGCTATGAGTAGAAACCATCGTTGACAGTGTGCGGGTTGAATCGTAAGGTGTTACTTCATGCCCCACGATGGGCGCCAATTGTTCCTACGGAGAACAAGTAAGAGAAGTTAGACACAAATATCACCTTACCTCAATCCGCAACCTCTCTAGTTGGCTTCTCCTCGGCTTGTGTAAGTCATTTGTTGGTATCACGACTTTGACCTATGAGGGGATACCTGCGGAGAGGACTTTGACGATTAAGTAAGCCAAACGATTCTCAGAAAGTCAAATCTCATGATTAAGGGATTAATGAATGCGTACCTTTAATTGCTGGGGTCCACGCGTATTTATAGTTTATTAATTATGTATGGCCACGTCATGGGTTAGGCCCTTGTTTGGGCCATAGGTGGGCATGGGCCTAGCCCAGGCCCCTTAGTTCGATCATTGTTAGCCTTAGAGGCCTATCTTATAATGCTTTGAGTCTGTAAGGGTCGACAGGTCTCGTTTCATCTTCTAAAGTAGGCGGCTTGGGCCGCTTATGCTTGTCCGCTTGATTCATTTGATAACTACTTGCATGCTTGTAGGGCTTTATGTAGGCTGATTTTACCGTATAGTTGTGTTAGGCCGCCTAGGTGTAGTACACCAGTCCCCCAGCCTTTACCGATGGGAACATAACGGCAAAGGATGAAAAGTTTGAACGGTTTTGTTAGGTCGCCTAGGTGTAGTATAGGAACAAATCTTTATAAAAGTCTATCAAAAAATTACTACGACAAAATTCAATAAAAAAAATATAGGTAATGTCTAAAATGAAATAACTCTATCATTATTGATAGGAAAACCGAGTAACATTAATTTAAAAATCTTTTTAGTGCTAATAATTGAATAGATAATCTTGGTAATGTCGACTATTCATATCGATTAAATCTTTTTTAACTTACATAGACAAAAACAATCTTACTAATGTTGGTAGTAAGAACGACAAAAAAATTTGTATCCGCGGATAAAACTCGCAACGTGTAGGAAATGGATATTAAAAATGAATATCCGTAGGTAAGGAGTATGGGTATTTTTTATATCCACATGTTAACAGGACGGGTACGGGTATCATATTATTTGTACCCATGGATACTCGTACCCGCTATATTCTAATATAAATTAAAAAAATTATTAAAACATTAACATATTGATTTTGAATGAGTTATTTTTCATCAATTGGTTTTAAAAAATCTTCCTTTATTTGTAAATTGTCATTCAACACTATTTAAATGAGTTATTTTCACTTTCTTTGAAATTGATAAAGGTTATGCATTGTATTTTTATTTGAATTTATGGTTAAATTTTTTTATTAAATATTAAAATTTTCTTTTGTAAATACTCGCGGATACCCGTGAATATCTGTGGATATTAAAAAAAATATGTGGGTACCCACATAATGAATACCCGTACGGATATGAACACAGATACGGGACAAATATTTATCCAGCAAGTAAGGTACCCGTACCCTACCTGTCTCGTGGTCATCTCTAGTCATAAACATTAATTTGAAAATAGTATTGTCATTAGTTGAAACATCTCTAATTTACTTTAATTAATAAGAATCAAAGCTTACGTTAACAAAGAGTTAGAATAAATGTGACTAATATCAACTTAAAATAATCTTAGTTAACATCAATTGAGAAAAAAATGTGCTCAAAAGTAATTAAAAAAACCACTACCAAGAAAATACTCACTATGTTAATTGAAAAATAATATCAGTCTATATTAATAAAAAAAACTTTAGTTACGATAATCACAAAATAATCACAGTCAACTTCTGGCTCATAACATTAGTAAAATAACCTTATACAAATAAGATCTTTTACTATAAAATATTTCAATTCTTTTATTAAAAATAAATAATTACATTTTCGTTGTCTTTTTAACTCAAATGTTATCCTTCCCACAAAATCTTAAAATATAAAATTAATTGTTCTAAAACAAATTAGCTAGAATAAGATACAAGCTAATGAGATAAAATAATTCCAATAATCACCCATGCTAAAATTTAAATGTGCAGCCATAAATTTGAATCAAGGGAGGTCAAGAAAAAGAGTATTTCGAAAAGAAAATTTTATTTTTTTAATTGTACACTAGAATTTATAGTTTAATACATATTATATATTATGTTTAATTTCTCATTTGATCTTTGTTTTTGTAAAAAAATATCAAGTCGGTCATTCAATTTCTTTTAGTATTAATTTGGTCCTAATTTTTGAAAAATTTAGACAATTTGGTCCATTTTGTTAAATTTCATAAAAAGGATCAAGAATTTTTCATCAAAATTGAAATTAGGACCAAATTACATCATTTTTTTCAAAAATCAGGACCAAATTGAGACTAAAAAAATTGGAGGACCAACTTGACTTTTTTGGACAAAAAAAAGACCAAAAGAGTAATTAAACCTATATATACTAAATATTTATATAAAAATTTTATAAGACTATATCAATTATGAAAATGAGATTATCTTATTTTATCATTAATTTATTTATATAAAGAAAAAAAATATATTTCTCATAGTTTAAGGAAATATACATTTATTTTCAAATATATTAATTAAGTTTTTTTATTGCTTAAATCCTTTACACCCTAAACTAATATGATCATATTTAGGAAAAAGTATGATCGTTTCAAAATTTGAACTCTCACGAGACACAAAGAAAATATATTAGAGAAGAACGCGAAATAAGACAGAGATGTGGTCGCCTCAATCTAGTAGATTGATAAGTAAATGAAGATTCCTTGTAAAGATTGTCGTCTTTGAGAAGAACTAGAGTTGGAGATACCACAATCTAATAGATTAATAAACCAAGGAAGATTCACCATAAATAATTCAATCTTTAATAAGAACTAGAGTTCTAATCCATAAACTAAGATAATCCTCTAAAAAATAGATTTCATATAATGACCATCCAAGGTGTCTATATATGTATTTGGTGCCCCTATATATAGCCACAAATGTTTAAGACATCCAAGAAACCCTAAAAGAAAGCCTAAAGACTTTGAGCCCAAAAATAACTTGAAATTTTAAAAGTAGACTTAGACTATTCACCTAGTGAATCATCTCGCCTAGCGATAGTTACAAACTATTTTACAAAATAAAATAAAATTATAAATACTTTTAATTGCCTAAAATTATTGTGTAATTGTGCTCCAAAAGATGATCTTCATGTCCTTTGAATCCCAATCTTCATGGAGTGTCATTAGCCTCGAGAGGATTTGTTCTTCTAAGGGTTTGCTATTTGACCTTGTCATAGCTCCTTTGAATTGCAATGACTTTTTTTCAAGTTCTTCTTCTATAGACCTCTCACATCTTCATTACACTTTAGGAGCCTTTCAAACTGCAATTGAGTGTGTTGTTGCATTTCAGTCATTTGTAAGTTGAATGTCTCCAAATTATGTAGAAGGTCTCCAGATTATGTAGAACGATTAAATGGTGGAAGGAAAACAATTTAGAATCAATTTAAATGTAGAATTGTATTATAATTTGATAATGAATTTAAATATTGTTTTATTTTTGTTTGGATATTTGAATATTTGGGCACTTTGAAATTGTTGAACAATCAATGAGATTTGTTCTTTTGTTCCTTTTTATTTGTATATGGTCATCTTTTATATTTAGAGTTTTATAATTTTTTTATATAATTTAACTGTCATTATTAAGGAAAAACTATATTGAATTATGGAATTATAAATATACATGGATAATAAAAAAAATATTATTGAATTATGAAATTATAAATATAGGTGGATAATAATAAATAAAAAAGTATTTTATTAAAGAATTATTTCTAATAATGGCATTTATAAATGTTATAATATAATGTGAATTATGACATTTTTAAGTGTCATTGTTTTCATTGAATTTGTTTTCTAGTAGGTAAATAACGTCATATTTAACTTCCATTTATTACCTCTTTCAAACATCACTTTATGTATTGTGGTGTTAGGAATTACGAGAATTTCAAAAAATGTCACAGCGTAAATAATTAACAACATTTAAAAACGACGTTATATAAAAAAATAAATGTCACAACTTACATGACTTTTTGTAGTGCATGTCCAACCAAGATTGTTGGAGTCTTAGGTGATGCATGATCACTATTCGATGAAGAAGCCATGTCCTACAAGAAAATATTAGTAACAATGATGAGGCTCCTCCGTCGCGGTGTTCGCCGAAAAAGCTCTCCCAATCGGCGTTCCATCGATTGAATCTCGCAGAGAGCGAGGGAAACGCAGCGGAATGAAGATGATGCTCGGTTAGATCCGGTTTATCACTGGTTTGGGACAACCCGAGTAGATAACGACCTAACCTAGGGTTTATCGTGAGCTGATGAACGGCGGGAGTGATCTCTACTGAATATTCTCATTCATCAAAGCTAAATGTTTACAAACAATGGCTTACCTCTTTAGAGAAGAGAGACAACTAGAGAAAACATAAAAGAAAGGAACGCCGTCTAACAATTTCCTAACGGCGAGAGAGAAGAATGAAACACCCTAGGCTAAGATTCAGTTATTGACGGTGATTTAGAACTCTAGCTGAAGGTATGAGATGCGTGTTTTGGACAGCTAGCAGAGGAGAGGTGGAACGCGGGTTGACACAAAGAAAACCCTATTAGGATGTTGAAGGTTGGCACGCACGAGACGAAGAAACCCTATCAATGTATGAGGAGAGAAAATGGCCTGCACGTTTGCGTGAATGAACTGGGCTTCACATTTCAGGCCCAAGTATGTTGTTTGAAGAATGATGAGTTGCGTGACAGCTGATAACTTGGCTGCAAGACAGAGGGGGTTGCTGAAAGCATTTGGTGCGGGCAGCGTGATTTAGAGAGAAATGAAAGACGCATAATTGTGGAAGAAATTGGATGCGTGTTGAAGAATTGGGCTCGGCCCAATAAAGATGATGCTACGAAGAAGATCAAGTGTTGGCTTCCAGGAGGTGTGCGGATGGACATCAGATCATGCGTGAGTAGAATGGGCCAACTAGGCATGATGTAACAGTAGCAAAAATTGGTGTGCTGGAAGCATGGATACAAATTGGGCCGCAGGCCGAATGCCAAATATGTCATTGGCTGCATTTAGAAAAACAAACCAATTAGAACAAATTTATTTAATTAAAAATAAAGAAAAATAAAAGGAATTAAAAAGAATACGCATGAGCGTTGGCCCAATGCTATAAGCCTTATTGGGATCACATCATCCCCTCCCTCTTGAAGATGATCTGTCATCAGATCTAGAGGGTAATTAAAGGCCTACAACAACCAAAATTATAGTACCACTAGGATCAAAAACAAATCTGCAATAGTCATCAAATAAAAGTGAATTAAAATCATAATATCCATGCAGTAAAATTGAGTTGGGACTATGTGAAAATGGGCTTATAAATTTTGAAAAAGTTGGTATTAGGCCCAGTTCACAAAAAGAATGTTTTACACTTTGACTAAGATGATTTTTGAAAAGAATTTTAGAGTCAAAGTGGGTTTTTACACAAGATGTTGAGGAGGATGAAATAAGGGAATGATATTGAGAACAAAATGTTTGAGAGGAAAACAAAACAAAAGATTTAATGACAAAGTGAATAGAGTTTAAAGATGTAAGAACTTCCTTTGAAAATTGGAACTTAATTGAAGGGATTAGTGAAAGATTGAACACCAAATCCTTAACAATGAGTTCTCTTTTGGCATTTGAAATGATATTTAACTCTACCACTTGTAATTGTATTTCAAGATTACTCTCTTTTTTTATTTTCTCTCTTTCTTCAAACTCTTTTCTCTCATTCTCTTCTTTGACTTTTCTTAGAATCTCCTCTTTTAACCTTTTCTTCTTCCTCTCTTTGTTTCTTCTCTTTTATCTCTTTTATCTCTTTCTCCTCTTGTTCTCTTTTAGCACAAAGCTTCTCAAACGTTTGTTTTTCACTCTTCTTTTCAAACTCTCGAAGCTTTTGATGTTTAGCTTGCTCTCTCTTGTATTTTTCTCTCTTTCTTTGTTCATTCAAGAGCAAGTCTAAATTGTGCTTAAAATCTTTTTCTAGTCTAGATTAGCAATGTTTTGGATGAATGCATCCCCAATTTCAATGAAGTCTTTTATCCTAGCTTGTTGTGCTTTAGTGATCCTAAATGAATGGGGTATGAAATGTTTCCACATGCATGTTTTTAATTCATAAAATGTATTGATGCATTATGTTCTTCCCTTTTTCACTAGATATTGCCTCTCTGCCACCAATTAAATGCACGTCCTACAAACCTAGATGTAACATGCCTAAGAATATCTATATGACTATATTTACTAAACAAAAGTTGCACCAACTTCTCAGTATCCCACATCCAATCTTTAAATGATATTGGTCCTATATTCCTTAAAGAATGGAATGTCACTATGAATAGTTTGATGCAACTCATGACTACTATCATGCCTACCTAAATGCACACTATTATGCCTAACTACATGCATAAAGCTAGAAGAAGAAAGACTCATTTTAGAACACTTTTGACAAAACAATTGTTCACAAAGTTGATGAATTTCTAAAGAGATAGTGGAAAAGAGTTCTAGAGATACTCCCAAGAAAGGGAGGTGAGTCACATGGACAAGCTTAGGAACCAAGCCTTTCCTAGCCAGAGATCTCTAAAATTCTTTTACAAAAATTCTCAAGAAAAATTCAAATGAAAACAGATTGTGTGAAAAACAATTTGACAAAGTGTGTGAAGAGAGTGAAAACTTAAAGACCAAAAGAAGGTCAACTAGGTGTTAAATAGATGGCACCTAGATATCACGGGACCTAAAACAGAAATACAAGCATACAAAGCACGCAAAACAGAACCTGGACATTAAAACACAGAGAATAAAAGCTGAAAACATAAAGACTGAAATAGTAAAAACTGAAAACATAAACTAGACGAAAAACCTAAGTTAAGATATAAGTGGCCTTTGGAACCCCTTGAACCTCACACTAAACGCTTAAACTATTACAAACTTGCTAAGGATGGGATTGCTCTAAAGCATTTTCCCACCTAAGCCAAATGAAAGGAAAACAGCAAACTGAAAAAGAAATAATACACAAATGCCGTGATATGAAAACAACAAAACACAAAATAAAAGAAAGCTATACTAATCTATGTGTCTCTCTCTCTCGTCCAGCCTTCAAAATGTGTCACCCTCAAGTGTGTGCACTCCTCCTTGAAGGTCCCAACTCACTCCTTTTTCCTCTCGGTGGCCACTCAATTTGGTTTTCCTCACCATAGTTGCACCTTGCAGAAAAGGTATCACCTACAAGGCTACCAAAAATAGTGAGTATGCAGGATCCAACATAAAATCAAGAGCAAATCAAGATGCGTGAGAGGAAAAAAATTCAAAAAAACAATAAAAGGCTCAAATCAAAGAATGGGACAACATCAATTGAAAGATTTAATAGACAAACTCAAGGATAGCCAATAAAGACAAGCAAGAAAACAAACTAAGCAATAAAGAAGGCACACAAAAGGAACCTAAAGAAGATGTCTAGAACAAGATGAACAAAACGAAAATCAAACAAAGACTCAAAATAAGTTGAATCAAGAGCATGTGCAAATGACATTGAAAAAGAAAGTAGCAAAAAAATGTGATGGTGTTGCACGCTGTTTACTCAAAGCACTTTAGCAAAACATCACTTTGCAAACCAAAATTACTTATCATGTAATTTTTTTTGTTTTTTTTATCCTATTTCGTTTTCCTTTCACTGGTTTCTTTCTCTTTTCGTGTCAGCTCGCAAAGTACTTAACCAACAGCACACAACAGTATCAATTGCCAATACCAAATCAGTGAGCAAGTGAACATGACAGAGTTCAAATGAGCTCAAAAAAGAAAAAAATGATGAAAAACACATAAGACAGCAACACTCGGACAATGCAGAACCAGGACCATAAATCAGTTATCAACCAACCCAGCTTTATGCAAACAAGGAAAACACCATGCTCAAAGAACAATTTAGTAGAACAGGTACAAGTTGACGCTGACTGAAGACAATTAATATGGCCAAAATGAGCACTGCATCAAGACAACAAGTAAGGATACCAGACAGACAATTGGAATCAAAACATGCATTGAACTGCACACAAATATGGATAATCTGCAAGTAAAACCTCAGACAATGCATCATAAAATCACTGATCAACACTGGAATGAAACAAGGTACTGATGCACACAAAAATGCAACTGATGCAAGTACAGAGAGGCTGATTCATAAACCAGTTATGGCCAAAGCAACATATGGAGCACGAACATAAATGGTTCTGTCACAGAACAAAGGAACACAACAACAGATTCAATTTTTGTTTTCAACTAAAAGACAACTTAGAATACTGCAGGTTCAGTTATATCACATGGATTCTTCAATTCAAATTGCAACACAATGATATTACACCAGTTGGACACAAATAATGTGATAGTTTAAAAGAGCATCAACAAGATTTAGCCTATGCATTCACGTGACCAAGCCTACAGCTCCACACATAAATGTTGATATGAATCAAATTTCGTTGTGATGGAATATGCATAAAAGGCTTTGGTCACAACAATCCTTGGCCAGCAAAACTCAAAGTGTAGAACATCAACATATGCAAAGTGAATCGCAAAGCACTGATGCAATTGGACAGCAAAAAGGAATACAAAACATCGAACAATGATAATTCAAAAAAACAAAAACTCAACAGGAAAGAACAACAACAGTTAAATCATGAACAACATTGGAAAGCAACAAGAAGACATCAGCAACACGAATTAAACTAAAACAGTGAAAAATACACTGCAGAAAATTGCTATTGATCTATTAGCAATTAAAGAACTCCACAAAACATTGGAAACTAAACATACTCAGCACAACTGATGCAAAAACAATTAACAACACACACAAAAATTTAGGGACAACTCTATGGAATCAATGAACATGTAAAATAACTACACAAAAACCTAAAACAAAACTGATATTTGAAAACAATTAAAGCTAAGTAAGAAAACAAAATGAAACTTCAGACATGCATTTGAACGACAGGTTAGGAAGCTTAGTACATAAGATCAGCAATATTGATTCAAGAATATTCAGAACAACCATATTTGAATCAATTTCAGTGACAAATAATTCCAGCACAGATGCAACACAGATAAGCAAACAAAATCAAACTCGAAACTCAAGCATATTGTTAACAAGACGGAACAAACAGATAAAAAAAAATTACAGAGATAAAGAAGAAGCTTATCTCATCGCGGTCCAGCAGGAGTGGCTCTGAGTACCACTTGATGAGGCTCCTCCGTCGCGGTGTTCACCGGAAAAGCTCTCACAATCGGCGTTCCACCGATTGAATCTCGCAGAGAGCAAGGGAAACGCAGCGAAAAGAAGATGATGCTCGGTTAGATCTGGTTTATCACTGGTTTGGGACAACCCGAGTAGATAACGACCTAACCTAGGGTTTATGGTGAGCTGATGAACGACGAGAGTGATCTCTACCAAATATTCTCATTCATCAAAGCTAAATGTTTACAAACAATGGCTTGCCTCTTTATAGAAGAGAGACAACCGGAGAAAACATAAAAGAAAGGAACGTCATCTAACAAGTTCCTAACGGCGAGAGAGAAGAATGAAACACCCTAGGCTAAGATTCAGTTATTGATGGTGATTTAGAACTCTAGCTGAAGGTGTGAGATGCGTGTTTTGGACAGCTTGCAGAGGAGAGGTGGAACGCGGGCTTCACATGGCTTGCACGTTTGCGTGAATGAACTGGGCTTCACATTTCAGGCCCAAGTATGTTGTTTGAAGAATTATGAGTTGCATAACAGCTGGTAACTTGGCTGCAAGACAGAGGGGGTTGCTGAAAGCATTTGGTGCGGGCAGCGTGATTTAGAGAGAAATGAAAGACGCATAATTGTGGAAGAAATTGGATGCGTGTTGAAGAATTGGACTCGGCCCAATAAAGATGATGCTACGAAGAAGATCAAGTGTTGGCTTCCAGGAGGTGTGCGGATGGACATCAGATCATGCGTGAGTAGAATGGGCCAACTAGGCATGATGTCACTGTAGCAAAAATTGGTGTGCTGGAAGCATGGATACAAATTGGGCTGCAAGCCCAATGCCAACTATGTCATTGGCTGTATTTACAAAAACAAACCAATTAGAACAAATTTATTTAATTAAAAATAAAGAAAAATAAAAGAAATTAAAAAGAATGGGCATAAGCGTTGGCCCAATGCTATAAGTCTTATTGGGGTCACATCAAACAATAAATAATTTTAGGACCTCACAACTTTTCTAAGTGTTTCACTCAAATCTCACTTGTGTGTCACACTTATAGGCTTTTTCTCGAATTTACTATCTTCCCTTTTACCACTCAAATTTCCTTTAGGACATGGCAAAGACCCTAGTAGCTTAAGCAAAGAGTGAAAAAATAATGTGAAAAATGTAGTGAGATCTAAATCTTAACTTAACAGGTCAATGAAAATACAAAAACTGTAGACAAAATTTCAAGGAATTTTTAAAGACACAAAACACCAAAATTACAAAATAATAGGACTACCAAAAAGATTTAAATGAGACAATGCATATAGTCTAAGAAAAACACTAATTACAATTCAATATATCAATAAACAAAAAAAAAATGCAGCAAAAATTTGTGTTGAACTCTTCAATTTTTTTTTCACTTAGATCCTTACTTCTTATTTCTCCTTTCTTTCAATATATATATTTGTTTCCTTTTGACTTAGATCCACTATTTTTTATTTTCATTTAAATTTTGTAATTCAACACACAATCAAATAAAACTAAACAAATTGCCCTTTAAACTAAAAACTCATGCAAAATCAAAGTAAAAAGTTAGTTGGAAATATACTTAACAAAAAAACAAAAAAAAGATTATTTCCACGGATCAAATGCAGAAATGCACAATTATAAACGAAGAACATAACAACACTCAAGGAAGGAGGCCAGAGGAAGCTACTAAGGGAAACTCTAGTCTAAGTTGATTCAGAAAAAGAGGAGTCTGAAGTCATCTCAACAGAGTTTCTCTACTATATTCATGAATGAATTTACAAGGGTCTTAAGCTCTTTATTTATAGGAGAAAACGAGAGTTATGTGATCTAGAAAAAATTGAGGGAAAAAAGGATCTAGAATATGGTTTTTGGAGCCAAAAAGGGAGCATGAGCAAAGTGTGACTTGCCACGTAAGCAAGTCACATGGAGCATACAACAAGGTGCCTAGGAGAAGCTTGGTGACCAAGCTTTATGCAAGAAGGATCTAGATCCTTTAGAAATGCGCTCTCCTTTTTGTTGCCCAAATCTAAGCCTAACTCTCCTTTGGTCCAATTCACCTTTAAGGCCTAAAAATCGTCCAAGGCCCAATACATAGGCCAAAGAAAACCCTATTCTACTAGGCCCAAAATACAAGGGCCAAATTAAACCCTATTATAATATTTACAAACAAAAAGTCCTAGACTATGTCTTCACATCTTACTTGGCCTATGTGAAGTTGATCTTAAGCCTTACATATGCCCTTGAGGCTCATTTATCTTGTATTTTCCTATCCATTGCTTTTGTTGTAGGTCCCTAGCTAGAGGCATCTCATCACAAACAAAATTTCAAAACAAAGCACATAATACAAACATTAAAAAAATTGGGTTCTTTTTATATGGTAGAAAAAATAAGATAGAAGAGGAAATTCATACGAGAGCTAGATGATACGATCCTATCCAACAAAATGGAGGATTACTTCTGAATTTGAACGTGGAATAGGACAAAGAAGGAGAACTAGAGTTGTCATCTTTGATAAAAACTAGAGTTGGAGACGCCACAATCTAACAAATTGATAGGTTAAGGAAGATTCACCATAAATAATTCAATATTTGATAAGAACCAAAATTCTAATCCAAGCACTACAGGAAATACAGTATTTCCCGACAAATATAAACTGACAGATATTTTTTTGTCGATAATACTTTAGTTTTTGACGAACTTACCAACGGATTGTTTTGGTCAAAATTACCAACAGACATTTTTGTCGATAACGTCATTCACTGAAGTTGTGATTGTATGGTCGTCGGAAGGTCGTCTGTAATACCATCGGTATATATATTTGTGATTTACCAAAGGATATCGTCCGTAGATTGAATCTCTCTATTAAGTTATGCTAATTAACTAGTTAGGCCAAAATTTACATGATTGTGGTTGAATATTTTCTAAATGCCAAAGTTAGATTATATGGGAAACAAATGCGTATCCATCATCATGATTGTGGTTGCTGATTAGGCTCGGTCCTCACATGCATAAAGTACAAAGTTGCTAGTGTTTACAAATTAATCAAAATATTAAAAATGTAGCAATCACACTTGTGGATTTGCTTCTCATTCACCAAGGTAAATCTAAAATTCATTTATTAACAATTTAAAACTGAGTTTATTGAAACCTGGTGGCTAAATGGGGTCTAATAGTGTTGATAATTGAGTTAAAGGAGTGGTGAAACTAAGTTAGTTGTAGGACACAATAAGAATTGGTACAAAATCTGAGCACTACCAATTACTAAAAGGAGTGGTGAAATTGGCTTGATAAACAATGCAAATTGAAACAGGGACCAGAATCACGTCTTATTTATGGGGACCATATGTGACATGAACTTTCATTTTCCCTTAATTTTGGCAAAAAAAGATAACCAAATCAAAAACCCACTACAAAAGTGGTATCCATTAAAACATTCTACAGTTCTTCAATATTAGACTCTCATATCTATATCACTCCCACCACAAAGAACTTAAAAAATAGAAAAAAAAATAGAACTAAAAATCCTATATTGGTCAATCATGTTAGACTACTTGCATACGTTAATACATTATTTTAGTAGAGATTAGATGAAATGATAGAGAGATGAACAAAGAGGCAAACAAAGTGGGTTACAACCTAATAAGGAATTTTGAACCCTTTACTTGAAGCTCTAGTTGAAACTAAAACATGATAGCTCTAAATAATTCTATTTGAAAGAATTACAGGTGCACAAAGACTAGCACAGAATATGCCTCATAATAAAACAAGACCACTTACTAAGAGTAGTACAATAATATAAAAGCAATGCTTACTCCCAAGTCAGAAAAAAGATAATGATTGTTGATGTTGTCAACACTTCCTAAGTTTGACTTGACCCCATATATAGTTGTTGGTTCAATGTGGTAAGGATCATTGCTCTCAAAGCCACATAATAGACTTGACCACATAGACTAACCATTCAAATTTGATACAAGCTAGAGAGAGTTGTTTAAACTAGGGAAGCCAGAATCTATCAATTTAAATCTAATTTTTCATTTCCTTGCTTATTTACATTCATTATGCTTCATGTCTTTCAACTAAAACCTAATTTCTAGAAGGAGTGTTCCTCCTTGAGCTTTATTGTTTACATTAGGGAGACCAGAATCTATCAACTTAAATCTAATTTTTCATTTCATTACTTATTTACTATATCAGAACAAAATTACTTGAATAAATTAGCATTTTGATTATTATTGGTGCAGTTCTTGCATTTCACCTTAGATGAGCATGTATATTGGGCTTTAAGTGGTAAGATTTTTAGTTGTGATAGAATATGAACTTGTGTACTTTCTTAGTTTGTTTTAATCTCTTTAAATCTATTTGGATAGCCTCTATACTTGTACATAAAAGTGATCAATACAATTTTCATTTCTTAAGGTAGTGTAGGATAGATTCTTAGGTTTGTTTAGGTGAAAATTTGAAATTTGTATAGTTTTTGTTACTTTTCTCTTTTGCTAGTCTTAGTTAGTTGTTTAAAACTTGTAGGAATCAGTTTAATTGGTTTTTAGTTGCTATTTTATGATTTGCTAGCTTTATGTCCTGTTTCTACTAAGTTTTGGGTTTTTTCTTAGGTTCATGTAGTCACATTTAGCAATTTTCATGTTCTTGATCAAAATATTGTTGAGTTTATTACATTTAAACTCTCTTTTTTATCATGTACTAGCTTGTGTGTTCCTCAAAACAAGCTTTTCCACCTAAAACAATGAACTTCATTAAATTACTGTAGGACAACAAAATTACTTCAATAAATTAGTAATTTGATTCTTAGGATTGGTACGGTTCTTGCATGGCACCTTACATTAGCATGTATATTGAGTTTTAGGTGGTGAGATATTTATTGTTATAATAGCATATGAACTTGACACATTGCTCCATATCAGCCCTACAACAATAACAACCTATGATAACATCTACATTCTCTCAGCCCAATACGTCTAGGTCGTCAGGCCCGCCCGACACCTCTAGCTCGTCTGGCCCGCCAAACACATGTGAGTCACCGGGCTCGCCCGTCTTGCTTGGGCCATCGGACCTGCTGACCTGTTTATGTCGTAGGGTCAGTTTGGTTCGTTTAGGCCGTTGGGCTAACCCGACACATTGTGGTCGTCGGGCCTACTTGGGTTGTGTGGGTTATCAGGCTTGACCGACCTGTTTGAATTGTCAAGCTTGCCTGACCCATATGTATCATCAAGTCACCCCCGTCTGTCTAGGTCGTCGGGCCCAACCGACTTGTCTGGATCGTTAGGCCTGCCTAACCCTTCTGGGTCGTTGGGCCCACCTAATCCATTTGGGCCATCTAGGTCGTCAGGCCCGCTTTACCCGTTTGGGTCATCAGTCCTGCTTGACCCGTTTGGGTCATCGGGCACGCTCGACCCGTCTTGGTCGTCAAGCTTACTCAACCTGTTTGTGTAGGGCAATTTGATCCGTCTGGGTCGTTTGGCCAGCCTAACCTGTCATGGTTGTTGGATTTGACGTGTTCGTTTGGGGTTAAGTCTAGAGTGTGAGATTGAGTGAGAAGAATTTCAAATTCCACCATTTTTTTAAGGTATTTGAATTTCTTCTAATTTAGCTAATTGAAATACTTCATAAAAGTGCATGCATTTTAAATGCTTTTTAATTTCTCTATCCAAACAAAGCATTTCATTGAAAAGGTTTTCTTACTAACAAATACACTGAAACTATTTCTTGCAAAAATATTTATGAACTAAGCATAAAATCTCTAATATATATAATAATCAGTTGTAGCCTAAGCCAATTTGCAAGTATTTTGCATAAAGATTCTTTTTTAATGTCTCAATGGTGGGCGAGAAACATTTGTATAGGGGATATGAACTAATAGAATACATAGGGTATATAAGGTGTAGGCTATAGAAAGTGTTTCCCCCATAATTGTACATTTGGTAGCATGTGCATTTATTCAAATTAATGTCCACATAGTGTTTTAAATAAAACATGTGTTAGTAGCATAGTATTATGTATACACAAGGTAAAACCCTAAGTTTTTTATTTTAGTTTTTCTTCACCTTATACAGGAGAAGAAGAAGTTGGCCAAATGTTAAATATTTATTGCTTTTTTAGTTGTCACAACAACAACTTTATATGGCAAAAAGTAGAGGAGCTTTCGCTTTGCTTCCACATTACACCCATATTTTTTCACTTTTAGAGTTGAACATTGATTTTCCATAAAAGAAAAGAGAATAGCATAACTTAACCTACACAAACTATTCTCTAGGTCTTAGTCAACCAGACAAAAAATTTCACCGATTCATTAGGCACTATATCTAACTATATTATGTTTAGCACCTAAGAAATGAACTTCATTAAATTACTATATCACAACAGAATTACTTCAATATAATTGGTTGCTTTTATAGTTTTTCATTAACTTAGATGATTAAGAATCTGATTGTATTATAAATCTGATATAACTCTGAAACCTATTTTTATGATTCCTTTTGCTATTTTCTTTCATATTTTCTATTTCAGTATACAGTTAGTAGGGGATATATCCATTAATCTATTTAGATGAAAGTTATAATATGGTCATTGAATATTACTAGGTAATGATTCACATCAAACATGTTTCAGGTGCCCCTTTTGCAAGTTCATCTAAGATTGGATGTGGTGTGATTTGGTGTGGTTAAACATCAAGAGGTATAGGTAGAATTCATGTTGCTCATAAATTTTGTGCATTTGTCACATCTTGTACTTGGCATGTGATAGTAACTTACTAAAAATTTCAGTGAATTGTTCACATCTTACCATTTAAGCTTTGTAAGATACGAAATGGAAATTTCTAATCATAGTTTGACTTAGGTTCTTCCAATTAGGATATTGAGGAATTTGGTCACTCTTCACAAAAGTAACATTGTACTTGTTTGCATTGCCACAAAACATGGCTAAAGATCCCAACGACCGTCATTGGGTTTATGATCATTGTTACAATGGTAGGAGAATGTTGAAGGAAACTTTTGTAATAGGTGTTGAACAGTTTATCCAGACTGCTCGACAATATAAATATTATACTCTTGAGAGAGGGATTAGATGTCCCTCCATCAAGTGCGAATGTACTCATATTTTGAAAAATGAGGAAGTTAAAGTTCATCTATACAAAAAAGGATTCATGCTAGATTACTGGATTTGGACATTTCACGGTGAAAAAATGGCCTCTATTCTTTCAGGTGAACATGAAAGATGTTTTCCTAGTTCAAGAACGGTTGATCATACCTCTAACATGAATCAAGCTATGTATATGCAAGGGATGTTGAGTAATGCTCTTGGATTCCGTTCATCGGAGTTTCTTTTAAGGCTACGACCCATGTATCGTCTTGTCATTGGGCTTTTGAAATACTGTCAATCTATTATTATACTTTGTTACTAGTATCGTGGTGTGCCTTAGTTCATTTCTTGTTTTCCTTTTGGCCAACTGTAAGGAGTAGGGTTTATATTCCATGACTTTGCTCCTCATATTATATGTATGGCATTTCATTCAATTAACGTCATTATTTAAATGAGGTGTTACAAGAAGAGTCTCCAAATGAGTTAACTTAGAGGTTTTACAATTTATTAGCATAGGCAAATGAACCTGTATTTAAAGGGGTAATAGGGTCAAAATTGTTAGTATGCATTAGACTTTTGTCCTTCAAATCTAACTGCAATATCCCAACCAAGCATTGGACAACATTGCAAAACTCATTTTAGATCTAACACCACCAAATAATTCTTTGCCCAACAATTATTATGAACCAAAGAGATTAGTTTCAAAGTTCGGATTGAAGTTTAAAAAGACTGATTGTTGTGTGAATGATTGTATGTTTTTCTATGACAATGATAGTGGAAACAATGATGCATTTTTGCTCCAATGCAAATTTTGTGGGCAACCTCAATACCGCACAATCCATCCAGGACAGAGGCAAAAAAAACCAATTCCATTGAAATTCATGTTCTACTTGCCTATAACTCCAAGACTACAAAGAATGTTTGCTTTAACGTAAACAACACAACATATGACATGACATGATGAAAACAAAACACAAGGCATGCTATGTCATCCATCTGATGGGCAAGCTTGGAAGCACTTTGATTGAAAGCATCCATCCTTCACCAGTGATCCACATAATGTTAAACTTGGTCTATGTTCAGATGGATTTAATCCATACATTCAGGCATCGTCATCACCCTATTCTTAATGGCCTATGATTCTTACTCTTTACAATCTTCCACCAGAGATGTGTATGACTAAGCCTTATATGTTTTTGATATGTCTAATACCATGTCCATCTAATCCAAAGGCATCTATAGATGTTTATCTAGAGCCTTTTGATTGATGATTTGAATAAGCTATGGAGTGGAATTTGGACGTATGATGTTTCAAGGAAGCAAAATTTCCTAATGAGGGCAACTTTGATGTGGACTATTAATGACTTCCCTACACATGAATATTATCCGGTTGGAGCACACATGGTAGATTAGCCTGTTCACATTGCATGGAGCACACTAAGTCATTCACATTGAATTATGGTCGGAAAAGTTGTTGGTTTGACCGTCACCGTCGATTCTTGCCCAGTGACCATCCATTTAGGAGAAACACTAGGGCATTTCGCAAAGGGGAAGTTGAAATGGATGGGCCACCTCCAAGGTTAACTCCATCACAACTTTGGAGAAGAGTAAAAATATTTTCCAAACAGACTGAAAGTGCTGTCACAAGGATGGATGGGTAAGGAGAGTGACATAATTGGACTAAAATAAGCATCTGTTGGGATCTTCCATATTGGAAAGATAACTTGCTAAGACATAATCTTGATGCCATGCATATAGAAAAAAATTTCTTTGACAACATCTTCAACACGGTGATGAATGTTAGTGGAAGGACAAAAGATAATGACAAAGCAAGAAGAGATATAACTTTATATTGTTGGCACAAAGACTTGTATTTGAAGTCACAAGGCAATGGGAAGTTGCAGAAGCCAAATGCAAATTACACCATAACAAAAGATGAAATGTCACATGACCATGAAATAATTGAAGTTGAAGGTGTATCTACATTGCATGACCTTGGTGGTGATCCTGAAGAATTAAAAGGACAAGATGAAGAAAAATAAGAAATAAAAAAAGAAGAAGAAGAAGAAGAAGAAAGACGAGGAGGAAGAGGAGGAGGAGGAGGAGGATGAGAAAAAGAAGAAGAAGAAGATAATGATGATGATGATAACAATTATGATGACATGAATGATGGCAGTGATGATGATTAATTTTAAATATTTGTACTTCACACTTATCATTGTTGTGTACTTGTAATTTGACCTTTAAATTTTTAATATTTGTACTTTTAATTTGACATTAATATTTATAAGTAAGTTTCATCATTTAATTATTCTAATATATATGCTTTGACGTAGTTTACAATGTGATTTAATGGTCCACCTAATCCTAGTAAGGGGAAAGAGATGGCAAAACCTAAACCAAAAAGGGCACCAAAAAGACCACGCTATCTAATAAAAGTTCCTCCTGCAAAACCATCCACATCCACTCCACCCACTTTTCCTGACACATATAGCGCACCCTTACAGTCCCCCTCCCCAGCTCTTGTACCCACGCCATTACCATCCCCATCCGTACCTATTATAGAGCCAACACCATCTCCTGTTATGTTACCCACGCCACCCCCTATTATGGTACCCACACCACGCCCAACTTTAGTACCCACAACACATCCTGTTATGGTACCCACACCACCCATGTTGTGGTAACACAACCTTCTTCCTCACCATCTACTACTGCCATACGTTTTCCATCATGAGTCTCCTCTCCAAATATTGTTGGCACTTCAAATCCTACTGATGCAGAGGCTAATTTTGACCCTCCTCTCCATGAACGACCGATGATTGAACGTTATGAGAAAGGGTAATAATACATTCTACCATCTTAAAAAATAATTTAGTTTGCATGACTTTTTTACCTTGCCCTATTTTGCATGACTTTTGTTCATATTTTTTCTTACGGGACCGAACTGTAATCCATAAATCTACTGGAGAGCTTTAGTATCTGATCGCTGGCGAATCTTCTCTTACTTTGATGGGATTTTGAGGACGGTGCAGGGCGACCTGCAAAAGACACTTTGATGCCTAAGTCAGCACTGATGGTGTCAGGGTTTCAGAGAATATTTTAATGCGTAATCAATGCATAGAACAATGTGCTATTTATACCTTTTTACTTGTGGGTCCTACCTGAAATGGAATTTCTGGCCCAATATTCCTTTTTCTAGCTACATTTGGGTCCAGTGGTAAAGGGAGAAATTACCAAGAGGTCATTTAAGAGTTAACGGTAGGCGTTGGTGGGCTACTATTGCTGGGTACCGCATACTCATGAGGGGGGATTCTGAGTGGGCGTTATTCAGTATACGGTCATGAGGATCTCAATGGTTGGGCACTTCTCGATTGTCTTGACCATCTAAGTAGTTAGTTGGATTTAGGTTGCTTGCATTTTGGGCTCTTTAGTGCAAGGTAGGTAGTCTAAGGGGGATTGTTGATGGTTGTGTACTGTAGAGGATAGTGTTCAGCCCTGAGTATGCGGCCAAGAGGATTGCTGGTGGTCACACACTGGAAAAAGGGGTATCTAGCATATGGTATGCGGCCTAGAGAATTGTTGGTGGCCACATACTAGAGGAGAGAATATCTAGCAAAGGGTATGCGGCCCAGAGGATTGCTGGTGGTCGCATACTGGAGGAGGAGAGTATCTAGTACAGAGTATGCGGCCTAGAGGATTGCTGGTGGTTTCACACCTGGGTGTGGTTGGGACAATATCCAACACAGAGTATGCGGCCCAGAGGATTGCTGGTGGCCACATACTTGAGTGTGATGTGTGGTAGGGACAATATCATGTGCAGGTTTTTTCCTTCTATAGTTGTTTCCCAAGTCATCATAAGGTTTATTAAGAAACTATATCTAACTACTTGATTGTTGATGAAATGCCACTAACCAAGGGAACTACAACAAGAGGAATGGCTAGGAGGATACAAGAGGAATGGGCATCCAATGCACACACAATGCCCAAGATGAACTTTACATGGGCCAGTGAAGATGTGAAGACCTAGCCTAGACTCTTTGTTTGTAAATATTAGAATAGGGTTTATTTTTGGCCTTGTATTTTGGGCTTTGTAGAATAAGGTTTTTTTTGGGCCATGTATTGGGCCTTGGAGGGTTTTTGGGCCTTAAAGAGAATTGTACCAAAGAAGAGTTGGGCTTGAAATTGGCCCAACAAGAGGGAGAGCGCATTTCAAGAGGATCTCGATCCTTCGTGCTCAAAGCTGGGTCACCAAGCTTCTCTTATGCGCCTAGAAGCAAGTTCCTTGTGACTTGCTTAGGTGGCAAGTCACACTTGCCTCATGCTCTCTTTTTGGCTCTAAATACCACATTTATAGATCCTTTTTTCCTCCATTTTTCTAGACCACTTGGCTCTCCTTTTCTACTATAAATAAAGAGCTTAGGACCCTTGTATTTTCATTCATGAATATAGTAGAGAAACTCTGTTGAGATGACTCCACACTCCTTTCTTTTTGTGAATCAAGTTAGGCTAGAGTTCTCCTTCTTGGTTTCCTCTAGCCCCTTTCCTTGAGTGTTGGCCCAACCTCACTTGAGAGCTTCTCCAAACACCATTTTCGCATCACTTCTCCTCTCATCTTCTAGCTTCCGCACCTTCATCCTTCTCCATGGAAACCTCATCAATTCCACATGGCTTCTCCTTGGCTTCCTTACTCTTGAAGATGGACTCATCATGTGGTATCTAGATCCTTGGTTGATCAAGCTTGATGTCAAGAGATAAGTTCATCTTCCTTGTGGTTTTTCTTTCAATTTCTGTGTTGTTCATTACTTCATTTGATTATCTTGTTGTTTTCCTTCTTTTCACCTCATTGGTTATATGGTTCTTATCATTGTTCCTTTGGAACCATTCGGCCATTGTGCCTTGGTGAATTTGTGTGCCTTTTACATTTTCGTTTGAGTCTTGTTCATTTTCTATTTCATCTATTTGAGTCATTTTAATTTTCTCATCCATATGTTTTTTCTAGAGTAATGTGTAGTTCAATTATGTCTTAAATTCCTTTGTTTAGCTTTCTATTTTGTGTGTTTACAGTGTGTGTTTTGCTGCTATTTTGCTGCTATTTTTGGTTCATAAATACACCTTCTCTTCTCCCTTAGAGCCTTGAAAATGAACCTTCACATCTAGATAACATTTGTTATCTTAATGTCTAGTGGGAATTTTCCTTGTGCTTGCTTAATCACCTAAGTTTCATTTTCGTTTCTAGTGTGTTTTGTGTGCTTTTAATTTTCGCATTTGAGTTCATACTTGTTAATTAGTTCTTGGCAAGTTCTTTAAAGTTAATTTCCATTGTGTTTCCTTGAGTTTCATAATCTTCTTTTGATTTCTTTAAGTTTCCTTCTCTTTTGTTCCTATTAAAATGCAAATGATCAAGCATAATGTGGTAGTTGTAATTTGCCCCCACTAGTTCTTGCCATTCCTACAAGATCCAACACTTAGGTTTCTTGGTCTCAGCCCAAGGTCAATTATTCTGCTCATGTGAATTACTTTTTCTTGAAACATCCTTCTATCAACTCCAAAGACCAAATTATCTCCTTCTGACTATCCAACCTAGTACGAAACCTTTATGCCACTTCATTTTTATCCACATATTATTTTTCCCTATACTTAGGAAACATCATCTCACTTGACTGATCCATAAGCTCTACTCCATCTTAGCCTCCAACTAGAGATTTGTTGTCTTTTTACACCACCATGGTCTTTATCTTTCTCAATTTGCTCGATACCAAGCAATTTCATTATTTTCTACAACCCAGGATATTGCCAATTGCTTCTCTTCCACCAATCCAAGAAAACACTAGATATGGCCATATGACCATATCTAATGACACTTCTCTTAACATCATATGTATCTGTAGAACTCTGAATTCTGGTATTGCCAGAATGTAGAACCAGGTTGATTTTCCTCAAATGTTGTTACACTTGCATGCACTGATATCTCCCATATGTTTTAACCTCTAGATTCAACTCATTTTGGAAAACTTGCGGTATTTGATCTCAAACTTGTCCTTGAAGCTCCCTTAGTCCAATCGTTGCTAAACTCCAACATCTTTTCTCAAACTATTAACCAAACTTAGCTTTCCTTGCTCAACGGTATACATCACACATCAACTTCCTATCTTTGAGGCAAGAAGTGTCTTAGAGACCTCATCCAACACTTGTAAAGGAAAGCAGGCCAAGTTGACATTGGATCTGCATTCCCTCATTTCTATAGACACCAGACACAGAGTACAGAGGCATAACAAAACAAACTAGAACATACGAAGCAACACTCCATCATCTACAAATAACCAAACCCTTTTGTCTGTCACCCTTCTTTCCCTAACCAATAGAATTAAGAAAGGAAAAACAACCCTTAATCTAGTCGTGAGTGTGCACCCTCATTAATTTATCAAGGCGTTTTTCTGTTCTTAAAGCTTTTGGTTTTACTAACACACTCGACTAGACATGACTACTCACGCCCGCGAGGCATGACAAACCCACAACCTCAGGTCATCCTAAGGACGAACTGCTCTGATACCATTAATGTAACATCCCATTTAAGTAATAACATAATTAAATGAAATCTTACACCGTATAATATAAAGAGCCAAGTTGCGGAGTATAAAGTCACTCCTTACAGTTATCCAAGGTACTTAAAAGGAAATACTAAAGCTCACTACAAAGCCTACAACCCAAAAGGAGTAAGAGATAGCCGGTATTCGAAATAAAGCCCTAGAGGTAATACAATACACGTGCCTTAGCCCTAAAGAAAAGCCCAAATAAAACATGAAGTCCAGCCCAGGTAGACTATGCAGCGGAATCATCTCTTCCCTGTTGACCTCGAGTACCTCTCGCATCTGCTCCCATCAATAAATTGATGATCATCGGAAAGGTAGAAGAACAACATACAAGGCAATCAAACAAGCAAGGGTAAGCTAGAGCCAAAAAGATTTTATCATGCAATCAGATATACTTTCACAGTCCAATATGTATACATCATCCAAGCATGTTATGACCTTCCAATCAATACACTAAGACTCGACTCAACTCATCCGGATATATATAACCTGGTCGGATTCAGCGGATGCTTGCACTTGTGGTCGATACCTCTGCTCACCCCCGAGCTATGTGTTACAAGTGTTACAATGAATCAATCCCCCACACACAAGGTTAGCCCTAATGAGTTTCAGGTCTCCTGCTACTCTCACCACAAGAGTCAGTCCGCTCTAAGTGAGACTAACTGACTCCTTAGAGTCTCAGGATGCAATCCTTACCTTGAATCCTTACCAAATTATATAGATGGGGCACCACCATGGACACCCACTAACAGGGGCCATGGAATTACGTCCCGACCACTTAAGCACGACCCTAAAATCTCACCTAGAGATTCCAAGAAATTACGTACCGACCACATACTATACATATTCAAACAAATAGTAATATTTATCATGCTTATAAATCTCATGCCAACCTTTATAATCCATCCTCATACATGTTCCATGTTGAATCCATTCCAAATCATCCTTCCCAATT
>Ga0214542_1000192_pt1 | contig 95497 bp, 35 predicted proteins | sample CNSS1metaG_FD_160096 | JGI IMG/M metagenome (GOLD analysis project Ga0214542, IMG submission 160096) | Root nodule microbial communities from cowpea collected in UCLA plant growth center, Los Angeles, California, USA - CNSS1 | ecosystem: Host-associated > Plants > Roots > Nodule | place: USA... | reverse complement strand
AAAAAAAAAAAAATAATAAACATAAAAGGAGATAACATCCTCCTTTGCAAAACACAAAAAAAAAAATTAATAAATAAATAAATAGAAAAAAAATTTAAAAAATAAATAAATAAATAGAGATCACAAAAAATAACACTTCTTCGTATCTTCATATATATATATATATATATATATATATATATATATATATATATATATATATCTATATATATATATATATATATATACATATCCCGTTGCAAGCAAAGGAATTCCACAATCATATTTCATCCATAGTATAAAGTGATTCGATAATAAAAGTAATATTGCGCATAAAATCCAAAATAGTTAAGAAAAACAAAGAAATGCTTAGACTATTATTGTGAAGCGTCTATCATGTTAAACTCAAGTGAAATAGATCTTAACTTTTTAAGAATTAAATTAGTAATCGAGTCAATAGAATAACTAAATTAAGATTAGTCAACTACAATCGAATCAAATATATTTTCATATTATCTAATATACTAGGTAAACAAAGTTAACAAAATCACGTGAAATTAAATTAGTTGAATTGTAAATTAGCATAAAAGAACTATGTTATGCAAAAAATAAAAAATAAATAATAATAATAATAATAAGAGGCTAAATAATAACGATCCTTAAATGGACATTGAATGTTTATTTTCACTTGTTTAAAAACTTTATTGCATGTGCAAATATTTCATATTTTATCGTGTAACATTATGACAAACTTGATAAACTCTACAAATTAACTGAATAATATATTCGATAAGTAGTTTAGAATCCTCAAATTGAAAACACGTGTAATAAACTTACTAACATGCACCACACACATGACGATTTACAATTATACAATTTTATTTTTTTTATTTCCTTTTATTGATGTTTGTTGACATTTTTTTCACATTTCAAATTAACTATAAGCAGTGTTAGTTAACTTTGTTTGAAGATGGTAAACCCTACTCATTATCAGAAAAAAATTCTAATAAATGATTGACAAAGAATAACATTATTGTTAATGATAAATGATTCACTAAAATCGTTAACAGGATAAAAATAATCCTAACAAATGTCAATAAAAAAAAATCCAATTCACATCTACCAAAAAATAGTTCCCAATCCAATCCAGTTCACATATAGAAGAAAATAAAATAGGATCTTCAGCGTAGATTGAAAACAAATTGACATGGAGTAAAAAATAATAATGATTTACAACAATAAAAATAATTCTTACAAAAAAAACAACCACTATCAATATAAATGAAAAAGAAAAAAATTAATCAACATTAAAAGAAAAATAGTAATTTTATCGATGTATTGTTTTAGTCAAGTTGGTGATGTCTTGACCAGAATTGAATTTTATAAAAAAAAGGTAAATGTGAATTTATAAAAGCATAATTTTTTTTATAAATTTTAATTTTCTAAGTGAAATTTGAAATTTAATAATTTTAAATAACTTAATTATTTTGCATAAATTTCTATAATTTCAATTTCCTTAAAAATTCTTCCTAAAATAACATATTTTATTTTCAGATTATCTAAAAAAAACAATTATCTCTCAAAATTTCCCATCCAGATGTATTATAAAGCATAGAAATATGGGAAAGGTAGAAACAAACATCACATTAGCTCTTTAATCATGTTATAAACATCAAACATCCTTAAAACTAAGACTTCAATTCGTACAAAAATTCCAAAACTTTTATTTACGTTTTTATCATTCTTTATATTAACTATTTTTCTCAATTTTAAATAATTACTCGTAATATTATTTACATAATATTACTTATAATATATTTTATTTCAATAACTAAAATTTATTAAATTTATAACAATATCTATATTTATATACATATTTTATTTTTTTAAAATTTTATTATTTTAATTATTTGTACAGTTTAAATAATTATATATATATATATATATATATATATATATTTAAAAATACATACAAATATACACATTTCTGTATTTACGTTAATAATAGTAATAATTTTATTTTTTTAATATAAAATGATCACACATGCACATAATACATGTATTTTTATTTATTGTAATAATAAAAATTTTATTTTTAAACAATAATTAAATTTATAAATTATTTCACACACTTATCATACAAAACATATATGTCCTTAAATGTGTTTTTATAAAAAAAAACACATTTATTAAATTTAATAAATACAGTACGTAATAATAAAAAACACGACATTTGTTAATCCTCTTGTAGATTAAATCCCCAATTAAATTAAATAAATACCTTTTTATTCACACATTATTAAATTAAAACATATGTTGAAAAAACTATATACTTATAAGTAAGCATCATTTAACATATATAGCACGCGTAAATATTAATTATTTGGTAGAACAGTTGATACTGATAAATATTAAATATATCTGAAATTTCTTAGTTGTTTTGCTTGATAATCTTTGATTATCATTAATTGAGGTGTTTAAAAGAAGAAAAAAAGTTGAATTACCTACCTGCATTAATTTTGGATGAGATTAGGACAAGAACCAGTAGTGAAGTGTGAACTGTCACTAAAATGCCGCTTCCATTTCTGTTACACTTACCTTTATATATACCCGTGGTGTTTTCACGCATCATATCAGGTATCACACACAAACTCCAAAATCTCTTTCTTTTTCTCTCTGTAATTTTCTGGGTCCACTGAAAAAGCTAAGAAGAAGATGGAGATTGATCTTTCTCCCAAGCTGGTGAAGAAAGTTTATGGTGGCGATGGTGGGTCCTACCACGCCTGGTCCCCCTCTGAACTTCCCATGCTTCGCGAAGGTAACATTGGTGCTGCCAAACTCTCTCTGCGCAAAAACGGTTTCGCCCTTCCTCGATATTCTGACTCTTCCAAAGTCGCTTATGTTCTTCAAGGTATCTTCGCTCTGCTGCTTCTGTTCATATCTTCAATCATTGTCCACAATTGGTAATGTTTTTAATATTATACAACTGATCAGAACTATTTGTCGGAAGTTTCTCGTTTTCAATTCTTGTATTCTGAATTTTTTTTAATTGATAATTCCCGATGCATCGATTTGTGAAGGTAATTTGTCGTATGTTGTATCGGATATTGATTTAAAAGGTTGATTTGGGATTTTAAGTTTTAAAAGAAAAATTGGGATCCTTAGTGTTAGCTTTTTTAGCATTTTTGTTTTGGAAATTAAGGATTTAATTGGACTACACTTTTTGACTTTGTAATACTTGTTCTGAAAAGTCATGTTTATGTTGACCTGTGTTTTCAAATTAAACTAATTATTTTAAGGGTGTGTTTTTATTTTATAATTTTTTTTTTTTTTTCAAAATGTAGCTAAAGAAGGTTGCTTAGGTAAGACTTAGGTAAGAAGTGAGAGAGATTGAAAAGGATGAAAATGGAAGATGTGAAAAAGTTTTCTCTATTTTGTTAGTTTTTGGAACAATTATTTCAAAAATATTTCTCAAACCTTAATGAAATTTAATAAGAAATTAATTGCTGGTCCATGCGGGATTGATTATTGATTTAAATAAATTTATTAAAAAAAAAAAAAACATTGATTCAGGAAAGATTATGAAACCTGAAATGAGACGAGAAGGGAATGAAACAGGCCCTGAGTGATTCTTTGCTTGAAATTATGAAAAAATGATATTGTATTGATTATCTGTGTATCTGTGTTTTCATTCCATAGGAAGTGGAGTGGCTGGAATAGTGTTGCCTGAATCAGAAGAGAAGGTTGTTGCAATCAAGAAAGGGGATGCGCTGGCACTCCCCTTTGGTGTTGTGACATGGTGGTATAACAAAGAAGAAACTGAGTTGATTGTTCTGTTCCTTGGAGACACTTCCAAGGCTCACAAGGCTGGTGAATTCACTGATTTTTTTCTGACTGGTTCCAATGGAATCTTCACGGGATTTTCCGCTGAGTTTGTGGGCAGGGCTTGGGACTTGGAAGAGAGTGATGTCAAGACCCTTGTTGGAAAACAATTGGGCAAAGGGGTTGTGCAGTTGGACGGAAGCATCACACTACCGGAGCCTAAACCGGAGCACCGGATTGGCATGGCCTTGAACTGTGAAGAGGCTCCATTGGATGTTGACATCAAGGGTGGTGGAAGGGTTGTGGTGTTGAACACCAAGAATCTTCCCTTGGTTGGTGATGTTGGGCTAGGGGCTGACCTTGTGAAGTTGGATGGAGGAGCCATGTGCTCTCCAGGATTCTCTTGTGATTCTGCTTTGCAGGTTACATATATCATCAGAGGTAGTGGTCGGGTTCAGGTTGTTGGAGTTGATGGTCATAGGGTTTTGGAGACAACTATAAAAGCTGGTAATTTGTTCATTGTGCCAAGGTTTTTTGTTGTCTCAAAAATTGCTGATCCAGAGGGAATGGAGTGGTTCTCTATAATCACCACCCCTAAGTAAGCCTTTCTCATCATCACCTTATTATTGTTCATCTTATTTTCAGTGCAGAAGTAAGTAACCATTCATCTGATGTTCTGTTTGTTGCTTGAATGGATTTGATATTGGTCCTAACCATAACCATGTAGAAAACTTAACCCTTTTTGGTTGATTTATACTTCAGACTTCTACACTTTAATTCTTGTCTTAATAATTTCTTTCCAACCAGTGATTGACACAGAACCCATCATCAATCATAGATGAAAACTGTTGATCCTAATGTACTACTTGCCTGTCTTTATTTGGTTGGAAAATGAAAACTCCATTGATGAACAACTATTCTGTATTACTTGATGGTAACCCATAAATTTAACATTTTTTTTCTAACCATAATGGTTTTCACTTTGGCAGTCCTATATTTACCCACTTGGCTGGAAGTTCTTCTGTGTGGAAGGCTTTATCACCTTCTGTTCTGCAAGCTGCTTTCAATGTAGATTCAGGAGTGGAGCAACTGTTCCGTTCAAAGAGGACTTCCGATGCTATTTTCTTCCCTCCACCAAATTAGAATAAACATTCCACCAATCCACCATTATCGATTGGTTGTGAAGGTTCCCCCATCCTGTCTTATCTTAACGGAAAATAAAAGGGGTAACGTGTTGAGGAATTACCGAATTAGTGGAATTACTTCACTGTTTTAAAGTGTTTTCTTTATTTTACTCGAATTATTACCAATTCACGTTACATGCTCTTTGATCCTTTCTTTTTAACCTACTTTTATTCTTATTCTTTTATATCATTCAAGATAGTGACCATAGTTATATATTCCTAAACAACAGATATTGGAGATAGATGCTTCTAATTACAAAAAACCAATATGTTTTATTCGAACTCGAACATTTTATGTTTTTCCCCTATTCTATTTTTCTGAAATTCTACGGTCTACTATTCGAACAAAAACATCCTTTTCATATCATCGTTTGAGCAAAACTTCTTTGCTTGAACGACTTTTATTCACTAAATAAGGAAAATTCATACTCAAATCAAATTATACACCCACTTAACGAAATCAATTTTAATTGAAAAATAATTGCTATGAGGTTTTTCCATCAGCATTTAAATCTTTGTCAATAACATGCTTTTGTTCTTTATTTGTCAATATTGTATTATAAAATATTTAACAATTTTTTTTTAAATCATAATTTTTTGTAAAAAGTATTTGTTAATTTTATATCCAAAACTTTAAAATCCAATTGAATCTCAAATAATGATTTGATTAAAAGTTTAAATTAAATATAAATCAAACTAAATTTAGTATATCTTATTTTCACAAAAAGAAAGGTAGCTTCTCTCTTATGGCATCAAAAAAAGCAGTGGAATAAGAATTTTGACTAGCCAAAACCTTTCTGTACATTCGATTTCCACTTTCATCCTCATTTTACACCTACACTGAGCTTTTAACAAATGTTATCATTCATTTGTTTATAACGAAACCAGGTTAATCATTTGATGCGAGTAACATTCATGCACAGGTCATAGATGTTCATATTTGTTTTCCATGGTATTTTCCTTTTCCAGCAGTCCACGATTTAGCCAAAGAAATAAAAACAATCAAACATTAGGTACAAAGTTAGATAACTCTCTTTTCTCTGCCAACAAATAATGCTTTTTGAATTGACCATTAAGATCGATTTAGTTTCAAAATCAAAACAAAAAGACGAAACATTAGGCGTGAAATATTAGCCCCACTACAGCCAAGTGATCTAGACCATGAAATCATAAAGTGTACTCTACTCATTACTATCACATTGGTGCGTGCAGGGGGGGGGGGTACAACTTGACAGAAAAAGGAAAAATGAAGCCACTGATTGGTACTCATGAACCTTCTCATTGAATTGCAGTAGCAGTAGCATCCTTACCATAATTAATAACACCTTACACTTTTATAAACATTGGATTTAACCAACGTTGGACACATTGGTTGTTTGAGGAGCATGAATCATATTAGCTTGAAAAATGAATACTAGAAAACAGAAAGTGTTTGATGAAGAATGTGTCCCAAACCAGCCTGGCCTTGAATGTGCCTACCACTGACTCGCATGCATTACCCTGGCTCCACTAGTTTGTTATCTAAAAAGCGAAGCTATCATATTCGACCCAGTGGGGAAAATAATAGTGTATAACATGTGCACAGGTTCTCATGTTTATGGTTATGGAAACATGTACACACTCAGACACATTATTGTTTAGTGCTCAGCATCAAGATAATGAATAGAACACTTCTCATTTTGGAGACAGAGCTACTTTTCTTGGCTAGTTTTGGTTTGAATTTCTAAATTTTTGAACGTGACCATTCTCATAACAATGCTAAAATCACTTAAAGAAACTACATATAAACTACTACTTGGAAACAATTCAACTTGAGGAATCAGTAAACACTAATCAACAACAACAAAAACTGCATTCCATTCACCAATCTAACTAGACAAACATTATAAACAAGCTTGACACACACATCAAACTTTGTACTAATACAAACTCTTACATACCAACACATAAGAAAAAGGTGGGGTGATGACAGAGAAGAAATTAAGATTAATATGTTAATTTTCATTTAACTCACGTTGAAGGCAAAGATGATTTTGGAGATTGCCATAGCTGTGCATTCTTCACCTTTGACACACTTGCCAGAACCTCTAATGGTGTCACGTCTCCGATTACTGTTACTTTCTTAGCCTCCATGTCTATACTGAATGATGTTACTCCTATACACACATAATTACAAAAAAAAAAACATGTAAATTAGATTCATTAACATAAACTTTGACCCTATTAAGCCATTGAAGAAACCATAAAACCCAAAAACTTCATTATCACATGCTGTGTTTTGGGTGGTTAAATATGTAGCAAGATGTATGTCTGATAAATCGTCACTACTATGAACATTTTGAACAATTTCTTACTTAACCCAAATAAACAGAACATTAAGTTTATATAAATTTAGAAACTTTTTTTGCTTAGCTTTTCTATGAACTAAGGTGGATATGTAAACTGACCTTCCATTTTTGAGATGTGTTTTCTAACTTTTCCTTCACAGGCCTTGCAGTGCAATGACACCCTCAAAACAACGTGGTTCTGCAGGGTGGGCTTGTGTGAAGGAATTTGATCAAACCCAGACACCAAATCAATGAAGGGAGCGTCACCGAGGAGATACATTGTGGATGATGATGAACCACTGAAGTTCTTACTGTTACAAAAATTAAAATCAGTGACGGAACCTTTTCTGCGCACGTCCCAGTGAGGCAAAGGGTTTATAGGTAACATGGATGAACAAGGAAGACGAAGTTGGATTTTTCTTCTAACACTGGAGTTCCTTTTGGTGCTTTTACGTACTGTGGAACGATGATGATGATCCATAGTAGAGTTTACTGCTGTGGAAGCAGTGGAAGAGCAGAACAATTTCATTCCTTTCAGGGCTGTGCTGTGATGATAATATTTGTGTTCTGAGAAAAAAACTGAGCAATGCAGTGAAGAATTTGAAGAGATTGGTGAGTGTTAGCAAAAGAGTGATGCAAATGATACCAGATTACTTGCTTTTAGTTTTGAACTTGAAGGGAAAAAGAAAAAGGTGAAGGAAAAAAAAATAGCAATAGTACGTTCCACTACTGCAAAGTAGAACTGGGTCAGTTCAGTTCCTTTAAAATGTGTGTGCTGTGTTAGTATCTTTAGACTTTTTCATAAAGAACTTGAGTTAAATAAATATATCATCCCTCAGAAATTTTGAAGAATGCTTATACTTCACATTCAAATCTTGAATTTCGAGCATCAGCAGTTTAATAAAGCTGTTAAATGGTTGCTGCTGCATACTGCATATTCATCTTGACCATTACCAACCTTTATCTTAATCTATCAGTTTTTTATGCTTAAACTTCACCATTATATAATCTATCAGTTACAGAGCAATTGCATCTTTTGTCGGGCAAAAGGGCATGCATGGCGCATTTATGGATCAACGATAACGTGTATTGCGTAATCTACCATAACAGTTCCATATGTTCCCTTTCATTGATATTTATTTTGTAGTTTTTATTCTTCCGTTGAAATCAAACTAATCTTGAAAGCTTGGTGTGGTTCTTTTAGACAGAGATTCTTTGTTTATTTTAAACGAAAATAGAATACGTAAAAGTATTGCGGGTAACGTACTTTGCACATGGATTCTTGTTAATTAATACTTTGCTTTCGCTGTGGTTCAGTGTTCAATAATATAAACACTCTTTTCAATGTGACTCCTTCATGACATTTTATAAAAGATTTTAATAAAATTAAATGTCTGAGCCCGGGTTCAAACCGGGGACCTCTAGTGTGTGAGATTAGCGTGATAACCAACTACACCACCCAGACTTAATTGACAGAAAAGTTTATTAAAACAATATGATACAATATACTTTCAACATATTTAAATGATTTTTAATTGAATAAGTATTTTACAAAAACTAATGTTAAAGTAATGGAATCTGGAGGGAATATTTTTTACTTCAAATTTTCAGAAATAGGGGGGGTAAACTTAGAAATAAGACGGTGTGGAATAACAAAATTTAATAAACTGTTAACTGGGTAGAAGGCAGGCCCAGATCCACACGATGTTAACCTGTGTTATGATTATTTTGTGGATTAGGGTTTAGTAAGAAAAAGAAATAGTGCAACCAAGTAGGTAGGGTTTCTCTCTCTTTTGATCCTCTTCGCAGCGCCACGCGACCTTCGAATTAGCAATGGGTACGATTCAAACTATCTCTGTCTGCACTTCTACGATGCTATTTCATTCGATACGGTTTCGATTTCGTTTATGTATTTATGTTCCAATTTGTTTTGTGCAATGCAAAAGCGAGAATCAAGGTGTACGAGCTGAGGAACAAAACGAAAGCAGAGCTTCTGAACCAATTGAAGGATCTCAAAGCAGAACTCGCTCTCCTCCGCGTCGCTAAGGTCACCGGCGGGGCGCCAAACAAGCTTTCCAAAATGTGCATTTCTTCTCTCTTTGATTTCATTCAATTCCCTAATCCTTAATTCAATTCAAATTGATACGAATTTCAATGCATTTGTTGTGTGGATGCAGCAAAGTGGTTCGGCTTTCGATAGCGCAGGTGCTGACGGTGATTTCCCAGAAGCAAAAAGCAGCGTTGAGGGAGGCTTACAAGAACAAGAAGTACATTCCTTTGGATCTGCGCCCCAAGAAGACCAGGGCTATCAGAAGGCGCTTAACAAAACATCAGGTACCATTCATGTCTCGTTCTTCTCATCTTTTTCCCGCTCTACTGTGTTTTTTGGATATACCCTTGAAAATTCTATCAAATAGGCCCCTGAACTTTAGTAAAATATACCAACTTGAGGACATATACTTTTATTACTCCGAGAATTATATAAGGGAGATTATTATCACAGCTCAGGGAGGGACTGAATTGGTATCTACCTGTTATGTGTGTAAGGTTGATGGATGAAAAGATGAAATCCAAAGAGATAATGCATCTGGACAGGATTAGATTGTCTAATGGCTCGAAATTGCTGGTTGTGTTTCAATGAGTGTAGAAATAAGTGGCTACTTGATAATTATCGATTAAAAAGTTCATAGGATTTGGAAGTGTGTGTCTAGAGATGGTGTATGTTTACAATGTTTTCTAATTGCAATTCCTCCTGCCTTTTTCCAAATAGTCTATTTTGAGTTGAGCAAAACTCTTATAACGTGATAGGCATTAGGTGATACGTTTGAACATTTGTAGATATCAAATTGCAACTGCATTGGTTTATATATTCTCTTGTCTTCAACGAATTATCAGAATTTTCTTCTTTTTATCTGGATTGGTGATTAACTGAAATTTAACTTTTGCATTAAGCTGTACTTTCTATCTTGATGATGATTGTTGATTGAAAAATTATAGTTCAGGTGGCATCTAAGTATGGTTTTGCTGATATCCGTGTATTATAACACGTGCACACTTACATCCAAACAGATAGCTATTTCCCAAGGCTACGTTAGGAAAATGGCAATCTATTATTCGGCTTGATGCCTGTGTTGTGTTAGTTAGATGATGGCGGACTGTTTTCTATTGTTTTTATCTTCCAAGGTTGCATCCATCTTGAACTCTCCTACATTCCATAATCTATTCTTTAGAAAATCTATTATTTGTAGGTATGATGGTTGATATTTCTGATATCATTTAATAAGAATATTTTATTATAGTTTTTGTCATAAATAATATTTCTATTACCTTTGCTATCGCTCTACTAAGGAACATGATTGGATGTTTCACCACAATCGGGACTATAACTTGTCTTCAAGATGAAACAAGGAAATTGATTGGAAGTTTCACTGTTAAGCTTTTATGTTATGATTCTGGCTAGTTTAATGTAAAGGTGAACATGCTAGTTGAATTCCTTGTGTTGATTTGGGGTGCTGGATCTATTTTGTATAATATTCCCTCTGACGTTTTGCTGTGGATTGTTCTCCTATTTTGAGCTTCTGAATTGAGATAGATATTTCTCGCCTTATAGGTTTCTGATATATATCTGAATGAATTCGCCGTCTTTTTTACAGGCTTCATTGAAGACAGAGCGGGAGACAAAGAAGGAATTGTACTTTCCGATGCGAAAGTATGCTATTAAGGTGTAATGCTAGATCTATGTAAGGTTTATAATTTTGGAGACACTTTCTTTTGTTATTTGAAGTACGATTATTTTTTGCAGTCGCTCAGTTTTTATGTCATTTCTCTCCGGTTTTCATTTTAATCATCGTTAAATTGGACTAAAAATTAGTTTGTTTTACATTAAGTCTGTTTTTTTGTCATGTATGACGAACTTTCAATTTTGTGTATGCTCGTAAGTAAACCTATATTCTTTCTATACACAATTCGCCATTTAATATAATCCGCAGATCATATAGAAAATTTTCTAGTGGCGTGAGCTCTTAACTTCACTAGTTGAAGATATATGATATTTGGGACACCGTTAAGTTTTGAGACTTCTCTTTTCCTCATTCATTCAATTAAGGGAACTGCCCTCGATTACTACATTTGTTAGATGCTGGCTATGTTTGGAAAGTAGTGAAAAAAAAGATGGGACAGTTGCATAGCAGTCTCAATATTTTGCACAGATAGATTTTCAAAGGCGTCGTCAAAGCTATTAATGTGGCGCAGTAATGGAAGATTGAAAAAAGTGTGTAATGACTCTAAAATGTCAACTTGTAAGAAAATCTAAGGTAGATAAGTTATTTGAAATAACACATCACGTTTAATTTATGTTGGTTTTCTCTGTTATCATTACTATTAGTAGTAATAATTCCATTTTGGACAAGTTGTGTTAACTGTCTAAGTGTACAACCTTGACTGCTTATATCATAGGATGGTAGCCCCCAAACATGCCCTATTCAGTTCTGACTGCTTTTAAAATTTAATATCAATAATGTACAACACATTCATCTTACAACTGCAATAATAAAATTAAATCTCATTTACAATTTAAAACTATGAAAATATTAACTATATTTCGTATGAAATTGGGATAATATTTTTTGAGTGATTTTTATTCAATTTTTTTTCAATAGAAACTAATATTTAATTTATAAGAATTAATATTCATAGTTCTTTTATATCGGAGTGATTATTTTTACTGTTCTATATATCTTCTTGCTACAAGTGTAAGATCTAAATCAAAATTAAAGTTTGCATACCTTATTTTTTATTAGATTTTTTTCTCAATGCTGTAACTAAAATTAGTTTATATATCGTTTCAGGATCTCATGCAATATGAAAATTAATTTATATCATCTCATTTCATCATATAATATATTAAATCATATATATTCACACGCACACACGTACTTTACGACACATTTTTATATATCTTAATAATAAAAAATAACTTTGCTCATTGACCATAAAGATAAGAGATCCAAATTTGATGCGTGGAAGTTTATTTACAACACAGTATCAAACAAATTTGTGTGAGGAAAATTGTACTCAGATTATATCGTTTCATACTGAACCATACTTATGTTTCTTTAATTTTAGATATCTTTGAATAAAATTATATTTATATTTTCTTTAATTTTTAAATAAACATTCACTTTTACCGTATTTTTAATTAATGATATTTACCAAAATGGCACCACTTTCCTTGTTTTATTTAAAAATATTATATCAACAAAAATTTAAATTAAAATATTAATAAATTTGTTTTAAATGAAATTAAATATGTTTTTATAAATAAAAAAATAAATAATTTTGCATTAATAAAATAAGAGAACTGAGTACCATGTTATTATTATAAAACCATAGAAAAAATGAATGTGATTTACTAAATGGAAGAGGAAAACAAATGCGGATTTAAAAACTATACAAAAGACTAAATGTTACTTTACTAAAAAACATATAAAAGATATATATTTATTTTACAATTAAACAAAATATGTGTTATTTAGTATAAGTCAAGATGGTAATATCAATAAATACCCAATAAGGTGACTAGAATTTCTTTTATCAAACATCTGAAAAAGAAGTTCAATAATGTATATCCAAAAATAAATATCAACGTACTTTTCTGATTTAAAAAAAAATGTTACCTATCAAGCAGTTTAAGGAAATTTAAGAATATCTTAATATCACAACATTTCAACGAGTATAGATATCTTTTAATAAAATATATATTTCGTAAAAAAGGCACATAGATATATTTTACTTGAATTTAAAAGTTTATAATCATATATAAATTATCTTAACATTTTAAATAATTTAGAACATAATTATTTACATCTGTAGATAAATTATAATTCTTATAAGTTATTCTATAATTTGATTTGATTTTTTTGGTAACTCAGAATGAAATATTTTTAATTTAATAAATTAGTGATTAAATTTATAGTAAGATTGAGACCAGTATTCGGAAAAAATAAAAACAATTTGCTATAAGAAAAATTCACAACTCTTTACCCTTTCTAGTTTAAGTAAGAGTTCTAATACCCTCACATAAACAAAATTTTATACTATAAAAGGTTTTTAGTACCAATGCCTAACCAAATTTATCCAAATATAAATATTTCCAATAAAATGTACTACATACAATATTATATATATATATATATATATATATATATATATATATATATATATAATATAGTATGATATTTTGGAAACATTATTGAGTTACATGTTAAAAAAAATCATATTAAGTATTTTTTTTTAAGATTAAAGGACAAAAAATATTACATATTCACCCAAAAAAGGTCCTTAACTTCCTTAACTTATACATAATCTTCACATCTAACTTCAAATTCAACTTTAACTTAACTTATGTCTAACTCATTTACAATAATATTTATCATATACAACTTTCCTTATCTCATCAAGAGTTGCACTCGAATAATAATTAAGAGAGTTAAAAAGTACAAAAAAAAATTAGAGACTTACAACATAATATAATCAAATTTCAATCTAAGACTAAATCAACGGAGAGAAAATCAAAATTAAAATCATATATTAATAGAAAAAAAAATAATTAAATTTCATAAAAAATAATATTCACTTTAAACTAAAATATAATCAGATAAGAATAATAAATAAATAAATAAGATCATTAAGTAGTAGGTCTTACAAGACTTTTAATCTTGAACTTATATTATTGAAAAAATTTGCATAGCATTATTTTTATATAATATTAACTAAAATTCAACAAAAACTAAAAAATTACAATTTTTCATTTTTTCATCTTTTTTTTTTTATAAATTTCACTTATAATTTTGAAATTTTTAACTAATAATATATATATATATATATATATATATATATATATATATATATATATATATATTCCACACAGTACATATTCATTAAGTATTGCAAGAAATATTTAGTACTGAAATGTCTACAGTAAATTCCTTAAATTAAACAATAAATACAACAAAAAATTAAGATATTTATGCATTAAACTATAAAGTTATTTACAACACAATATTAAAAGAAATTTGTTTTGTGAAAAAAAGAAGAAGAAGACTATTAACAGATCTATGAATGTAGCCATAATATATGAAAAGGTGAGACATAAGATATTGAACTTGCATATTTATAATTTATTCCCCACTTGTTAGAAGCAGTATAGTAACTTCAATAAAATTCTATAAGTTGACTTGTAAATTTTAATCTCTATATGTGTATTCTGTCTTAAATAAATTATATTTGGTTAATATAGAATTTATTGAAATTTAATGATATACATAACACTTGCACAACTAAAAAATATATTTTTAGGAAGAAAAAAAAACAGAGTATAGATAAAACTGATATGAAATTCAAACATTATGGTTTAATGAGAATCAGATATATATATATATATATATATATATATATATTAACAAAAATAAAGAAATCTAATCATCTATCTTTTTATAAAATAGTTATATTAAATGAAAAATATTTATTTTTAAGATTTGTTCTTTGACAGGTCTTTTCAATTTTTAATTTTATATTTCTTTCAGCTAAGGAGTGTTGGGGAGCATAAACAGGTTTTTTAATATATTATTTCTAAAGCATACAAAAATAACAAATTTCAAGTAATATATTATTAGAAAAATGAAAAACTCGATGAATTTTTTCTCTTTATCCATCTCATGTTAATTACACTGAAAATTTAAATTTCTAATATTGATTTTAAAAATGACTAACTTGTATCTTTATATATGTATTATGACTATGATACTTAGAGCTTATAACTCTAGATATTATAATGTTTTGAAATATTATAGTATTAAATTCGTGTATATATATATATATATATATATATATATATATATATATATAATATTTGATAACATAAAATAGTTTGATTTGATGAAAGATTATTTTAAAACTATATGATTAATATATATTTATAATTTTTAAAAGTGAAAACATAAAAAAGAATATTGATTTTCTTTTAAGAATTATAGACAAAGTTTGACATGATCAATGCAATGACCTATTATATGAAAAAAAAAAATAGAGAAAGGAAAAAGAGTGTCAGGATAGAACTAAATCTAAAGTTTAGTATGTATGTAAATAAACAGTTGATATATTAATAACAAAGTAAACTAAATTTCATTTTAAAAATTTGAATTAAAATCGTAGTCTCAAATTTACTTTATTAGTACTAATAAATAAAAAGCTATGTAATATATATTTATATTTTTTATAATAAAAAATAAAAAAATTATAATTATAAAAAATAAATATAAGTATTTGTTATAATTTTGTCGTAAATAATTTTTATTTATTTTATAAATAATTATTTTAATTTAAAAAATAATAATTCAGTTTAAAAAAAAAACTGTTAAATTAAAAAAATAAGTAAATTTAAAAAAAAATCACATATAAAATAAAATTAGTAAGATAATTATATTAATTGAAAAACATAATTATTTATTAAAAAGTAAAATTAAAAAATAAATATACACACTCAAAAGTGAACATTTTTAATATAATAATATAAATAAGAAAAGAATTAGTATTTTTCAATTTTGAATAAAACTTAATGCAAAATTTATGTTAATTTATTCGTGGCCTTTTAATAAAAACTAAACTTTTTTTTTGTTGTATTTCGAATCAAAAGATAATGTAATCGAACAAATTAAAACAAATAGGAACAAATAATACAAAACATGGAGCAAAAAGGTATAACTCCACATATAAACTGTTTTTCTGTTATTTTCACATATAAAAATGATGAAAATGAAATGATAAAGCAAGTGGACAAAAATAACAGTTGACTATTAGTGCAGATGAATATAAGTGTAATGAAGCCCAAATTGCTGACCAAGTAACTCCAAATAGGTACCAAATGAGAAGGAAGGAGCTCCAAAATAGGAACAAAATTCCTTAAAGGAGGGAAATGGTCCAATTTAATTAACACCAAACCTTAATTAACATGTTTTACTACATCAATTTGGATTTTATATTGTGCATGGATTATTTATAAGAGTGTCATCCTATCTGCTCCCCAAATTGAAGTTCTAAGTCAACTGTTTCAAGTCATTAAATTTTTTTTCCAAAAATATTTTTAACATTTTTAATAAAAAAATAATGTAACTATCTTGATCTTGTGTTTGGATAAAAAAAAATTGAAATACATTATATTTGAATTATTTATAATTGAATTATCTTCATTTTTAGATAGTTTGTTTGGAGTAATTGAAATATTTTAAATTTCAATTTTCTTGTTTGGATAAAGATAATTATTTTATCTTTTAAGGCAAAATTTTATTTTAAAAATAATTGGATTAACCTTTAGATCAAACAAATTTGGCTCGACCTTTGGTCTAAGTCTGATCGTCTCGATCCTTGGTACAAGCTAACTGGTCTAGATCCTCGGTCATGGTCGACTCTGTTCATCCTCTATCTCAACCTGAATTAACTCGACGTACAATGCTGAAGGTTTAGCTAAGTCGATCTAAGTCAAAGGGTCGAGCAAAGTCGACTAGGGTGGAAGGTCAAACCGAGTAAACTTCGTTAGAAGGATTGGAACTAGTTGAAGGTTGAAAGAGTCAACCTTAACCAAAGGTCGAGATAAGTTGACCTTGGTCGAAAATCAAGACGAGTCGATCATTGAGATGAGTCAGATTGGGATGAAGGTCGATAAAAGTCAGTCAGACCGAAGGTCAAACTGAGTAGGCTCGGGTTAAAGGTTGAGTCTTAGACCGAGAAAAATTGACTCAAGCGAAAGGTCTAATCGAGTCGACCCAACCAAAGGTTGAGATGAGTCGACCTTGACCAAAGTTAGAGAAGAGTCAGAAGGTTGACACAAATTGATCTTGACCGAAGCTCGAGACGAGTCATCTTTGGCCGAAGATCAAGATGAGTCGATCTTGGTTGAAGATCAAAACGAGTCGAAGGTCGAGTCGAGTAGCCAAATCCAAAGGTTAAGTCGACTAGGCTCAGGCTAATGTTTGAGTTGGATGGACTCAAGCTGAAAGTTTTCCCGAGGCACTAGGGTCGAAGGTCGAGCCATGTCAGTCTGTGCTAAAGGTCAAGCATAATCGGCCTAAGTTGAAGGGACGATCTGAGTAGACCCGGGAAAAAGATCTAGTTGAGTCGGCCAGACCAAAACTCAATACGAGTTAACCCTGGCTGAATGTCGAGACAAGTCAATCTTGGTTGAAGTTATGAACGAGTTGACGTTGGTTAAAATTCAAGACTAGTCGGCATAGGCCCAAGGTCAATCTGAGTACACGCACATTAAAGGTCAGACCGAGTGGGCGCATGTTAAAGGTTGTGCCAAGTCATTCAAGCTCGAAGATCGAGCTATGTCAGTTTGCTATGAAGGTCGAGCAAAGTCAACCGGAGCCGAAGGATCGAACAAAGGTTGTGTTGAGTCAGCTTAAACGAAGGTTGGACTAAGTGGCCTGACCTGGAGGTTGAGACAAGTCGGTCATGGCCAAAAGTCAAGACGATTCAATCCTATTGAATTTTGAGGCGATTTGGAAGTAGTTGAATGTCAAGTTTAGTAGGCTCAAGTCAAAGGTTGAGTTGTTTAGGTCTGGGCTGGAAGTAAAGCTAAATCCCTTATGATGACATTACAACTCGGCTGACCTGAATCGAAGGGTTCAACTAAGTCGACTCAGGTAGAATGTCGAGCTGAGTCGGCCAGACAAAAGTTGGAGATGAGTCGCTCTTGGCCATAGATAAAAACAAGTCGCTCTTGGCCTTAGACAAAGACAAGTTTGCTTCGACCGAAGGTTGAGTCCAGTCAGTCTAGGCTTATAGTCGAACCGACCCTACTCGGACTAGATGTTTAGACGATTCGACATGAGCTAAAAGTCGATTTGAGTATACTTTTAGGACATATGGTTTTTTTTTTCACCCTGGCTAGTGAAGAATTCTACAACTTGTAAAATTTTAATTTTATTCTTTTTCGAATGAATTTGAAAATTTAATGTTTTAGTTATTTGAAATGTCTTATTAAAAAAAAAAATAGATGTATAAGTTAAAAGTCTAAAATAAAACGAAATTCATATAATTTTTTATATTAATTATTAAATTAAAGGTGTTTTATTTATTTAAAACGAAAATGAGTACGAAAATAATGACAATTATATATTAATTCTCATATCAATTTAAAAATTAGGTATTACTTAAATTTAATAATTTCAAAAATTTCATCAAAATCAAGACAAATACATAATACTCATGAAAATTCATTTGTTATTCCTACTTTCATATTAAAAATAAAAACTAAAAGTACAAAAAATCGTTTCCTATATAGTTAACGTGAACTCATGTTAACCTCTTATCACCATTATTCTACGTGTTTTTCAAACCTAGCTACCTACTTTATTCAAATCGTATAGATCATAATTACGATAACCAGTTGACACTATTTCTTGAATCGATAAAAAATTAATCTGATAGAATAAATATGTGTATTAATGATATAATTAAAAAAAAAAAGAGGTACATTATCTTTGTATTACAAATTATATTTAATCAAATACTAAGAACTGTTTAAATACATAACTTATATTGACTTCAAAAAGTATGTCTGGTACAAGACGATTTTAATATCTTATAAAATAGTTTTTTTATTATTTAATACCCATTAGTATATATATATATATATTTAAATATTGTGTAAACAATATAAATTGAAATAAATTTCAAACTAAAATAAAAAATCATCACAATATATAGTAGTAGAAGAAAAAATAAATTAAACATTTTCTCCTCGATACTTTAAATAATAAACTTAAATTCATATGACATCAGCATTTAACTACATAAAAACAATTTCACATTAATAGAAAACAATAGAAGCATGTTATATTCTTTTTAGAAAATAAAAAAATTGTAATCATGTATAAAGTTAAATTGTACATTAGAGTTATAAAAAAGAAAAAGAAAGATAATGTGCAAATATAATTAAATTACAATCATCCAAATTAAATATTCATTATTCGAAAATACTAACAATATAGTTCATATATAACTTTTGCATGGTTGAGATTTATAACCTCTATACAAAGATAATGGTCAAATGTAAACATTGCTCTATGACTATAAAATTTGAATATCTTATCTTTACGATCATAGAACAAAGTTATTTTTTATTATTAAGATATATAAAAATGTATGGATAAGTGCGTGTGCGCGTGTGAATATATGATTTATTTAATATATTATATGATGAGATGATATAAATTAATTTTCATATTGAGTGAGTTCCCGAAACGATATATAAACTAATTTTAGTTATAGCATTGAGAAACAAATCTCGCTTAAATGTTATAATTCAACCTCTCTATTACAGTAAAAAAAAAATTGTAAGTATTATTGATATGCAATAAAAGAATATTTCAAAACATATTTTTAAGAAATAAACAATAAAACATCAAATATAAAGAGTTTGTATCGTGTTTAAGAATAAGAAAATCTATAATAAAAACATATATATTTTAGAATTTTGGAGAATACTGTGTATGCATATTTTAAATAAAACAGCTTTTATAAAAATAATACAAAAGTTAGAGTAATTTATTTTGATAAATCGTGACTTGCAAAGGATTTGAAAATATTAAAATAATGAGAATAATATTATGATATATAGTTTAAGTAAAATTGAATTTAATTATTTAGAATTTCAGGTTACGAGGTTTTAAATATTGTAATGTAAAAAATGGAGATGAGATACTTGACAATTTGGTCAACCACAACGAAATTAATTAATATGCAACACATATAGTGATACAATGCATGCAATATTTTATATAAATAAAAATAATATGTAACATAACAGCTGTGATGTAGTAAAACAAAAATACTAACATCCAAATGATAAGTTCCATTCTGACTGGTTCGTAACATTATCTTATCTCTCTTCGTACTAATATCAATTAATTTGTATGCATTATAGATACCTGTTAATGTAGTTGTTATATATGTGAGAAAAAGTGGGGAAAATACTGAGTCGTAAAACATATTCAAAGAAAAACAATAATATAATAATAAGACGGCACTTCAACTAAAAATATTTTTTAGTTATGCATTTATATATTTATATGCACAAATATCCATTCCCTTGTGTTTTCATAATATGATCTTGCTGACCGGTGTTATGAAAAACATTTAATTAAGGATAATTAATATAAATTAAATTCTATAAAAAGGACATGTGATATTAAATAAAATATAATTTAATAATTATTAATGTAATTTTATTTTATTTAAAAGATAAAAATGTTCACAAACATTATATATATGTTTAATATCTTATTTAATATTTATAAATAAAAGTTAAAAACTAATTAAATAATAAAATAATTATATTTTAATGTTGTTAAAAATTAAATATAATTAAACATCAGAAAGTTTAAATTAATATAAAAAAATAGCATTAAACATCTAAAAATTTAACAAAAAAAAAAATAAGACCTTAAAAATTTTAAAGTTTCTCTTTTGTATCAGAAAATTATTGTCTAAAAATTTAAAAAGGTATTTCTGTCTTTATAAATTTGTTATGTGCATATATGCTATTTTAATTAAGGTTTAATTAGTCAGATGATACTCATTCTTGTTCGGATGTGTCAGTTTGGTACCAATCCAACTTTTTAAAAAGTGTCAAATAAGTTCTGACTTTTGAAAAAATGTCTGAATCAAGTCCTTTTCAACCAAAAATTATTAATGACATCAATAGCGGGTACCAACTTACACATCCAAACAAAAATAAATACCATCGACTAATTAAATCTTTAATTAATATACTTAGTTATTTCAGCTTTTAATATATAAAACATTGATACCAAAACACATTAGTTATTCCTTAATCATTATCTTTAGGACACTAATTAGCATTCTCTTTGATTATATATAATATGTTCAAATACTAATAACTCTAGCAAATTCAAATTCAACTTCATAATGCTCAATATATCTCCAACACACATAAATCAAAAACAATTTCATATATGTAAGTTATTTGCTTCCAAATTACATGTAAGAGCAACTCCAATACCTAAAATCTATAGAAATTCTTCAAGCACTCGTAAAGAGTTTTAAAAATTTTATATATAAAATTAACATCTTCACTTACCGAGATTATCGAAAAAATTGACTACTTAGCTGATTCAGACAAATAAAGTATAAAAATTCCACATACAAAGAACAGAGAGAAAAAAAAAATGATAAACCATTATAAAAAAACTAAGATTTTTTACCTTCATAAAGCTCATGATTAGCCTACATTAACCTATATGATTAATAAAAAACATAAACAATCAATAAAAAAATATAAGAAAGAGTGTAGAAGATTTAGAATTAAAAAATAAATAAATTTATAATAAAGAAAGATTTATTTTTTAAATCATCTAAAATCCTTTTTAAAATACTTTTTTTTTTCATTTAACTTAAACTTTATTATCTGAACTTAATGAAATCAGTTCTTTCACGTGTTTTAAAATAATATTTTTACGTACTATTCAAACATATATTTTTACACTTAGTTCTTTGAAAAATTATTCATTGGAAAAAAAAATCCTTTTAAGCTCCAACCTTTTTTGTTTGAAACATGTTAAGGTTAAAATTTACTATGTATTGTAATCTCAATAAGGTACAGATGTAAAGTAAATCTTCAAGGCTTGGAAATTCATAGTATATATATAATTAAAAAACTAAAAGAAGTAGTTTAAAGGGTCTTTGTTTATGTTCATTTCCTTATAATATTAATTAAATAAAATTTATATGTAAATTGTGATTATCTATTAAAGAAAGTTAAAGTGTATGCGAGTATATACATCTATTCACTCATTAATAACATAACACAAAATAGTAGTTGGTGGACAAAATTATCCTTTAAATTATGAGGTATTTTAGTAAATATAAGCATAACTTAATTTATTTAGTTTTATGAAAATGTATAAAATAAATTTATTCATTAAAACCATTGATATTGATTATGAAATGTGGATAAATATCCCATGCTTTAGAAATTAATTTGAAACCAAAGTTGCGAATTGTGAACCACAAGTTTCCCTCCCTCTCAGGTCACTCGTTCAGAAGTAGAAGTAAAAATAAAAAATAAAAAATAAAAAATAAAAAATAAAAAATAAAAATTCTACAATTATATTATACCGCGTTTGGTTTTGGTATCGCTATCTGCATGCCTTCACCTCCCTCGTTTTCATCTAAGGAAGGAATAGAATCTTGGAGTCATTGGCGTCTATAAATACCCCCGCCAAGCTCAACTAAAAACCACCAACACCAAGCCAAACGCCAAAAACGAATCAAAACGCAAACTCATTATTTGGTTGCACTGGCGTTTGGCTTACCCTGGTCTCGACTACAATGCCGAAAATGGGACTCAAAAGCTTATTCCTCTTCAAAACATCACCGTCACCACCTTCCATAAAGCCCTTATCCCACTCGTTAATGGACGAAAACGTTGAAACTGCACGCAATATCATTTCCAAATGGGACCTTATTCCCGCTTCTCACCAAACCTCTTCTCTCAAACCTACAACCGTTCCTCTTTTCAGCAACACGCGCCAGGAAGCCAAACAGTACCTTAAGGCCGTTGCGAGTTTGCAGTCCACTATGCATCACCTCGTCGCACTCGATTCCTCATCCGACAGCCTCATTCAAGCCCAATTCCTGATGCAACTCGCCATGAAGAGGCTCCAAACCGAATTCTATCGGATTTTAGCCGAAAACAAGGACAATCTCGATCCTGAATCCGTCCTTTCCACCGATCTTCGGAGCAGCAGTGTCTCCGAGGACGAAGACAATTTTTCCGAGGACGAGTACCGCTTCGCCGGCGGCTCGGTATCCACCGTCGCCATGGCGGATTTGAAAGCCATTGCGGAGTGTATGGTTTCCGCGGGATACAGCAAAGAGTGCCTCAAGATTTACGTCATAATGCGAAAATCGATCGTGGATGAGGCGCTGTATCATTTAGGAGTGGAGAGGCTGAGTCTTTCTCAGGTTCAGAAGATGGAGTGGGGGGTTCTGGAGTCCAAGATTAAGCGCTGGGTGGGCTCCGTCGAGGTTGCCGTACGAACTCTCTTCCGCGGCGAGAAATCGCTCTGCGAGTACGTCTTCGGTTCGGCGGAGAGGAAGATCGCGGACTCGTGTTTTTCCGCGATTTGCAGAGATGCCGCGGCGACGCTGTTCGGATTTCCGGAAAACGTGGCGAAGTGCAAGAAAACGCCAGAGAAAATGTTCAGGATGCTGGACTTGTACAACGCGATCTCTGAAAACGGACAACAAATCGAGTCCATCTTCTCGTCCCAATCAACCTCCTCCATCATATTACAGGCGCGCGCTTCAAAGGCGAGGCTCGGCGAGGCCATTCGGACGATGTTAATCAACTTTGAATCCGCGATTCACAAGGAATCTTCGAAGATTCCCGTGCCTGGAGGTGAAATCCACCCGCTCACGCGCTACGTCATGAACTACATCGCGTTCCTAGCCGATTACAAGGACGCGCTATCCGAGATAGTTGCCGATTGGTCGGAGAATCCATTGCCGGAGTCTTATTACCGTAGTGGCGATCGCGGGGGAATGAATCGGTCGTCGGAGATAGCGGAACGGATCGCGTGGCTGATATTGGTGCTCCTCTGCAAAATCGAGGGCAAAGCGGAACTGTACAAGGAGGTTGCACTCTCCTACCTGTTTCTCGCGAACAACATACATTACGTCGTCGTAAAAGTGCGAACCACGAACCTAGGGTTAATCCTCGGCGAACATTGGTTCACGAAACACGAAGTGAGGGTGAAAGAGTACGTTTCTAAGTACGAGAGCGTTGGATGGAGCAAGGTTTTCATGACGCCCCCGGAAAATCCCACGGCGGAACAAGCGAGGGCGATTTTCGAGAGTTTCAAGTTCGAACTCCATGAAGCGCGCAGGGCACAATCCTCGTGGGTCGTACCCGACCCGAATCTGCGTGACGAAATAAAAGCATCGATAGCTGCTAAGTTAGAACCAATATACAAAGTGTTTTTTGAGAAATATCAGCTCGGGTCGGATCCCATTTTCGGGTGTTTGCCCGATGATTTGCAAAGAGATCTCTCAGATATTTTATCGGGTTGCGTTTCGTCGTTGCCAACTCCTTCTCCACCGCAACGCTTAAAACACCGGTGATGTTGGAGCATGCACACGGTTGGGCCCCACACATTGCTTTTATTGTTTTTTTGTTAACGGTAAAGGCAAGAATGTGGGTGGAGTAGAATCTTAGATTCGTCTCCGGTGTGCAGAATGTTTATTTTATTTTTATTTACTTTTTCCGATTCAGGAATAAGTTTTAACTCAATAATCCCCCAACCTGTGGGAAGGATAAAGTATATTTTGTAATTTAAAATCTCACAAATTTCAATTTTTTTTTTCAAATGCTAACTTTTTTGGGTCGCATCTCTCTGAAACTTTTGCATCCTAACTAGTTTGACATTTTAACACTTCAATAGTTATTCGTAAGTATTAAGAAAATCAACAAAAACCTAAATTTTGGAACCATGATATGACAGACTACAAGTCTTTAACATTTTATTTCATCTATCCTTGAGAAGTTACATTAATATCAAAACTTCACTCGAAATCTGCATAGCAACATACAAATCATTATATAAAACATTACGCATTCACATATAAGCTGAAAAGGCCTCTATTACCCCTCGAGATACCACTACTAGCATCACCGAAGAATTTACCTTACTCTTAAATATGCCATTTAATCAAATCGAGTGCAGAGTGTACAAAAATAAAAGTGGTTGCTTGCTTGACTTTCTCATGATTTATGATCTCCGTTTATGATCCACACAATATGCAGATTTATGTGGTTGGTTAAAAATACTGGTCCCTTGCACGAGTCTAAATAGGATGGTTGGGGTTCCAAACATGATGTGAGAATATTAAGGTTCTTTTACGATGGTTAAATTTTGATAAGAAATTACGAAACTGACACATCTTGAAAATATACAAACAATAATCAAATTGTGTACGGGTAACGATTTTAGATAGAAGTTGAGTACTCTTAACGAGTTTTACAAGTCAATTCGCCAAGTAGTACATGAGATTTATCCTGTTATTAGTTATGTGTGGACATACAATTTTTACAAGAATGTCGTTTACTCTCAAGACTACATTTCTGTGAAAGTTGTATATCCCACACAAGACTTCAAGTAATAAAAATTTCTTGTGCGCATTGACATATTAACTTATGGAACATTCTAGGGGTTACACAACTTCTAGGTGAAAAATCGTAACCCCTCCATGACTTGCCTACTGTTTCTAATATTTTCAAAGTCCGTCCAATTTCGTAATTTCTTTTGAAAATTTACCCATTGTTGTAAAAAAAATTGAATAATAAGTAATGTTGTTGAAAATCAAGTTCAATATAATTTGGGGACTAATGGCACATAGCAACAAAATACTTTAACATTATCTATTATATTCAAAACGAGGTTCCTTCCCCCTTTTAGAATCATTTATATACATTATACCTCCAAGAGTTATAACCAAACGTCCGAAACTCGAATTGAAATCTCTCAAGTGATCGATCATAAAAATTTCAAAGCAAACACGTAAAATTATGTGTTTGTCCTACCGAATACACTATTGGTGTCGAACAAAATGATCGAGAAGTCAATGAGACAACCGAATTAAGGAGCATAATCCATGAACTATGTTTATAAGAATGATTATGATGTCATTATGCCCTAAAAAAGGTAAAAGCCTATCAAAAACATTATAAATAAAAAAGACGTGTAAGGTAGTTAGAACTATTTTTTATTACCTACATTCATTAAACTGACCGAAAACAAACACTTAAACGTTAGAGTGCCTCTCACAAATATTTTAACCACTTGAGGAACTAAGAAATAAAAGTAGTATTCAACCTAACAAAAATACTTTGAATAGTAATTGAATTATTCCCCTTTACAAATCGTACAAGATTCTGAAAATAGATTTTTGTTAAATAATAAACTTGATGCTAATTTTACCTGTTCCTTCTTTTGTATATTAATTGTTACCTAACGTTATTAACCCCATGTCATGTAAATTATCAAATATTGTGACGAGTTCATCTCTAAATAACCTATTTAATAATATTAATATTTATAAAAATTTGTTTTATATTTTGTATATGTAAATGAGACAAATAAGCTACAATTAAATTAGTTATAAAGTTAAAGTTTCTATAATATCACATACCATAATATTTTGATACAAGCATATTTAATAAATCAATTATATGAGATTTACAATGATATAAATTTATAACTCAAAACAGAGAAGGGAAACCAAATTCCAAATAAGTTATTTATGTTAGACATCAAACTTTAACATTTGAGTTATATTGACATTTCAAAGTTCATTATCTATCATCCTCACATGAAATTTTATTAAAATAAAAAAATATATAAAAATCTCAATAAAATTATGATAAAAATTACACTTATAATTATACTTATTTTAAAAAAATATATATATGAAGATAATAGGTTAAACCACTTATAAAAAAATATATTTGGATCTTGAGATAAGTAGGCCGATATGTCCTCGTCTCTATGTAGACTAAGTATATTTTAAGATATCCCTAACAATAATGAAAGAGGTACACTTAATTTGTTTTAAAATAATTTTACTAAATTTACCTTTTCCAATCTTACTCACAATTAATTCATTTACAAGTTGAACTTCAATTTCAATACAAGATGATAAATCAACAATTAAGATAATATTTAACTAATTTAATTTAAATAAATATATAAATGGTGTGATTATAGTTATTTTATTTATAAAACATGTAGTATACTTGTTTAATTTTATCAACAAAACGACAATATATGTATATTAAACATGCATTTTTTTCATTAAAATCACATGTATTGAGAAATTATTATTAAATTGAATTAAATAAAAAAATTTGATAATAACTCAAACATATTAAAAATATCTTATATATATATATATATATATATATATATATATGCGCGTATGTTAATACAATACATAAATTTAAATATACAATAATTAATTCCTATTATTTTATTTTATTTATTTTTATTTTAATAAATTATTTTTAAATTGACTATACAATTCGATAAATATTTATCTTTATTTATATAATTTACTAGTGTTTATAAGGATCTTATGTTTTGACTACATCAAAACATAAAGTGAATTTGACATAAACAAACAACTACTAATTTACGCCTAGTATTTATATGGTTATTTTTTATCTTTCTTAATTTCTGTTAGTGCATCATTAAGTACAGTAAAACCGTGGTATTTATTAGGAGACAAGATTGAAGATGAAGTTTTAATACTTTTGTTAGAGATTGAAAATATAAACCAATATAAAAATCAAGATTGATTGTTAACCTTCTGCAGTGGTCAATAATAATGGCCACAAAATAAAACGGAACAAGAAGCTGAAGAAATATTAAAAAAAAAAAATCTGAGAACAAAAAAACACAATATTTCTCCCTCGGGACTTTAATTTGTTCCAAATTATGATTTTATATTTTAAAAAATGATTCATCTTGTTTACACATATCTAAAATATGTTTAGTTAACTTTTTCGAAATTTAAAAGTGTTTTTTTAATTTTGGTGTAAGAAATAAAAATGATGATAGAAATTATAAACAAAAACTTCTATTATTTGCTTAAGAACACAATTTACTCCGATGAATATAAATATAGGTATAAATATTCTGACTTTTTATGTTGTGGAGAAGTTTTTCCACAGCTTGGTTAATTGGTTTATAAATTGTGGAAAGTTGCTATCCAAATTTAATAAGAAAATAGGGGTACCTAACATTTCTTTTTTTGTTTGCAGTTGGAGGGATTAGTTTAAATTAAAGTAATTAAATAAACATATTAAATTAAAATAAATTATGTCACTTCATATAGTTTAATGATTATTAATTTGATTTGACTCCAATTGTGTGATTTAATTTACACACCGGAAGTTTCCTACTTTATTTATCTATAATTGTATAGTTATAACTACATATCTCTATATCCATGGTTATTATTTTTATTTTACTTTTTATAAAATAATATTTTTTTAAAAAAATTAACAGAAGTTATTTTTATATATTTTTAATAATATTTTTTAAAATAAAGTTTTTTATCACTTTTTATTTTACTCATAATAAATATATATTTTTTATTTTACGCTAATATAATTAAAAAAACATTAACTTTTTAACAAAATTGGATAATTTTTAATTTTGTTCTCCCATGATTTTTTTTTTAATTCTAGATTTTCAAAATCCGTAATTCATATTTTAAATGAATAAAGTTTTATATAATTTTAAATGGATAAGTCTGGTCTATGTTTTAATTGAACCGAAAAAAAAAAAGAAAAAAAAAAAGCAAAGCACATGAAAAATTAAAAATCGAACACCAATTTTTGAATTTTTAAAATCTCGGATTAGTAGTTAATTGGAGATCAGAATTTTCAATTATATAATAGTTCAATCAAATTTTTCTTTCAAAATATTGTCACATGTTATTTTTGTTTAGATATTTGATTTTCTATAAATTTTAAAAACAAATTTTCAATAATTTATTTTTGTAAGTTTTAAAGTTTTGCCCTAACCTTATTTATTTCAAATAGACGGAATTAAAAAAAAAAAACTAAAAAAGTCACACACATCACTATTAATATTTTATAAATATGGAATGCGGATGAATTTACTTTTTTTTCTGATTAAATATATTTTTTATCTCTTAACTTTTAGTAAATTTTGGAATTAGTTCATTCAAAATTTTGGACAAATTTAGTTTTTTATCATTCGAAATACGTGAATTTAGTAATTTTAATCAAATTTTGTTAGGTTTATTTGATGTTTCCTACACAATTCAGGATTGTATTTGAGTTGTTTATACTATTTGATACATTTTTTGCTTAAATGGTAAGTCAAATACTATTATGAAACATGCTTGAAATGTTAAATAAATTTAACAAAATTTGATTAAGAGGATTAAATCCACCTATTTCGAGGGAAGAAAAACTAAATTGGTCCAAAGTTTTAAAATGAACTAATTCAAAAATTCACCAAAAATTAAAGAAAAAAAACATATTTAACAGTTTTTTCCCAATAAAACCGTAATGATTTTTAAACACCAAAAATTCTATACGAGTTTGTAAAAACATGAGTTTTAAAAATCTTGTCTACTTTACTATTTAATCAAAGGATGGTTTCATAAATGTATCATCATCATGTGGTCTTGTGTTAAAACCATGGTAATCAGATTAGTATAACAATCATGAATAAATATGATAAGCTAGTAAATATAAAAAAATAATAATAATGGATTCAACATCATCGCTAACAAAACCTAAAAGTAAGTCTCTACATTCAGTCTAAACATTGCTCCCATTAAAAAAATGTCACCCAGATACAAATTAAGTTATCAATTAAAAATCTGGATTCAAACCTCAAACAAATCTAGATTAAAAATCCAAATGCAAATTTTCAATAAAATGAACAATAACAAATTCTCTCCTTCTAAGTAACTTGGAAAATAATAGATACACAATGAGATGGAGAAAAAAAATTGGCTGTTTGAAGGAGAAGGAAAAAAATGAAAGATTATTTAAATATTGAAACAAATTTCTCTCTTTTGAGAAGTCAAATAAAGAATTTATTTGATATTACTATTGGCACTACCCCGGCCTCTAAGTCCAACCATTTATTTTTCTTTGAGTTATAAATGTGTTTTAGTTTAAATAAAGACCTAATCTCTTTATACTATTATCACCACCAATCCACTATTTTCACTCCTGTCGCAAATAAAAGTTAATTATCACACCCCACCAAAATATAAAACTAACTTGTATATACTCATTCCATTAAATATAACATTTTCCTTTTATATTTTATATTATAACTTAAATTTAATTTATTAAATTTAATAATAAATCTCATAATCGAAATCTCCCTGACATAATAAATAAAAAATATTAATTTAAAAGAAAAAATTTATAATCATCCTAATTCATTCTGAAAAATTAGAAAAAACCGTAAAATAAGATATGATATGTAAAAATTGGATTTTACATAGACGTTACATTTAATTCAGTCTACGAAATTGATGTAGTTTTCATTGATAAATTAGACTTATATAATTACTTTTAAAATACTATTTTGAAAAATAATTTAATTGTTAAAAGGTAGTGGTTCTGTTGTTTTCTCTTTAATAATAGCATATAGTTTAAATTCTTTATATTTTATATTTCTACTAACTTCACCTTCTTTATGTTTTTTTGCACCGTTTTATAATTGGGCTACATAGTCGGCCCAAACACAAAAATAACCTTAGGGACTGTGCCGGCACATATGTAAATTCTCTTCCTCTTCTTTCGCAACAATTAGGTTTCTGCTCTGCTGCTACAATCAATGGTATCGTCTTTTTTTCTTTATTCTGTGTTGACCTAATACGAATCTGCTTCTGATGGTGTTTGGATTTTGCATAAGTGCAGGGGAAGGGAACAGGGAGTTTCGGTAAGAGGAGGAACAAGACCCACACCCTCTGTGTCAGATGCGGCCGTCGCAGCTTCCACCTCCAGAAGAGTCGTTGTGCTGCGTGTGCTTTCCCAGCAGCGCGCACTAGAAAATGTAACTCTTTTACTTTCTAAATTTAGGGTTTGTGTTAAGGATTCTGTCTTGATTGTTCTATGGTTTCAGATAACTGGAGTGTGAAGGCCATTAGGAGAAAGACCACTGGAACCGGAAGAATGAGGTACCTGCGTCACGTGCCTCGCCGATTCAAGAGCGGCTTCAGAGAGGGTATAATCGGTTAATTATTTGAGTGTTTAAATTTGGGAATTGGTTTAGGGTTTTGGCTAACGTGGTGATTTTGAATCAGGTACCGAGGCTGCACCCAGGAAGAGAGGAGCGGCTACCACTGTCTAAGCTTTGGAAGGTAGCAATTTTATTTTTCTGGATCATTCAATTGTTGGAGTTAATCCTTACCTTGTGGAACAATTTTTCTTTCTGTCGTTTTGATCTCATTTGATATATATGGATTTGTATTTCAACTTGAGGATGGTATGGAGTTTTGGTTTGATAGTGTTTTTACGTCTATTTTTTAGTTTTCAACTAAGGCCTTATTTTTGGTGTTTTGTGGTTGTTGGCAATGAATTAGAATTTACTAGTTTATGGTAATTGTGCTAATATGGTAGTTTGGATTGTGGCCTTGGCTTATATTTTGCTACATTAGGAGAATTTGAGATTAGAATATGTCACTATTTGATGATTTATCAAAAGGTTATTGGTTTGTGATTATGTAATTTTAAATGGCTTTCCATCCAAGAAGCTAGAATATTTCAACAAGGAAGAAAACTAAGACATCTCACTGTATGTGGAGGGGGAGATAAGAAAATTACAAATGTAAAAAATTCTTCACAATCATGTCTCACCTGATAATGTTCCCTTGATAGAAGAATTTGAGAATATGCTAGTTTGCGATAGATAACATGTAATGGTAAGAGATAGTCAAATATTGGATAGTTTTTGTTTTTGCTAATCAATTTCTCTCAGATAAAGTTATACAAATATTGAAGAATTTACTGTTGAATCCCTAGTTGTTCGACACAATTCAGGAAATTGCATTATGAGAAATTATTTTTGGGTTACTTGTCTAATTATGGCATTACTTGTCTAAACAATTACACAACCATCATGATTTTATTTTTATATTCGTCTCTCGCATTTTCTTGAAATATTTGTAATGTCATTATTTTAGTATTCATTTTTTACCGGTCTCCTCCCTTTAAAGTTGTATTAGTTTTACATAATTTCTTGGAACTAGATGATAGAAGTTCAAAGATGGGATTACTCTATGGCTTTTCTGTTTTGCTTCTTAAATATCGGACAACAATAGGGCCACACTAGGGATTTTACTATCATAGCCAAAGGAGAGGCCAAATAGGTTTTTTATTCTAATGTTGGGATGATGTTTTCAATTTCGTTTTCCAATTTTCAATTTTTTCACTTTGGTCTCATTTTAAAAATTCATTTTGACAGTGTTGTAATAGCCGAGAATCTTGTGCATACCAGCATCTCTTGTGTTACAAATAAATAAAATAATTATGAAATTTGAATTTATCCCCTTGGCTTTTTAAGGTCAAGTGCCCAAAACCTGTGTATGTTTCTCCCTACACCCATATTAAACCCATTTTGCCTTTTTCAAATTGTAGAATCCGTAAGTAAAAAAAAAAACTTCCGATTTTGTGAAGTCCAGATGCAATTTTCTTTTTGCTTAAAAGAAATTTTTGAAGTGTACAATCTAGAAGCCAAAAGGTATCCAATACAAAAGAAAAATTAACTTCCGAAATGTTTAATTCGTATGTTATTTTTTTCTTAATCTTTTATGGCTTTTGAATTGCATCAATTCAATATTTACTTTTTCTTTGAGATAAACCAATTCGAAAGCCAATTTATTTTTTCGAAAAAACTATTTGCATGTTTTATATACTCTAGAAGCCATTTTCGAAAGTTATTTTTCACTTTCAATAAAAAAACTTAAAAGGAAATTATGGGATATCTTTTTATATGGGGCTGCAGAATGAAACAAAAAGTGCCACATATATATATATATATATATATATATATATATATATAGGTTAAAATATAATTTTGGTCTCAATTTTCGTCAAGTTTTTTCAAATAAGGTCTAATTTTGGTTTTGTGTTCAAATAAGCTCTAATTTTTGTTAATTTTGTTTAATTGAGTCTTTTATTGCTAACATCGTTTAAATTATTAGCGCCCATTAATAGTGATTGTTATGTGTCACTTCGTGGTTTTTTTGATTTTTTTTTTATTTTGATTTTTTTGATTTTTTTTAATTTTTTTTAAATGTACATGTGTCAAAATATTAAAAAAAATTTAAAAAAATTAATAAAAATAAAATTGATAAAAATTAGGATCTATTTGAACACAAAATTAAAATTAGGACTTATTTGAAAAAATTTGACGAAAATTAGGATCAAAAAGTTATTTTAACCTATATATATATGTACATTATGTTTGACGTTTAGTCATTTTTTTCTTCCTGCGGTCCAATTGTATAGCGGAGCCAGTGATAAAAACGGCTTTTACTTGGTGCACCTCCACAAGTTTTTCGTGCGTCCCTTCAAGTTTTGTATGTAATCATTTTGCCCTTCTCGAATAAAAATTCTGGTAACTTTCTGAAATCAACTTTGCACAGTAAAATTTTTGAAATAAGATTTTTGAAACTCGTTAAATATATATTGGAAATAAATTTTTAGAATCCAATTTCAGAACAAACTTTGTAAAAGTATTTACTTCTTTTTGGGAATGAATTTTTTGAAACGTCCCTACATGAGTTGTGTTCAAGAAAGGACTTTCCCCCAACATTTTAAATGTTATATAAATAATCTTGGAGTGAGAGGTTGGGTTAATGGTTAAAGGGAAAGGATGAAAGAGAAAGGTCTGAAGTAAGGTGAAAGAACCTGTGGGTTTAACTTCTGCATATACAATATTAAAAACTAACATTTGTTGATAAAAAGAAAAGAAAAGAAAATTTTGTAGATCAAGTTTTTTTCTCGTTTCTTCTCTCTTCTTCCTTTGTGCATTGTTGATGAAGGATATTTAAGTTTTTTCCTCGTTGGGCACAGCTAGAAATTTTAGTGGTGATAAAGGGTATTTAAATTCTTTCCTCTTATAGTGTGGGTGTACTTAGTATATTTCGGGGTGCAGGAAGCGATATCCAATGTAAAGAGGGTAAAGTTGTGTTGCCACCTAAAAAAGGGGAAAACAATTGAAATAGAAAATACAGAAAATAATGATGACAAGGGAAAGAAGTATCATTGCAGTGGTAGAGCAATCAGAAACCGTATTTGGAAGAGTTATATTGTTGCAGAAACAGAAATGGGTTATTATTTTAGCTCTACGCCGTGACCTAATGTCATGTTATCAAGTACTCTCTCTCTACTTAGTATTAATATTTATTTTAAATAAATAAATATCATATATTCAAAAGAATATTAAAATTAAAGATTTCACAATGTTTACATAATAATATATACATGAATAAGTACAACTAAGATTATCGTCTTAAATCGTATCCGTAGGTATCTTATATAAAATCTGCAATAGGTAAGAAATATATATTGTAAATAGATACTCGTCAGTAACGGATAAATATTTTTATACTCGCATGTTAATGGAGCAGATACAGATATTATAATATCTGTATCCGTGGATACCCATACTCGTTATACTCTAATTTTAATTAAAAAATATTAAAAAAATTACTAAAACATTAACACATTGATTTTGAATAAATTATTTTTTATCAATTAGTTTTAAAAAATCTTTGTTTCTTTGTAAATTGTTATTTAACACTATTTAAATAGATTGTTTGCATTTTGTTTGAAATTTATGAATGTTATGTTTTATATTTTTATTTGAATTTATCATTAAAATATATTGTTAAATATTTTTTTTTTTTGTAAATGTTTACCAGTACCTGCAGATATTAAAAAAAATATGTGAGTATCCGCAAAACGGATACATGTACGAATATGAGTACGACTACAGAACATATATTTATCTAGTAAGCCAAGTGCAAAAGAGTTACTATCCATATTCTATCTCCTCTGTTGACATCTCTGTATACGTCTTGTTAGCTTATGTGTAAAAAAATAAATTCATGATAAGTAGTTGCCGTAAAAGAAAAATACATTAGCAGTTAATTAATAAGACATAGAGTTTGTTTTCAGTTATAACATTCAAACGAATTCTTGGTTTTTTATTTTCCTTAATTCATTTTTCTTAATTGGAATGCAAACTCGCATTAATAGAAACTAAATATAATAGTTATATATATTTTTTATAGATAAAATTTAAATTAAATTCGTTGATTTAAATACTTATATAGTTTTAAAGCTTAAAAAATATACATATATTTTTAGGAAACATGTCGAAAATACGTCCTGCACTCGACCAAAAAGAAAAAAAGTCTATTTTCTCTATCCATGAACATAAATAAGAGGTTAAATTATTCCTAGAGCAACTCTAAAAAAACTGAAACTAGATTAATCAAATAAAATATAAAGTGATTTTGATAAATTTCATCTTAATTTTTCTACATGGTACATGGTTTTCCTAGATTGTGCAAAGAAATATATCTTCTATTCATTTTAATATTGTAAGAAAAGACATCACTATTATATTTTTATCGATAAAATGTTGGTCGTTAGTTTATGTTACATCTATGTATCCTGTTAGGACTGAAATAACAATGAATAGGTTCGAGGAAGAAAATGAGAATCGAAAGAGAAGTTTCATCCAATAGTTCGGCTATGGGTGGAGAAAAATTAAATGTGTTCATTATTTAAAATGTACTTGAGAACACTAAAACTGAAATTGACCCATCACTTTGATCACTTCCCTCTGTGTTGTTGGGTGCTGCAGCAACTCCACGTTTTCATCCACCATGCAACTCACAACGCACCACCCATTAATTACAAAGCAACTTGAAAAAAAAAAATCCACAATCAAATCAATGGATAAATATGTAGGGAATAGCACATTAAGAATAAAATAATTTTTCATTATACAAATAAAAAAAAAATCATCATTTTATAAATGAGTTTGGAGAATGAGTTAAACTTAAATTTATTTTTTAACATGGTATTTTATATTATTTATTAAGTCTATTTTTGTCACTTTACATAAATTAATTTACATTATATCATTATTGTGAGAATCTATAAAATTGTATTTGAAGAGTGACACGATTTAAAATAATAAAACTATTATTTTAATAATAAGACACTTAATTATAAATAAAAATTTCATAAAAGAGTTATCTTCCTTATCTCTTGGTTTTCTTACTTGTTGTTCATCCTTTTGAAGATTAGAGACAGTAGGATTGTTTCTTGCAGCGAGCTTGTCAAGATTAACCACCCAGATTATCAGTTTGGGATAAGTAAGCTTTCTGCCTTTATTTTTTGACTTCTTCACTTCACCATGGTTGGTTGCTTGCATGTGACCTTGTGAGGTTTTTCTTGAGTCTCTATTGACCAATGTCCTTGTTGGCGTGGTCGTATCGTTTAATGATGTCACTAGGTGTAGACATGGACACCTTTACATGTTAGGAGATGTTTCCGTTGTTTGGGGCTTGTGAGCAGTTTTGTCATGGTAAGAGAAGGTATTCATCACTTATGTGTTAAGTTTGATAAAATTGATGTTTTGCATGTCTGGAATTGGTAGGATTTTGATGATAAAATTGAGTTGTTATGAGGAATTTGTTTGGTATGTATGACTGCTGTATTTTGGATGTTTGATCTCATATTGACTGTTGTTGTTTCATTTTGTGTTACTTGGGAGAATTTAGAATTATGAGTCATTGATCAAATTGGTACAAGTTCCAATGTTTTAAAATTGCTTTGAACCAATACCCCAAGAGAGGATTAACAATTTGAGTAATGGAACAAATCCAAATTCCCCAAAACCACAAAATTTCATTTGTTGTCAACTCATACAACATTGAGCGGTAGTAGGGTGCCACTAAATGCCAATCGTGTGCTGCAGGTTTGGGTGCATTTTGGCTTCAAGGCGCTAAGCACTGGAATGTACGGTTGGGCGCCACTTTTTGTGAATTGTTAGGCATTCAGCAACGCTAAGCGCCACTTATTGCGAGGAGAATGACACTGAGCCACCCTTGAGCGTCAATTTTCTCTAATTGGATCTAGTTGCTCGTTTTATATTGTGAATGGTTCTGTTTGGATAAGTTAATATTTTCACATGATGTAAGATGATGATGTTTAAACAATTTTAATGAGAAATTCTTGTGATGATAATTTTAGAGTATGCCTTGACATAGATGATGTCATTAAGAAGGTATCATGAACTTTATTAATCATTCACACTTAAATAGAGTAAAATGAGTTATGTGATGAGTCCTAAGAGATCCTAGTCACTAGACCTATTGGTCATAGGCGCAAAGAATGGAGATTAACCTTGTGTGTAGTCGGGTGATAACCCCATAAGATTAGACTCTGCAAAGTTTAGGAACCATCACAGGTGCACACCTCTAAAGAATCTGATGTCAAGGACATGTATCGAGATAATTGAGTTTAATGTCAATTACTTTGTGAGCTGATAAATATCAACAATAGATAACAGTGTTAAGTTGTACACTATTTTTTTTTTCTTTTTTAGTTTCTTGTTCTTATTCAATACATGTGTGTGTGAAAAAAATACTGATTTGTGTGAATTTTTTCTTTTTCTTGTTGCAAAAATGTCTATTAAAACATTGTTTAATAAAAACAAATCATGGGATTAATCATTTTTCTCTAATGGGAGATTTTTTTTTTCAGCTATCTTCTTTAGAGATTCTTTTGTGTGTGTTAAAAAAATGCTGATTTGTGTGAATTTTTTCTTGTTGAAAAATGTCCACTAAAACATTGTTTAGTAAAAAAGAAACAAAAAATCATGGGACTAATATTTTTCACTAATGGGAGATTTGTTTTTTCAGTAATATCTTCTTCAAAGATTCTTTTGTTTAAAAATATGGTTGAGCACTAAATGAGTTTTAAATGAACCACCTTAATTTAATTAGTCCATGTGCAACATTGCATGAATATCAGCGCATTTATTCCCACCACGTAAAGTAAATTAAAGAATATTAAGAGGATAATTCATTGTTTTGCCATAAAAAAAGAGAGATACCTAATTAACTACCTCTTATCACAAAAAGGGTTAAATATTTGTTATATTTTTGTAGCAATCCACCTTTGTTATTATTATCATTCATTCATTGTGTGACGTGAAAATGTTAAACACAAATACAACTAAAAAGGCAAAAAGAATTTGTACGTGCCAGACATAATTAATATCTCTTTTTTATTCTACATATTCACAGGTTGCATAATCTTACTAATAATAGTATAATTATGTATAATAATCCAAAGATGCACACACATGACAGAACCCTAATTAACATTATAAACCCCAACACGTTTTTATCATTAAGAAACACTAATTCAAAAGTAATCATTTTATTAGGAATTTCATTAAATAGTTATGGTCATGAATTCATTAAGAGGCCATGTTGATGGTTGGCAATGTACCAATCTATTATTACTATTATTACTATTATATGAACAGTGGAAAAGCAAATTGAAATATATACATAAGTGGATTGATGTATACATAAAACTAAATTGGTTCATTATCATTCATGGCAGACAACGACATGGAAACTTCCACGTAAACAAGGAAGTTAATTACACCATTATCTCACTCATTAATTTGGCCCAAAATGTTTGGTGTTCTTCTTCTCCTTCAAAAATATTCTATAGTTTTCTTCAAAATTTTACTCTTATTATAGTGGAGAAACTATTACGTACTTTAAATATCATGATGTTTATTAATTTTTACATTAAATAATATCACGTACAATTTAATTGAAAGACTTAATTTATAATTTGATATTTGATTTTTGGTTCATGATTGAATTTGGTTTCCATGTTTTTTTTTTCAAATTAATTCTTAATATTTTTGTATGGAAGAAACTAAATTTACGACCAAATTGACTTTATTTAAAAATATTGGGAGAATCCTGATTTTGGAACAAGTGAAAAAGAAAAATATTGGATCACTACTAAAAAAAATCATATTTCCTGTCAATTTTATTTTAAAATTTTTTTCGTAGGAAATACTTATAAATTTTGTTGTGAAAAAAAATTGTAAGAAATTGCTACCAATTGTTTTGCAAAATATTTTGTATAAAACACTTTTCGCAACAAATTTTGTAAGAAATATTTACAAATTTTATAATTTTCTAAAAAATAATTACCTATGAAAAAATTACTTGCCAATTAAAATTCTTAAAAAATGACAGAAAATTATTTTCTTATAAGTTTGTTAATATCATGTAATATGAAGAATTATAGTAGTGTATATTCTTAGAAAGTACATATATCTTGGGCTTAAAAAAACTAATAGTTTAATCATATGTTATAACAAATTTCTACGACAGATGGTTGATAGTGTTTAGAAGAATTTGTAAGAATCTTTTGGTATGGATAAAGAAGAAGAGTGTAGGGAACTTCTCTACTGAATTATTGAGTTAGTTGTTCTAAGAATTTGGCTTATGTATTTATGGTTGCCTGTCTTATTAGAGTTTTAATTAGGTTTGTCTTGGTGGGGAATTTATAACTCTTTGATTTTTCTCATCTTCCATTAATTAATTTTTTTATTTTTTACATTTTTGTACTGATTTCATTTATTTTAATATGGTAATTTCTTCAAAGTCTCGGATCCAGATATTATATTATATAATATTTATTAGTAAACTTTCGCCCCCTTAATTGCACGAGAAATGTTCGGTAGTTTCTGATTTCTGCTAGATATGAAGTTATGTTATGTGAATAGAATGATGTTGGTATTCAAGTGAATATTTATATTGATAAAAAGGTCAAGATTATTCATTAACTTCTTGTTTTCTCAGAATTTTTGTAAACATAACTACAACTTTTGTCACTCGCATATATCTTTATTTTTTTATTGTGCTCTTCGTATGTTTTTTTCTTTAAAATTTTTGTACCCATGTGAATTAGAAATGTTAAAATAAGTCGTCTGGTCCGACCCGATCCATCACGAGTTGATCACTTAGTGAGTCAATCTATCTCGACTCATTTATAAGTGAGTTAAAAATTTTTGAACTCGACCCGACCCGACCCATCACGAGTTGGTGGATTAAACGGGTAGGTTCACTAGTCCACTTAATTAAAATAACTTTTTTTTCTTAAGTTATAAATTATAATTCGGATTAAAATTTAAAAAAACTTCAATACAATATAAATATAATCCAAAATGATGTTAAACTCCAATACAAACCAAAATTAAAAAAATAAACAAATTACTATCTAAGATTAAAACATTCTTGTCACTTATCCAACTATAATATTAGAGTCTTGAATGGATAAATTCACAACATTTTCATCTCTAGAAACATCTTCTTTATCTCCATCTATTTGGAGTTGGAGTTGAAGTTAGGTTTCCATTTGCCAACTCACTAATGTGTTTGGTTAAAAAGACAACCCAACATTACAAAACCCAACATAATGTGTATGACCATATGAGTTGGTGGGCCAACCCGGCTCACCATGTATTTAATTCGCGTGAGCTGGATTCTTTGTGGGCCGGATCAAAAATTGATCCGTACTGACATTTGTAAAAAAAAAATTAACCCAATCCGATCCAAACTTGTGGTGAGTCGGATTAGTCCACGAATTCTGACTCACTTTGACTACTCTAAGGTGAATTACTACATTTTGTACTCTTTGACCAAGTTAAAGTTTATCACAAAGATTTCTTCATATACGTATAATGTTAAAAAGTCGACAACTTTTAGGCATGAACATGCCCTTAGTTATAACTATAGATTTGTCTTCTGAAAAAACTTTTTTGTAGTGATTTTGGAAACAACGACACCTTACTTCATGTGTGATTTAGTTTTCATCAAAGTCGGTCTTAGGTTTCCTCAAATGCCTCCCAACCGTTAGGGTTTTTCATATTTATTTACACACTTTTAGTCTAGTTTACCTCCAATATTTTCTTTTATTTTGTTTGAATATAAAGTCTCTGGTAGGATTTATTGAGCTTCGACAAGCATGTAAGTGGTTGGGGACAATTAGTTTTGTATCATATGTAAGTCTTTTAAAGGAAAGTTCCTCAAAATTCAAACTCTTCTTGATCTAAACCTTAGCCTATTATAAGAGTTTTCTCTATATATTGAACCTAGAATAGTAGTTTTAAATCTTGTAGAAAGGTAGACGATTTAGATAAAACGAAGCTCTACCTATGTGAGAAGATGAAAAAATTAGAAACAAATTTTCACGTACCCACTCTTCATAAACCAGAATATCACACTATAAACCTCAAAATTGTGTATTGATATTGCTCTCACTTTATCATAATTATTGACTTGTTTTACTTATTTCTTATTAATTCACTTTTTTGTTGAGAATTTGATATTTTTTATAACAAGAAAATTCATGTCTCTTTGTTTATCAAGTTATCAGTGTAGATATATGTAGAACTCTATTATACAAATTAAGACAAAATTACAATCACTAAAAATATTCATTAAATAAAGTTCATAATTATGTCACTCTGAAGTAAATTTTTAATCTAATTCAATCTTATCAAATCGATTTGTAAAGTAAGATTTACATTCATTTACTATAAAAATCACTAAAAATATTCATTAAATAATGTTCATAATTATGTCACTTTGAAGTAAACTTTTAATCTAATTCAATCTTATCAAATCGATTTATAAAGTAAGATTTACATTCATTTACTATAAAGTAACTTATCTCTAGTCGGTTTTTAATAGAATTACATTGTGTTGACCTGACCCATTAAGAAATGACATGATGTCATTGAAAATTAAAAACTAAAATAGTTCTTAATCTTTTTGCTACCTACCTAATTCTTGTAGTTTTTCGTATAAGAAAGATTAAGTCGCTTATACTTAAAAGAGTTTATTAGTATAGATTTATACAATATTCAAGAAACTCAACAATCTCAGTTTGAAAGTAAAATTCACGTTGTTGTCAATGACTTAACACATTTGGACATCATATAAATAATTAAAAAAGTAAACTAAATATTTCTTTTAAAAATTCAATAAACTCAGATAAAAGTTTAACTATATTAATATTTGATTGATCAAACAATTATATAATTTGATTTTATGTTCTTTTTATGATTTGGTCAAATTTATCATATTCTCATGTTGTTATATTTTTATGTTCTTTAAATTATAATTTTAAATGTTTACTTCATAGTTTTTTATTCATATTTTTCATTCTTTAGAGTATAAGAATTTACGATTTTAATTTTCAATGATTTTTTATATATTTAATTTTATAATTTTATTAATTTATTTTTAATATATTTTTATCATATTTTTAGTAACAATTTTTATTCGTATTTAATTTAAGAGGTAAACAAATAGTGGATCTTTAACAAAAAGTTAAAATTAAAAATAAAAACTTTAAAAACTTATCCAAACCAAATTTCACAAATTAATTTGATTTCATTCCAATGTTTTTTCCTTTAAATCAAACCAAACATAATAACACATATTTTTCAATTTTTAATTTAAATGCATTTTCGTAAAAAAAAAATCACAAACAGCTCTAGCACAACAACTAATACAAATTATTGGGTGGGAAACAAACAACGGCATACATACATGCTACTATAATTGTGATCGTAACTGTCGGATGTGGGTCATATTTGCAATAAACATTCTAAAATAGGGGTCTGCATGAAAAAAAAAATATCATAGGGAATAAGATATCCGTAAAATTAAATTATTCAAATTATAAATTATAAATATTTTTAAAAATTAAATAAAAGAAATTCTACAAACTCATTTGTTTCAATTCTTAAAACAGTATTTGTAAAGAGTATTTAAATGGTGTATTTCTTTTCTTTACAAGCGTTGTCTTTGTCTTCTTTCTTCATGAAGACGTTGACTTCAACGTTGTTAGAACCAAAATCTTTTTTGGGTAACAACTGTTCGGCTCAGGAAAGACACCGGAAACTACTCAAGCCTTGTCTGTTTTCTTTAACTTGCTTGGCCTTTTGTTGACTTTATGCAAAACAAAAATAACTTATCCATGCATTCAATTGTGAAGGACGTATTAGGTGTGCATCGATTAAGGTATTAAGTGCTGAGTTTATTTCGTTAGTTAGGAAATTGTTCACCAAGTCTTCATTCAGATGTCAAGATAAAAACTTTACTTAGTTTTTTGTTAAATGAAAACATGTTTTCAAAATTTCACGTCTACTAGAAAAAAATTAAGTTAAATTAGGTCTATATATAGAAAGTAATAGAATATGAATATTTTACTCTTAAAAGAAAATTAACCAAGTATAGGTACTGTATATGTATTCGCCCGAGGTCATATAGAATATGGAACACGTTGAGAAGAAAAATGTGTGTAATTCAAACCATTTAATTCACGGTATTCTTCTTTTTGTTTCTTTCGTTTACTTTTCCTTTTTCCATTTTCAGTGGAACATGCACTTTGCTTGTGGCAACTAGACTGCAAAAAAAAGGATGCACAGTGAACTTACCACCAATTTGTCGATCCTATAGAGCACTAAATTCATGTCACAAGATTGCCAAAAACCATTGCAAACAATTTCAAATCATTTTCTGAAATTGTCATATGTGATGAGAGATCAATGTTGGAGGATGGTTTTTATATGATTTTTATTGATAACGAGTTAACAGCATTGAAAACTGACTAAGCTATAATATGATGGCGATGCTCATGAGGTCTATGTTTCGATATATTCTCATCTTTGATATTATTTATTTTTGTCAAATACTACACTTTTATAACGATGTTGACTTCCTTTAAAATTTTGATGATCGACTTAATTACTAAGATTTGAGAATTTGTGATTGATTTTTCAAACTTCATCCGTTCGACAGTTAAAATCTGTCGATAATTGCCCTAATTTGTTGATAATGATATTTTACTGACAGATTTCTGATAGCAAAAAATTCGTCAATAAACACATTGTTGGTAATACTTTACCGACGAATTATAAAAGTCTGCCGTTAATTTCTGACGGACACATTTGTCAACCAAGCCGTCGGCCATTCGTTCATTAATTGCCATTGTCAAATGATCAAAGTACTTAAACAAAGACGTTATCGACGAATGACATCCGTCGATAAATGCATATGTGAACATCCGTCGGTAAAGACATCCAACAATTTTATCGTATCTATTATCGACGGATGTAGTCCATCAATAAATTCAACGTATGCATCCATTGATAATGATCAATTACCAACGGATTGAAATCTGTAAGAATGAGTCTGTCGGTAATTAGCATTTTTCTGGTAGTGAATATGATACCATTACGTATCTTTCGAGAAAAGTTGCTTATGCAATACCAACATGAATCCAACTTATATAATTCTATGGGTCTTTGTCTGTGTATGATATACTCAATTTTCTTAACTCACTTAAATTTTCAAAAAAAACTTCTCTTTCGGCATGACGTTTTAAAGAATGTATAAACAATAATATTTTTGTGCAGATGTGTAGAGAATAGGCTAGATATGAGTGTTTAATGATTTTAAATATGTAAGATTAGTGTGTATTAAATCTACGAATAATGCATCTTCTTCCTTAAATGAGGATAACCATATGACAAACCTACTGCCATTGATGTTACATCCACAAGTTGCTAATTACAGCCTAGATAGTAGCTGGCGTTGCAACATTTGAAGAAATTGAAACTTTGATGAAAATGTCGTATTATAGAATAAAGACTTACCACAAAACTCTTCCTAACATGCTCAAACTGTGACCGGTGCTTGCTTTCTTTCTAGTAATAAAGGTTGACACGAAAGCTTCCATGAGATAAGTTTGTTGGGGGTTGAGGTAGCTATACTAATACCAATGCTATTACTGTTCCTGTTCAGCATTGACATTTTGGATTACTCTCTATACCTTTCACACGCACAACTCATTCTCTCATCACTCTTATAAAGTACTGCCATTTATTTGAGTTCCAACCCACCAAATTATTTCTAACTCTTAAGGTCACTTCCTCTTTTTCTTCTTCTTCTCTCTCTCTCTCTCCAATGGAGTTCATCATATTACTTTATGGTGCAACAATGCTGTACTTGTGTTTCCTGATCTGGAAATTGTTCGATCAGAAAAGGGACCAAGAGTGTTACATATTGGACTACCAACTCTACAAGCCAAGCGATGAAAGAAAGCTTGGAACCGAATGCTGTGGCAGGATCATAGAGAGGAACAAGCATTTGGGTCTGAACGAGTACAAGTTCCTCCTCAAAGCCGTTGTCAACTCCGGCATTGGCGAGGAAACGTATGCCCCAAGCAACGTCATCGAGGGTCGTGAGGCAGCTCCGACGCTGAACGATGGTGTCAAAGAAATGGAGGAGTTTTTTCGTGACAGCATTGCTAAACTCCTTGCAAGTTCAGGCATTTCGCCTTCGGAGATCGATGTGCTTGTGGTGAATGTTTCCATGTTCTCCGCTGTTCCTTCCCTGACTTCAAGAATCATCAACCGCTACAAGATGAGGGAGGACATAAAAGCTTACAACCTCACTGGGATGGGTTGCAGTGCCAGCCTCATTTCGCTGGACATCATTAAAAACGTGTTCAAGTCGCAGAAGAACAAGTTCGCGGTTCTGGTGACTTCCGAGTCTCTCAGTCCGAACTGGTATAACGGCAACGACAGATCGATGATTCTCGCGAACTGTTTGTTCCGGAGTGGTGGGTGTGTCATACTTTTGACAAACAAAAGATCGTTCAAGCACAGGGCCATGATGAGGTTGAAGTGTTTGGTGAGGACTCACCATGGGGCTAGAGAGGATGCTTACAGTTGCTGCAATCAGAAGGAAGACGAGGAAGGAAGGCTCGGGTTTTATCTTGGCAAAAACCTTCCCAAGGCAGCTACAAGAGCATTTGTTGACAACCTTAGGGTGTTGTCACCCAAGGTTTTGCCAACCAGGGAGTTGCTAAGGTTTATGGTCGTGTCCCTGTTCAGAAAAGTGAGGGAAATTTGTTCCCTTAAGTCTTCAAGTGGGGGATCTAGTAAATCCAATAACAAATCTCCTTTGAACTTCAAGACTGGGATTGAACATTTTTGCCTGCACACAGGAGGAAAAGCTGTGATTGATGGGGTTGGAATGAGCTTAGATCTGTGTGAATATGAGCTTGAGCCAGCAAGAATGACACTGCACAGGTTTGGCAACACTTCTGCCAGTAGTTTGTGGTACGTGCTGGGGTACATGGAGGCCAAAAAGAGGCTCATGAAGGGTGACAGAGTACTGATGATAAGCTTTGGTGCTGGCTTTAAATGCAACAGTTGTATGTGGGAGGTAATGAAGGATCTCAGGGATCGTCCTAATGTGTGGGACGAATGCATTGATGACTACCCACCGGAGTCCTTGGCCAACCCTTTCATGGAGAAGTTTGGTTGGATCAATGATGTTCAAGAAGCAACCAACTTCAAACTCCATGGTTTTCTCAAGTAAGCTTTCATTTCATCTTCTTCACAATATCTCTATAATATCTTCAGAAATTATTAAGACTTTTGATACTGTTGTTATCAACAAACTTTCTTCCATCTCTGTCAATGTCAACAACACTATTGACAGTAAACAAAACGGTATCAAAATTCTTATATTCTCTCTCGATACTATAGAAATCATGCAAAAGAAAAATGAAATTAAAAAAGAAGCTCCATAGTTTAATATTTCCTAACAGGCATGAATGTGCGTCTGGAGATTCATTTTTTCTGTAAACTATACTTATTATTGATGAATCCCTCAAGGGTTCATTACTCAATAAGGTGTGCCCTTGCTGTCAAAAGTGTTATGGTTTCCTTTTGCCTAGTTTTATTTGTTTTAATAGGATGGGATATAATAATTCTTTTTTTTTTTCTGTGACAAAATATTATTGTACCTATTTTTCTTATATATATATATACATATTCGTCAAATATCGTCTCGTAAAGTGAAAGGATGGACCGAGAATATGTGTTGTGGGGTTGTGCATGGATTCTACCTTTTTATATTTATTTTAAAGCTTAACTGATTAAGATATGTTAACGGGTCATTAATTTTATGGTCACGACAAACAACTTTTCGCTCGCATTGAATCCTTCGTTCCGTCGTTGTCGATTACATCGATGATCTGTTTTTTAACTCCTTTATACTGCACAAGTTTTTCGAAGCTGCAACATATAGATAGGGTTAACTAAGGAAATTGTGATGTTAACTACTTTAAACTTGTATGAGAATTAACGTTATGATTACAAAAAGTTAATGACATAATTATAGTAGGAACCAATAACTGAGACACATATGTGAAGTGAAACTAGTTTGTCCAGGTTTTTATAGTAATTAATCCCGTGTGTTCATAATTTGAATGTGAAAGATATAAATGGGGAATTTGAATTGTGAAACAAAAAGTTAATGTGAACTAGAAGGCTGTTCCATGTCCCCTTTGATGGTGAAAGTAATCTGACACAACTAAAGGAAAACTCTTCCGTGCATCAGCAGAAGGGTCCCCAGCACAATAAATATGTTGAATTTAGTGTAAAGTACTAAATAGTTGGATATAGGTAGTCATACATGCTTTCATGTTCCAAAATTCATGCTAAAACACTATCATTATTATCTTTAATATATTAATTAATCACTTACACTAAATAATGTCAGAGAATAAAAAATAGTCAAAAAATATGAGTGATAATATTATTATTTTTTTATTTAATATACATAATGATATAACTAATATCAATTATACAACTAATTAATAATAATATTATGTTTATTGTTATAAAAAATGTTGTCAAAAAAATAGGGTTTTTACCATATAAATGCAGCTTCATCGAATTTGTGAGAAGGTGGGTATTTGCAATGAAACCCTAGCTTCTAACGCGTTTTTGCCCCAATACTTTAACGATGACAAAATAGCTTTTTCCAACATCACTCGATTAAATCAAACAGAACCAGTGAACTCTATTTGGTACTAGGTTTTGGGATTGCAAAGTCTGGGGCATTCTTAATTTCATTGAAAAGGTAAAGCTATATCAGCAGAGGGACGTCGAAGGATATGAAACAACTCGAATTGAAAAGGAAAAGGAAGAACTTGACGTTTTGTTTTATTTGTTTCTTGTTGATATTAAACTTATAATAACGTTTATAATTAATTGTGATTGATGGCAAGTGAAAATATAGTGAGCATGGAATGAAGGAGGAATTAATAGTGATGTAAAAGAGTGTTTGAAAGGAATTGACATTTACCTATTGTTCCAGAGAAGATGATGAAAGTGTGTGATTATAATGAATGTAGGGTTTGGGATTTATGTTACGGAAGATTCAGAAATGGAAAAACCATGTGATGGATGGAGCCTTGTAGGAACAGTTGACAGCTACTACAAGAGCACCAACTTTCCACAACTAAACGTGCCATAAATTTGCAACACTTTATCACAATTTAGTGTCACCCTTCAAAGGGAAAGGTAGGGTTAAGTGCACTCCCTCTTATATACTTTTCAAACTCCTCTTTCAATTTTTCTGACTTAGAATTTCCCAACCTAATTATTAGGGGTGGCAATTAGGGTCTGGTTCGTCGGGCCGGTCTGCAGGCTCGTAGAAAAAAACGTGGACGGGTCAGGGCAGTGAACTCGTAGGCTCACATAGGCCCGACCCGCATAGGTCCACGGGCCAGCCCGCAAGTCTGCATAAAATTAAAAAAAAAACTTGCATTTGTGTATATTAATTACTTTTTTTATGGACTATTGCATTAACATTTCAAATTCTTGTGTAATTGGAAAAGACAAATATTATGTAATTTTTAATGTGCTAAAATTTAAAGAATACATTGTGTGTGTCATAGTATGAATATGATCAAAATGTTGAATTATCAATTTATCATCTAATTCCCCAAAGTCTTTACTTAATTTTGTGAACTTCTTAAAGTTTCTCAATTTTAAACATTGAAAGTTTTATCATAAAAATTAAAAAAATAAATAAAAAAAAGCGGGCCAAGTGGTATGCGGGGTGGGTCAGTGTTTTCGACCCGCATAAAGTATGCGGGGCAGGGCGGGCCAAGCCTAAACGGGCCGGACCAGCCCGCATTGCCACCCCTACTAATTATAATCACTTTTTTTACGATAGTAATTTTTTTATTAAATTGTAATATAATTTTTAATTATTGAAATAAAATACTTTTTATAAAAATATAATTATAAAAGTAAATATTTTTTTAAAATTTATTATAAGTTAAACATGTTTTTAGTCTCTGAACTTTGACATGAAGTAAGAATTCATCCATGTCCAAAATTTTAATATATTATTTGGTCCCCAAACTTAAAAAAGAAGAAGAATATAGTCATGTTTAACCCAATTACGTTAAAAGAATTGTATATATGAAACATGTTTTCTAGCTAACATTGAAATGAGAATTGTATATACATATATTTACAGTATATTTACATTAAAATGTATTGTAAATAAAGTATTTTTGTTTTTGTATTTTTTTAATTAGAATATTTAATATTGATTTTTTAATTTAAAAATTACAAACTCAAACACTTTTTTAAACATATTTTTAGCTGTATTTATAAGCTAAAATTATACTCATCAACACTTATATGATTTTCATATGGACTATAATTGTTTGGTGTAACTTTATTGTTCATCTCGTACCATTTATAATATATTTTTTTAAATGACATAATTTCATTTTTAGGCGGAATTACATTTTCACCTCTCGATAATCATTCTCTTACAAATTTTATCACATACGGCCTTTTCAACACATTTTTATCAATATCTTAAATGTAACATAATTCACCCCCTTAAATGTAATATATATATATATATATATATATAGATAACAAATTGTCCCTTCCTTAAACTATTTGTAATTTATGTTTGTGTTTCTATTGGTAATTTATTGATAAATATTTTACGGTAATAACCAAAGCATATTTAACCATTCTTCGTATATTTTTAACATTCTATTTGTATTTTGATTTCAAATTTGTTAAGAAAATCCCTTTCAAGATATTATTGATGATTTTTTAATTTAAAATGCATATAAAAGAAAGTACATGTATGTAAGTTATATTTGACATCAAATTCTGTGTTGAGATTTTCTTTTAATTCTATGATTTGAAGGTCATTTCATGATTCAGACCCATGTACTCCAGAACCAATTTCTGCATGTTGGAAGTGAATTTTGGTATGATATGACTTTTTTTTCTTTATGTCAAACAAACCTAAAATACATCTCCAACTTCCTTCTTAGTCAATTTCTGAACATATTATCAACATTGGTGGACCATACACCCATTTGCTCTTACACAGTACGAGATTTGCTACAAAAACAATGTTTGAGATATTTAATGAGGAACAGGATCTTCTGCAGTTTTTTTTTTTTTAACTAGATTATTTTCTCGATAAAAAACTGATATAAATATGTTTCTATCACCGTTTAATAGTTTCACATGACTTAAAAATTAAAAATTAAAAATAATTTATTTTTTTCTTTTATTATAATATTTATTTTAAGACCAAAATCGTAACAGAATATTGAATGTGAGAAAAATGAGACAAATTAATTGGGCGGAAAAATAAAAGAGCATTAAAAGGAGCAATTATGGAGAGTAAGAGAGAGTCAAATGCACATCAATGAAGACGCGTGAGACCAGTTTCCTTACAACAAAATCACATGGGTGTTCATTGCCCAAACTAAACTACTAAATGATAAATAAGAAGGACACACTTGTTTTTTTTTTTTGCTTAGCTAGGTAATCACGGTAGGTGTAACTACTTATTTCTTTGGGTGTTTCAACACAAGTGTCTTAAATAATGTGTGATAATTAAATGTAGGGTTAAATATGTTTTTTATTCTCCAAGTTTCACTTAAATTTAAAATTAGTTTTTCTTCCAAATTTTTGACAAATTCGGTCATTCATATTTAAAAGTGCGTGAATTTAGTCATTTAAACCAAAATTTGTTAAGTTTATCTAATGTTTCAAACACATCTCATGATAGTATTTAAATTATTTACACCGTTTGACACATTTTCGCTTCAATGTTAGCTTAAATATTATCATAAAATACGTTTAAAATATCAAATAAACTTAACAAAACTTGATAAGAAATACGCATTTTTAGAAATGAAAGACTAAATTGGTATAAAGTTTCGAATAATGACTAATTTCAAAATTCACTAAAAATTTAGGACCAACAATATATATAATCCTTAAATGTATAGCTTTGAAATTATATAATTTCGTATTTAAATAATGATATTTTTTTGTGTGTTTAAGTAGATAGATGACAATATTATCTAAATGATAATTGTAGCAAATAAAATAGTTTAGGCTTGTGAGTGTTGGACTTAAAAATAGAGTCAAAATGTGGATTGGGATGAGTGCAATATAAACAAAAATTTAAATAACTTTTTATCTCCTTCTTCAAATTTTCCTTTTCGGGTAATCTTGAAACTTTTTTTTTTCATTTTTTTTTTCAAGAAATTGCCGCTTAAAAAATTCGAGAATAATCATATTAAGTTTTTCTTTTGTAATAATATTTTTCTCCTAAATTCTTTTTTTAGTAAGAGTTACATAAATGTGTGGGTTAGTTGCGGAATATGTTATAACTTTTAAAGTGAAAAGAGATTTCATTTTAATGTTTTTTTTCTTCATTCCTTCTAGAATGTTTAAATACCCTAAAGTACAAAGATACACAAGATAACATAAACTAGTTTTGTTCTATATTTGAAATGCAATGGTCTAGATGATTGTTTGCTTTATTCATAGGATTAGATATACTATGAAATTTCATTAATAGTTTAAGTTGAGTTTTGGTAAAGGTTTTAGTTTTAGAATTTTGACGATTTTAAATGTAATTTTTTTTTCAAATGACTTAAAGTGTAATGTTTTTTTTTTCTTTTGTGACTTCAATTGTTGAGCCTTGATGGAATGGTTTGGTGCGAAAAAAACGTATTTTTAATTGAAGTGTACAAACAAAATATAATAATTTGAATTAGGATATATAAATTTGATAATTTGACCTTGAGTTTTAGAATTTTTGCGTTTAATTGATGTACCAAGTCTTAAATTGAATTATAGAAATTTTAACCCTGAATAAAATCAATTAGTCACATAGAAGCTAAATTATAGGTTCAAACATAGTTTCCTTGAAGGTAAAGGATGAATAATAAAAACACAGTTTTTTTTTTTTTTTTATGGTAAGAAGGGAAGATTTTTTGTTTGTAGCTTTTAAATACATATAATATGTTTTGAAATCCAACAAATTTTTACTATTTTATTTTTTGATCATTTTCTTACTTTATAAATATAAAAATGAACTTTTTTAGTAAGCAAAGTACTCATAACAGTATGTTTTCAAATTGTATAAAAATAGGGTTAAATAGGTTTTTTTTCCTTAACTTTTAGTGAATTTTGAAATTAGTCTATTTTAAAACTTTAAACCAATTTAGTTCTTCATTTTTTCGAAATACGTGAATTTAGTCATTTTAATCAAATTTTGTTTTGTTTATTTGATGTTTCGTATGCATTTTAGAATTGTATTTGAGTTGTTTATACTGTTTGACACATTTTTACTTTAATGTTAAGTCAAATACTAATATGAAACTCGTTTGAAATGTCAAATAAACTTAATAAAATTATATTAAAATGACTAAATTCACGTATTTTGAAAGATTAAAAAATGAAGCACTAAATTAATCCAAAATTTTAAAACAGACTAATTCCAAATTTATTGAAAGTTTAGGAAAAAAATATATTTAATTCATAAAAATATATTTCTCTTCAAATACTAAGAGCACACACCTTCCTGAACATGTACTTGGATTTTCTGTGTTATGTTTTGGTCCACCGAACCCATAACTCAGTCCACCTTATTTTTTACTCATCTCACCCCTCGTATAAACTTATACACCACATCATTAAATGAATTAAAATTAAGTGTACACTTATATTTAAGGCTTAAATACCTTTATGGTCCTCATTTTCGTAGTGTTTGTTGTGGATGATTCTCATTTTTATCAAATATTTTTATCGTGTTTAATTTAGTCATTTTCTGTAATGTCGTTTAAATCAGTAACAGAGCACTGTACATGTGTCACTGTTTGTATTACATTGCACGAATTGCTACAATATTGTTGCCTCCAACGATGACAACCAGAAGTAAAAAAAGAAGATTGGACTACACCTGTATAGTACACGTAATATACCCCAATACAATATAATACAAATAGTATCATGTGTACAGTGTTCCGTTACTGATTTAAACGGCGTCATAGAAAATGATTAAATTAAACACGAATTGCAAAAATGATGACTATTTTAAACATTTGGTAGAAATGAGGACCATCCACAACAAACACTACGAGAATGAGGATCATTTTAAACATTTGGTAAAAATGAGGACCATCGGCAACAAACATTACGAAAATGAGGACGAAAAATGTATTTAAGTCTATATTTAAATAATAAATTTTAAATTATTTCATATTCGTGTTTATTACATAAAATATCCTTATAGAAAAAGAATATTAGATATACAATTTATCTTAGTACTAGTTATTTGTTCTCATTTAAATTATTTATTATTTATTAACTAAAATAATTAGATGAATACGTGTTGGTTTAAAAAATTATCGTAACAGATTTGAAAGCATTAAACAAATAAATTACTTAAAATAGTCTTTCCAGTATCTGGGAATAAAGGTGACACACACAACGAAATTATTTTGTTCCGTAAAACGCTTATGTGATGGTGAAATTAGAGGACAAAAATAGAGGAAGAAAAAAAGAGTTTGTGATGAAGTAAGAAATTAAACTTTTTAACAGCTTTTTTTTCTTATTTTATTTTATTCTAATTTTTTTCTTTATAAAATTTGAATATTTCATCTGTTTAGTTTTCATTTTTTTTTTCTGTGACGACCAGTTATTTTATCAATGCATCATTATATGCTTTCATCTATTCTAGTATATATACTTAATAAGAGTGTTATAAGTTATAATAAAAATAAGATAATTCTAAAAACTTATCCTACATAAATATTCGTAAATCATTGTATTTTTGGCAGCTCTGTGTGTAATGTGCTGTGCCTGAAGTCCAACATGAAGAAGGGAGGGAAAGGAAAAACTTACAATTTAAAAGTTTGCATACAAAGTTTTAACTATATATAATATTTCTTTTTAAAAAAACAACACTCAATTATATTTTCATTACGTATCATTATTTATTTATTTATTTAAAGCAAAAAATATTCTATTCCGTTTTCAATAGTTTTTGTAAAGTTATGCTTCACCTAAAGAACCATGCAAGGAGGACCAAAACAGGGAATCGGATATCGTTGTTGTTAGGCCCGCCACATATGAGTTCTCAATTTTAAAAATAATATTTAAGAATAATTCAATAATTAAATTAAATAAATAAATACACTTTATCATAAGGTAACTTTTAACCTTTTCAAAAAATCTTAAACTAGAATATTACATTTTACATCTAACATTATTTTTCTTAGAAATATAAATTTTCCAAGTACATGTTTAAACAAGCAAAGCACCCATGATGTATATTTATATTAGTAAAAAAGTTGAATAAAATATCTTGAATTGTTTTCATAAATAATTATTTTAATAAGAAGAGTGAAATATGTTTTTGTCCTTTAACTTTCAATTAAATTTGGAATTAGTTTTGTTTCAAAATTTTGAACTAATTTAGTTTTGCATCCTTAGAAACATGTAGGTTTAGTCTTTTTAATCAAATTTTGTTAAATTTATTTGATGTTTCAAACGCATTTATGACTGTATTTGAGTTGTTTTTACTATTTCACACATTTTCGCTTTAATGTTAAGTTAAATACTATTATCGAAATTTATTTAACATTTCGAACGCATTTCAGGATTGTATTTGAATTATTTATACTGTTTGATACATTTTCACTTTAATGTTAAGTCAAATATTATTATCAATTACGTTTAAAAACGTCAAATAAACCTAATAAAATTTAGTTAAAAGAACTAAATCCATATATTTTAAAATATGAAAGACTAAATTGATCTAAAATTTCAAAGAGGAATTAATTTCAAATTTCACTTAAAATTAAGAAAAAAAACATATTTAAACTTATTTAGAAAGACGTATAACTTCGCATACAAAAATGATATAATGGTTTTTTTTTTAATGAAAAACGAGATATCGAGTCTAGTATAGGTATAATATACTTGTATAAATAAACCAAATATGCTTATAAAACAATCTAATTTCAATACATTATTAATTACTATTAATTTGTTGCTGTAAAAATTAATCAAATTATAACTTTCAATACAAATATTTAAAAATTAACAAATTTGCAATTTGATGTATGTTTTTTAATGTATACATACATAATTTGTTCCGTTGAGAAGAGTAAGATAGTGAAACTATTCTCGATACTCTATTACGCTTTATCGTCTCTCAACCCAACCCAAGCCAACAACTAGTTAGATTAGAGGGAAGCTTTTGTATTCTACTTGCAACTCTCTCTCTCTCTCTCTGCATCGCTTCTTATTGTTCCGATTAGGGCACCCAAACTCGCTCCCTGACTCACAACCTTATCGCTCATCTTTGTTCTTCAGGTACTTTCTCCTCCTTTTATTCTCTTCGCGCTTCTTGATTCCAAACTTCGATCCACTTCATAGTTTCCTTCATTACTATCCTCCTTTGCCGTCACTGCTTAACGTCCTCATCACTGATTAATCTTGTTAGGTTTCTCGGAGGCACTTGATTCCGTGGTTCCGCACTTTTTAAGTGTGGTTTATTATTTTCACTTCAAATTCTGAACGGAATGGGGACTGTGAAATTCGACGCTCGATCAATTTATGTGGAAATGGTTTAATTTGTGGTTGATTACCAGGGAGCAGTGCACGAAATTCTGTTGAATTGTTGAATTTGGTATCAATTAACGCTGTATTCAATCGCTCTTAATTTATCGTGATGTCGTTCGTCATTTGTGCGTAACCTGTTTAAGCTACGTTTTCTTCTTTTCAGTTTTGTTGTCTGTGCTATATATTCGACGTTTTCAGGTTGGTTTAATGTTTGGCTTCTAGAGTCTGCATATCCTTAGACTGCAGAAAGGGGATAAGCATATGTTTATGTATGATAATCTAAGGGTTGAGGATTAATGTGACAATGGAATTCACTGTGTGTGAGCTGTTGTGCTTACTTTGTTATATAGTTGGATACGTCCTTTCAACGGAATCATATCGCATCTGATGTTGTTTTATTCGCATTTTTTTTCTGCCCAGGTTGTTCATTGGTTTAGGAGAGGAACTTTATATTGTTCACACATCTGTTGCTGAATAAAAAAGGGACGGGTGTTTTTCAGCACAGTGATGCCTTTTGGCTTGACGTTCTGAAATCCATGCAATGTCGAGCTTACTTAATGTAATTACTCACGTCCTCCAAAGCAAGAGACCATGTTCGATAGTCTATCTTATTCTTTATTCTTTACTCAGTGTTTGCATTGTCATAGATTGTCAAGTTATTATAATTGAAAATCTTTATTCATCTCTATTGGATACATGGCTTATATGATGGGCCGTTATGATTTTTTTCACATCAACTTTTGAAGTTCTGACTTGCATATTTTTATTAATCTCCTTGTCATTTCTGATCCTTTATCTTTGGTTGTTGTGCTTCACAATTCTATGTATAATAGAATGGTTTTCAAACATTTTTGATTGCTAAAAATCTCACATATAGTCAAACTATAGACTTAAATATCTAGTTTTGTATGTTGAGTTAGGTTTAATTTCACTTTTTAAGATGGACGAGTTTTTTAGACTTATTGACACCCACCCTTGGGTGACTTCTCATCGTGCTCAAGATATTCAATTCGCAGCATGAGGGACTAGGTTGGAGATCACGGTAGCTAGAGATGAAGAGGAAATATCAAATATGAAGGAATGCAAAAATATTTGTAACTAAAGATTGGAAATTCTTCATAAATCCTAATAAAATAAAAAATTCAAATTAAGATATCCAATGCCAGAAGGCTTCTTGGGACATGGTAAGTTGCCTTCTAGATTTGAATTGATAACCATTGGTCATCAGTAAAATTAAACAAACATTCACAAGGTCAGGGATCTACATGAACAAATTCTTTTTGCGCGGACCACAGGTAATTTTTTAAGACGTAAAAGACCTAAATAACAGGACTAAAAGCTATTTAAATATGTTTCTGATTTCTGTGGTAGAGCATCAGGCATAGGGAAAACTCAGAACTTTATATTGCCTTAAACTTAACCTTTAATATGTTGGCACCTACTTAGACTCATTATATCCTGACATTTTTCAACACCTCTGTCTTAGGCAACTTGTGAAGGGAGGCCAACTATGATGGTGTTATAGGCCACAATGGTTTTTTTATATGTTGGAATTTTGGCCTTCTGTATAATCTGTTATCCGCCATTGATAACCTCGGACTCATTATCTTCATAATTGTCCTTTTTATAATGAGTGCTAACCATTTTTGTGTGTGCAATTTACTGGCAATTGACACTTTATGTATGATTAGCATATAGTTGACTGTTGTGAAAATCTATTAAAAAGTAAAATTTCTCTCTTGTTCAATGTTTCATGCCTGATGCATGTTGAACACACTTTGAATGAGCAAAACTTTTTGTAAGTTCTCATACTATTATTGTTATTATTTTTTTGTGTAAGAAATTGTTTCCCATTTCTGGAACGGATCTGTCTAAATTTTAACAGAGTTTTGTTTGCAGTCTTCTCTGAACGGGTCTGCTTCAAATCTTCCAGAAGGTGCTGCTGGGCGTTCCTTTGCTACGTCATTTTCTGGTCAGTCTGGTGTAGCCTCCCCAGTTTTTCATCACTCTGGTGGGAAAATTTTGCTAGATTCAATCCTTTTTCTCCTCTCCTTTAGTTATATAATTGTCAGGTTCTTGCTGCAGGTTCTATTCAGGGATTGCACAACATTCATGGGAGCTATAATGTACCCAATATACCCAGTTCACTTACATCAAGAAACTCAACGTTAAATAGTGTTCCAACTGGGGGAGGAGTTCAACAACCTTCAGCAAGCCTTTCAAGTGGAAGATTTGCATCAAATAATCTACCCGTTGCTCTGTCACAGGTGAACGCATTTCTGTTTGAACATCTTTAGAGTAGTACCTGAAGTTCTGAGCCGATTTACTTCTCGTGTCTGTCATTTATTTTCTGCTGGTGTATAACATGAATGTTTTCATTTGTCTATGCATTTTATTTGCAGCTATCTCATGGAAGCTCCCATGGACATTCAGGAGTCAACAGTAGAGGAGGTATAAGTGTTATAGGAAATCCTGGATTTAATAGTAGCACAAATGGAGTTGCTGGTCCTATTCCTGGGATTCTTCCAACTTCTGCTGCAATTGGTAACCGAAATGCTGTTCCAGGATTGGGAGTATCCCCAATTTTGGGAAATGCAGGTCCTCGAATCACTAGTTCGATGGGAAACATGGTTGGTGCGGGGAACATTGGGAGGATAAGCTCTGGAGGATTGTCTGTTCCTGGCCTCGCTTCTCGGATAAATTTAGGTGGAAATGCTGGATCTGGTGGTTTAGGTGTACAAGGACAGAATCGATTGATAAGTGGTGTTCTTCCACAAGGTATGTTTTGGTAGTCGCAAGAGCAGCATTGAATTGGTGTGTTAATCTTTTTTCCTAAGAAATGCCTGAATGTTTTTAGTTGAGATTTTCTTCAAAAGGGTTAGAATTTTGATATTAGAGCAATGCAGCCTTTGTTGTATATAATTATTTCTTAGCTATATAATTACTTTATATACAGCAAAATTTATTAGCTATAAGGATGAAATTTTCGTATACTAATTTGATTATCATGAACACAATTTTCTTTGTATCTACTTTATAGAATCGGATGACAAGTTGTTTGAGCACCTTGAAATTAGTTATTTGTGACATTCATTGGTCAACATAATGTTTCTTCAGCTGTGACCACTTGACATTTTTTTTTCTTAAATTATTTTCTTTATATATGACTTGTAATAAGGATTAGAGAATAGTATCTATCCAACCCTCCAGTTTTATTCACGGGGAACAATGAAATGCAGATTTTTTGTATTTAAATACATTTTTCCTCCCTTTATAATAATTGTTAATTTTTTATTTCTTCCAATACTTTGAAAAGTGAACTACAGTGTTGCCATTGGTACACAGAGTTTGGTTCCAAAACTGCCTTGATGTGATCTCTTTGATGGTGGGTGCTGTGGTGGACATTACAAAAGCAAGGAGTCCAATAAACAAAGGCACCCATAATTTCATTAGAAATAAAGAGTATAAATCAGGGCAAGTGTAGTAGTATCCCTTATTATCATCTATATTCAGCACATGGCTGGTGTCATTGTGATGCTTTGTGGAAGACACCATTCCTTATCATAGGAAGCACACGTTTCTGAGACCTCTTCGACCTTTTGTCTGAGATGTGTATCAGTTACTCCCATTGAATGAAACAATTATCTTGTCTGTTTGGACACACGTAAGCCTACCTCTTGATACAATTACGACACTTGAGTTGACACGTTAATATGAGTTGTCCCACACTAATATTATTATAAAATTATACTTTTGACCTACAGAAGTCAACTCAAAATAATATAAAATATTAAACAATAATACCTCTCACATTTTGTGAGTCTTGTTATTGTAGAATAACTTAGAATTAATAGATAACCTCATTCTTATTTCGGGGTTTTTGTGAAGTGATAAAGTTCTAGTACCGACTGATATAATTAGAAAGGTGGATATTATCAATTTAGTTTTTCTTTTTTCCTGTTATGTTACTCATGCTTCATTTCATAATGGTTGTTATGTTTGACTGTCGTTGTGTCTGGTGTTTGTGTAGTGGTCCGTGCTTCATAGGTTGCTTCTCTACTGCTCTACTTATTTTGAATTTGTTGTCTCTTTTATGTCACAGTACTATAACCTTTGTTCTGCCAAATTTTACTGGTCTGTCTTTAAAGTACTGTTTATTTTTAGAATTATATAAATTGTTGGATTTAATCGTTTATTTGTTTGATGAACATTAGGTTTTTAAATCCCTTCAATATTGAGTTTATTTGATGTAGATTAAATGTGCTACTTTGTGGTGACAACCACTTTTTGATTCAGGATCTCCACAGGTAATTTCAATGCTAGGAAATTCCTATCCTAGTGCTGGAGGTCCACTTTCTCAAAGTCATGTTCAAACAGTAAATAACTTGAACTCTATGGGGATGCTGAATGATGTGAATTCCGGTGACAGTTCACCTTTTGATATCAATGACTTCCCTCAACTGAGCACTCATCCTAGTTCTGCTGGTGGTCCTCAAGGACAGTTGGGTGTGTGAAGGAAATGTTGTTTTGCTTGATACACTATTCACCTTCCACAAAAAAAGAATAATGTAAACTATAAATTTCAGGTTCTTTACGAAAACAGGGTATTGGAGTTAGTCCCATTGTCCAACAAAACCAAGAGTTTAGTATTCAAAAGGAAGACTTCCCAGCTTTACCAGGATTCAAAGGTGTTGTATGTACATTGTTTGGTTAATATGTGTTAGCTTATGCATTCAGTTGGAAATTTGGCCAGCTTAATCATATTATTTTCTTGTTTTGGAGATTACAAGAACGAAAGCCTTGTTTCACTTGGTGAAGTTGGCTCTATGAATCACACAATGCCATCTATCTTGATTAAAGATCAAATCTTCAGAGATATTATTCACCATCAGATCTATCTTAACAAATTCTTCTAATGTCCGTTTATGTCTGTTTCCCTTCTTCATATGACTAAAAACCACGCAATGTAAATTACCTATTGGTGCTTTCAGTGACCTTTTTTAACCTGTCCAAACATCTTGTACCAATTTTCGGCCATCTTTTTCCCTCAATTGATGTCATAATATTATTTGTACTGTCATTTTGTTTCCTGTCTTTGTTGTATGACCTCATATCCATTTTTAACATTCTCATTTCTTCTACCCATCTTTTTCTCGGCTCCTTAGAGTCCAAATTTATTATCAGAGTATGGGTAGATGAATTGTGATTCCATGTATAATGAAATTTATGCTGCTTCTTGTGGAAGTGCTTCTGGATGTTTGCATGTACATTTTCTTTTTATGTGTATCATCGTTAGGGTTTTGCTTGAGGTTCTTATCATTGTGCATTCTGCATCCATGTTTTGTTGTCATGTTTTTCTGAGTGATTTTTATAGGAGTAAGGGCTCTTTTCTTTGTATTTGGTATATGTGTGACCAGTCATACATTTAGTGAGGATGCTTTAATGGTAGTTGTTTGTATGTGATGACATTCTAATGATATCTTTAAGTTTGCACTTGTGAATCTTTGATGGCTTGTTGGGAATCACGTCTTATTTTGTTCTGTGTGTGATGTCATATTCTAATTATTTTTGGCCAACTTTGTTTATGGAACTGAGAACTGTAATTGATTCAGTTGGCTTCATCATTTTTTTTTACCATGGCATCTGCACACAGGTGGTAATGCAGATTTTGCAATGGATATGTACCAGAAAGAACAACTTCATGATAACGCCGTGTCAATGATGCAATCTCAGCATTTCTCTGTGAGTTTTATGTTGCAATAATGGAGTTATCGTCTCCTTATACATTTCCGTGTATTTATACAAATATTAATGGATCAAAAATCCTTTCTCAGTCTTAATTGCCTTTAATCTGCAGCAGATGGGGCGATCTTCTGGTTTCAGTTTGGGGGGATCATATCCATCACATCGTACACAGCAGCATACCCCTTCAGTCAGTAGTAATGGTGTCTCCTTTTCATCTGTAAACAATCAAGACCTTCTCCATTTGCATGGAACAGATATGTTTCCATCTTCACACTCAACTTATCATTCCCAGGTCAGTTAATTTTCTACTTATAAAAATGAGCGCGTGCTTTGTGTGGCAATGCGTTGAGTCTTTTAATTATTAATATGCACTGAAACACTGAAATGAGTGTAAGTGCCCATTTGAACTGAAATTCAGTATCTCCACCAAAGCAAGTTCCTGACATTCTTATGACTTATGGTTTTTGGTTTAGACCAGTGGACCTCCTGGCATTGGACTAAGGCCTTTAAATTCTCCAAATACGGGTATGGGTTCATATGACCAGCTTATTCAGCAGTATCAACAGCAGCAGAACCAGTCGCAATTCCGCCTTCAGCAAATGTCAGCTGCAAACCAGTCTTTTAGGGATCAGGGCATGAAGTCCATGCAAAGTGCGCAATCTAGTCAAGATCCATTTGGTGCACTTGGCTTGTTCAGTGTAGTCCATATAAGTGATCCTGACCTGAAATATCTTGCTCATGGGATTGATCTCACAACGCTTGGGCTGAATTTGAATTCATCAGAAAATCTTTACAAGACTTTTCGATCACCATGGTCTGATGAACCGGCCAAGGGTGATCCAGAGTTCAGTGTGCTACAATGTTATTATGCTAAACAGCCGCCTGCCCTACATGTGAATGTTCTTTCTTGTGCTTTATAATTTCATTGCCCTTAGCGTTTTGTGTTTTATTGAGGCCGAGTTTTTTGTGTTATGCAGCAAGGTTATTTTTTGAAGTTTTCGGTGGAAACATTGTTTTACATATTTTACAGGTGCTTTTTGAAATCTGATCTTGTTTGCATTCACATTTGACTCGCTTGATATTATAATCAGGGAAAATTGTTCTTTTATTGCAGCATGCCCAAAGATGAAGCACAACTATATGCAGCAAATGAACTGTATGCATTCACGCCCTTGTACCCTTTTTGTTTGGTGTTGTTTTTGGACGATTTAGTCTTAGTTCTGGATTACTTTAGGATTATTACATTCACGTGTTTCTTGGCAACAACATTTTCAATTTGGCAATATTAAACTGTATGTGCGGTTTTTAAAGTTATACCGCTTTGACGACTCTTTGGAAACTACTACTCATTGTTCGATGTGATTAATCTGGGATTCGACTTATTTTATTTTGTCTGGAGTATTCGGATTGTTTTTGTGTGTTTCGTTTTATCGGAGCAATAATTGTTAACGAGGCAGGGTTGTTGCTTGCAGTTACAAACGAGGTTGGTTTTATCATAAAGAACACCGTTTTTGGTTTATAAGAGTTGCCAACATGGAGCCGCTTGTCAAAACAAATACATACGAGAGAGGATCTTACCATTGTTTTGATCCAAATACCTTTGAGACAGTCCGGAAGGTTTGTTTTTGTACTTGTATACTGCATGAGTGGATACGGCATGCCTAAAGTTGTATATAATTTTTTTTTCCAGTATAATTTTTCCTCGTTAGACCTCTAATGGACTGCCTTCTTGCAGGATAATTTTGTTCTTCATTATGAATTGGTGGAAAAGAGACCGTCTTTACCTCAACGTTAAGGGGGAACAAAGAAAACCTTAAATGTAAAGTTTTTACTGGTGGATTTAGTTTGTAGGACGCAAGTCATTTCTCATCATTAGTAGTGATCCGCGTTGATCTTACATTCTCTTCAATCTTGATGCACTGAGAGATGTTATCCTTTTTTTCCCTCAGCCATTAGAGATGTGATCCGCGTTTAGGATAACCTGGCTGTCTGAAAGTAGCAGATATGGATGACCCAATGCACAGAGAAATACACCCCAGATAGATTGGATGCGGTGTTATTAGTTCTTTACAGCATTCATGAAAATTCAACTCTTGAAGGGGAGTTATTTTTAAAGATAAGTAAAAAGCATTAGTTTTGTTAAAATTTATCCTCCCTATTTATGATTAATACGCTTTACCTTTCATTATAAGGTGAACTATTCACTTTAAGAGAAACACTGGGAATATAATCTGACTCTTTCAAATAGTATGCAGTCTTGTTGAATTATATTGAATCTTATGAAGTAATACAGGTTTCACTTTGTAGAAGTGTGTGTCGTGCTTTTTTAATTTCTAGCATATTTGTCAATAGTAGTGCTTGGGAAAGAATTTATTAAGAGTTTTACTAGCATCAAGAGACCAAATAATAGTAAAAAGAAAAAAGCTAAACACTCAACAAATAACCCTTCTAATGTGCGCTTTCTTCCACTAAAGATGATAAATTCATTGTTGCGCAGGCATACGTTTCAACAGAGCATCATGCATAAAATTGCCATGTATTGAATTAAACTTAGGTTATAACATAAGAATTGACACCAGATGTTAATCTGTCATTTTTTTAATTTTACCGGATTGGAAAATATTTATTAGAAATGAAAACTTGACCTATTCATTTTCTTTCTATTTGAAATTTTTGCTCCCAAATATACTGTGCCAGTTGAATTTTGTGACAAGTAAGCGAGGGGATAATGGAAGTGATTTTGACTTAAAGTAATTTTGAATTCGTTAGAAACATGCTTTTTAACCTATCCTAAACATAATTAATTTCATTGAAGAAAATGTGACACTAGCAATATATATATATGAAAAGCCCGATCAAAACTAAAAGAATACAGTTTCTTTTGGTTTATTTCTGTTAGGCCACTCCAAGTCTGTATCTAACTCGGTGATTGCTTTAACTGTAAAAATGCTCCATTTCAGAGACAAAAACGTCGGAATTGGATGTATATATGCTTTGTTTCGATAGTCAGATTCACTTGCCATTTTCATTGTTTTTTGCGAGGAGACTGTTTACTACTATGATTTATTTAGTACGTTATTAACATTAGCCATTTGTTATTGTTCATACACAGATTTGGAAGTTCCACTTTAGCTGGATATAGTTCCATTTTGGGCGGTGCTTTTAAATTGGAAAGCGAAAGAAAGCAAGTGGATAGGGAACAGACCAAGTAAGTTGGTTCTATCTAAATCTAAATCGCATACATTTTCTTATAATACTCACTGTTTAATAGCTCAGAATCTGAAAACGCCGACACTGAAATAGACTTATTAGACCTGCTGTGCAACGAAGATTTTCGAATGCTCCTCAAATTTGAGGCCTCAATGCGATGCCTAACGACCCAGTAACACATAGTCCCCAAGGTCGTAGCCATTATGGTTGTTCCAATAATGGACACTCCTATGGCCAGCCACTTCTCCTCCTTCCCCACCACTACAAACGACAGCGCCAAGAACGCCACCGAAATCAGAACACAAGCCAGCCACATCAGCTTGTTTATCACTGCCATCATCTGCTTCTTTGCTTTGCTTTCTATAACCACAACCGAGGTTTGCACCACCACCACCGCCAAAGAGATAAACAGTGCAACGGAATCAAACACAAAGAAAATGATGAAAGGGAGTTCCGGAGCTATGTTTGCCTCACCCAGGGACATCCCTGGAGGAATGTCATGTGGGTCATCAACGAATTGCCCAGGGACTGTGAAAATAGCCGCAAAGGCCACAGTGGCAATTAGGACTGCCACCACGGTTGTGGAGTTTATCGCATTGTTCAGTCCTTCTGCATGCATTTTGTTGATACGTTTGGCTATGCCCTGAACGCGTTTTCTGGTTTGGCGTGTGTGTTCCAACTGGTGGTGGACCTCATGCTTTATGTCACTCACCGTCTGTTTCAACTCACGGGCCGTAGTCGCCGTTGCACCCTGAGAGGGCTTTATGGCTCTCGCACTCTGAACACCATGTTCAAGAAGAATGGCTCTCACATCGTCGTTCCCGGTTTTCTCAGCAGTGTCTATTGCTGTTTCCCCAGACCTATTCACTGCACTTGTTATCGTTTCCTTCTGTTCTAAAAGCAACTTCACAATCTGCACAAACAACTTCTCATCACAACATTACACATACATGAAGCTTATAGAAAATTTTAGTGGTTGCCACATGGCAAGTTTTTACCTTACTCCTGCCCTTCCTGGTTGCTATATGCAATGCTGTGTTTCCCTTACTGTCAACCATGTTCATCGATGAAGGGTCTGCTTTTATCAACTCCTCCACCACCCCAAGCTTCTGCCCCTTCACTGCCATGTGAAGTGCTGTTTGGCCCTTCTTATCGGTTCTCGTGGCAACCGAAGGCTCTTTCTCGAGAAGTGCTTTCACAACAGCCACATGTCCATTTCTTGCAGCAGAATGCAGAGCTGTTTTCCCATTACTTCTAGCAATGGTTGCAAGACTACTTCCTGCTTCCAACAAAAACTTCACTATCTCAGTGTGCCCTTGTATTGCAGCTGTGTGCAAAGCTGTGGTGTTGGATAGATCCACAGTCATTGACAACTCAGGATGACTTTCCATCAGAACCCTCATTACATCTACAACAAAGCACAGAGAACTCAGGTTTCTTCCTAAATCAAACAAGCAGATATTGGTATAAAATAAAACCTAACCAACCACATTACCTAAATCCCCTTGTTTGGCAGCAATGTGCAATGCATCAAAACCATTTCTAGCTTTAATTCCAGCATCGGCAAGATCATAATACTGAATGATCTCCCTAACTAAATCGGTGTAACCATATTCGGCAGCAATATAAAGGGGCGTTTCTCCATCTTGATTCTGCTTGCCCAATAATTCATGCAGTTCAAGCTCATTGGTTCCGCAAATGATATCCTTCAGCACAGCCAAATTCCCTGATCTTGCTGCAGAATGCAAAGGTGTATCGTCCCTTTTTCCTGTTAATTGTTTTGCCATTTTTTTCTTATAGGTGTTTATTGTCTTCACCTCTGGTGTTTCCATATTGGCTTCTTCACCTACCAATTGAATTCTACTCTTTTGATGCTAATTATTAGTATGTCAACAAAACCTTCTTTCCATCGTTCCTCCAAATTCCCAGATCAAAGTTTACGTCTTTCATTCCACCGCAACTCAACGGGGAGGATAATCCAATCATTGTGAAATATATATATTTTTTATTACTTTCTTATCTCTTCTACCTTCCAAAAAAGTTAGATATTTCCGTTCTTCCTGTGTCTGTTCACCAAAAAAAAAAAGGGTTAAAAACAATGTACCTAGGTGTGTTTTCCCACAGCATTATCATTGTGTTTAAAGAAAGAGATTCTAAAGAAGCAAAGCAACCCCACACCCCAGGATTTGAAAAAAAAGAGAAAAACACAAAAAAGGAGAAAAAGAAGCAATTATTGTTTGGTTGAAGTGTTCATTAAATCATCATTTATGTGAACGGAAATAGAAGAAGAAAATGTTGAAAATGAAATTTACCTGGGGTTGAAGGAAGAAGCACGACCCTCATCGCGAAAGCCATGGAAATGTGAAATTTGAGGGAAGCTTTGGGAAAGGTATGAGCTTGGAAGCACACCCTATAAGGAACAATAATTCAGGATATGATTTATGCACATATATTAATAATAATAATACCAAGTTATATGAGAAAGTTAATAAATATTTTGGAAAGAGACAGACATTAGAAGCAGTGCGATAGCATGATTAAGAAATGAAAGATGAAATGCAGGTGTAAACAACAGTTTTATGGCATTCTAATACACGCACCAAGCTCACCCTTAATGGAGCAACTTTTGCAATGGTTGTGATGATGAAATTCCTCCAGAAACTGAATAGATGATCAAATATAGCCCTACGCATGAAAGGTTCATAAGGGAGAGAGAGAGAGAGGCTAAACCTGAAGAAGTCACCGGTGAAGAGAGAAACGGAAATAACAGAATCTCGCGCAATTGGATTTTTGGTGGCGCCACCCAACAACATATGGATTATGTTTGGATCAGTTGTTCACAACTACTTTTAAAAAATATATATTACATAAAATGAAATAAATAATTTCCTACATCAAAGTTAATTTATACATAAATTGAAAACAAAATTTTATATAATTTAACTAACACAAATTAACTTCATTTTTTAACCTATAAAAAAATAATTTTAATTATTTTTCTAATAAAAAAACTTGTGTATATATAATTAGTTTCATACGATCCTACACACTAGGTCCAATTATTTTTACTTTTTCTTGGGTCAACAACTGATTTTCTGATTTTTTTAGTATATACGACTTTCTTATTTATATCTTTACTCTTTTTCATTCTGTATAAATCAGAAATATATACGACTTTTTCATTCTATATAATATATATATATATATATATATATATATATATATATATATATATATAAAAAAAATTTAAAAGAGAGAAAAATTATCTCATTGAGATTTGGACATGCAACCACTAAAACTATGCTTTTGTGTGTGTATACACACCAAAACTTATATAATAACAATGGAAGTCGTATAAAAAATTGGCTTTTATAAAAATTTGTATTCAATAGTTAGTAATTGAAAGAAAATAAAGAGAAAAGGATTAAAAAATGGTCTAAGTATAATAAGTGATATAAAGTAAATAGAAGAAAGAAAATGATAAACATTATATGTAAAAGTGTACATATTATGAGTTATATAATAAAATAATATAATGTTTGCCATTCTGAGTTATTTCTTCTAAAATATTCACAATTTAATGTCTTTTATATAGTTGTAACTATGAAAATATTTTGAAGATTAATGTTTGGGTAGATCCACTAGCAAATATTTTGTTAAATTCTTCAAAATAAACATATTGATAAAGGCGAAAAACGTGAATCTAATAATCATTAGATTGGTGATGAAGGAATTTATATACAAAGAATATAATGTTATTTTGAACTAAATATTTTAAAATAATAAGTTTAATATTTTTTATTATATATTGCTAGTCTTCGTTTGCTCAAAAGATATAAAGTTTTTAACTTCATATGTGAATTCTTCATAATTATTTTTATTGTTAATTAGTATCTTGTGTGGTTTGTTATCTTAAGGTGCAAGTTATTTCATTAGTTTTGCTTTAACCATTGATTCTTTCTTTTTCTTTTTTTCATTGTTTTATTTTTTACTTTTTACTAATATGGAGAATGTTTTTTAAAACTTTTGTGATGAAGAAGTTTCTGTGTGGGTTAAGCATTCAAAACATATTTTGTTAGCATTGAGAATTTGTTCCTTTTTTTCTGTCTTTTTATGTTTTTGTCATATTCTTCATATGGGTAACCAACAACCAAATCATGTTTTGGACAAAATTGGACAGAAACAGGTTGTTTTTGTTATTGCTTAAAGAGCAAATAACCTAATATGTATTTGCAAATTCATGTGCAAAAATACTTTTAAATGGACCTTAGTTAAATCAAAATATATATATAAAGACAATTGGATCTCAATAATTTTGTGAACATAGTACAAATTGTTAACAAAATTGATATCTCTAACTACTTATTTGATTATTTTGAAATGATGTCTCATGAATAAGACTATAAATGTCATGTTTTAAAAATGATACCGATAAAAGTAAAAATTGATTAAAAAACATGAAATGACAATTTCAAAAGAAATATAACTCGTTTATGCAATAAACGATAATTTTAAAAATTAAATGAATTTATGTTTTATATTTTATATGAATAGAGAGATCTGAACACCAAAAAGAAAAACCGAAATATGAAGTTGGACGCAGGGGCACATGACTTTGATGCTCTTTCAATAATATGATTATTAATTTATTTGACAACAATTTCATGCAAAAACTCATCCACTTTCTCCTTAACTGACACAAATGCAAAGTAATATTATAAGATTTTATTTTAATATATTACTTTTAAGTTTTCTTACAATATTTTGTTTAATGCAAGAGTTTTATAAAAAAAATATAAGTTTTCATTTACATTTGATAAAAGTAAAACTTTCTTAAAAAACATTGACTCACAATTAGCATATTTTAACTCAAGTGCTCTTATAAGATATCTTCTGCAAATGTTACTGCCTCAAATTGTGATATAATCAATTCTATAATTAGTATTTTCTTTGTTACATTTTTAACCTTGAATATTTTGCAATTTATTTAACCTCTTTACTCTTATTTTGTATCATGTGTCAGAGATAACAATTTTTCACGAAGTAAAACATTAAGGATATAAAATACAATATGGTATTATGATTATATCTCATTTGGAAGCATATAAGAACTAATTTAAACAAATAAAAGATATTATAAAAATAGGAAAATATCAATCTTTATATTGTTTGAACAAGGACTGAGATCACTTCACTGATATATAAAGAAATATAGGCATGAAAATTGATACATTATCATCTACCTACACAACATTATAATCATATTATCTCAATTTTCATAAAAGTTCGCTTAATACATCAAATTTAATTAACAAAGTACAGTTAAATCATCTCTAAATTAATTATGAATCATCAAGCAACTAAATATTATAACTTAAATAACACTTCAATTATACAAAAACATTTATTTTAGTAAGTAAAAACTTTAAAAGAATCAACTCAGTTTATAATTTAAACTCAATAGCACAATTTCAGTGTAACAAAACTTAAATAGATTACCCAATCAAGTTAGAAGTCAAACAAATATGACATCTTGATTAAATTTTTTACACATGCAACTATTTAATCACCTCAAGAGTCGATCCTAACCATCAAGAGAACTCAAATCAAAATGTAAACTAAACCACACTTCATGCATAAATTCAAATTATTAAAAACATTATAACTATAATTGTTGTCGTCTAAATTCAAATTCAAATTATATGTATTAAAAATTGTCAAAATAAAAAAATTATAAATTAATATAATGACAAAAGTACTACTTTGTAGATTTGATATATTTAGTTAATAAGTATCACTAAAATATCTTAAAATATTTGATACAAATATATTTAATACAAATATATGATGTAAATTAAAGTATCGATATATCATAACTTATTATGAATAGACTTCTCTTTTCATTTTACTTGAAAGCTCAACTCAACCCAACCCATCAAATGCAAATATTTTTTTCATTATACTTTATATTTTAATCACTACTAAAAAAAAATCATATTTCTTGCCAATTTTGTTTTAAAAAAATTTTCATAGAAAATATTTACAAATTTTGTTATGAAAAAAATTTGCAAGAAATTTCTACCAACTTTCTTGCAAAATATTTTGTATAAAACAATTTTCGCAACAAATTTTGTAAAAAATACTTGCAAATTTTATAATTTTGTAAGAAATGATTAATCACGAAAAAATTATTTGCAAACTAAAAATTTTTAAAAAAATGGCAAAAATAATCTTTTTTTTTAAATTTGTTTAACAAATTTAAAAAAAAATCCCATATAATATTAAAATTTCTAGTAGTGAATATCCTGACATCTACTGAAATCGTTTTTTGTTATGTTTACTCAAATCTTGAAACTCATATAATTTATATTTTTTGAATGATTAATTTCCTTGCCCTCATTGATTACCACTTCATACGTAATAAAACATAATATCTTTACAATAAAAATAATTTAACTTTTATCATAAAATATTATTTATGCATATCGTATAAAGATTGTTATTACCTAACAATTTGTATACAATGTTTAAATTATTTGTTTCAAAATATTATTTTTTTTATTATAAATTGATATTGTTTTCTTAAATTTCACGACTAGATTTAGATTATCAAATAAAAATAAATAAATATAACTAAAGTAAATTTGTTTAAGGTACAAAATAAGTTAGATTAAAGTGCCGTTAATCGGATCAATTACACTCCTAATTTCCTCTTTGATTTTGCATATCTCTATACACATATCCATTCCAAAACTCTTTTTTTGAAGTTAAAGTTTTTTATCTCGGTAAAATGAAATATCCTTTATATTTTCCATTATAAAAATATTTTAAAATAATGAATACTATTAAATAAATGTATTATGTTTTTATATACTATAATAATAATAATAATAATACTTGTTGAGATATTTACAATATTAATATATTTTAATTGAATATAATGTTATGGTTCAAACAAGATTATTTCTATCTCTATAAATATAATTATTTTATACCTCAAATCTTTCGTATTCAACGTTATTTTAAAAATCATTTGTACTTACATAAAACTAAGAGAGAAAAAGAAAATATATGAAACAGAGATATGTGGATGACATATGTATTGTAGTCCTAAATTAGCGGCAAGAAATACGAAACGTGCATTCGGACATGGCCAAACATACGGAAACAATATCAAATTAAAATTAAAATAATCTAACTCAAATATGTTTCAGTGGTGGTTTAAAATACACTAAGCAAATGTTATATAGGAAATTTTATTGATTTGATTTTTAAATTATAATGTATAACATAACAATTATGTATAGTAAATTGTATTAATATTAAACAACAATAAAATAAAATGATCAAATAATGTGTGTCTTAGTATTGTAAAAAAATATATATTATGTTGGTTTTAATTTTTGTACAAAGATATATATATAATAAATTTAGATTAATAAAAAATTAAAGATGACAAGGGGACACTAGATATCAGAAATATCTAGTTTTTAAAGTTGGACATGAGAATGAGATAATTATTTACATAATTGTCTCAGTCTTTCATACTTATTTTAACACGTAATCTAAAAATTTATATTAACTCTTAAAGGAACATTTGAGTGTTTTTTACTGTCTTTTCAATTATTTAATATTTATCTAATTATCATTTAATATTTATATAAGTATAAATTTGTTATTTATTAATATTTTATACTACAAATATATATTTATATTAAATATTCAATAATATAATTTTTTTTATTAATTCTATTTTTTAAATATATTGTTTAATTAATATTTAAAATAATAGATAAATAACTAAACAAATATAAATATACAATTCTCGATGATTATAAGAAAGAGATAAAAGTTTTATATATATTAAATATAAGAATGAAGATGAATTATTATTTAAAATATGAAAACAAAATAGTCAAAATGACAATATTTTAACTTTTTTACAATAAGGAGTTATATTTTTATTTTGGTAAATAAATAACAGTTAACTAACCAATTTTACCATCTTAATTAAAATACATAAATCTTTATTTAATGTAAATTACGGGGTTGTATTTTTGTCTCCCCTTGATAAATACTCTTTAAATTTTGAGGTTAAAGAAGTTTTGAATACTAAATTGACCTATTGTACTTTCATAAAAGAAAAAAAAAATAGTAGCAAAAATATTTAAAGAAAGTACAGTGGGTGAGGGTCCAGTGTCACATATTTTGATCGCCACGTGTCAAGCAGAGACGCGTAGTGTCGCAGGTCCACACCCAAAACAAAAACCTAAATCAATGCTACGTTCACTTCCCCACATATCACCTCCACGCTCCTCCTCACCACGCGTTCTCATTTTGCTGGCTAACACTTTCTTTAATCTTATTATTTTTCAACTTTATTATACTTTCAATCCTCAAACTTTATAATTAAATTAAGGGTTAATTATTTTTCTTTCTTAATTTTTAGTGAATTTTAAAATTTATTTATTTTAAAATTTTAAATAATTTAGTCTTTCATCTTTCAAAATACATAAATTTAATCATTTTAATCAAATTTTGTTAAATTTATTTGATATTTCAAGCGCGTTTGATAATAGTATTTGACTTAACATTAAAGCAAAAATGTGTCAAACAGTATAAACAACTCAAATACAATCCTGAAATGTATACGAAACATAAAGTAAACCTACCAAAATTTGATTAAAATGACTAAATCCACGCATTTCGAAAGATAAAAGACTAAATTGATCCAAAATTTCGAAATTGACTAATTTCAAAATTCACTTAAAGTTAATAGACCAAACATATATCTAACCCTTAAATCAATATTTACTTACCTAGTATTTATTTATTATTTCAATAACTTTAATTCCAATAACTCTAATTAATACAAAAAACTTCAATCTACACTCGTTTAAGTTTCTAAAGACATAGTAACTTAAGTCCAATCCACCAAACATACATCAAATTCATCACTAACACTTTACTAGACAAAAGTTGACCTACTTACCTACGTGATGGGAACTAACATTTACTTCCTAAACAATTAAAATTCTACTATAATTTTAGACTGTATTATTGTGTCAAAAAATCATCATGAAAATGTGTAACACTTAATTAAGCTTTTAAATCACTCCACATTTTATGACTCTCCAATCAATTTTATAATTAAAATTAATAAAATGTGTAGCTCTTAATTAAGTTCTTAAATCACCCACCACAATCATTGTGCATCTCTATCTCTTGGGAGCATTTTCAAAATTGCGAGACAAATTTCGTATAATATTTGAGGACGGCCTCTCTAAAACAATAAAATCATCTATAATTAAAAAAATAACCCAAGCACTTTTCATTTAATTGGGAGCAAGTCAACAACAAACTCAATTATAAAAATTATTAGTGAGAAAATTTTCAATTAATAAAAGACCAAAGTTGGTATCATGGAATGATACTAATCAATTATCAAACTTGACATTTGTTAATTTGTTCATGTGCATAAAAATTTTCGTATTCCTCCATACACGCAAGAATCTCCGGTGAGTGGATACGTAATACATTCTCTTATTACTTTTAAGGTATGTTGTTCAGTAGAATAAAAAAATTTAGAATTTTATTTTTCTTAGAAATAATAAATTTTTTGAGTTAAATACGTTTTTTTTTTCCTTAACTTTCAGTAAATTTGAAAATTAGTTTATTTTAAAATTTTGGACCAATTTAATCCTTCAATTTTTGAAATACGTGAATTTAATTCTTTTAATCAAATTTTGTTAAATTTATTTGACATTTCAAATGCGTTTTATAATAATATTTAACTTAACATTAAAGCAAAAATATGTCAAATAGTACAAACAATTCAAATACAATTCTTAAATGTGTACGAATCATCAACTAAATCTAATAAAATTTGATTAAAAAATTTAAATTCACATATTTCGATAGACTAAATTGATCCAAAGTTTCAAAATAGACTAATTTCAAAATTTACCAAAAGTTCTGAGAGAAAAACATATTTAACACTAAATTTTTTAATATAAAAAAAAAATCTTTTCAAAATGATTAGTTAATTACGACCAAGTTTTGAAGTCTTGGTTGTCAGTGGAGTTTGAGAAGCTTCGCTTTTACGCGATAAGATTATATGCTGGATTCAACTTTTCTCCACTTTTGCATGTTGCCACTGCTACTACTATCTTTCACACTGGAACAACGACTTTCCCTTCTATTATTTGCTTCATCCATTTCCATTTTCACATGCAAACGTCAATTTACTTTCATGAAAAAAAGAAAAAACTTTTATAATAAAATAAGATATTAAAGTTCAAACTACCTCACCAAAAGAACCAAAATTGTCAAATCAAACCACTGGTATTTTTTATTATTAATTTTATAATTAAAATACTAGTAATTTTTTCCCCTTTTTATTACTCTGAAACATCTTACCTAAACACACACTACTTGGCCTATCTCAGTTTTGTTTATTGCAAAACACATGCTTCCACCGAAAAATCTCTCGCAACAAACCCTTTTGTCTTCTGACCCTGCTTCCACCGTTTTTTCCTTCACCACCTCTCTGTTTCTTTATATATATTTTTTTAAAATTTCGAAATATTAAAAAAATGTGTGAATGAATGTGTCAATAGTTAAGGTTGTCATCTGGATAATTCCAGCTTGTGCTGAGCTAGATTCTTGCTGCTATGGATTTATTCTTCTCGTGTCAGTAGCTGTATTGAACTTTCTCTCAAAACAACAAAAAGGGTCGCTTCAGAAATCATTCAGATTTCGCTTTTGCTCCTCTACCTTCATTCAAATTGCTTCTGCATAATAACAAAGGTGCCATCTTTTTCTGTCTCTGTTGTTACCCCTCTTTTTCTGTGTGTTTGACTTTAATGGTTTTCTGGTTCATGAGTGCTACCATAATCTTCCTAGGCTTCAATTAGCTTCACAGAGAGAGAGAGAGAGAGAAAAAAAATTGATATCCCCAGTGGTTTCTATTCATTCGTTGAGGCCACCATGATTGATCGGAGAAATCTTGGTTTTTTTCTCTGTGTTTTATCAATCTTTCCACTAGTGTGTTTTTCTGCCACCTTTGTTCCAGTAGATAATTACCTTATAGATTGTGGAGCATCTGCAAATACTACAGTAGGTAGGCGCAATTTCACAGCAGATAATTTTTTCAAGGATCTTCTTTCTACACAAGAAGATATTCTTGCGAATTCCTCCTTAAAATCAAGCACTTCTTCTTCCTCCGATGATTCGCCTCTCTATCAAACTGCAAGAATCTTCAATGGACCCTCGAAGTACACCTTTCGAATTAACCAAAAGGGGAGACACTGGATCCGTCTATATTTCTTTCCTTTTACTTACCAAAAGTACAATTTGAGTGCTGCAAATTTCACCGTCGCCACGCAAGACCATGTTCTTTTCAGTAGCTCCAGCTTGCAGAAAGATCCTCAGATGAAGGAGTACTCTGTGAATGTAACATCAGACAACCTCGTTATCACCTTTGCCCCTTCCGGCAATTCCACTGCCTTTGTGAATGCCATTGAAGTTGTTTCTGTCCCCGATGACCTCATTGTTGACGATTTTTCCGCCTTAGTTCCACCGTTAACCTTATCAGGGTTGGTGACACAAACATTTGAGACAGTTTGGAGGGTTAACATGGGTGGTTCAACTGTGACCCCCACGAATGACACCCTTCAAAGAACTTGGATTCCAGATGAAAGGTTCCTTTTGGAACCTAACCTTGCAAAATCTGTTAATAATATTCGTGGTGTCAACTATGAGCAAGGTGGTTCAACAACAGAAAACACTGCTCCCGCTTCTGTTTATGGTACCCTCACAGAGATGAACTCATCCTCTGACCCCCGAAGTAATTTCAACGTGACATGGAAGTTTGATGTGAGTCCTGGATTTCAGTACCTTGTTCGATTTCACTTCTGTGATGTGGTCAGTAAAAGTCTCAATTCACTCTACTTCAATGTTTATATTGACTCCAAGATAGCTGCTCCTGATGTTGATCTGGGTACTTTGGGTAATAATGCTTTGGGCGTTCCATATCATAAGGATGTGGTTACACCGTTGGCTGTAAACAATACACTTCGTGTAAGTATTGGTCCTTCTGATTTGAGTAAGGATTACCCTAATGCAATTTTGAATGGGTTGGAGATCATGAAAATGAACAATTCTATGGGCAGTCTCATCACAGGAACAGTACCTGCAGCTATTGGTTTAGGTTCAAGTTCTAAGAGTATTGGCATGATTGTGGGTGTGGTTGTTGGGGTAGTTGGTGCAGTTGTGTTGGCTGGAGTTTTCTTTGTGTTATGCATGAGGAGAAGAAAGTTGGTTAGGCAAAGACAGTCAAAGACATGGGTTCCTTTATCCATCAATGATGGAACTACTTCTCATACCATGGGAAGTAAATACTCTAATGGCACAACACTAAGTGTTGCTTCAAACCATGAGTACAGAGTGCCTCTTCTTGCAGTTCAGGAGGCTACAAACAACTTTGATGAGAGTTGGGTTATTGGGATAGGTGGATTTGGTAAAGTGTACAAAGGAGAGTTAAGTGATGGCACAAAAGTGGCAGTGAAGAGGGGGAATCCACGGTCCCAGCAGGGGCTTGCAGAGTTCCAAACTGAGATTGTAATGCTGTCTCAGTTCCGGCATCGCCATCTGGTGTCTTTGATTGGTTATTGTGATGAAAAAAATGAAATGATCTTGATATATGAATATATGGAGAAAGGAACTCTCAAGAGTCATTTATATGGCTCGGATCTGCCTAGCTTAAGCTGGAAGGAGAGGCTTGAGATATGCATTGGCTCAGCCAGAGGACTTCATTATCTTCACACTGGCTATGCAAAAGCTGTTATTCACCGTGATGTGAAGTCTGCAAATATCCTTCTTGATGAGAAACTAATGGCTAAAGTTGCTGATTTTGGACTATCAAAGACAGGGCCTGAGATTGACCAGACGCATGTGAGCACAGCTGTGAAAGGTAGTTTTGGGTACCTGGATCCAGAGTATTTCAGGAGGCAACAACTGACAGAAAAATCAGATGTGTATTCATTTGGGGTGGTTCTGTTTGAAGTTCTTTGTGCAAGACCTGTTATAGATCCTACACTTCCCAGGGAAATGGTGAACTTGGCAGAATGGGCAATGAAATGGCAGAAGAAAGGGCAATTGGAGCAGATCATAGATGAAAGACTTGCAGGGAAAATCAGGCCAGATTCTCTTAGGAAGTTTGGAGAAACTGCTGAGAAATGCTTGGCTGATTATGGTGTTGATAGACCTTCAATGGGAGATGTGTTGTGGAATTTGGAGTATGCTCTCCAACTTCAAGAGGCTGTGGTTCAAGGTGATGCTGAAGAAAACAGCACCAATATGATTGGTGAACTTTCTCCACAGGTCAACAATTTCAGCCAGGATGCAAGTGCTTCTACTGCACATTTTGAAGGCACAAGTCTGGATGATCTCTCTGGTGTTTCTATGAGTAGGGTCTTCTCACAATTGGTGAAGTCTGAGGGTAGATAGATGCTATCTTATAAATTATGTCACACTGCTTTTATGTTATGATTTTTGTTGTTTTTTCTTCTGATCACTGGTTCTCTTCCTGCACAAGGAAGAGTAGGCATTTCATAGATTTGTAAAGAAAGATTGAATTGAAACATGTTTGGTTAGTTGGTATAATCAGAGCATGTCCTTGTTAAACCTCTGGCTGTCAAGTTTGAATTGGACTATGGTGAAAATCCTGTGTAAGTTATGCAGAAACTCCAGAACCAACAAGTGTGGCAAAGTTTGTTTATTTCTTTGTTTGTTTAATCTCTTTAAAAAGGGTTCTTAGTTTTCTAAAATTTAAAACTAAAAATACAAACTTGATATGTTTATTCTCAGTTTAAGTTACACAATTGTTTCCAACACATGTGAAACAAACAGAAACAGGTCTTATGCAGTTCTATCTGGAAGCAACTCAAATCTGCATTATTTTTGTACACGAATTGCATTGCAAAAGCTGCAACAATTTACTTCAGTTTAGAAAAATGTTTCCCAGGAAATGAGTTTTCATAACCTAGCATGTTCTAAGCACTTAAATTATTACACTTTTTTATACTTTGTCTGCTATTTAGTGGTTAATACATGACAGAAAAAATGTTCTACTTTAAAAAAATGAATAACAAAATGAGAACCAAACAAACGTATAATGCACTTGTTTTTATTTAGGGGTGAATAGTGGTAATAAGAAACTTCATGATTATAAATATGAATCCATTGAGAATGTTCAATTTAGGTCCTTCACTGCAACCACTTCCAATTCCACTAACTTCTAATTCCCTTTTCACCTACTACCAACATGTTACCACCAGCAAGTCATCATCAACAAAGAAGTGCTCATAGCATTACACATAGAAATATCTAGAGAGAAATATATTAGTACACATTGTTCAACCTATTTTTTAGAACATTTTTTATCAGTTAAAATATTTACAAGAATGAGAATAATCATGACTCTGCATCTTATTTGATTATGTGTTTCATAATTTTATAGTTTCAAGTAGTTTTTAATGAATAACAAAGGATGTGTCAAGAGAAGTCTATTGTTAGCATTCCTCTAATCTGCATATAGTAAAAGATGTGTTTAATAAATCAGAATAAGTAGTTAAAAAACCTTTTTTTTCTAGCAACAGTTTGTCATTTGAATAATCCTTACATCTATAATTTATTATTAAAAAAAAAATTAATGTGAGTGTAATTTTTATATCATCATTTAAAATTGTCTTATAGTATAAAACTATTAACTTTTATTACAATCGTTTAAAGTTTTACTTTGAATAGTTCATAACTGGTAAATTCTGTGAAATGTTTACATTCATCATTCATAAATTACAATATATTCATAGCTATTAAATAATCTTTAGTAGGACTATTTATTTCAAATAATCTTGTTATCTTTGGGTGTGAAGTTATTTTCATAAGCCTTGCTATTCTTATGGTCTTATACTTTTTTTTTTCAATCCCAAATTACTGAATTTAATAAAATCAGTAATTTAATTCTTTTCCCCCTAACTTGTCACCACGTGCCTCGCCGGCTTTTGCGACGGAAATTCCAAAGGCCACAACATCAATTCAATATTTCCGATCAATCGTTTTCAAGTATAAAATAATAAATAATATATGTTTAATGGTGAGAATAAATGCTTTTATATTATTTTATATATATATATATATATAACAATTATTTTAAAAGTATAATCTAATTGCTCTGATTAATTCATATAAAATTGACTCTGCATTAATAGTACATATGCATTAAATGCAATATATGCAATATAAATATAAATATAGAGGGTGAATTGCTTTATAAACCTCGACAATTAACGTGATGTGTTCTTTTGTTTTCAAAATTTGATTTTTTTTTATTAGATTTTTTTATGTTGTATTTCTTTTTTTTCAAATTTATATAAATTTTCCCTACTCCATTATTACTTGTATTTTCCACCAACGCAGAAATTTCTTAGTTTCTACAAATATTAGTAACTATCACTGTTTAATAAAATGTTAGAATCAATTTTTTTATACGCATAACTATTTTTAATTCTAAATAAATTTCCTATCTACTAATCATGTATAATTACGTCATAAGATTAATTTATCTTACAAAACATAATAACTCGTAAGCAGTAGAAAAGACCAATATACTTGCATGTTACAGCCACATTTAGAGCCACATCAACTAATAATAATATAGAAATAATAATACATATTAGACACACGTAACAAAAAACATATATAATTTTTATTCAAGTTCTCACATAATTACAAGTGGTAACAGCTGTAAATTCATCTGCAGCAGAAAGAAATTAGCAAAACACCGCTGCAATTCTGCTTCAAGTTTTTATACAGCACTTCTTTATCTTTTCCTTGTGTTTTTCTTCAAAAAAAAAAAAACAGAAAAAAATGGAGAAAAAAAGCACACAGAACAACACAGTGTAAAGCAGAAGAACATGAAAAGGAAAAGCTGGATAAATTGGACAACTTGAATTATAAATCATGAAGAACATCAACCTTAGCATAGCAGGGTAGAAAGGTTTGAAATATTGAGAAAGCAGCATAAGTAACATCCTTGGCTCTCCCTAGAACCTTATTCTTACCCTTCAATTTCAGTTTATTACTCACACAAGCCACCCCTTCCTTCAGTCTATTCAAACACTTCAATGTCTTCTCGGCGACACCAACTTTCTTCTTTGAAAATTTGTAGCTTCTGAGATATATTTGCCTACAAGAGAAGCTATCGACTTCTCTTGCTTGCACCTCAGAAGCTACACAAATATTAGAGTTCACATATGAAATCAGTTTATCTCTTATCGGTGTATCATCTTTGATAGTACTCAAAAATTTGACGTCAGATTCTGGCCACTTGTAGAGATTGAAATAGGTTGGTCTATGGGGAAGACGTGTTTTATTGACACAGTCAGAAGTGCAAACTGAGGCCATAGGTTTCGGAAATGGTTTCACAGCATAGCATATGATACTAACCTAATGAAACTTTTATGCAGTGAAATTCTGAGTTACCCTAGAAACAACATGGAGCAATGGTTTTGTATAAGATAAGTGCGAGGGGATGTGACAGAATGAGTTTTATAATTGTTAAACTCTCTTTTGAAATGATCTTTTGACAATGTGAATGGCCCTTATTTACATACACATTAAGATGTGATATTGCATGTTCAAGACTTCATAATCGCTTTTCTGAATTCTTACAAACCTAATGCTCTCACTAAATTACTCACTATCAATTTGGTTCTTAGCAAATCAAAATATGCAATCATGAATTTAGTCTAATTTTTCCCTTCAAACGCTTCTACGTCATGCTTGCATATTCCTTGTGTATTATAATATAAATTAGGTTATATTTAAGTCTTCATGTAGAATGTATATATATGGGAAGATACAATTAATTATGCTCTAGTTTTTTGTTAGTACTAAAATTTTGTTTATCAAAATAAAATAAATAATTAATATAATATTATTGAAATAAAAATTTTCAATCATATTAGTTACTTCTATTATTGTTGCTTTTTCTTGATTCAAACAATTATATTTTCTATTCTCTTGTTATCTTTTGTTTTTTTATTCATTTTTTCATCTGAGCTCGATCTAAAGAAATCTAAAGATAGAATCCTACTTAAAAGCACACCACCAAACCAAATCCAAGTATGCCAAAATTATTTCTGCCTGTACATTGCTATCGTATTAAATGTATCATTTTTTGCATAGAAATTTTTTTGCATCATTTTAAATAACAGGAAAGGCCCATCTTAATAAATGTATCATTTTTTTTCGCATAGGAATTTTTTTTTGGGTACCTATTAAAAAGATTCATCAAATTTTAATATATGTTTAAGAAAGAATTAAAAAAAAAAGACAAATTATATAATGTAATAAGAGAAATACAGATTAAAAAATAAAATATAACAAGTGTCAATAAATCAAGAATACATAATTGCCCTTATACATATCAATATTTAGACAAATTCACAATAACCAATACTTCTTAGTATTTTTTAAAACAGAACTGCAGCAAAACTCCTTAATACCATTAATATAATACATGCAAATTTTGTTTGTTTAGAGAATTTCTCTCTACAGATTTCCTAAGTTTATCTAAAAATAATATTTTCAAAACTTAAGTTTTGGGAAAACATCCTAAAAGAATTGCATATACAAGAAAAGAAAAATCAAATGATATATGTGATAATGTGCTATTACATCCAAATGTTTAGAATTTCCAGATACTGATTATCAATGCTATTGAAAAAAAGAGAAGATATAATGCTACCTAAATTAGAGATGCAATGAACTGGGAACTGAAATATGATATAATTCTCAATTCCATCAAAAGTAGTTACAGCACATCACAGAACCAACAAAACCAAGTAAAACACCTATCACCAAAACATATATCTGATAATCACACCTACCATTACCCTTTCAACTACAAAGACAACAAAGAAAAGCAAAACCTAACTTCAATTCCTGCCATTTTCTTTTCTTGACAGCAAGACTTCTCCCCGGAGAGGAAAATCAAGCGACCGTACAGAACCAAAACCCTAACCCCCAAATCCATAGAGGGTCCTTCCCTGCCTCTTCAAAGCATAAACAACATCCATAGCAGTAACAGTCTTCCTCCTTGCGTGCTCCGTGTAAGTAACAGCGTCACGAATCACGTTCTCCAAGAAGATCTTGAGAACACCACGAGTCTCCTCGTAAATCAAACCACTGATACGCTTCACGCCACCTCTGCGAGCCAATCGCCGAATCGCCGGCTTCGTTATTCCCTGAATGTTATCGCGAAGCACCTTACGGTGTCGTTTCGCTCCTCCCTTTCCCAAACCCTTGCCCCCCTTTCCTCTGCCAGACATCTTGGTGAATACAACCTCGACTGAGTCGAATCAAATTCTGAACAAAAGCAAAGTAGAATTAGCACCCGAGATTAAATAAATTAACTAACAATTAGAGAGACGAAGCTGCAAATGAAGCTATGTTACGTGAAATAGATTTACCTGCGTTGGAGAGTTGAAGGAGAAGCTGTGCGAGTTGTTGTAATGTGTGGGTTTGGATTTGGATGCGTTTTTATAAGGAGTCAGTGACACTGTGTCGATCCGTGTGCTAGCTTTTCAAGCGCGTTTTGTACCGTTGATTTTGTTTTATGTACGATGCAGATGCGAGAAGAGACTTCATATGGATCGATGACGTGGCTTGGTTCGTTTAATGAAAAAATGACTTTGGTGTTGGCGGGTTTTAAATATTTTGGGGGCTTCGGTGTGCCGCCAGGCAAAAGACGCCTTACCCTCCGATGTTTTATTAGAACCACAGATTTAAATTACGTTTTCAATGCACACAAAATTATTATCGATATATATATATATATATATATATATATATTTCTCTGATTGAATTGAAAGGTAAAAAATAAGTGAATGGAAACGGTTTGGTTGATAAAAAAAATATTATATTGTTAATTTTATTTATATATTTACTAATACTATTGATATACTGAATAAGTTAAAAGTTAAATTAGTTTGTTTAAAAAATTGTATCGTAATTGATTAGGTTATGTGTTGTGATTATTTGTGTGCTTTTCTTTTACTTTTTTACAATAAAATAATTTTTGGATTTTACTTTTTTTCTGTTTTTAATTGCTATGTTTTTATCAAATTATTTTCTTACATTCGTTTTATTATCTTTTTATTAGTTTTCGTTCTTTTTCAGCTCTACCGAACTACGAAATCATTGATCAAGAGTATCTTTGCTAAATGAATCAAAAATCAAAAAACTTATTAACATTGTAGTTGCTGGTCATGAATACATTTGTTGAGCGAATTATGGAGGAATTTATCTTTATGAATTTCAATAATTCACTTGATAGATTTGATCGCTGGACGAGTGAACTTTTGTACACTTTTCGCATAGCAAATAGATGGTTTTGTTAAGTGGCTACATTAAAATCTAGTAGTCATTCTTATGTTCAATTATCGGTGTGTTGTAACAAGTATAATAGTTGGTGTGTGGAACTAAATTAAGATTTATCATATGATGGTGAGCATGAAATATAATGTGGTTGTCAAAATTTCAAGGAGAAATTATATGTAGGGGTATTTGAGTGTGTGCATTGACAGAAAGATTCAACATAGAGATATGTTTTCTCTAATAACTAATCAAATTCAAGTAGAATATAGTAGGTTATGCTTTGAAGATACGAAGAAGTTTCTAGTTCCTAGACTTGATCAAGTCCTAAACGCGAAGGAGACTTACCTCGTGAGTAGTTGAGTAATAACCTCTTGAACATTTTTGCTAAGGAGAAACATCCCAAAAAATTTCAAAACTAAATTTTATATAATGTTGTTATATTAGTGACAATAATTAAATATATAAATTTTGAGTATATTATTTTGGTCCCTTCAAAATATTTTGCCAAGATCCACCATTATCTTTAAGGCCAAACTCTATGGGGTTTGGTATAGTAGGTAATGGTCCCAAAAAGTCTTAGTAATGGTTAGTTATGTATCAAGTTTGTTAGTTTAGTTTAACTGTATAAATGATATTTTTTATAGTTATATATTTCATGAGATTATGTTAATATATTTTGTACACAACGAAACATTATATTTTAAAAGTTTTAAACTGTTAAAATTGGGATAATATTATAATTATTTTCATTTTTCATGTTAACATTTGTGTTGACATTATGTCAAGATTTAATACTAAAGGTCTATACACTTTTTAACTAGGAAAATGATTTTTTAACAACTAAATTTTAATCGCTTTATCTTACAAAGGTAACAGATTCCAAATGACTTCCTATTTTTTCATCTTCTCATTTCTCTATGTTCTAAAGTTACTTAAAAAATATAATCTCAAATTATAAAAAAATATTATCGAAATTTAGTTATCAAAATATAATTATGCATTTTGCTGCTTTGGGCAATGAAAGGAGGATGCAACAAAACTATCAATGGATGCACCAATAATGTAAAATTGCAATTTGGAGTTAGGGCTTTTACTTTTTGCACCCTTACAATTTCTTTGTGCATACCTCAAGTATTCAAAATAATATTTTACTCTACGGAAGAATAGCTTTCGGATCATATATGTTGGAAACTTTTCAGAAAGCTGTTCAAGATTTTTGAAACAATTTTTAAAATAAGATGTTCGAAACATATAAAGTATATTTTTTAATAAGTTTTCCATTGCAGAATAAAATTTCTGCAATACGAATAATGGGTTTCGGAATGAGTCTTCTGAAATATCTCTACTACATGATATTTGTTTCAGAAAGAATTTTCCGGAACATATTAAATATGATTCGTAAGAAAATTTCAAAATACGTTTTCTTAGCATTTTTTCTCTTCTTCTTCCCCTTCAGTGTTATCCTACTCTTTTTCTTTCTTCGCAGCAGTGGCAACATTGACAGTGTGGTGCAGCGGTAAAAGAATGTTTGAATAATTTCTTCTTATTGTGGGGGGTACAATTAATAATTGTGGAGACGAAGGAAGTTAGTAATTCCAGAGGCCCACGAATATAAAATTATGTACGTACTACATCATTGCTTTTTATTATTGATAGGGTGATAGGAGATTTAATGCTATTTTTACGTTAATTTTGAACTTTTTAGTTTAATATTTATGATTTTATATTAGTTCGTACGTTTTATATTATACAATACTAAAACTGTATTTAATTATTTTTTATTGTTTCAATTTAGTAATTAATTCTAAATCAGTTTCTTAATTTGTTTAACGACGAATTTAGTTTTTAAAAATTTGGTATAAATAAAACACGAGTCTTGGAAATATTTTCTTGACCACTTCAACCATTTGATTTACGATTTGTTGACACATCGTAGTTTGGATGTGGAGAGAAAACATTGTTGATTAAATATACATGAAAAGAGTCTTTGAATATCAAGAGAGTCTTAAATCGAGTGAAAAGTGGAACCAAACTCGTGAGAAAGCCCGAATTATATTTTATATTGTGATTTTTGTATTATTTCTTTACTGTATTTTTAAAATATATTTATAGAGACAGTTATATTCATGTTTTGAAATATATTTAAAAGATTTTTAAAATATCAATATTAGTGTATTCTGAAGACACAACAATTAACAACACAGAAAAAACTAATAGAAAATTTGAACTCCAGAAAATCCACGCGAAAAGTTTTATTGTTGTGAAATTGTAGATGTTGCGAAAGGAGAGAAGTTTGGAAGTAGTGGTCGGGCCAAATTGATATTGGTAGGCATGTGCTGTTAATATTTTTACCATATTTATAAGTTTGATGGTGGGTTTGTGAAGCAACACTTGTACCACACACACACATATATAGTTTTATTTTCATTTTGGAGTGGCCCCTCTCTCACATGATCTTCTTACTCAATCATCATTAATTAAGAAACCCTTTTCCAACCTTGTAGTTGTAGTTGTACATGTCTCATTTTATAGGTAGCTAGAGTAGTACATCATTATAATGCCATCCATTATCCCTATATCATCCACTTCTTTATTCTCTCTTCTCTAGAACAAGGCCCCGGGTGGGGCTCCCATAATTTATCACCCACCCTTTGCTTTTTGCCTCCAACCATACTCATTTTCCAATGGAGTGTGCTATATGTGTAAGATTAAGTTAAGAAGTTTAATTTCAAAATTAACAACAAATTTTGACTAATATTTTTAAAGTTTTGAGGTCAAAACAATACATCCAAATTAAGTATAGTTCTAATGTTTGATCTTCATACAAAGTATAAGTCCATTATTCACATTTCTCAACACAACATGATGAGTTTCTTTTTTTTTTCTATGTGTTAAAAAGTGGAGTGCAAACCTAAATCAATTTTATAAAATCAGTTTCTTAGATGAAGTTTGCACTCACTTATATATTGTAAATTGGTCAAGACATATATATCTCGAATGTGAAACTAGACACTAATGGGTGATACAATAACGGTCTGATAGTGGGTGAAACAGTCAACCCAACAAACAAACAACAAATTTTGTTAAGATATACTCTAACTCGTAACTTTAATGCCATATTAACTAGTTAACTCTAGGTCTAATTTAATTTGACAAAATTGATTGTCTAAGATAAGGTTTGCACCCACGTATATCGTATAAATATGTTTAATTTTTAGTTGATATGAGATTTTCCGACCAAAGAGTACTCTTTCTTTACATTGACAATATTGATTTAAGTAGAAAAACCTTTAACACAATTTTAATTCTCTTTTTTTTTATTGAAACAAATTGATCATTTTATTATTTTTAAATGGCACGTAGAAAAAGATAAAAATAAGGAGGAAAAACAAAAATAAAGAGTAACAATAATTTGGTTTCACTTTACTTGTAATTTTGTTCCAATTTATGGATATTAAATGGAGGCCATTAACCTAGTGGCTAACACACCGCCGGCTGAAAAAAAGAAGAAGATGAACATGGCCGTCCTCCCACCTTTGATTGTTACCTCAGAAGCTGTAGCTAGCCTTTTTCTAGCTTTCAGAAGAACACCATTTTCATAACCTTCTTCTAACTTAACTAGTGTTTTTAAGGATGCTAATAACACATTCATTTTCAAATCTTATAATTTTTATCTCAGTTTCATATTTGAATCTTGAGTATGTAGGTTTGTTTATATTAATCAGATTGTATTTTTTTCTAAAGTTATTCATGGCTTATGAAATTAAAAAATAATAACTTTTAATGCATCGAATGGGTGCGTGGTCAATATAGTGTATGAACATATTTAATTTTTTAATTCATTTAATGTTTTTTATTATTACTTTTTAAACAGTACTCAGAAGATATTTGTTATGAAGATACTATATATTTTGTATTAACCCTGAATTCCACAACTTGTTCAGGTAGCATCTATGCTATGACCCTCTAACTCCTAAGTAATGATGAGTAAAAAGTAGAAAACAGTAGCTAATTAATTTTGGGTTGAAGTTAAATATTCCAAAAGTAAAAGAGATTGTGAAAAGCAAATGAATAGAAAAATGGAGGTTGCTTGCTTTGCATGCTAGAACATGCCCATAAAACAAATTATTCCAAATATTTACACACACTTGGGTTGCCAAAAAGTGTAGACTCATTGATATGGAATAAAGCATTCGTTCTTTATTTATACTTTCTCAAGGATGAGACAATATTTATATCATGGATATTTATAAGAATTTGCAAGGAATATATTTAAAACCATTTAAAAAAAAATCTGATTCACTAGTACTTTGAAATTAAATTCTAAGCTTAATATAAAATGTATATTTGGTTAATAATTTAAAGTGAATTGAAAGTTTTACAATAAATAAAAATAAGGGTTAAATATGTTTTTGATCTTTCAAGTTTCAGTGAATTTTGGAATTAGTCCATCTTCAAAACTTGATATCAATTTAGTCATTTATCTTTAGAAATGCATGAATTTAGTCATTCTTACCAAATTTTGTTAAGTTTATTTGATATTTTAAACATATTTTATGATAATACTTAAGTTAACATTGAAGCGAAAATGTGTCCAACAGGGTAAACAATTCAAATACTATAATGAGATACGTTTGAAACGTCAAATAAACTTAACAAAATTAATTAAATTTGGTTAAAGGATTTAAATTCACGTATTTTTAAAGATGAATGACTAAATTGATCAAAAATTTGAAAGAGAGACTAATTCCAAATGTTACGAGGGACAAAAACTATATTTAACCCTAAAAATAAATAACATATACAGACTTATAAAATTATTGAGTTAAGTTTTTTATTTTATTTATTAAAATGTCTAATTTCTGATATAAATTTGTTTGTGTCATTAATACTGAATTTTCTCAATGTCAACCTAATATATTTTACACATACTATATGTTGTTAGAGAATATTTTTTGTGGTTCAAATGACTCTTAAGTTCTTCAAATTTAATGTAAGAATTTATCTTTAGAGTTAGCTATAGAGAGACCACACATTCAAGAGCACATGATTTCACATGAATATTGCATTTGTCATACAAATCACACCAATAATACAGTTTATTGTGAATGACAATGTCGTTTTAAATAATGGTAATGATGGTCCAATTTATTTAATCAATTAAATTAAGATTACTTTTATTTGAATTAAGTGAGTTTTTTGGAGGATAGGTGGTGGGTTAATCATAATCCTTGAATCCCATTAAGATTGTTATGAATGTGTTGTGTCTTTGACCAGAAAACGCACGAAGCATGTCATGTGGAAGTGATTTTGATCGATCACTTCACTGTTTTAGTCAAAATGTATTTTTTAAAGAATAAATAATTTTTTTAAATAATTTTTTTATATTTTAAAATTATTTTAAAAATATAAACTTCAATTATAAAATAAAATAATTAAAATTTAATGTTAAAATATCATTATTCGTGTTAAAAACTGGAATTTTCAAAGGACATTGTTATGCCTTATGTTGTGTTATGTTTCCAACCTTTTTGACTCTTCAGTCCTTTTCAGAGCATTAACACCTCAACATTTATTAAGATATGGCAACACGCCACACCAACCTTCTGTTTCATTCTTGTTCCTGTTTTTGCTAAGGATGACCAAGATTTGGATCAGGTATTAAAATAAGTCAATAAAAACATTTATTGTAGTAATGAAATATGAAATGTGTTTTAGAGTGTTAACATAACTGATATGTTAAAGTTTAGGGTAATATCTAACATAGACGAATCTGATGAAATATTTTAAACCAATAATGATTAAAGTTTGAAATATGTGACAATAATTCTGAAGCTAAAACAACTGCTTCATGGGTATTGCAATTGGGAATTTTTCATTGTTGTTGTGTTCCAAATCCACAGTGAGTAAAAAAGTGATAGGTACATTCATTCCCCCAGAGTGCAATGGAAGTGATGGTCACTTTCTATTCTCTTTTCAAGCAAGTGCTTCAACAAAAGGGATGTGATAATACATGGTGCAGACTTTAACCACAAGTACAACAACTATTGCCAAAGTTTTCATCTAATAATACATTGCTGCTGAATCCTATAAAAAGTTACAGGGCACTCAAAAACATCACCCTAGATTAAAAGGCTAATAATAATTGCATTGACGACTCAGAGAACTATATTTACATTACTACTTTTATCTAACCTAAACAAAGTGCACCACAATACTTCTTTCAACATGGAAAAACAACTGAGTTATCTCATCAAACATGCAATTTTATTCTAGTAGAATACACCATAGGAGGAACAACTTCCTTGAGACTCTTGAGCAAAATTTGCTGCAACTAAGGAATCTAAGATGGTGAACCAATTCTCATCTTCTTCATCCTCTTCATCTCCACCACTTTGGCTCCACTGAATTGAACTGTTCTTGTCAATTTCATCATTCCTTGCAAACCTTCCTCTGATGCGTGGCCTGCTGTCTGCCAATGTTTTCCTGCAAGCATACTGATTCCATGCAAAAACAAGTTAACATTTTCACACTGGTTTTTCACAAGTGATGGACCATTGAAAATATTATAGTATTACACTATAAATTGAATTGTAATATAAAGGGTATGTTGTTAATTACAAGTTTGATTGATCCTAGTAGTAATCTTAAAGAACAAGACAAAATCTGTGGGAAGATTTTCATGCTTAACTAAATTCTGGTCCTGTTATCAAGCAGAGAGTGTGGGGAACAAATTGACAAATTCCGGTCCTGTTATATAGAAAATGTTTCAGTTCTATTCTTAATCAGGATTCTGTCAAATGGATTATCTTTTAACTGTGTCTCTTAACTTCCAATTCAACCTTGGACATGATTGTATTTTTAATCATAGATCATGAAGCCAAGCACAGTGTTGTCCACTATATTCTTAGATTTGTGGTCCTTGAGGAATATATATATTTTTGGTTGATGCAGATGCAGCACACAGGACTCTATTCGCAACAGTAAAACATAGAAAGCTACTAAAAGTTTGTGGTTCTTTTGGAATATACATTAGTGCATAAAAGTTTAATAGATGCAACCCAGGTAGGACTTTATTCACAACAGTAAAACATTGAAAGCTACTCTAAGTAAATAAATATGATAAAAATAGTGAGTGTAAGTCAAAACGTTTTAAAAAAAAAATAGTAAACCTTAATTTTCTTGTTGAAATTCCTCTGGTTCCTCTTGCTTCTGTATCTCTCAATTCTCACCTTCTTCTCCTCTGGGCTATATCTGCAAGCTCTGTTCATACCTTCTATGATCATGCTGCTTTCGCTTGATAACGGACTATCCGAGAGGTGATTGTGTTGAGTTCCATTAATCCCCTAAACAAAACGTTCCATGTCATTAAAATCATAAAAAAAAAAAAAAAATCATGTTACAACACAACAGATAATGAAGAGGAAGTAAGCATATGCAAAAAGTAACACAAAGAATCTTCCTGATTCTACTTGACATAAAATTCTAGTACTAAAACAATCCAATGATCAAATCAATTGAACATAGCCACATAGGTACGATGAACACACCAGTCTTCTATTCTTTGACACATTAAATCAAACTCCTTTCATTCACGGCTATGCCTTACCTATTCACCAGTCCTTATTACGTACCAGTGTCAGAAAAAACTTCACTATTCACAAACAAACCGTACAATAATTTTAAGCCGAAAATAAAGTTCGAAGTGAAAGAGTAAACGGGTACAAAAGATGGGGTGACATCAAAATTAAAATTTTCAAAATCTGCAATTTATCTCTGTCATGGTCTTTTCAATCTACCAGAGTTCTTACTCAACCAGTTTGCACACCCAGCAAAGATTCTTCACAAAGCTATGTTATTGTGTGTTATAAGTTAACCAGATTGCACACAGAACAAAGATTCTTCACATGTGAGTGAGTGCATGAAATGAAGAGAAAAAAAAAATGTACCTGGAGATCACCGGTGCTGCAAACTCTCCTAACAGGAGCATCACGAGAGTCGAGCAATTCGGCGAAGAAAGCAGAAAGAGGGTGGTGGGTGGCATTGTTGGTGTAGTTGAAGGAGTTACTACTGACACTCCTCTGCATAAAGGTGGGAACAGAAGTGGGAGAGGCACCATAACTGCTATAGCCACTGCTACAGTTACTGCTATAGCCACCATAATTGTTGTAGCAGTAACTGGTGTGGGAGTTGTTGAGTTGGGGGAGGGTGTCGAATTGAGTGAGGTGAGGGAAGAGATAAGAAGAAGAAGAAGGTGAAGGAATGGGTGATGCAGTGGAAGAGTGTTCAAACATGGTGGAATGAGAGGTTTATGAGAAAAGTGATGGAAGGAATGAAGAAGATAAATGAATGGTTCAGTGAGTGCAAATGTCTGCATTTAAACACCTGTGAATTATGCAGACTGTAACACACGAAATTATTACACAATTTTAAATTTGTTATTACCGAATGTGTGGGTGACGTGGAGGATGACGTAATCATTCGATTGAAGAAGGGAAAACCTCGTTGACTTTAGCAACGTGTTTGTCTCTGAACTCGGAATTAGGTTAAACCTCTGAATTAGTCATACTCAGCTTCTTTCATCCATTTAACTTGCCATAACATCGCAATTAGTAGGTGTTTACCGAATAATTTTTTTTTATCTAAATCATGTTGTCCTATACTCAGCGGTAAGGACCTTTATGCTAACTATACCACTAGAGTTATCCACGACTAGTCCTATCATAAAAAGAATAGACGATTAGTTAACTAAACAAGATAACAACATATATGACGATTAAGTAAAAGTCGTCAATTCTAAATTTAAGAAATTATAGTAGGACTTCTAGTGTTAGATCACACAATCATGAAACTTGGGCCTGGTCCAACATGCAATAAAGAGAGACCTAACCCATAAAGGGATAAATCGTAATTAATATCTTTATAAATATACGTGAACCCCAACAAATTAAATATACACTTTCATTAATTCACTAATATGCGATTTGATATTTTAAAAACTTTTGCATTATTTGATATTTTAAAAATTTTTGCTAAGTCGATTGTCAAAAATCTTTTCCACATATAATTTTCTAAGGTCCAATCTACTAACATTAGAAGAACACATGTTCATTTTTCTAAAGAAAAATTTGCTGTCTAATAATATTATTAGTTGTACGAAATTATCAATAAGTTTTCTTTTTTTGGAAAAATATATCTAACTATATATCTCTTACCAAATATTAATCAAAGTATGTCTAGTTAACTTTATCTTTTAATTACATATTTTAATATTCTTTTAACATGAAATTTTGTGGCTCTATTTGTTTTTTACTGTATTCTCAATTACACGTCTTAAAATGGATTAAAATTTATCGGCCAATGGAACTTATAACGAGTTTAAGTTATATTATATATATATATATATATATATATATATATATATATATATATATATATATATATATACCAATATTTGTTACTGTGGGTTAAATAAGTTGAAATCAACTGGAACACGAATTGACATATAGCCTTTTATCAACAACTTTTTATTATTATTCCTTCTGTAGTTATTTTAAGTTGATAATATGATATTTTTAGAAATTATAATGTGTTGCTTAATAATGTTTGATAATTTCAGATTATTTTATTTTATTAAATTTTGGAGATTAACATTTTAATTTTAAATTATTATATTTATAATAATATTTGGTAAAATAATAAATTTAATCAATTCACTTTAATTATGTTATAATAAATACATAAAATAATTTTAAAAAATAAAATATCCTTGAATTAATCAATCCATCCACTCATAATAAATTACTAAATTACAAAATATTTTACTAAAAACGTAAACATATTAAATCTATTCAGTTTTATTTCAACCCATAATAAAATCTATCGATCTTAAATTCATCAAACTGGATATATCTTGCAATATCTAAATTAATGCACTACTAAAAAATTTTTTTTTTCTTAATTTTGTTTTGAATTTTTTTTAAAAACTACTTATAAATTTTATTATGAGAAAAAAAATTGCAGGCTGCCAATTTTTTTTTTTAAATATTTTCTATAAATATTTTTTCAACAAATTTTATAAAAAATACTTGCGAATTTTATAATTTTGTAAGAAATAATATACAGCTATTTTTCTCTTTTAAATAAAATAAAATTGTATCGATGGCTGGTAAGTTAAATTTTATTTAATATCACACTTAATTATACACTTTTGTAAAATTTAATGTATATTAACTATTTTTAACGTGTACCTATTATAATACGTCTACCTATTTTTTCATTTTTAGCATAGTTAGATCCTAACTTTTTAGAGCAATAGTTTCAATTAATTTACTAAATTTTTCATCTTTTATACACTTACTGAACAACATAGTAACATTTAATGTGTCTTGAAAATAAAAACATTTTTTTGGTTTTGGTTTGGTGATTTGTTGGAAGTAGGAGGTGAACGAGACAAAAAGGGCAGAGGATACCCCATAAAATAAAGACTATGAGTCCAAAACTCCCAAATCATTTCACATTCTAATGCACATCACATGCTACCAACTTTAGGGCAAATTTTAAAACTTTCACGAAAGACACAAATCTTAATTACTTTTCCGTTTAACTAAGTCTTAATTAAGGACATGCAACTTAGTTCAATAATATATTATACAAATAATTTTTATTTTTCTAATACTTGTATTCATTTACAGTAAGTAAAATATGCTCTTCATTAGGAAGAAAAAAACTTAAAACAATATGCATAGCAAAGAAATATATAATCTCATATTTCTAAAGAATGTCTTAACTTGTAAGCAAAATTTGATAATTAAAGTCAAATTCAGTTTTTTTTTTCGCATTTTAAAAGTTTTAAATTTTATTTTTTAAATCTTTATAATAATAATTTTTAGATAAGATTATATGAACCACTTTTAGTATTTATATAGCAACTATAGATTTATCGTCGATAATATTCTATACAAATTTCCAGTTAGATAAGAGTATATTTTTTTTACACACTTCAATACTTTTAATATAATATCTATGTTTAATTTATCATCATCTACGATTAAATAATTTGATTTAATATTAAGTAATACAAAATATTTTTAAACATTAATTGGTATCAATGTTTTCATCATAAATTATTTTTTAAGACATCTCTCTCTCTCTCTCTCTCTCTCTCTATATATATATATATATATATATATATATATATATATATATATAAAATATAAATAAATAAATATAT
>Ga0214542_1000191_pt1 | contig 95514 bp, 44 predicted proteins | sample CNSS1metaG_FD_160096 | JGI IMG/M metagenome (GOLD analysis project Ga0214542, IMG submission 160096) | Root nodule microbial communities from cowpea collected in UCLA plant growth center, Los Angeles, California, USA - CNSS1 | ecosystem: Host-associated > Plants > Roots > Nodule | place: USA... | reverse complement strand
AAATTTTTTTATATATATATATATATATATATATATATATATATATATATATATATATATATATATATATATATATATATATATATATATATATATATATACACACACACACATTAAATACTACTTTGGTTTAAACAAATTAAACTCGTGAAAACCACAACCAGGAGCTAATAACAAATATTGTCATCTAAGAATTATTAATATCACATATATCACACCACATCATTCAATAGCAATCATGGAAACCTTTTTTAACATGTAGAAATCATGTGGACTTGTCCAACCTGCAATAGTCATTGGGACCGACCCAACCTGTAGCCATCATGGGACCGGCCCAACCCGTAGTCTTCATGGGATCGACCCAACCCGTAGCCGTCATGGGACCAGCCCAACCTATGGTTGTCATGGGGACCGACCTAGCCCGTAGTCGTCATGGGGATCGACTTATCTCGTAGTCGTCATGGGGACCGACCAGCCCATATCCATCATGGGGACCAACCTAGCCCACAACCATCATGGGGACCGGCCTAGCTCGTAGTCGTCATAGGGACCAGCCTCGGCCTAGCCCGTTGCCGTCATAGGGACCGACCTAGCTCGTAGCTGTCATGGGGATCAGCCTAGCCCGTAGCCGTCATGGGGACCGGTATAACCCGTAGCAATCATGGGGACCGGTATAGCTAGTAGCCGTCATGGGGACAAACCCAACCCGTAGTCGTCATGGGACTGGCCCAACCCGTAGTTGTCATGGGACCGGCCCAACTCGTAGCCGTCATGGGACCGACCCAACCTGTAGCTGTGAGAGGGACCGACCTAGCCCGTAACCAACATGGGACTGACCTATCCCGTAGTTGTCATGGGGACCGACCTAGCCCGTAGCCATTATGGGGACCAACCTAGCCCGTAGCTAGGGGTGGCAAAACGGGCCAGCCCGACCCATTTTGGCTCAGCCCGCTTGTGGCCGGTCAAAAACAGGTTGGGTCGGGCTGGCCCGCCATCAATAAACAGGCTAAAAACTCTAACTTATCTCGTTTTCGGGCGGGCTGGCGGGTCGGCGAGCTAGCCCATCTTTTTTTTTAACTTTTTTTAATTTTTTTAAATTTTTTTTTACTTTTTATTAAAATTTTGTTTATAAATTTATTATATATATATATATATATATATATTTATATAATATAAAAAAGTATTATTTTTTAATTTTTTTTAATTTTAAACATAAAAAAACGGGTTAGAGATCTGGCCCGCGGGCTTGGCAGACCGAATTATAGCGGGTTGACGGCTTACAACGTTTTTAGTTGTTATTTAGTAAATTATCTTTTAGAAGTATTATCAAAAATATTTTATAGGTATTTGATTATGGATATCTAAAGCAGTTGTAACTAATTTTAAAATCTATAAATAAGGTTATTCCCATGCAAGGAACGGAAGAATTGTTTGGCCTAAATAAGTCATTAACCTGAGTAAAAATACTTCTCTTATTTTATTTTTGTTCTGAGATTGTTTCACAAATTTTTCCTAACTAGAACAGATACCAATTTAGAGATATAAAAGTTTATAAGTAATATGTCACAATAAAATCAAGTAAAATAAAAATGTTTAATGTAATGGCTGTCATTGAATTTAAGCGAATTATCATACTAATAGAATAATATCAGTATCACACTATCTATATGCAAGTACATGATATAGGTAAAAAAATATCATAAAAACAATTATATGGTTGCACATTTTATATTCAAATTTGATGGTTTACAAAAATTGAGTGGACCAGCTGTCTCAAGAATGACCAATACTTATGTTATCAGGAATTTAATGAAAAAAAAAATCACAAGCATGGCAAAAGTTATAATATAATTTTTTTTTTAAATTTTTGTTAGTTTCTAATGCATAGTATCACTTTTTTAATACTTTCTTACAAAAAATATTATTACAAAAATCATTAAACGAGGTTTTAAATTACTAATTGTAATTTTTAATGTCATGTCAGTCGTAAGATTTTATAATTTTTATTTTTATAAAATTTATACTTCAATTATTAGTTTTAATTAATAGTTCATTTAATTGTTGATGATTTAAAAAAAATATTTTTTTAAATGAAGATTTTATTTAAAATTTGTGGTTTAAATTTTATATCATATTAACGTATTTTAAGAAATGATTATAAGACGTAAATCTTAAATTTATGATTCTGATGGAAAGATAAAGGGTTGAGAAGAGTTAACTACCAAACTAATTATGTGGTGTATATGTTGGAAGAAGATATTTTCCAATTAGTAATAACAAATTTATTCAGACTTGAAACTACGCAAGAATTGGAAATACACAAGTAAAGTCATGTTTAACATGTAGTATGATGGAATCATTCTAAAGCAAACGTGAAAGTCTTTTGCATTAGATGTTGCTAAGATAAGCATGTTGAATATATATCACCTTGTTTAAAAGCAACTTTTACTTATCTTACTAGTATTAAAAAAATCACTTAACTTGGTTTTTAAAACATTAAAGGTAGATTTCACCATTTTTTTTCTATCCGAAAGTTGAATCTTGTTAAAAAATCAAGTATGAGTTGAATGAAAAAAATAATTAAGTAGAATATTAAAAAAAACCGCCAAATACTAATTTTAAGGTTTTATATTAAAAGTGATATTAGGTTTTTTATATGAACAACTTATGCCTCATTAAATCTTCTCAACCTATTATGTATCATGAGCAGGGACAGAATTTAATATAGGTTTAGGGGGTAATGACTACCCTTCTCTTTTCCTTTTCCATTTCATACTAGTATTTGAGTTGTTTATACGTTTTTGTTTTAATATTTGCTGAAAAACATGTTTGATACAAAAAAAAAATTAACGTAATTAGGTAAAAAAATTATATTCATTCATTTTAAAACTTTGAAGACTAAAATATTTTAAAATTTCAAACAGTGAGAAATTTTAATTTTGCGTCAAAATTCATAAACTGAAAGCATATTTAACATTTTATCTTGATACCCCTAAGTTTGGTTCAAAAATCCACCACTAATTATAAGGTCTATTGAAGAGTCAAATTTATCTTATAGTGAAGAAAGTGAATAACAGAAAATACAAAATAATAATAATAATAATAATAATAATAATAATAAAAAAGAAACATATAATAGAAAAGACTAAAAACAGGTAATCCAACAATGGCATAACCACTAGTTTATGAGGTTGGTAGAAATTCACTATACATGACTTTGACTATGGCCAACTTAATGGGAAAAACTATGTACAAAAAGAAAATGTATAAAGTTCTATGTCGGTATCACACTAAGATACCTTCTTCATTTTATCAAGTGTTTACGTCACTAATGATAATAATCAATAATCACATCTACAAATCCTTTGTGTGCTAAATACTCTTTTGTCCCAACATATTACAAATTTAGTCTTCGTATAAAAAAAAATCAAATTCATTTAATGAAATACTATTTTTATTCTTAACTTCATCTGTATTTAATGTTTCATCGTGTAAAATAACAACCAAATTGGGACAACTTTTATTTACATTCTTCACTAAAACTTTAATAAAAGAAGATAATAAGATGGACGAAGTAATTAAATAAAGTAAGTTTACTTACACAAGCAAACACTGAGAAAATTATTATTTATTTTCAACTTTCTGCTATGCAATTGGTCCTACTTGTGCAGCTTGTAATGCCCTCGTTACTAGGTAAAATCATATTAAGATCAACATTATGACTAATTATTCTGTCTCTGGTATTTAAAAAATTGAAAAGTGTTTTTTTTATTATCCTAACTCAGATTCTTTAATATGCATAAATTATTTTTTTGTACACAATTATTCAATTTAGTTTGGAATGGTATAAAAAACCGTAACTGATTACCATCTCGTTTTCTAAAGTACATTTTTTTGAAAAGAAACAATAACAGTTATCTGTTCTTGATAAAGCATAAAATATCTGTATTAGTGGATGGAATTAGTGGTATATTTAAAAATTTCAAATTCGTTTTTTTAATAAAATAGTTAAATGATTTTTAATCTAAATAATAATTTTGTTTTTCTTTTACCGTGAATAGGCATATATTATTTTCGATGCTTATAAATCACTTAAAAATAAATCAAGTCTTAGTTTTTTTAGCACAAAAAAATACAATATATTTAATGAGATAATGAGGTTAATTTAATAAACTTCTCTTCGTTTTTTAAGTATCCTTTAATCCTTTAATATCTTTTCGAAATAAAAATATATAACAATTTTATTTATCTTAACGAAATATTTATAAAAATATTTTTATTTTACTTACATCACAATAAATATTTACGTACAAGCTAAATTAATATTATTAGATGAAAAATTTAAGGGTATAAGTAATTAGAAAAATAATTAATATTGTTTTAAACTTTATAAATATTGGTTAGATACAAAAACAATATTATTTTTATAAATTTAACACTTATAAAGGATAAAATGTAAGTAATATATTTATTGAAATTGTTAATATTTGTGAAAAAACGTTAAACTATAATAATTTAATAATTACGAGAATAAAAAAATAAATAAAGTATTAAGTTAAACTACAATATGCTCCATATGTTCTTTCTCTTTGTCGGATGGGGCAATATATTCTCATGAGGTTTAATTAAACATGAAAAGAATATAATTAAATATATAAAGGTATTTGTAAAAGTGGAACTTTACTAGTCACTTTTAAATATTAAATGAAAATATATTTTAATCCATTAATAGACACACGTTTGTGAAAAAAAGTATGGGCTATCTAGTAAAGAAAATATTATATAGGACTATCTCAGTCTGATTATTTTAGAAGTTAAATAAAATATAATTAAATATTCACAAAAATATATATATATATATATATATATATATATATATATATATTATTGTGAATATTTAATTATATTTTATTTAACTTCTAAAATAATCAGACTAGTATATATACAAAACAAAATATCTAAATACATATTTTTTTAAAGATGAAATTTAAAACTTTTAAACATATAATAAGAACAATGGTTGTGGCTAAATCATAAAATTATTACAAAAATAATAAGGTAAAGCTATGAATAATAAAATAAGTTATAAATTAATCAATTATTTAACATTAATAATCAAATATAGATTAATTAAAATTAATAAACAAATGAAAATGTTAATTAAATACTTAAAGATTGAATAACTTTTAGAACAATGCATTAAACATTAACACATCACACTAATACTTATTTGATTTGTAAACCTATGACAAATGCTATTCAAATCTTAAATGAGAATAAATGGTAGGAATTTTTACTATTTTTTTATCACATGATACATTTATATTCGTAATTTAAGTTTTAAGTGAAAGACATGAATATTTCATCTGCATGTTTGGTAACTCAATCCACATTATATTAAAAAAATCATCAAATTATTTTACATCAATGATTTCACGTCATCATTTCCTTTCATCATATATTTTTCTTTTTCATGTTTCATATATAAACACACAATAATTTAACAATCATACAATTTTTATCGAATTATATTGAAATTAAATAATATTCATAATCATATCAAGATAAATAATAAATTTATTTTAAAATATCAAGCGAAATTCTAGAAATTTTTGTTGGATCAAGATAGGGGTAGAGGTTCTTAGAGATAGGGAGGGGTTATCTCAGGGATAGGAGGGGCATGGTCCTCCTAAAATTTTTAAGTTTTTTAATTATGTATATATATATATATATTATAAATATATTTGAAATTTTTAAATTTTTTTAAATTATTTAAATTGTAGGTAGTAATATATTTTAGGAATTGATAAAAATAAAATTATGCATAAAGCATAAATTAAATATAATACAAAAATAAAAATATTTATGTTTAATTTTTCTTTTGATCCCTAATTTTGTTCAAGAATTATATCAATAAAGTAAATCATCCATACTAAAAGTTTCAATTTTAATGAAAAAGACATTGATCTGTTTCAAGGAATTTAACAAAATTTATCAAAAAGACCAAATTGTATCAATTTTTCCAAAATAGAGACCAAATTGAGATAAATAACTAGATGACCAACTTAACATTTTTAAACGAAATCATGAATCAAAAAGTAATTAAACCAAATATTTATTAAGATAATTTTTATTTTCCTTCTCATTGTCCTTTTAATTTTTTTACAAATTGCAACATCTCTCACTCTCAAATGTTTTATTTATGTTTTTGAAGACATAAACTCATTATTTTTCTCATTTCTCATTTATTATGTTCCTTTTTTGTTTCTTGTCTCGATAATGAAAACATTACTTTTTATCTCATGTTGTTTTTGTATATTCATCTTTTTTACGAATATAGAAGAAAAATAAATATTATATTATGTATTTTTTTCATAATCGATTTTTTATTATTATTTTTTTGATAATTACGTATCTCAATTTTTTATTAAATTATGATAAATTATTTTTTAGTATTATTTACAAAAAAAGGTATATTGATAAAGAATAAATCCATTTTTTAAAAGTAATAAAAAGGAAACTATTGATGAAAACAAAAAAGATAGACCTTACTTCTTCATATATTTTGAAACATTGATCAAATTATTAAGTTAGAGAAGTCATCTTTTGAAACATTATACCAATAATCGAATCTAATGATCTCAAAATTATATTACTTTGACTCCTTCAATATTTTTAGTCAAGATCCGTTGGATGAAGATAATTATGCAAAATGAAATTGAAGTTTCTTTAATTTGTCTTTCTACTTGAAATTCAAATAACTGGATATTTTCATACTCATTATTTTTTATCTATCGCGTAGAATATTAACATGCAAAATTCCACCGTTTCTTACAAAATGAACCTCATCTATCATTTCCATTTGAAATAAAAATAAAGTTTCAATACCAGTTAACAAATACTTCATATCATAAATTAAATATCAGGTTCCAACTTGTAATCAAAACATCAAAAACATAATTCCACATGTAAAATAACTTCTCAATCTCAATAGATTAATCACAACGAAGACATTACCTTTCTGAATTATTTTATACACACTCAATCTCATAACATTTATATAAAAATTAAATATAGTTTTAATTTTGAGAGAGATAAAATTACTTAATTTTTACAAAAAATAGACTAAATTGAGACAAAAATAAAAATATAGGGACTAAATTGAAAAAAAGATGATAATACTTGGTGTAACAGTGATACATGCCACTGCCACATCACAATGTTACTGTGACGTGGCACGACGTCAACTTGACATGTGACAAATCTTTTTTTTTAATTAAAAAAAATAAAGAATGTAGGAACTGACACGTGACACCTCTTTAAAGTTGTTACTGTACTACTAACGACATAAATGACTTGATGACATCAAATGTCTCAAAATAGAGACCAAATTTAGATAAATAAAAATAGAGAAATCAAATCGATATTTTATTACAAAAATTAAGACCAAAGACATAATTTAACCTAAAAATTATTTCAGTTATCAATTTAATTTAGTGACCAATTATAATTTTTTTAAAACTATTTTAGTTACCAATAATTGATAGTTTATAAATTGGTATCTAAATTACTATAATGACTAATTATTTTTTATCATTAAAAATAATCATAATTCAATAATTTTCTTATAGTGGGTAAATGCTAGAAATAGTGATAAAATGGGTTTGAAAATTTAGAAAGATAATGATTTTAGATAAATGAAGAATAAAGTTATTTATTTATTTTTATTTAGAACATACGGAATTAAACTTAAAAACACAATTATCAATTTTTGTCAACTTTAACTCTCCTTCCAAATTTAATTTGATTTCCTGAAATACAAACATGGAAAATAAAAAAAAAAAGTAAAAATAATAACCTTATACAGTTTCACGTAAAAAACTACAAAACTAACAAACAAAACAAACAAAAAATTATTTTTCTAAAACCAAATAACGTTAAGTCATATTTGTTTAGTAAGCAAGTTGGATCAGAAATTTTGAATTGTCGACTACGTTGATCACGCGCTTTGGGTACATAGGAATGAATATATATATATGCATGCATGGCGCACCAACTAGGCCTGCCACATCTATCACAGCATTTTGGATTTTATGGTATTTTCTATTCCAAGTTACCTCATTTTGCAAGACACTTACACTTTAAAAAACAAACCAAGTAAGAAACCATCTGCTTCATGCCATTTTTTTAAGCAATTAATCAAACAAGGTGCACCACAGTACCAAACTTTACCATTTCCTTTTCATTTCAACAACTTCTTGTGCTCTTCTTGCATTCTATTTCTTTTTATTAGGTTCTAAATAGAAATCATTTCTGTTTGAAGTTAATTACTAAATCGCACACAATTTCAAGATTTTGACCAACTATTTTGTGAATCAACAGACTTGGAAAAAAAAAAGTTTAGCTCTGTGGTTGGCAAAAGTCGTGAGAAAGAAGAGTGAAAGTGTCCAACTATTTGAGACCAACAACCTGAACTGTGTTGTGACCTACTTTTAAAATGATACATGGAACTTTAAAAATTATATTTCATACTTTTTAATATTTATATTTTCAATATTCATATATCGTGTATCTATCATATATTATGTTCTATTATTTTTAAAATAAATATATTGACGTATCAGATAAATGATATTTCAGAGTTACATTTGAACTGAAATGTATAAAACAGTATAAACTCAAAAATTACTTTAGAATGCAGTTTAATATGTTAAAAAAAAATTAATATAATTAGCTTAAAAAGATTATATTCATTCATTTTTAAAATTTGGAAACTAAACTTTACCAAATTTTGGGACAAAAACGAATTTTAATTTTACTTTTTATAAAAATATAATTTAACCCTTTATAAAATATAATTCTTTAGCTTTTTAAGAATTTTTTTCTATTGTGTTTGACATATGTAAGGATAAGAAAAACAAGAAAAAAATTGAGACCACAGTGTCTATTTTTTTAACACTTTCACCGCCTAACTTATAGTATTGTACACAAATTATACAATTCTAACAAGTGGAATTTTTTTCACAACGTTATATTTGCATTTATAATTTATTGTATTTTTAATATTCAGGGAATACTCAATCTTAAACTTAAACTGAGTACTGCAAACAGTGTCGGTGAATAGACATCGAACCAGAGTTAGAAAAATTTACGCATACCTTTATTTTTCTTTCATTTTTGTCCCTTTTTAATCAAATCACTTATTGTATTTATCATTTTCTCTTGTTTTATTTTTCCTTTTCTTCCACAATTGAATTCAAAATTAGGTAAACGTTTATCATAACTTGGATAAATATCACTTTCCATGATGGCTATTCAAGGAATGTAACACCCCATTCACACCATAGAACTACTTCTACATGAGTACAAGAGATTGGTGGTTGGTTCGTGCTTTATTGCCAAAGAGTGAAGGCGATGTAACATAGGAAAAACGTTGATATTTTTACTTCATATTCGTACAAAGACAAAACAAAATAAAATAAAACTAGATAACGCAACATAAATACGTAGAAAAAAATGAAATATAACAAAGTATATACAATTTTTTTTTACGAAAATAATATTATTAAAGTATCGTAATGTGAAAGGAGACACATTATTTGCAGTGACAGTAGTATATTTATTAAACCTATATATATATATATATATATATATATATATATATATATATATATATATATATATATAATTTCCTTTAAAGTTTTTTACTTTTCATTTTAATATTTATCTGATATCATAAGTCAGATGTCCATTTATAACATTTAATCAATAACTAAACCATTGTTACCATTTATACATAATACTTCTATGTTAAGTTAAGCTTATACCTAAATATATTTTAAAAAACTATTTTTGTATACTGTATAAGTAAGGTCTAGCAGAGGATTTATTTTTTACTAATCATTAATATTTAATGTGCCTGAATTCTAATAAGTGTCATCAGTAATTTAATAATATATAAAACACTACAACGTAAATATAATATCATAATCTATAACATTTTAAAGTAAAATAACACAATAGTTAAGAGGTTCCTTAACATATTTAAAATAAATATAAAAATATAAATCAAATATTTAATATAACACAATTAAGATTCAAACATATAAAATAAAACACAATTAATATTAACAATAATGAGTTCACTTGTGAAATAATAATAAAAAAGTAATATAATGTTTTAACCTACAAAATAAGTTCTGAAAAATATAAAAATTAAACATACTTTTTTTTGTGGATATTGGCCAATATCATTCTGTGTGATAAATTTTTTGAAACTATGGATACCATACACACACTGTTCATGAACTATTCACTGACGTATTAGTTATTGAGAAAATGAATTTTATATACGTATAAAATTATTGATGGGTAAAGTAAAGCGGGGAAATAAATAAGAATAAAAAGTGTAGTTTTAGTAATATATTTGAAGAGTTAATTAATGAAAGTAATAAAAAAAAAAATAATTTTGAATTGCCCATAGGAAAAAATGAAGAGGATGAAGAGCGAGATCGTTGTTGAGAGTTGGTTTCTATAAAAAGGATTCTAAGACTCCGCATTTTGTTTCAACCATCCAACGCCTTCTCCCACTTGCCATCATTCCTTTTCGGGATTCCATTCCCTCCCCTATTTTATCCCAAGAAATGGAAGTTCGCCGGCGACACAACCGCTCCTCTCAAGCCGGTGAATCCCTCAAACAACCCGACCCTAATCCAAACCACGACACCCACTCCCACATCACCAACGCCCTCTTCTTCATCTCTTCTTCTCCGTCGCCTACTTCCTCCTCCACCGATGGCGGGAGAAGATCCGCACCTCCACCCCTCTCCACATCGTCACGCTCTCCGAGATGGCCGCTATCCTCTCCCTCATCGCCTCCTTCGTCTACCTAATGGCCTTCTTTGGCATTACCTTCATCCTCCACCCCTTCCTTAACTCCCGCACCTCCCCCGACGACGACCTCGACCTCCACATTACCAAACCCCCCGCCCCACCTCTCTCCCCGCCGCTTCCGCTCCCTCACGACGATCGTGACCTCGTCCTCGCCGTCGTCTCCGGCTCCGTCCCCTCCTACTCCCTCGAGTCCCGCCTCGGAGACTGCCGTCGCGCCGCCGAGATCCGCCGCGAGGCGGTCGAGAGCCTCACCGGGAGGTCCCTCCGTGGCCTCCCTGTCGAAGGCTTCGATTACGACTCCATTCTGGGGCAGTGCTGCGAGATGCCGATTGGGTTCGTTCAGATCCCCGTCGGCGTCGCCGGACCGCTTCTTCTCGACGGGAACGAGTACACCATCCCCATGGCCACCACCGAGGGGTGCTTGGTCGCCAGCACCAACAGAGGCTGCAAGGCCATTCACCTCTCCGGCGGAGCTTCCTCCATGCTCCTCCGTGACGCCATGACCAGAGCCCCCGTGGTTCGGTTCGCCTCCGCCAAACGCGCCTCTCAGCTCAAGTTCTTCCTCGAAGATCCTCTCAATTTCGAATCCCTCGCCGTCGTTTTCAACAAGTAATTTTACTTTCACCGAAACAAATTCTATTTTCTTTTTCCTTTTATAACATTTTAATTTATAACAAATTCTAAATTTATAATCAGCTTAATTACAAATTTCAACAATCTTTTCTTTTGTAAATATATAAAAGTAAAAGTTTAATAAACCGTTGGTGTGTGTACACACATACACATACACGTGTGTAGGTCAAGCAGGTTTGCGAGATTGCAAGACATAAAAGCAACAATGGCAGGGAAGAATCTGTATATTAGATTCAGTTGCACTACAGGGGATGCCATGGGGATGAACATGGTTTCGAAAGGAGTTCAGAACGTGCTTAATTATCTTCAGAGCGACTTCCCTGACATGGATGTTCTTGGGATATCAGGTAAGTAATCAAACACTAAAACATGTCATGACGTCACCTTGTTTGGTTTTCCAATCAATGGGGTGAAAGTGATGATGTGATGACATTGTTATAATATTATCAGGGAATTTCTGTTCGGATAAGAAAGCTGCGGCGGTGAACTGGATCGAGGGGCGAGGGAAGTCGGTGGTGTGCGAGGCTGTTATTAAGGAGGAGGTGGTTAAGAAAGTGTTGAAGACCAGCGTTGAGGCTTTGGTGGAGCTTAATATGTTGAAGAACCTTACTGGGTCGGCCATGGCGGGTGCTCTCGGTGGCTTCAATGCCCATGCTAGTAACATCGTTTCTGCACTTTACTTGGCCACTGGACAGGATCCTGCTCAGAATGTCGAGAGTTCTCACTGCATAACCATGATGGAAGCTGTCAACGACGCCAAGGACCTTCACATCTCTGTCACCATGCCTTCCATTGAGGTATGTATTTTATCTTTTCATAATCTTCTTTAATTAATTAATATATGTTACAATTAATCCATCGTATATGCTTCGTTGCAAACAATTATTATTTCATCTAATTAGGCATTTCCTACCAAACAGTACTATCTTTTTTTTATTTTTTTATAATGATAATATTAAAAAAAGCAGTGCGTGATTTGCATGAGAAAGACACGCAATCACACGAATGCAGACAAATAAATACAGAAACATTCAATTTTAAATGTGGTTGAAAGATCAATAATTATGCTTCAAGATAACCCCTCTTCTTCTGTATCTCGGATACGTTTATTTATGAAGCATGTGCACAAACAGACAATAAAAAAGCTACCCATCACGTATCTGTGTAAAACTGCAGAATGTATAAAAGGTAAGGGAGCTGAAGTGTATATAAAAGTAACACGTGTAAGATAAAATGGTGACTAGACAAAATCTACAACACTGTTGATTCTTGTTCCCTTATTCAGTTAGAAAATAAATAAGATAGAAGAAAAAAGTTACTTTCTAAAAGGAAAACTTTTCTCAATCCAGATTTAAAACTTTTCTCTGCTTTCTTTTTGTTCTCCAGTTTTCCAAACACAACATTAGTATTTAGCACGTACGTGTGTATGAATCCACCCGTCCGTCATACGCATACAATCAAAGAAAGCCGATATCCTTTTGAATATTATTAAGATTCAATAAGTAGTGGATATTCTCTTCTAATAACATTTTATTTAACATAGATTATGTTGAAAATATGTAACAAATATTTTATGAATATTTATATTATTTATATCTTCAACATAATTAATAAATAAATAAAAGCATATTAAATTAATAAATGAAATAGAAAAAACTAATAATGAGACAAAATTACGTTTACTACATCTTTTTGGTTTTTCATCTATCTAAATAATTACAAATCTTATTTATTTTAATTTTTTTCTTATGGTCCTTCACATCTATTCATCTAATACAAACAACAAAACTTCATTAATACTGTCTGGAATTTTTATCTATCCGCGGGTTCTTATATCTGAATTCTTCACCCAGAAATTTTAGTTTCCAATTCCATCATACATTTTTCCTTTTTTTTTTTCTGTCGGCAATAACAAATTGTATAAAACACGCTAATTGGACACATGTCCAGAGAAACGCATGGTACGGGCAATGGCAGTGCATGTTCGACGACAATTACTTTCGGAAAATAATATTTTGAAGTATCCTATTTTATTAAATTGATAAAAAGCATTAAATGAGGTGAACATAACTTGGTTTGTCTTAAATTCCTCTGTTTTCTTTACATGCAAGTTGTCTAGAAAGGTGACATGTATGTAGCCACCAACTGACACATTACATATTGTAGAGTAAGATCGCTCAACGTGTCTAACTGGATTGCGAGTTGTTGGTATTCCAGTTCACATTAAATTTCAATCTGACTTTCTAGCATCCGATCCTCTGCTTTAATTTTAGCATTTTATCCGCATATATATGAGTCACTACAATTCATAATGGTGGCAATGTTATATTAATGATGAAAAGACCTCGAAATCCTGAGAGTTGAAGAATGGTGCAGGTGGGTACAGTTGGAGGAGGCACACAACTGGCATCACAATCAGCATGTCTTAATCTACTGGGGGTTAAGGGTGCGAGCAAAGAGTCACCTGGTGCAAATTCTAGGTTACTAGCAGCCATAGTAGCTGGTTCGGTCCTGGCTGGTGAACTCTCACTCATGTCTGCAATTTCAGCCGGTCACCTTGTGAATAGCCATATGAAATACAACAGGTCTTGCAAGGATATCTCCAAAGTTGTTTCTTAATTTACCTCCCACCATCATCATCACATTGCAAATACTAAAAGCTAGCCAAGCTTGCAATTGTATAATTAATATGTTGTAGCTTCAGAAGAACAATTAATTGGTGTTGGTTGGGAAATTACGTGCAAGTAGACTTCATTAATGTCTCGTAGGAGTGTTTTAGCTGTTTTGTTCTCAATTGAACACAACATCAATAAGACTTAGTTCACTTACTCTTTTCTTTTCTTCTTCGCCTTTTCCAGAAAAGGAAAAAAAAGTCACCCTACGTATGTGTTGTGTCACTCTTCTAAAGCTAGTCCTGTTTATTTACCTGTGTTATGCTCTCCATTAAATAATTTGAACCGATGCGCGGCTTAATTATATAACTATTGGATACTGGTAGTACGATGGTGAAGTATAATATTAAAATCTGTGTAGTGTTTAGAGGATTTTTGTGATGACAACACTGGAGCAAACAATAATTTGATTTGTAGCGTTGAAGTGTTAGGTTGATTACGTGAGGTGCAGTGGATATTTATTCCATTCACTGGTGGGATAGAATTCTCTTTACAAGTTCAAATGGAATTCATATTCTTCTATCTTTAGAAATTTCTGCAGACGTTTTTTTGGCCAAGTTCAAACTTGAACATGTGACAACAGTGACGTAATGACATGAATTTTGCAGTTGAGGTTTAATTAGTACATCACATTTTCGGAGTTGATCGCAACATTAAATAAATGAAGGAAACATTTTGACTTTGTTGTCGCCACTAAAATCCAGAGAAAGTGAGACATGTGGAATTACCGATGTATTGGAAAATTCACGTTAACATTCATCCAACTAATTTTTTATGCATATCTCCATATGTGCACTGTTCCTTTTTTTTTTTTTTCACTATGTGTGTGGATGGTGAGTAAACATTGCATTCCAAACCGGTACAAATACTTTTGTTATGTTCTTAGCAGCTATATTTTTTTTTTACGAAAAAAATATTTTTTAACAAATTTTTGATAATGTATACATGATAATATCTTAATGGATGAAAGAAAAGTTTGATGTGACTTAGAAAGAAAATAAAAAAGTTTGATGTTTATAAAAACAAACTTTATAAAAAAATTTGTTGTGAAAGTATCATGGTACTTTTTTCACATAAGCAATTAAAGACTTTTGAAATTTCAAGTTTTTTAGAGTCAATTCAATATCAATTCCTTTTACTTATTATTAGTTATTCAGAAAGATTAATACCGGTACATTATGAACAAATCCATACAAAAAAAATAAAACACTATTTTTAATCCAATACAAGTCTTTATATTTATAAATTTATTTATTTTTATCCAATCTGGTATTTATAACTTATCTTGAATTACTACTTTATTATACTCGTTTAAGTTGTCACAAATATAAATTATCTCTAATATTACAAGGTTTTTCAATAAGAGATTCCAAAAATATTCAATATTAATAAGTCATATAAAATATCAGAACACTACTCTCAATCAAAATTTGTAAAGATAATAATTTTATTAGTTTTTTTTATATCTTGTCATCTTATTTAATTTTATTTGATATGAAACTTTCAACTTGAATTTCTTAACTGTCAAACGATCACAAATGACAATGTAATTAAGTTTCTTTGCTATGAATATTTCAAAATTGGTTCTAAATAAAAAGAAAAGGATATCAAAAGAAGTAAAAAAATTCCCTTTATTGTATCACGGAGTACTTAATCTAGAAAAAAAAAAAATCTATATCACTCAATAATTAAGACAAGACCGTTTTGTGTTTTATAAGCACTTCTCACACCTTCTTAATTAAGAATCATGTTTTGAAGGTTGAGATTAAGTTTCCTTGATTAGGAGTTCCCAAACATAAGGTTTTAGTGATTCAAATTTAGTCTTTAGTTGGTATTTATTGGTCAATAAAGACAGCTTAACTTACTTTATGTCCCAAATGTTATCTCAGTATAGAAACTACCAATGGAATTTTAGTTATTTTAGCTTATGTTTGTTATTTAACAAATTTTATCATTTGAAGGGCAAGTGAATAATAATGTGAATACTTTTGTAAGAAAAATACATGTATTGAATGAGAAAAATTAACCAGTGTTTACAAAATATTATAAAATCAATAAGATAAATTATAAACTTTAGTTACATACTCAGCCTAACAATTTAATCTTAATTTTAAATCCAATCTTTGTGCAGTATTAATTTTAATACAATTTATGCATGATCAACGTTATATATAATAATTCAAGTTTCTAATGCATTTATTTTTTCTTCACTCTCTTTCAAAATTACAAACATTTCTCGCCTCGTATTCTGAAATTGCTTGTATCTATTTTCAAGCTTTTCACCCTTTCGTTTATAGAAAGTTAATGAAACAGATATTGACCCATAACTAATGTACGAAATAAATATTTAGAAAAAAAAAATTGTAAAACAGTGTGTTATAATTAGAGAAGAGCACTATGGGTGGAATATTGACCCATGAATGTGGGTCAATCTTACTTTCCATCACCACTAAATGTCTAAATTCCAACATAACCATTCAAAGTAACATCAATGAACCTTCGCGTTCCACTAAAATATGATATCAGATCAACTTGGAAAATAATGAATAAATATACCTACTCTTATAGACACATAGGTGAAGAATAAAAATACAATTAATAAAATAATAATGAATATTATTTTTAACTTTCAAAATAATAGTAAACAGAAATGTTTTTTTTTTTAAATGCAACTTTGAAAAAGGAATTGAGGAACTATAAATTAACAGGTTATTAATAAAATATTATGATAAAAACTTTCTTAATGGATCATTGAAAAAGCAACTAAATAGAGTTGTTTTATGGTATAAATTTATTGTTTAGAGTTATTTGTACGAAAGAGAATTAAAATTTATAAAAAAAAATTATTGCATTAAATAGGTACACGTAGCATTAAAAATTAATGCGTGTCTAATTAGAAGTTATTATGGAGAGGATTTGCAACGTTGGTGCTATAGTTAATCAATGACTTAATAATGGTATAACTACTAATTTTATAGAGCGTTCGATTTCACATCCTTATAGTTGTATAGTTGCATAGTTGACGTGAAAACTTATAAAGGGAGTGTTGAAATTTTCGTGCGTTTGAACGAGTAATGTTATATTCTCTCGCAAATTGCCAAATTATTTGAAGGTTAAATATGATTCTGATTTTTTAACTTTTTAATGAAAATTAGAATTAGTTTTTTTAGAAAATTTTGAACTAATTTAGTTTGTCATATTTAAAAATATGTGAATTTAATTATTTAAATCAATTTTTGTAAGTTTTTGAAGTTTAATTGACATTTCAAACACGTTATTAAAAAAAATATGTCAACCGGTATAAACAAACTAAAATATGATAATTAAATGCGTTTGAAACGTCAAATAAACTTAATAAAATTTGATTAAAATGATTAAATCAATACATCTACAGAGTTAAAAAGTTAAATTAGTTTAAACTTCTGAAAAAAACTAATTTTAATTTTCACTCAAAGTTTGACAAAAACATATTTAATCCATTATTTTATTAGTTTGTGGAAAAAAAAAATTAGAGAGAAACAATATATTCATTATTCTAAAAAGTTAAATGCATTTATTTAAGATTACGTCAAAAGGGAAGATGGGAAGCTTAATTAAAATTTGTTAATTTTGAAACAATCGTGAATATTTATTAAATTTTGGCGAGGAAGAACGAAACAAATATGCAGATAAACTGAGAAATCACGTCCGAAACGTGGACCAAATTAATTAAGCACTTACTCCACTGTTACAAAAATTAGAAAGATATCAGTTAAGCAACGCATTGACCAAAAGATTCAGCTCATCAGGTTCATGACAAGATATTTTGTTTTTCAGCTCTTTATTTCATACCATTTTTATTTTTCTAGTTTCTTTTTTATCAGTGAAAATGAAAAAATTATTAGGATTTTTATAGTATCCCACATCCCTTTTTAATCCTGTTAGTGTTTAATCATAATTAATTATAAATTTGTTCTTAACTTATCATTACTTTTATTTAATGTAATGGACACGTTACATTAATTATTTAGTTTTAACAACTTAAATAATTTAATATAATTATAAGTAAATTATGAAATATGCTTACTGTGTAGAGTTGTCACAACAGCTATTAGACTGTATTTGATTTAGTTCATCACACGTTGATTATTCGGTATAGGTCATTCAAACTCAAGTCACTTATTAACTTCATTTACTAATATTTAATATAAAAATTGGAATCAATATTCAATTTATTGGAATAATCATGACAAAAATAATCAAATCATGATATTAATATACATAGAAACAACCATGACATATGTTAATATATTTATTTTAATATGATTTTTGTCGATATGAAAATTGTAACCAAATTCTAAATTTGTGGAATAAAAATGCCAAAAAAAAAAATCATATATTAACATACATATATAATGACCATGCCATATTAAAACTACTAATGACTTATTGATATTTAATATCTTTTAAGAAAGTTTTAATAATGATATTTATAATTTGTTTTGGTGTTCGATTCGGATAAAAGCAAAACATGTTTCTTTATAGTAAAACTAACATAATAAAGTTAGGTAAAAGGGAAATGTGTTGATGTTCAGCAAAAATAGACATGTTATGTTTGGTAAAAACCTAAATTAAAACTTAATTTACTTTATAGAAAAATATTATAAATTCAAGTATTAGCCTTATATTAAACAAAAATGAGAAAGATAAATAACATATAAGAAATAAATATACATAAACACATAATCTTTATATGATTGTAATGTCAAAACTTCCTGTATAATTTATTTGTCATTCATTATATAAATCTCAATTAAAATTATTGTTTATTATGTAACTATTTTACAAAAACAATAAATTAATATTTTAAATTTTAAATTTTACATTTTGTAGAACATTTAGAAAAAACAAACACCACGTCCACATCAACTCCTTCTAATAAAAAATATTACGACTCTTATTATTTCGTTATAAAAAAAGATGAAGGTTTGAGCTCTGGTGACTTTGATAAAGAAAGTTGATAAAAAAAAAAACTTGTAAAGAGAGGTGAGAAGGGAAGAGAATTTTTTTTTACCATGCAAAGAAAGAAAGAATGAGAACGAATGAAAATTGAGTTCTCCTTTAGACTAAAGTTAACATCCAAAATTAGGGTTGCAAATGATTTTTTATTTGTTATTTGGCATGTGTCATGTCGCCAAATTTGAAGATAATAAAGACACCTAATTTTTACTATTATCATATATTTAATAAGTTCTTTTATCAATAAAGTAGTAGAATTTTTTTTAGATTCCATTAATCAGTCTATTTAATCATAGTTCTGAATTTGTTTAGATGTAATTAACAAAAAGTTAAATTTCTAAATTTTGAAAATGTATTCCATTTTTAATTTTGATTATACAATGTTGTTGTTTTTTTTAACTAATTAAAGTTTGTTATAAATGTATGAGTCAAAGTTAAGACATTTAATCCACTTTTACCTATAGTTTTTAATAGTTGACCAACAAAAAAATTGTTAAATTTATATAAAAAAAAATATTTGATTGACTTCAATAATTTTACCTATTTATAGTCAACTACTTAATTTTACCCTATAAATATTAATCCTAAGTATAAAAAAATTTGGAAATTACTAATTAGTTGAGGTCTTCAAAAAAAAAAAAAATACACCTATCCCAACTTGCGTTTAGAAATTAATGCTACACCCACACATTTATACTTGTAATCCAAAAATTAACATGTAACCAATCACATGATTATACCCTTCTAATTGCAATCCAAAAAATAAGATGCAACATCACATAATATTAGTGGTAATACATAACAAAATTGGTATAAAGATGAAAGAATAAATTTAAGTATTTATAAAAATAAGTACTAAATTGGTATAAAATTTTGAAGAGAAACTAATTCTAAAACTCATTAAAATTTGAGAGACAAAAAACATATTTAACCCTTAAATTATTATATAATTAGCTTGATATTATTTTATATTATAATTAAAAACATTAAATTGATCTTTTGACCCTTATATTTTATCACGAATATTTATTGTTTGTTTGAAATTAGAATGGATGAGGCTTAGAGAAAGATTTTGTGATATGTCTCCTATCTTCCATCTTCCATCTTCCATCTTCCACCCTCCACCCAACTCTTTAATATTTTCTTCCTTCCAGTCACATGGAGGACAGTAAACTTCCCTAACAAATGAAGCATATTAGAGTGTATCATGTGTAGGAAATCTTTTTTTATATGATATATTTTTAATATTAATGATGAAATAATAAAAAAAAATGTTTAATATATAATTTCAAATTTCAAATTACGATCAATGATTTATGTTATTAAACGATACATTTAATTATTTTTATTTTTTATAAAAGTTATTGAAATTCATATAGACATAAAGATGTAAATAATTAACTAACATAGATGGATTGCGAAAAAAATGAATATTTAAATAAATATAAAACATAACTGGCTTTTAAAGGTTGTGAAGGAATTTTTTTAAGTTGATTACTCAAATAAAAATAAATTATATATATATATATATATATATATATATATATATATATATCGATATTTTAAATAAAAAAAAAATTACATGCTTAATTTAGGATTAAATATGTTTTTAGTTCATAAATTTTGTAGCTAGAATAAAATTCATTAATGTTTAAAATTTTGATATATTTTTGTCTTCAAACTTTAAGAATGAATGGATATAGTCCAACGTTTGAGTTATTTACATCATTTGGCATGTTCATGTTTCAATATCAGCATAAAATAAGTTTAACACGTCAAAATAATTTAATGCACTGCAGTTAAAAATACTATACTTATTCATTTCTAAATTTTGGAGACCAAAATATATTAAAGTTTCACACATGAAGGAATTTCAATTTGCACAAAAATTCAAAAGTTAAAAACATATTTAAGCCTTTGCAAAAATAATTTTTTAATAATTTATTCTTTTTATACAATTAAGAATATCAATTTATTTATCATTTTTCAATCTATAATTTTCTTTAAGATATTTAACTCTGCAAATAAATCCAATTCATCAAGATCCAATAAATTATCACGTTTCAAAAAAGTTTCTAGGTTTAAACATTTTTCAAGTGCTAGAATATTTACTTTGAAAAATCTATAGAAAAGGCAATTATAATCTGATAAAATAACATACAACAAGTATCTACAAAAGACAAATTAAGTGATTAACTAACAAAAAAAATTTAATGTTTGACTTTTAGCATTTTACCTCACATGATACATTGGTGCAATGAAAGAACAAAAATGTCAACTAACAACTTCTAACACTTGGAACATAGACAGTTAGAGACATGCTCAATAGATAAGAAATGAGAATAAACTAGTCAGAGACACACACAACAGATAAAAGATGAAAATAAATTAATGCGTACTAACAAATGTTTAAAACTAAACTAGTGAAATAATGTTAAAAAATAAAACAACCAATATTTTAATGAGCCTAAATTTGAGAAAAAATTTTAATGAGCCTAAAACAAGAGATTACTTATTTGGATGTTAAGCCGGTACCTCCTCCATCAATAGAACACCCAACCCATAAATCAATCGAGATGTTGTGTTTTCCGTGTGTGAAGGAAACGAACAAGCTTAAATATGAGAAGGGAAAGAGAAAGTATGAATGTGGAGATGCACAAGCTTAAACGTGAAGACGCGAGGAAACAATGGAAAGTCTGTGAGAGGGATAGGGTTAAGGGTTTAAACTTAATTTTAATGAAGGATATTTTGAGAATTAAGTTTAATGGGGTGCAGGAAGAAACAATGGGAGGTGCAGGATGAAATAACTGCTTTCCAGTTTTCTCTTCAAAATTCATAAAGTAAACCCAGCAGTGTTTCCGAAATACCGCAAATTCTCGTTCCCCAATATTAACTTTAGGGACTGAAATTTGAATAATTAAAAAAATTTACCCCTACAGTTTTGACTTCAGTTTGGAAAACGCTTATTTATCAGTGTAAAATGGTACTGGATAAAATTTAAAACATGGTAGAAAGAAAATACCGTTCTTCAAAACCCTCTTTTAGTCCTTTATGATTAGACTAACATTTAATAACGACATTTTACTTATCAAAATTGAAAAATTATCAAATTCACACCATTTAAATAATCGGTAGACTATATTCATCAAATTAAAAATAAGAGAATCAAAACAAGATTTGATTAAAGATTCAGGTGATAGAATACACTTTTCCTTTTAGAAAGGCTGCATGAAAAACCTTATGAAGTTTGCGCTCGTGTTCATCTACGCCTACCGGGTAGAATTGATAAAAAAACAATAGACTAATTACGACACTAAATAAAATTGATTGGGTAAAAAGATTTGTAATCCAAGATCAGAGCATAGTTTGAGTTACTCGTGTAAATCAGCAAATAGTTATATTTTTCTTCATAGCAGACTATGAATGATAGTCCAGAATAATGCACGCAACATAAGCCCAATAATCATAATACATGTTCGTGAGCATAGCTGCTAAAAAATATTGCAAGTGCATCTCTGCAATGAAACTATGAATAGCACCGCATAAATGAAGGTTCGACAAGAAGACAGATTTTTTCATTCTCCTATGTTTCATTAAACATTACTTCTGATTAAGCTTCTTCTGAACTCTGGACCCTCCGAAGCTAGTCAATCACTCTTATCTTGTTGTACACCAACATCTTGCAGGTAATGTTCTGCATCCAAAGCGGCCATGCATCCTGCAACAGTCACACGACTTGCATTATCCTTTGAACGAAAAATGTTAATGAAGCGTACAGAGTAACTGTGATTTCTAATTCAATTGTAGTGTAAATTTTAAAAGCAATGGCAATAATGACTATCGAAGCCAAAGACAGCAAACTGCATGCTTTTTTTACATTGGTATATATTACTTCCAGTTCAAATGTAATTCATAATACGTAAGACAACAATTTAATTTAACAACTTCCAATTCTAACAATTTATCCTCTACCAATGAATAACCATATATTCTCATTTGGTATAACTCCAGTAACAAAATCAAAGTTTGAAAATGTCTACATACATAGTTAAACAAGGATTAAAAGCTTCGAAATATGGGTCATCATATCAATATTTCTGAAGGAAGTTACCACATGATTAACCAAAGGTCGCTGGAAAATCAGGGGCAGTCACATACTTAGAATCCTTTTATAGTTCACCACACTAGTACTACTAATGACAGCAAAGACGAAAAGGAAAATATTAAGCAAGAGAACCAAATCTCAGGGACTTAGAAAGCATGGAGAAAGTAGAATGGAACATATATGAGAAGTGTAAAACAGTATATTATAACTAACGCATACGTTCAAGCATAACTATTATGTCAAAAAAGGAATTCCAGATTCAGCATAATAAATTAAATAGTATGTTAAAACCACGAATTGACTAGGCATTAGATTATAGCTAATTGGTAACCGTTACTACTATGAAAACTACAAGCTGATCTTATATTTTTAGACATGATTATACAAGAACCATCTGCATCAAAATGGATTAAACTCTACAAATAACGATATCTCGGCAAGTAGAATTTAAAATATAAAGACTCAATTTACCAACATGAAAAATTGGCCATCCCAAACCTTTATACACATTAAATTTTCTTTTGCACTCTTATTTAGACAAAAAACGTAGATTGAGTAAGATCTCACAAATTAAAATATAATAAATAAAAATACACGAGGTTAAAATACTTAAGTGTATGTGTGTTTATTATCAGACATTCATACATACTACTTGAACAAAAGAGTATGATAATGCGAAAATATGATAGAATAATGATAATTTTATATAGATGTTGTAAATACATGTTAATTATTATCCTATGAGTGATTGTGAAGAAAATTTATTAAAAAAGAAAAAAAAATGGGCTTGGGCATGCAAATTGTCAGTCTGTATTTAAGCCGCAAAACAGGTCAGCCTGAATCGGCTGAAAACAGTCTAAATCAACAGTCTAAATTGTCCATAATCTAATACAACATGATCGGACCAAATATGTTAAGCTTGATGGGGATTTTATCAAAGATAACTTGACAAAGGTATTGGGGTTACAATTCATGTCCCTACAAGACTTATTTTCACTAAAGGAGCTTCCCCTTCATAGATTTCAAGATCTAGTAAACATGTTGGAAATGATCAATATCAATTTACCAACATGAGGGAGAGTAATGTAAATAGAGAATTATTAGGATAAAAATATCCTCAATATCTCCATAGTAATTAGAAGAAAAAATACCTTTAGAAACTTCCTATTCATTTACTTTGATTATTACAAATAGAGCTGATGAAAATGTATTTGCGTGATTGTTCTCTGTTCTCGATAAAATAGTTCTTCATTTCCTTAGATAGTTTGTTAATGATAAATCATATCCCACTAGGTTAGCCCAGGATGACCTATCGCAATTAGGTTTGTCAAAAATCCAAATTCTTGGCGATATTTAACACCACAAGATCTGTTTTAACAATTTCTTCAAAATGTCCTTATCGGTGTCCCTCTACCCCTCTCTCCTCAAGGATAAAATCCATGAGATGTAGTCTACTCACCAATGTCTCGAATTGCCTTCTTTACATTATGTTGTCAAACCACCATAATTGATTTCTTGTCTTCTCAACATGTGTTACACTAATCTATCTACTCATACAATCATTTCATATCCGGCAAAGAAAAAGGCCAAGACAAAAAACTTAGTTAAAATTAAATATCCTTAAATTAAAGCATCATCGGATAGAAGCGGAACACAAAGATGAAGAAAATGAGGCACCAAAATCAATCAATACATTTCAATAAATGGCATCAATATATACTATACAATACTTGTTATCATATATAATATACCCTACAGACTAGGATGTGAGCTCACTCCACTGCTGTACGCCAAAATCTCTCTTGAACCAGCGCTGCCTCATTTGAGAAAAAACTCTGCTAACTTGGTTTACTACTAAGTCAAATAACGGGCACTCAAGAACTCAAGAACTTACTACTCGTCAGGAAAACTACCAAAATCAATTCTTTTCATTGTGACATGTACTCCATTATAAAATCCATGACCGAGATTAATTTAGGCACATATTCTATTTTAAATCACATTCTTCAATGACTCGAAATTAATTTCATTCATCTTTTAAACAAGGAAATCTTAGTTAAACGAGAATCCTTGATAGGGAGCATACCAAATAAAAGCCAAATCAACAACCTTAAAATAACAAAATTGGCAACATGAGGCTGTGTTTCAAATTCAGGGTCATTATACACACGCATATACCAGTGTCAGTCCAACAAACATCCATATCAACTTAAATAAAACTATAACATACCAGAGCCAGCAGCAGTAATAGCTTGCCTATACTTCTTGTCCTGAACATCACCAGCAGCAAACACTCCCTCAACACTGGTCTTCGTAGTCCCAGGCTTGGTAACGACGTAGCCATCAGAATCCAGTTCAAGCTGACTGTCCAAGAACTTGGTCGCAGGCTCGTGCCCAATTGCGAAAAACAAACCAGATACCTTCAAATCAGACACTTCCTGAGTCACCACATTCTTCACCTTCAGTCCCCCAAGCACCCTCTTGTTATCTCCGCCCCCATAGGCTTCAACCACCACCGAGTTCCAAATCACCTTGATCTTGCTATTATTCATCACCTTGCTCTGCATAATCTTCGAGGCCCTGAACGTGTCCCTCCGATGAATTATGTACACCTCGGAACCGTACTTAGTGAGGAACGTCGCCTCCTCCATGGCCGAGTCCCCGCCACCAATCACGGCTAGCGGCTTGTTCCGGAAAATTGGGGCGGCGCCGTCGCAGACGGCGCACGCGGAGATCCCGCGGTTCCAGTAGCCATCGGGACCGTCGCCAGAGCCAGCAAACGGAAGGCGCTTGGCGACAGCGCCGGTGGCGACGATGACGGAGTCGGCCTCGACAGTGCGGGAATCGGTAAAAACCCTAAAAGGACGGTTCGAGAAATCGACCTTGGAGACGGTCTCGGTGTGGATTTCGGTACCGAAGCGCAGCGACTGCTTCCGGCAGTTTTCCATAAGCTCACCGCCGAGGATGCCGTCGGGGAAGCCGGGGAAGTTCTCAACGTCAGTTGTGGTGGTGAGCTGGCCGCCGGGGGCGATGTCGTTGGCCATCCAGCCTTCGAAGAGGATCGGCTTCAGCTCAGCGCGCGCGGCGTACACGGCGGCAGTGTGGGCGGCAGGACCGCTTCCGATGATGCAGAGTTTGGTCTTATGGATCTGAATATCACCCATGGCGGCGGAAGCGTAGCCAACACTGATCAAGTTTCGCGCCTTCGTTAGGAGTTTCTTCCAGTTATGATTATTAGGGCAAATTCTAAATTTCATTTCCCTCCTTCCTCTTCCTTCTTTTAATCTTTAAATTATTATTTCCATACTGTTTTATTGTTACGCGTGTGAAATTTACGCTCTCATCCACAAATCGCTGCTCTTCCATTCTCTCTATAAAACTTGTTAATTATCAAAATAACTATAAATAAATAACACAAGAAATATTTAACATATTTGATTTACCTTTTACTCTTTTTGTAAACTATGGTACTTTATTCTTTTTCTCAAATTTTTTTCTGTTTGTGGTGAATAGATTCATTCACTCACTAAGTCCTTCTTCTAATCTCTTTTTCTGGTGTGGTGAATTTTATCCTAGTCAGAATGCTACTACTACATTGACTTTGGGAATTTCGAATCCCAATTCATGCAATACATTAATCATAACAACCTTTAATCAAATAAACAATCACAACTCGTGAATGGAATGTAATATTTTATTGTCTATTTTTTATTTCAACGTGGTGGAAATATCGATGGAATTGTTTTAGATAAAATATTTCAAATCTTCGACCTATAGTTATTAACAAAGAGGTTCTTTCAATAACTAATTGTACCTAATTGTACCGTATTATCTATTATTCCAGCTATTCTCTCAGTTAGGCGATCCAAAGATAAGCAGTCAAAAACTGTTCATTATAGACGGACTGTTTTATGATTAGGATTAAAATTTGTGAATTTTGTTGATGTGTCAATTTCTCCGGAGTGATTTTAGGGAGCTTCCAACCAAACGGTCCGAGAAAAAGCGGTCGAAGGCTACCTGTTACGATTGGTCGGCCATAAGTAATTGAAAATCACATTGAGATCCTTCTTAATTTGAGCGTCAACGACACCGACCATGATTTGCCATTCTCATTCCAACTATTTGGGTGCAAGAACATGGCCAATCGGTGTGCAATACGCCTAGCAGCGTCAGCCAGGCGGACCAAAGGGTAAAACCTGAAGATTAAAGTAAAACAAGTCAGTAATCAGGTTTAAAAAACAATTGGGTTGAGATTAAGAAAACCATAATCACAGACCCATGTAGAAAATTATAAATGTAAGTTGGTAAGGACTTTTAATTCGCATTTGTTATAACATTAATTGCATACACCCAAACGGACTTGAACGGACTTAAGCATTGAAGCCTAATTGACAGGTAGGTACTCTGATGGTCTGAACAATCGAACTGGAAGGAAAAGAAGGAAGACCAAGCGGAAGAATCGTCAAAACTAAGAAGGAGAGTAAAGTGAAAACTAGTTGAGTGTTTTAGATAAATGTATGCTCCTACACCCAAAACACCAATTTATATCTTTTTTTATATCTACTAATTTAACTATATTTAATTTAATATTTTCATACAACTTTTAACTAAGATAAATAAACTTATGGATGAAAAGAAAAAGAGTATACACATGGAAATAGTTGAAGTCACACTGTTTTTACATGAGGATTTACCACTTATTTTAGATTTACAAGAAGAAACATGGATTAGACCAAATTACATGTTTAGTGGGATGAATCAGAGAGTTATAGACCAGATCCATAGGGCAAACACCTTTTTCAATGTGAAAGTCATTATCAAATGCATGTCACATTTTGCCATGGAAATGATTATTTATACCTTATAATTTGGGGAGACTGTTAATTAATTTATCTGCATGACTTGCGTGTGAAACTAAACAATAAGGGAAAGAAAAATAATAGTCAATTAGTTAATGTGTTCTCTTATTATAATATTATTCTTTTTGGTAAATGTTCTGTTTATATTATTAATAATTAATAAAAATATTACCAAAGCTCATTCTTCGTTTTACTTTGAAAAAAACTCGGTCTTTCTTTACATAATTAAACATTCTTTTTTTCTCCTCTGTCCAGTCAAAAGTACCTTCATAAATTTGACCAGCAAAGGGACTAGTGTGTTTATTTGGTATATGATGAGGGTTTTGAGATAATTTTTATAAGAAAGTACCTTTTAAGAAAATTAAAAATACATAAAACATAGTTGCATTAAAAATAAATTAAACTAGTGATAGATAAATCTTATTGAGGAAAGATATAGAGGAAAGATATAGATTAGGTTAGTGTGTAGGCACACCCCAACCTACTTTGGTTACAATATCAAGTTAGGTTAATTTTTTTATCGAATTATAAAACTTAGGGTTATTATGCTAATTACGACTGTCCTATTTAAGTAAGCCTATGACAAAAATATATAATATGTAACTCTATACTCATATATAACTTTAACTACATTTTTAACATAGTTTAGTATGGACTAAATGCAAATTTATTCTCACGGATTTTGTTTTTGCCATAATTGAATTTATCCATTTTTAAAATAATTTTTCTCGTGATTAAAAAGCCTTAAATTACAATTTATTCATTTGTTTGAATATCAAAGTCCCTTATAAGAAACTTGGTATACAGTACAAAAATTTTATATAATCAATTTTTTTTATTAAATATTAACTTTGCGGTTGTTGGGTCGGTAAATCCTCTCATCAAGTGAAATTGTTTTGATTAAAATCCATATAACTAATAAATGATTGATTGCTGAATAAGTAAGTTTCATTTGTGTATATGGCTTGTTGACAAATCTTAGTTTAAAAAACTCTCAATTTTGTTTTGTTAGGTGAGCTTGCGTGTTCATCGAGCAAGAAAGGGATTTGGGTGAGTAAATTAGTATTTTAAGATGTTAAAAGTGTATTTTAAATATTTTAAATTGTAATAAATGATAAAAGTGATGATTGTATTTTTTTTGTGATGAATTGAATTGATAATTGCGATAAAAATGCATGTATATATGGTTGACGGTGAGAAAAATTGTAGTTATTTGATATGATATGATCATAATTATTTTTAAGGAGAAGTACTATGTTGAGAGGTTGTATGTTGTATATCGAATCAAGATTTTTTAACATCCTGACATTACAAATATTGAATTCATATAAAAGAATATATTAGATTGTGCAAAATTGATGAAGATTCTTATGACTTAGTATGTTATATGAAAAATAATTGAAATGACAATGAATCTATCATTCGTATACGAGAAGAACTTAATTTTTTGATGTATAACTCTATTTGTGTGAAAGTATCATGAAATGTAAAATCTTTGAATCTAATTCAACACACAAGTCATATGAAATGGAGTAAGTGTTTGTGATGATATTTTGTAAGCTTTTTATGACATAAAGGTAATGAGTTTGATTGAATTTTTGTTAAACACTTGATTTTGTTATTGTGAGATGATTTGATTATTGAATAATATCATATAGACGAATGGTAAGATGTTAAAATGTGTCCTTACATAATTTTTTTAAATAATCATAGCTTACTCTATTCTTTTGTTTGTGTTGTTTTTTAACTATTATAATCGCGTTCTACACGATACCAAATAATATTTTATATGACAAGCTCAACACCATAAAGTTACAAGTAATAGAAGAAAATTATTGAATATTAATTAATAATTCTAAGATGTTTTTTATCTATTTATCTGTCTCTTTTTCTCTCTCTCTATATAGATATAAAATTTAATTTCTCTTTAGTTTTAAAAATTTATTTAAAGAATGTAAATATAATTATATTATATCGATGAATTAATTGCAATACAAGTACAACTCCGAAAAATGTGATCATTTCGAAAAGTTGGATCATTGGGACTGCTGAAAATAAATCATTTCTAAGATTATATGAGAATTTGTTAAAAGAGTTAAAACAAATTGAATAGAAATTAAAATTAATTTAAATATACTTACTTTCGAATATTACTATATGTTTTTATTATTTATTTTACGACTCTATTTGTGAAATATGAATTAATATTTTTGAAATTTTGAAATTTAAATTATTTAAAAATTAAAATTTAGACAATTAAAATATAAACAAATATTAGACTCGTTAATACTTTTAATAAACTTATAAGATTGCATTAAAATTTTATTTATATATATATATATATATATATATATATATATCAATAATTATTATATAGCACTCACTTAATACTGAGTTGTGAGAGACGTTTCCAGTCATATATTTGGTGGATGTTTTTAATTTTCGTGGGATCATTTTAAATTAAAAATTAACCCATAATGTTAATGAGTCGAAATATTATTAATTTCCGTGTCAATTATTTAGATTTAAATTAATAAATCAAAGAATTTTAGTTATTTAAAATAAATAAATAAATTGTGTTTGACAAATTTTGTAATACTATATAAACACGTTTATTTAAATAAGGATATTCTAGAATAAAAAAGATTATATTTCTATCTTTTGTACACATTATATCATGTTAAAAAGTAATAACTATAATTGTGGATATTAACAGGTAAAAAAAATAGACAATTTTTAAACATAATTTATTTCATACAGTTATCGTAGTTTATGAATACGAACAATCCATTCAAACAATTATTGGAAAATTATTTTTGCATGTAGAAAACAGTAATACTTCCAACAAATATATCATTATAAACTTAGTCTAACTATTATAATCATATCACATTATAAATGAAAAACCCCAAATATTTTTTTAAAGTTTACTCGTAAAATGATTTTTTTTATCAGTAAAATTACTCGTAAAATGATAACAGTTTGTCACCTCAATAATTACAGATCAAATGTCACTTTTACTTTTATCTTTATTACAACTATAATTAAAACATTAGCGTTAAACATGTGTTATTTTTTTTATGATAACAAAAGATAATAAAATCATAGTTATAAAAATAAATATAAATATTTATTGTAGTTTTATTGTAAATAGTTTTTATTTATTTTGTGAGTAATATTTTTACTAAAAATATGTATTTTAGTTTTAAAAAATATTTATTTTAAAAGAAGATCAAATAAAAATAATAATTAAATTAAAAAAATTAATAAATAAAATTGATAAAATAATTATTTTAATTTTAAAAAATAATTACTTATATTAAAATGGGTAAAATTGAAAAAAAAGATGTATATCAAAAGACTGAATCCTTTATATAATGTTATAGATTTATTTTATCAATTTCAAATTCAATAATAATCTTCATTAAATTTAGTTTTCTCATTCTGTTTTTGTAAAGAATAGGAGCTTGTTAAACTTGTCTGTAGTTCTCCAAAATATCCACAAGAAAAATGAAAAAGAAAAAAATGCATATTCTGAAATTAAAACAAAGGTTTGAGATCCTTTCCGATTAGTGAAGAAAATCATAATGATTTAAAATTTCAGCTAAAACAACAGGTTCATTGTAAAAAGAAAAACATTAATGATATGTGAATGAAAAGTCAACATTTCATAAACGAATTTAAATGCGAAAAATTATTAGTAAGCATTATTACAACAAAAGGGGATAAATAAATAACTCTTAGGAGTACCGCAAGGAAACAAATTAGATTCGATTGACCGGACAAATATTCGTGAATTAGATTATGATGGTTAAATCAGTTCAAGTTTATTTAAAATTAGTAATTAATGTTATAATAAATGTAAATTAAAAGTTTGTAGCAATTTATTTTGAGTCATATTTATAATTTTTTTTATGGACCTATGATTAAAGTTTTTTTAATTGAGGTCTAATTATTTTTTTAACTTGATTATTGACTTATTTTATTTTTATTACGAATCTTATCTTTTTATTTTGCCGCCTGACTGATATTGTTGAGCGTGCACGCGTCCAAATAGAAAGATGAGAATAATAAATCATGTCAACTAGGTTGCCTGATCGTAGCACACGGTCTTCGACCACTTGTCCTTAGATCGTCGGTCGTGACCTCTTTAATTCCATTCCAGATAAATTATCACATCAACTAGTCACGACTTCAACTCCAATCGATGGATAGTCCACTCCTAGTGGACGACCTTCGACCGCTTATCTTTAGACCGTCTGGTTGAGAATGCTCATCGACTCTACGGTACAAAAATCAACATGGATTATCTATTTTGTTTTAGAAAAACACACATTCCTTACATGGATAGACAAGATAAGATCCAATTACCATGGAAAAAACTTATGACGAAGATAAGAAATGTTTTATGAAACTTTTAATTCAATGAATGATTGAAAGAAGTTGATAATGACCACACACAATTACTTGAAGTTAGGTTTTTTAACATTATTAGAAGAACCCATAATACATGATACTGCTACACCAACAAGAAAACAAAAAACCTATGTCGTCACAGCATCTAAATCAAACAATTTTGTGGAAGAATGGTCGGTTTTAGAATTTGAAATCCCATATTATTTTGGACAGGGTCGGTAAGTAGAGCCAACCTGTAAGCCAATTTAGACACAACATGGCCTTGTCATAGCAGCCACACCATGGCCCACCAACAAAACCCTACTTTATTACCTCTAAAGCTAAGCATTAGTGGATATCTAATCACCATCAACACCAATATGCAAACAATTTTTCCTCATTTTGTTAATATAATGGAATTCATGTGTGTATATATTAAATTCTGTTAAAGATTATAACTTTATTCAAATTCTGGGATATGATTGCCACCATCTTTCTATAATGTCAACAATAATCTTCTCTTTAGACTCGCTTTAGGTTTAGATTAGTCAAAAACAAGATTTTAGTGTTTGGTGGCAATACGGTAATACCAGCTTCTTCCGAATCTTCAAATCTTCCAACTAAGAAGAATGACCCGTTCAGACGTTGCAACGTGCAATCAAGAAGGAGAAAATCTATCTTTTTATTATTCTAATTTGAATGTGAACTTGTACACTTCAACTTTTTATGCAAGAATTTGTATCTGAATCTTGTAGAAAAGGTAATTAAAAAGATGATGAGTAATTTTTTTTAATAAACATGAACCATTACTGATATAATATAATGAATATAAAAGAAGGAAATGCTGTAAATTGTAATTCACTGAGATTTATAATCTGAAGGAAGAATATTTTACACGTTATATTATATATGACAATTTTCACACTTTGTTCAATAACCCATTACCGATGCAAAACTTCAGAGGAAATCAATATATACACAGATGACTATATATTTTATCTTATCTTATCAATGCTTCTTCCTAAAAACTAAAGGAAGAAAAAGAAGAAGATAAATTCATAACAAACAAGAGGAGACCCAGAAAGTGAAAACAAAAAAAGGCTAATACTTTGTATGATTTTGTCTACCAAAAAGAAGAAAAAAAGAAGTCAAGAATTTGTATCTTGAATATGACGAACTGGGTCTTGGATTTGGTCGATGGAAGAAATAGACGTTCGTTTGATGAACTCCAAGCAATCTGCAATGGCTTCTGCATAGAAAGAGTTGTTCCTTCCATAAGAAGATACCCCAGAATCAGATTGGCCCTTGATTCTTTCATCTCTCACCAAGCCACTTCTGCTGCTGTTGCTGTAGTTTCTTTTGAAGCCATTTTTTCTGCGGAAAACCTTCTTCAGAAGCTGAAGAGCCTGAGAATACGAGAGTTTCCACGTATCAAAGAGTTTGAGCAAGAAGGTGAACCTTTTCCTGAGACGCAGGAAGTAAAGCCTTCTGAGGTTTAACCTAAACCCTCTGCATTTTCCATGGCAATAAGATGATGATGATGATGATGATGATGATGATCCTCTCCCACTGCTAACCCTATTGTAACTCATATGACCCATATGTTGTAGGGTTTGGCCTAGGAACAAATATATAAGGTTTTTGGATGGTGACTTTTTGGATGATGGTGAAGGAGAATGAAGGAGAATGAAGGAAGAAGGTTGGAAATGTCTGGTGCTGCAAAGACAAAAGAGTTTGAGGTGATGAAGACTAAACTTGAAAAACCTGTGTGTGTTTAAATATTGGAAAGAGGGTATAAAGAAATAAAGAACAAGGGTGTTGAATCATTGATTGGTGTGGTAGGGTCAGGGGAAATAAGCAAAAGAGAAAAATGGCATCTATTGTTTTTCAAAGTAGGTGACTAAAAGCGCCACAAGAATATGATATGAGTAACAAATTGGTGAGATTCCGAAGATGAGTTGCGTAGCATGCATTATAATATATGCCTATTCAAGCTTTGTTTGTTAGTCTAACAACGTTTGACTTTTGAATGATTGGCTTTTATGGTAGCTATAGATCGTAGTGCCTTCCTTTTTCTCCTTCTGTGATCCATTCGCTCCTCTGTGTTCCATTACAAAACTGTTTCCTTGTTGTTTACCTTTAATGATATAACGAACTTTGAGAGCTATATTATGCAGATTTGTGGTGCCTTTAATCTCTACAGAAAACTTTGTCAAAAGATCCACTAATCTTCCAAAAGAGTAGCTCGTGCACAGTTTTCATTGAAAATTTATGTTATCTTTATCAACAACTCGTAAAGTAAATTAATATTATTGTTCATAACTGGACAAACTCATCCAATTTAGCTATAGATAAAACGATGTTTGTTCTAGAGAATGGGATTGGTAATCTCACCATTGTTGTCTTGTTCTCTATTATGTGTTGAAGATTGACATTCATTGGATGAAAAAAATGTTTGATGTGTCTTGAAAAAAGAAGAAAAAAGTTTGGTATGACTTGAAAAGCAAAAATTGTCAAAAAAAATGTTTGTGAAAGTATTATGGTCCATTAAAATTATTAAAAACTTATTCTAGCGAGAGTTATTATTTGTTTGGTTCGTTGTTATTGGATTACCCATTAAAGTTTACGTTTGAGATATATATAGCTAAACATGGAAAGTGTGTAAGAAAAAAGAGATTTACACTATAATAAAATGTTTCATTATGAATCAATTCAATTTTGGTGATCAAAAGTTGTTAATCAATATAGTGACCAATTTAGATACTAATTTACAAAATAAAAAATTATTGGTTACTAAAATAATCACTATTATGAATAAAAAAAATTATAATTGATCGTTAAATTGGTCACTAATTAATTAAAGACTAATTTAGAAACCAATTCCTTTGTAGTAAAAATATTAGTAATTAATGTTTAGAGACCAATTTTGTTTGGTAGTTAAAACCTTGGTAGCTAAATTTTAGAAACTAATTATAATTTTTTATTCATAATAATGATTATTTTAGTAATCAATAATTTTTTATTTTGTAAATTGGTTATTACAGTGACTAACAACTTTTGGTTACTAAAATTGATTATTAATGAAGAATTTTTTACAATGTTATTTTATGTAGATGGATATAAACCTCACTTTTCAAATCGATTTAATAAAATTTTGAAATAGTCTTAAAGTATAATTCTTAACATTATTGGTAAATACCTAGGTAAGTTATCTTTGACAATATTTGTTTATATATAAAATTGAAACCAGAACTTAATGAAAGAAACTCATTTTTCCTTTGTAATTTCTGGGTGTCTACGATGCATAACTAGTGCCTTATATTTGGGATAATCTTCAACTGTGGAAACAAGCTTTGTTAGTGTTAAAAGAAGAGCTTGGTTTTGACATAAATAGTTTGAGCAATTTATGAGTAACCGGTTATCCATTTACTTCACTTATTCAATTCCAAACTAACATGCAAATATTCAAAAGAGTGCCGACTTCTTAACTACTTATTTGAAGTTTAAGGATAATCAAAAGTAACAACAAAACATTATCCAACTATAGTTCAATGTGTTTTAATGCTTTTTTTAACTTTTATTACGCGCCAAAGTTTTTAAATTATTATATGCTTTTGACACATGTTCATGGTTTTTATCAATGTGAAAGATTATATGTATATACACCATGGCTGAGTTTTAATAATTTTAAAATGAGGAACTTGAACATTCAAAGCATGTTTGATTTTGAATAACCTTGAATAAGCTTTTGTGTACTTTGCCCTTTTTCCAATGTTTTTGTGTAAAGCAAGAAAATTATCTGCTTTCGGTTAAAAGTGCATTTAGGTATCTCAGAACAGAAATACACACTGAACAACGAAAAGAAAGTACCAAAAGTAAAAAAAAGAAAAAAGAAGGGAAATGTTTGTTTATACTGAATATAGTGTTGAACATACTATTTGATAATTTAATTATTAAAAAGGTTAATTTTTACATTTGTAAAGAAAAAAAACAGATTAAAGATTAAAATAATAGTTATAAAGTGTGTAAAAATTTGTTCGGTGTAAAAATAATATCATCCAAAACGGAAATTGAATATGATTTACTGTATACTGTAATATCATATGAGAAGAAATTCATCATTTGCAATTTACTCACGTGGTATGTGATGATTATTATTTTAAATATTTCAAAATCATTTAAAAAACATTACTTTATTTCGTAAAAAAGAAATTAAAATTTAATAATCAAAATATCATTGTTCAAATAAAAATTAAAATTTTACATAGAAAAGACAAAAACTTATTTTAAAATAAAGGAATCAAAACTTATCTATTTCACGTAAAATTAATGATTTAGGTCAAAGTTAAATAACTTAATTATTTAAATTAGAAAAAAACGAATCTCATAAATAGAAAGAAATTTGTTTGAGGGAGAAAAATACATTAAAAGTCATCAATACGGTTCTTCACCAGAAATTGGTCATTGATAAAGTTGGTGAATACTTCACATCAATTGAAAAATTATTGTGATTATTTTTTTTTTTGTGAAAATAGATTTCCCATTTATTTTATTATTTTTCATGTGTAAATTAACCAATTTTAAGTGTTTAGAAAAAATTTCAGCGACGAACTTAAGCATTAAAGGCATACGAAGTTATTTAAATCGTGAAAGTACATTGAATTCACATTAAAAGTCTAGAAATTTTACATATTTTATTTACATGAATTTTTTATCTCAAAATAAAATTTAAATTACTCCATTTCTGCAAAATTATAGGTTTATATGTTCTTTGCATCTTGAAAGTGTTAGTCTTTTAGTGCACGTTTTGAAAGTCTCACATGAATTTTGAGACTACGAAACTTTTATTTTAAAGTCAATTAAATCTACCACAAATTCAATTGAAACATAACCTAATTTCAAAAATCCCTTGATGTGGAAGAGAACCATTATTGACCGTTAAAAAAGTCAACCTTACACTTGTGATGTTATATGCATCGAAAGTCAATATATCATAATTAAAGAAATACCTTCCGGAGAAAAATCGAAATTCAATTTAAAACAATTTTTTCTTCTTTTTTTTTCTTCCCACGAGCACGGAACTTGACTAAACAACAATAAAATAACGGTTCTCACAAGGTAAATAGAAAAAATGCACCAAAATCCATGTATATGAATGTGTTAATATTGTTGACCTTTATCATCTATTTATGTACGGAGTTTGTTTAAAATTGACCAAATTATTGTTATTATTATTACTCTTTTTAAATTAAAAGTTTAAAGATAAGGCATGTCGTGGGGCTTTTCTAACCAAAGATTTTCATATTTTATTTCATGGTCATTAAATTGGGAACACAGATTATTACTTTTCAATTGAATCAATCCTAGTGCCATTATACAGCTTTGATGTGGCAAAAAATATTATTTAAGAATAGTTTATTGAGAATTAAAAAAAAAGTACTGCTGAAAGTAAACTACTTTTTATATGAAAATATAAAATTATTTTAACACTAGTATTTTTAGGTTAATAAAAATAATTAATAAAACATAATAACTTCTCATTGATTAACACACTTAATACATCTATTATCAAAGCCACTTGCACCACGTACTTATTCAAGAATTGAACCTACATCTACTGTATTGACACTAAAAATGCAATAAATGAAGCAAACTATATTCAAGAGGTACATGATTTATTATACTAGAAAATACTAGACTTAAATACCTTTCGTTCTCATTATCGTAGTGTTTGTTGCAGATGATCCTCATTTTGACAGAATATTTAAAATGATCTTCATTTTTATCAAATGTTTAAAATGGTCTTCATTTTTGCAATTGGTATTTTATTTGGTCCTTTTCTGTGTGACGCCGTTTAAGTCAGTAACGGAACACTATATAGGTGGCACTGTTTGTATTAAGTTGCATTGGGGTGTGTTACGTGTACTGTACAGATGGTTCCGTTACAGATTTAAACGGCGTCACAGAAAAGAACCAAATAAAATATGAATTACGAAAATGAGGACCATTTTAAACATTCGGTAAAAATAGGACCATTTTAAACATTCTGTCAAAATGATGACCATCTACAACAAACACTACGAAAATGAGGACGAAAAAGATATTTAAGCCAAAATACTATTATCCATTTTGAACAGTTTACAAAACTTTTTAATATTAATGCTTAGAACAAGGAAATTTTCTTGAATCCTTTGTAGAATATATAGATCACATAATTTTTGTTCTCAACAAGTGGACGAGAGTTATTGCTCGCAAATTATTATTATTATTATTATGAATATTTGAGTATTGTAAATTACTTTTAATTTCATATTATTTATATTTCATTTTTTTAAGATTATATATATTTTTAATTCTTAAACTTAAATATAATATTAGAATCCGTCCATATTTTTAATTTTAATTTATTTTGATCCTAAAACAAAAAAGTTGAATAAATATTATCTTTTTAACTTAATAACGTTAATTTTTTATGGATCAAAGAGTATTTCAAATATTTCAACTATCACGTTTTAACTTAAATGTCATTCTAAAATACCATTTAACATAAAAGAAAAAAAGTTAACATTGTGTTTTCATTCTGTTTATACGACAATTATTGTATCAAAAAGTGTTATAGTAAAACTCAATAAAAAAAGCACACATATAATTTTAAAATAATGAAAATTTATTGACTTATTTTCAACTAAAATCAAATAATTTGGTATAACATGAAAATAAATTTACATATGAAAATTATACTATTTTATCTAAATAAAAAATTTAAAACACTTTTCCTTATTCAAATCATTTTAAAAATAAAAATAATAGTGTAAGAAATTAGATTCTCGTATATTTTAAATTCTTTGAAAAATCTCAGTAAATATTCCTGGCAATTTGTTCTAAGCATGCCAAATGACATTTTGCTATCCATGACATTTAGAAATAGAAAATTTAAAGTATTGAATAACAGTAATGTGGTTTAAATAAGAAAATTGATAATAAATTAATTTGAGAAATGTAATAAAATTATGAAATCCCAATTTCCGTATAAAAAAATTAAAGTTCTTCAATATCTCGTTGCGTTGCTAATATCATTATCTCTTCAATTATATTAAATATTTAAAATTGACTGAAGTTTGATTTTAAAATTTCAATACAAACGTGTCTGTGTTAGAGATAAAGAGAGCATTAAATTAAATTACCCATCTAAAATCCATGATTTAAAAAATATATAAAAAATTAATTTGATTTATACAAATAAAGTACTAATATAAAAAAAAAAAAACTTCATATTGCAAAATTTCTAAAATTTCTCATTCAAACATAACATAATGTAAAACCTACTAAATAATTACTGCAGAGAGGAGTATATACAGCAGATTAAATGCAATAGGAGCGACACATAAAAGGTCAAAAGTTTAATGTAATCTCACTATGAAAGTTACAACAACCCTCCTCCCTAGCAAATACAAATACAGAATTCTACCTAGCTCGTATTAACACGGTTAACAGTTAACTGAACTTCTTTGAAATAAATGCTACTCTAAGCCAGATATTGGCATGAGTTTTACAGACAGTAATAATTCTTCTACATGTTTTTTTAGAAAAATATAATATATATATATATATATATATATATATATATATATATATATATATATATATATATATATATATATCATGGTCAAAGAGAAAGTCATCAAACCAGAAGGAACTACTATTCGGACAGTTCAAATGGTACACGAACAAACAACTGCCCATGCAGCGTCACCACCGCCGATGTCTGATGAGGATCAATTCTTGAGGGCAAGCTAACCACCTGAATTTATAAAATTTCTTGTGTTAAGAGTGAGAGGGAAGAGTAACATCACATAATATTCCTGAACAATCGAGTAGAAACCCCAAAAAGAGGGGGTTTAGATGAGGATTGTATTAATGAGCCTATAACCGTAGAATTAATTACTAATACCTAAGAATTTTAGAAAATAAACTTGCAAGTGTAGTGAAGCAAAGTAATAGTTTGATACAGACACAAAAGGTTGTTTCACTTTATATTCTTCAGTGTTTTGGTATGATGACTATAGTAGCAGGAAGAACAGACCACTGATGTTAGAACATGTAAACAAGACGGATTGAAAGTTGAAACAAAAGCAGTATTATTTTTAAAGCAAGACACTTTTTTTCATTGTTGAAGAGAAGTTAAATATACCTTTCTGAAAGGTGTCACGCCCCAAGGATTGTTGGGATGCTCAGGCTCACCACTTATGACAAGGCGTCCTGCTGGGTCTGACTGTACACGAACCTGGTTTTGAAAAAGCATCCACAGTTCCATTTCAGATTTTCGGTATTGTTTTTCAGTATTGTAACTAAAGCATTTAATGTTGAAGCGTTATTGCATCAAAAGTAACAAAGTTCAACAGAGGAAAAACTTTGCCTACAAAAGGAAAATGTAGAATACAAATTTTGAATTTATAAGTCAATTCTGATGGTCATCTGCCCGAGAATCAAAATCTCTAAATGAAAGTTGAATGTAACTATTATTTTCTTTCTTTAGAAGAGAAGTGGCTTTTATGAAATAGCTATTTCTTGAGATCACAACTTAAACCAATAATCTTTTAAGTGTCCTATGTAGCTCACAAACAATAGGCTGGATATGAAACAATTTGAAGTAAAGAACCGCAAATTTTCCAAGGCTCAAGGTTCAAGGGGAATATTCCAGAATATCCAACAGGTAGGCTTGTCCTAATATATGTTGAAATTTGCAATCGCTATAATGAATTTGGTATGCCTACCATACTGCAACTTCCTCTCAAGTAAAGGGGAGAAATAGAAAAAGTAATATGCTTAATTTTCACCATAACCAGAATGCATACCTCTTCCCGCAGAAGGCCAGGAACTAAAGCATATACCTCAAAACAATCTTTCTGCACGGAAGAGTGTTTATTTAAATCAGTAATTAGTAACTAGATACATGGCTTTTATGCTATCTCATCAAAGGATACAGAACTTACAGTTTTTTGTACATTGACTTTTACCCAGTCAGCAGGAGGTCCTATGTCAATCACAGTTGTGTCCAATCTAGCAGCCACGCAAATCAACAAAGGTGAGCAAGTCAGCAGATAAACCAAAGTCCTAAAGTAAACACTTCCTAATTTCAAGTAAAGAAAGTGGCTGGCAAAACGTTTCACTAATTAATTAAACAAATATATAAACAATTAATAAATACACAGAAAACACAAGAAAAGAGATTGAAAATGAAGTAACCGGTCTTAACTGTGGTTTAGAAGGTTTACTGCGTGCAGCTTTGACTGCATTATCCATGTAAGGTGAAGATGGCTTTTTACGTTTGTGCAAATCTGAGACAATAAGGAGATAATCCAATTCTGAGAATTGTTTAAAACCTGCTATACTGTTAAAAATGGAAGCAATAGGACGAAAGACATACTGATGCTTTTAAGCTGCTTTTCACGCTTTTGCACAGACATGGAATTCCTATCCTAAGAAAAAGAAAAGTATTAAACAATTATATGGAGGTCAAAACAGAGTAACAGACAATAATAAAGAATTCAGCGAACAAAAACAATAATTCAAAATCCTCCAGACCTTAATAATAGGGTCACTAACTTCACCATTCCCTAGGAGACGCTGTGAGTGCCAACCCTGCATAGCCCGTGCTGCAGCATCTCTCCGGGCTCTACCTGATGCTGAAGCCTGAATTTGCCCATCATTTAAAAAACAGTTTCAATAAACTGACGGTCACAGGAAAATTGACAGAGTGACAGTACAAAATAAGCAAAATTCAAATGCAGAAAATCAATGAAATTATGCAGATGTCAAATGTGGTTTTCCAATAATTCCTGTTCTCATATCCGCGACTTTTATGAGAATGGGCCTTATATTTGTTCATGAAACAGAAAGCAATGGTATAAATTACACATTACCTGATTTTCAATATTTACTGGCTCTGGGAGAGAAGAAATTGGCACATTTAGCTCACCACCTTTTATTTTATGTCTTTCATAATCAAGAAGTGCCTGGGGTAGGATATCACAAACAGCATGAATGAAGGTTAAATAGCATGGATGACAGCTGCATACTTCTAAAGGCACAATATCTGATCAATTTTCACACATTAGCAAATAGGAAAAATAATGAAATAAGCCTTTATTTCTTTTTAACATCTAAAACAAGCATGGCTAGATATTTATAGGTAACTGTGAGAAAGCAAACAAATATGAAATGTATCCCATGTCACTGCTAACTACTAAATGAAGAGAAAATTTGGGCACAAGAAAACTATGTAAAAGGTGTGGGATCTTCTCTGATAGGGTCATAGCATGAATGTCACCATCGTAACAAGCAGGAAAAGAATGATAACAATGTAAACAAATTGTAAAAGCTATTCAGGTATGCTTATTATCTACATCAATGTCAATATTCAAGCACATATAAAAAGCCTACTTATAAGCCTTAAAGGAACATCAACCAAGCACATATATAAATCATGTGCAATTAGTGAAAGCAATTAATAAAAAAAGAGAAACTGAATTATGACTAGTATATGTAGAGTAGTCACCTTCTCATAAAATCCCCGGAAAGTCCATGAGACAGTGGTGCATGTCCTGCATAGTTGGAGAACATTGCACTGAGTTAATATATTATACATTATATTATCTATAATTATCCATTCAGACAGCTCAAATTTTTCTGAAAAACTCCCCAACGCCCAGCCACCCAGTGAAAAAAGGAAAAGAAAATTGAAAATGAAGTCCAGTTGAGTAGGATATGGGGAAAAGCCAAAACAGTGACGAAATGTTTGAAGCCCACAAGTTAACCATGTCTTAAATATTGAAATCAAACAGCTGGTTCAAAGCTAAGCTAATATGCTTCTTAATCAACCATTCACAGTCCAATACATGCATCCAGCATTCTTTGTTTCCCATCAATACTTAACTTTAGAAACACTTCAAATTCTCGCAACTCCCTTACCAATAGATACTACCATTCCAGAGAGGCTATGCTTGGCAAAACAAACAGAAGAGATATAAAAACTACGCAGAAGACAAATACAAAATATGCATATATAACAAGATTTTGATTTCAGAGCAATAAACAAGATAAAGACACTGTAAGTGAAGAAAAATCCATACTTCGGAGGTTTGAAAGACTCTCCCACTTGCCGCCATAACTTACATGAAGTCACCTATTTATAAATATGAGCCAGTTAGGTGCATGACTTGGAAACATCAAAACAAGAGATAAATAAACAATCTAATTGCTTAGAGAGTAACCAATGTTAATTTGGCCCAAAAGACAACCCCTTAACATTTTGCTCATCCAATTGTAAAAGTACAGGACATCTATTCAACAACTGAAAAAAATTAAACAATTTTTTTAGTAAAATAGTAGACAGATTTACAACGTGTCACGTGCATCATGACAAACTATTCATTCATAAATTAATTAAACGAAAACAGATTACAGGATTATTAGGTGAGTATTTGGCAAGCTGGTATCTTCACGCCACTAAGAAACTGCATCACCTAGGATTTCTATGTCATGAATGCTATCATCGATACAATTAGGATACCAGGAATCTTATATCTCAAAATGTATGATGTTCTAAGTATATTTTGAATTATGTTCTGTTGACAGGATTAGTGACAAAAACAGGTTAAAGATGATAGTACCCCTCGGTATCATGTTGAGAAAAGGCAAACCGAGAGGAAATATAAAGAATTCATGGGTTATACACAGAACTATTCTTATTTATTTATAATGAAGAAAAGATCCAATAATAAGAAACAAAATCAATGTCTAAAAATGAAAAGTATTTGGTAAGATATTTCCCTGTGAAATCATATCAGATCTCCCTATTTAATGTATTTAAATCATATCTCTAACATGTTTGGTTTCATACTATACCCTAGCAATATAAAATACCTACAGTGTGATAACAGAGTATAACACGTACTGGTGTGAAGAATAGTTAACATGTAAAGCCTGTACATATTACTCTTCCTTAATTAGATGGTTTTGTTGCCATATTCTGTTAGGAATTAATTAATTAGACTCAAGGTATTGGTTGTCAGATTGATTATATAGTTGACTTCCGTAGAAAAGGGATGAGTATTCTGTAAATACACTTTCTAGTAGATGGAATGAACAACTCAGCCAGTTTTTCAATTGCAATAAATATATGTCACATTACTTATAAAAACTCAAGATTCTCATCACTCACTAGTCTCTTCTACCGTATATATGTGTGTGAATGCATTTGTTCACTTCATTTTACTAGGACAAATAACATTGGTCTTCCAACGGCTGGTGCCTTGCAAGTGACAAAAAAAATAAATAAATCATGTTACATGCTAGCTAGGTAGCTCATATGAAGACTGTTAACAAGCTAAACCAGCAACCTCCATGTGAAATTACAATGAACTTCTACTGTATCTAATCGTTCATCCAAGATGTGCTGCATAGTTTTGCGTAAGAGATTCAACAGGGAATAAGAAAAACGAATACCTTATCATAGCCACCCAATCTTGTTACAGCTCTCCACAACCTAATATTCAGCCATAAGTGAGCTTTATGCCAAAGTGATCATACTATGGACTAGTGTATTTATTTAAAAACAAGTAAAAGTTTAAATGAACATGAACCACTCACTTGAGGCAGTTTAGTCCTTCTCCATAAAACTTGGGATGTTTGAATTCCATGCTCCTCTCCCTAAAAAAGTTTTCAAGCTCCTTCATGAATGCTGACTGCTCCTCCTCTGTTCCTGACTCATTACCATCGTAGGAATGGTCAGCATCCAAGAAACAGAAGTGCTTTGAGTTTGAATTCCCATTATCAGCAGGATCGGTAGCTTGCTTTTCATCAGCCTTATTCTCAACTTCTAATACATTCACAAACTCAGTGTTTGTATCAGCAGGAGCAGGTTGTGATATAGGAGGCTCATTATGACTTGCAGGCATTGGATCACCATTGTCACAATTTTTACTGTCAACCACTCCACAGCCTTCAGGCTTCACTTCCACAGCCATTCCAACATTATCAATACTATTCTGACGAATATCATCACAATTCTCAACCTTCTTATCACTTGTGGGAAATTCTTCAGCTTCACCCTTCGCTTTAGACGCTTCTTCACATTCAATCGTATCCAAAACCTGAATATGAGACTCTACTGGGACAGAGTGAAAAGTATTTTTAACATCTTCTTGTGGAATTCCTTCTGAAACAACCTCAGGTTCCACATTTTTATGCTCAGCAGATGGCTCTTCCTTCTTAATTTCAGCAGGATTTGACCCACTTTCAACATGATTTGACCCATTTTCAACAAGGTTTGACGCTTCCTCTACTGGAGCAGGAGTAGAGGCCGCTTCAGGCTGAACTCGATCCTTTGTATCAACCAACACCTTGTTCTCTTCCACGACCGAGGACTCGCCCTGGGCAGCCTCTTCGTGTTCTTTTGCATCACTCATTTGACAATTTTAATCGTGCATGAGAACACAGCAACCTCCTACACCAACCCATTACAGTAATTTAAAAAAAAATAAAAAATCACAAGCTCACACTCAAAACACAGGCACCCAAAATACACAGAAGGGGATTTTTAAAAAAGGAGAGAGGGAGAGAGAGAGAGAAAAAAAAAAGGTTTAAAACTCCATGAACCAAACCCTACTGAGCGCAGACATTCACGGTTGAATTACCGCCATTAAAAGATGAAACAGGTGCCACAGAACTATGCGCTTATGAAATTCACAAAACGGGAAAATGTGATTACGAAATTCTTTGCAGGCATTCGACAACAGAATAAATCAATTCGAAGACAAAAAAAAAAAAAAAAAAAAAAAAAAAAAAAAAAAACAGAAAAAAGACTGGAAAACATCGCAATGTAGCATTACCTGTACAAATTGCAATTCAAGGGCAAGGAAGCAGTGTGAGCAGGAAAAAAAAAAATAACTAAAATGGAACACGGAGGTTTGAGGAATTTGAAAAACCCTAATTGTTTGTCCTCTTCTCTGCGGTTTGCAGGAATTTTCATCCCAACACCAATCGCTGGTTGAAGCGGCAGATTTTGATGCGTGTTTGGGTACACGCGCCACGCGCCGAGCAACTACAGGGTTGACCATACGACGTCGTTGCTGCCAGGACTCCGAGACGATCTGAGAATTTGGGCCTAGAACTTCGTTCGTATCGTATTGCGGCCGAAGATGGCCTTTTTCGCCTGCACCCTCCATGTCACTTTCTGCATCTCAATTAAAGTTATAATCTCCAAACTACCCCTTTTAAAATTATAATTAAAATCTCTACACTTTCTTATTTTTTATACTTTTTAGATTTTATGTTTGAAAAAATATTTTTAAATCCAGAAATGTCGAAAGTTCACAAATATTCGGATTGAATATTCTAAAAGATATTATAATATGCAAAAAGGACACTTTGGAACAGTTATTCTAGAATATAAAAATATCTTTAATATATTTAATCCAAAAAATATTAAAAAAAAACTTTAAATATTTTTATTATAATATGAAGGAAGGATAATTTAAGGATTACAACTTTTATTGAGGTGCAAAGGAGAAAACACCCCTGAAGATCGTGAGTTTCTTCCCTGCCGTAAAGATTTAGTTCTGCACCTCCCAAAAAGTGTTAAATCATCAAAAAAAAAAATTTTACCGAAAAAGTTTTTTTTTAAGAAAAAATATATTTGGATTATAGAAAATTCTGAAAAACTTAAGAACAAATTATTTTTTACACTTCTTTATAAATGAGGGACAATATAGTCATGATGGAGGTAGAAAAAGCAATTGGGCCCAGCAAGAAGAAATTTATAAGAGGGGCCCGATCTACAAGATACGGCCCAATAAAAATTTGTAGTGTTGGAATATGATTTTTGGTAAAAATGTTCATACCATTATTAAAAAAATAATAATGATATTTTAATTTATTTTTTTATTGATTTTTAACCTATTACTTCAGTTACAATTAAATTATTTTTTATAATTTCTTCTAATGATGTGATGCAATAACTTAATAATAATTAAAATGATAGATTAAAATTGGATAAAAATAATGAATTAAAATACCATGCTTGAGAAAAAGTAAAGGAGGAACACACCGACCTAAGGTATTATTATTCATCCACCAATCCAGTTCACCGATTCAATCTTATGCAAACCACTTTATCATAACTGAAAATTCGATGAAATAGTGAAAAGAAAAAACTCTTGATTTTTCAAGTTGATCACTTTTCTCTGTATTTTGAACAATTAATACGTCATTTTCTTCCTTAAGGAACAATTAATACGTCATTTTCTTTTTAAATTATTTAATTCCATTTTGGTGCTTGTATATCGAAATATTGGATAAAATTTATGAGAATGTAAACAAGTTGGAGAACTTTATTCCATAAATGTCTTCTTCCAACATTCTTGGTGATTGTGATAAATTTCTTAAAAAATATTTTGCTTCCAAAAAGCTTTGATACAAATAGGCCCACACTTTATACCCACTTTCTATCATTGATATAGATGAATCCAAGAAAACTTCGCAATCTATAAATTGGTTTTCGTCAAAATAAAAATGTGAAAAATAATTGAATACATTTAAAAAAAAAAAAAATCAAAGTTGAAATGAATTCACACGATATTCAATAACACCATTTTAATTTTTAACACAATTAACACGATGATTACGCATGAATCTGAATTGTTCTATTTTTGGTCCAAAAAATTTTTGGAAAAGTCAAAGTGATCATGCATTTGGATGAAAACATATAAATCGTTCTGTCTCAATAGCTAAAATTTTCTGTGACAGTTTCGATCACGTGTGTTGATTGTGTATGTTCTACATAGATCCACCATTATGTGGTGGATAAAGTGAAAATCGAAAAAAAAAAACTAAAAATAGATGGATATGATAACAGCTGTAAAATATGGATTTAGCGAGTATAATTGACATAACGAGAATACTTTTAAATGATTATTGTAAATTATATAATTTTATTTTATTCTGTTTTGGTTTAATTGTCAGAAAAAAAAAAAGAAAAAAGTGTAAATAGGTTATTCATATACAAAAAGAAGATGACAAATTATATTTACACGATAACGATTAATTCAGTGATAATATTTATTGTAATTTACTTTCATTCATTTCTTTTATGAGTTTTTGGTCTGCCGTTGATAATTTATTTATTTTTATTGATCAATGTCCTAATGGCATAATTAATATATATCGAATTCTATAAGTGTAATATTAAATTAAGTCTGACTTAATCACATTAATATAATTTTATTTTATTTAAAAGATAGAAATACTCATAATTATTATACATATATGTTTCATATTTTATTTTACATTCATCAATAAAAGTTAAAGATAATTAAATAATAAAATAATTATATTTTAATGTTGTTAAAAATTAAATATAATTAAATATAAATCAGTTTAAATTAATCGTACAACCATAAAAAAATATTTTTAAATATCTACAAAATTTATAAGAAAAGAAACAAAAATAAAATATTTTAGAAGAAACCTTACAAATTTCAAAGTTATTTTTCTGTATTAGTAAGTTATTGTTTAAATCTTTAAAAATGTGTTTTTGTCTTTATAAAATTTATTATATGCATTTATACTATATTAATTAATATATTTAATTATTTCAATTTTTAATATAAAAATAAAAGAACCAATGCAAATTAATTATCCTTAACCAGTGTCCTAAGAGTATTGATTAGTATTCTCTTTTCTTTTGGGTATTCATGTTTCGTACAATTTAAGTTTCGAGTTACTTAAATATCTAAGTTCACCATTTGTAGTCACTATCTCACTTTCCTTCACACCATTTCACATTCATCTCAAAACACAAAAGTCTAATTATTAAAAATAAATGATGAGTTCCTAATTAATATTTACATAAAAAGAGAATTAAGTGAATAATTGGATATCTTTATAGAATTTACCCATAACAAAACATATGGTAAAACTACTTTGTTAATTGTAAAATCTTAATTAAAACACTTTAATTTAGATCGAAAAACATTTATTTGCTAGTACTATTTATACAAATTTCTCATGGAGTTGATATAGTTCACCCAAAATCGATTCGAAAAGGGTTGGACCAAAATTCTCAAAAAACACAAAAAGAAATTACAAACATTTCAACCAATATTCATATATTTTATTAAGATTAAAAAAAACTCCAAATTTTACACGAATGAAAATGAAGAGAAAAATTTATAAATTTAAAATAAAACTAATTATGAGCACTAAAAATATAGTTAAATTTATATACTAATTTTTTTCTTATAATTCATTAAATAAATAAACTTTGATGAAAATGTTCTTCAAACATCCGAAAACAAAAGTTAATGAGAAACTAAAACGCAACCTAACTCAATCCTATAGTATAAAACAGTAATCATAAATTATTTTAGACACAAAACTGTTATTAAATTGACTATGATAACTTGTTTGTCTCATGATCTGTGTTGCACTGATTTTTCTATACAAGAATATTTTTCTCAATTGATCTCATTCACTGAAATGAAATAAATATAATGTACAGACAAAAAACAATTAGATAACAGATAATATAAGACATATATTTAGAAAACTAATTATAAACTAAATATATGTTTATCTAAAATATAATAACAAAATATATTTATATGTATCGTAACATTTTAACATTTTATAACTGTATGTAATCTAAAAAACTTTTTTTAAGTAATAAAAAAAATGAAAATTTTCCAAGAATCGAGAAACTAAAGAGATACACAGATACGGTTTTCATGAATGTGCGGACAAGAATTGAGGTTGCTTGATAATGAAGGACGAATACAAAAATTATGAATTTCTATGCGTCACAATCGGCCAATTTATGAAAAACAAATAAAATGCAAGTATATATTCGGAAAATTATTTTTTGATAATTTCTTTTTATATTTAACAATGGTAACTTGACAATATTTTATTGGATGAAATAGAAGTTTAATATAACTTGAGAATAAAAAAAAAGTTTGATGTGATTAAAAAAATTTTTTTGTCAAAGTTTATAAAAAAGAAGTGTAATTTTTTTTTTATCAGTACTAGCAAATAATTGTCTCTAACATCTTCCCCACCCACATTATGGATTTGACAATATGTGGTGCTTTTGTTTTTTCGGCTTAAGAATAAATTATATTAATCAATTCCCAAGTTTATAAAAATCATATAAACACTTTTAGTTTTTAATGATCCAATATCGAAATATTTTTCATTAGCAATTTACTTTAAATAAAAAGTATTCTTTTCATCTTGTATTTAGTGATAAAAAATATCATAAAACCAAATTAGTTAGCTTTTTGATTATTTGGAAGAAAAAATAAATTTGAGTATATTTATTTAGATTTCAGTCTTACATGAGCATATAATTTATTCTCTCTCATTTACTAAGACGACAAATGAGCATTTGTCTTAGACACTTCTGGCACATCATGTGAGGCATGCCTCTTGTCCAAGTTGATCCTTGTTCCAAAGTTTCTAGGATAAAAGTAATACAACATCAAATTCGTGTTTTTCATGGGTTTTAGAAAATTTCTACGGTTGAAAACAAGGTTGACCACTGTGAAATTGTCTGTGAAATTATCTATGAAATTCTCCTGACTTGTATATCATCGGCCTCTAACACATAAAATAGATCGGACACATTTTTTTAATCGAGAAATATGAAATATTGGATGAAAATTAGTCAACTGAATAGGTAAAACAATCTTATCGGTCACAGGTCCAATCCTTCTCAAAATCTAATAACGGATCAAGAAACTTAGAAAAAAAGCTTACTTGAGCACTAGGCTATATTAGTATTTCAAGAAGTTTTTAATACACTTTAAAATTTTAATATCAACATATAACAAAAAAGACAGTGGATAGAAATCCAGCAAAAATTCAAATTTCTGATTTTCACGGTATGCATAAAGTAATAAAATAGATTATTATATTCTCTATGAAGTTTGTCTCTTTTTTTTTTTTACATGATTGGTCCCGGTTCCAATCATGTGGAGTACGTGTTCATGTTGTCGTCTTGGGCATTAGTGGAGGTCATAGTTTTTTGTCCACTTCAGCGTTTTTCTCCTTTTTTCTTTCCTTATTAATTCCGATAGAAGGAAGTAGCATCTTGTTCATATATACTGGATTATGCTCATTGGCCTCTATCTGCTGATTCGTGTTAGTAGAGTTTTGTTATTTTTACCTTTTTCTTTGGTTTATCTGTTATGTATTCATATAATTATATTTCTTTTGTCTGTGATACGTACTCATATTCAGTGCAATCTACAGTTTTCATTTTCTTTACATCTGTTGGGACCTTCTTATAGTACAATCTTGGATCTAAAGTTTGTGTTCTTCCAACATCTGTGTGGTTTATTATTTCATTGTTGTTTGCGTGTAGGATTTGTAATCAGCACATATTTTTGTTGGAAGAATCGTGAAAATGGGACTTGTGGAGCTTCTGTGGGTGGCATCTATGCCGGTGATCAAAGTGCTGCTAATCACTGCTGTTGGCTTAGTTCTTGCACTGGAAAACATAAATTTATTGGGAAAAGATGCAAGGATACAAGTGAATAATGTAACTCCATGAATTCTTAATGAACTTTTCTTTCTTCTTTTTTCTTAACTCCATTATTATACATGTTGCTCACAACAGTGTTTCATCCATGACGACAGCTTGTACATTACGTGCTTTATCCTTCTCTGGTGGGTGGCAATTTGGCTGACACCATTACTTTTGAGAATGCTGTTTTACTGTGAGTATTTGATTTCATCCAGGTTTTGCTTTATTTGTGATCCTCTTTCGAAATATCCAATGACATGTTTTATTTGTTATTTAGGTGGTTCATGCCCGTCAATATCCTCATCACGTTTATAATAGGCTCGGCCTTAGGGTGGATCCTTGTAAAATTAACAAGGGCTCCCAAACACTTGGAAGGACTAATAATTGGTGTCTGTTCTGCAGGTACAGTTTTCTCCCAAACATGTAAATCTGTGTGATGCTTTCACACAGATTGATTGTGACATAAAAGAAAGAAAATTGAGTGTGAATTAGGTGTTTGGACAGTTTAAAGTGTTTATAATATAACTTAGCATTCGAATCATAATTTCCTTATATATGTGTTGCTTCATTGAACTATTATCATAAATGGTGCTTACATGTTCATCTACTAATGTTGCAAACAAAGCAACTTATTGCTATAATTGGGAGTCCAAATATTTCTCTGTTTCAAAAAGAAATGAAACTGCATACATGAAAGTTCCACAAAAACTTCTTCCTTTTTGTGGTCGTGTTGTTATTTTCCATTGAAATGTTTCATATTTTAGCTAAAGCTAAAGCTGTAGCATATGTTCTTGCGGATACATCATGTTGTTGAGCTTATTTTCAGACTTACATGAACATGAACAGGAAATGTAGGATTCTTGCCTATAATCATTGTCCCAGCTATATGTAAAGACAAAGGTAGTCCTTTCGGAGACTCCAATGTCTGCTATCAATATGGAATGGCTTATACTTCACTTTCTATGGCGGTTTGTAACTTCATCAGATTCTTTCATGTTAAATCTTAATTTGTTTCCCTCTTGATTTCTGAAGTGGTGTTCACTGTGAAACTGTAGGTTGGAGCTGTTTACATATGGATTTATGTGTACAACATAATGAGAATTTCAGCAAGTATAGTTCCCAAAGAAGAATATAGAACTAGCTCCTTCACACAGGAGGCTTCAGGGGAGATACTAGATTTCGTCTCTGAGGAAGAAGACCTCAAAAATCCTGAAAAGGATTACGTGGGTGATGTTGATGCATACACCCTATTGCTTCCTTCAAATGAATCTGAGAAGAAAGTGAAGGTTGCTACCAATAACCCCTATAAGTATCACCTTGCATCTTTCAGATAATTATCCAAAATTTATCTCTTTCTGAAGTACTCATGATTCTAATTCATAATGATGTCTAACATGATCTTATTTGAAATTATTGAGATACTGAAATCGTTGAGTTTCTATCTTATGCAAGACTAGAAACACAATTCAAAAAAGTTTTGGATGTTTGATTGCAGGCATCAATCTCAGCTAAAATCAAAGACCTGTCAGGAAAGATTTTTGGCAACTCCAATTTCAAAGCCGTATTTTCACCGACAACTCTTGGATCGGTAGGATGCAATGTTTTTGCCTTGGACATCATTGAACTGAACTTACGTTAGTGTAATACTGCAGATTGTTTTTGGCAATGCAGATTGTTGGGCTTATTGTTGGCGTGGTTCCTCTGATACGTAAACTCATGATTGGCACCGATGCTCCACTTCATGTGATTGAAGACTCTGTTACCATGTTGGGGTATGTTATGTCAGCATCCAAAAACTTCTCTTAAGATTTTCAGATGAAAAATCTCAAGAAACCAATTCAGAAAACTCTAACACTCGACCAGTTTCTTACTTTTCATTGGTGACTCACTTCGAACCTTACACTATGTTGTTCCATGCAGTGAAGCCGCAATCCCAGTTATAACTCTTATAATGGGAGCAAACCTTCTTAAAGGCAATAGTTTCTTACATAGCCATACCCTTTTGTTTCTACTCCTCTCTGGCAATGGCAGCTTCTGAATAATTTCTTAATTTCTTGGATGAATATTGGAACAGGCTTGAAGGGAGCAAATACTTCATTCTGTACAATTCTTGGAATAGTAGTAGTTCGATATATCATCCTTCCAATTTTGGGTATTCTAGTTATTAAAGGAGCAACTCAATTGGGTTTGGTGCAACCAGATCCCTTGTATCAGTTTGTTCTTCTCCTTGAATATGCACTTCCTCCAGCAATGGCTATAGGTATAATAATATCATCAAACATCTACTTCATAATTGTCTCTGATGGATCATGCAAAACACACACAACATGTCTTTTTAATAATGTTCTCACTTTGTTCAGGAACCATTGCCCAGTTGTTTGGAGCAGGTGAAGGTGAATGTTCTGTTATCATGCTATGGACATATGGTTTGGCGTCAGTTGCAGTCACTTTTTGGTCAACCTACTACATGTGGCTTGTGGCTTAATTTTATTCATTGCTTTTATTATTATTATTATTATTATTTTATTGACATTATTTTTGCCTTATGAGTTCTCTCTTTTCAGCCATGGTTAGTGGAAGTACCTATGCTGAATGTAGTTTTATACAAGCTTCCTCAAAATGATGAAATCTGTAATATATTGCAAAATTGACCAAATATACGTGGCTTGATAGACAGTAGTATGAATGATTGACCCTTTGTATAAATTACAACTTTTTTACAAGAACATAACTTCACCATGATGATTAGAGGAGTTGAATTAAAGAAATTGTATAAATTTGTCTCCTCATAGCTCTCGTCAAATTAAATATACTGACATTACAAATTATGAGTCGCCATAATAGTTATTATTATATTCAAGTTAAATATATTTTTAAAATTAATCTATATTGAAACTTTGAACGAATTTAGTCATTATTTTTTGAATTACGTGGATTTAGTCTTTTTAATCAAATTTTGTTAAGTTTATTTGACATTTCAAACGCGTTTCATAATAGTATTTGACTTAACATTAAAGTAAGAATGTGTCAAACCGTATAAACAACTCAATTATGATCCTGAACTATGTACGAAACATCAAATAAACCTAACAAAATTTGATTAAAATGACTAAATTCACGTATTTCGAAAGATGAAAGACTAAATTGATCCAAAGTTTGAAATAGATTAATTCCAAAATTCACCGAAAGTTAAGAGACCAAAAACATATTTAACCCTTATATTTATTATATAGTCATTGTTATTTTTATTTATTTATTTATATATATATATATATATTAATTTGTATCGATAAATAATGAAATATTTTTTTTTTAATTTTATAAATGTATAGAAAGTTTATTAGTTTTTATAATAATAAATTCGGTTATAAATAAGTTTTCATAAATGACCACTACTTTTTAATTACATTTGATATTTATTTTCCCGATAAGAAAATCGAAGTCTGGTACTTAGATGCAAAATTTGACGTGCTTTGAGAAAGCATAACCAAGTAATTTTGCCTTTACACAAAACATTATTTTTCTTCTTCTTCTTCAAATTTCTCTCTCCACTTTTTGAATTGTAACGCTGAACACAGTAATTGCTGTTTCTCATTGTCGTCTCTCACTAACCTCACCCAAAACCCAACTTTGCTTCCACCCATTACTTGTAAACAATCCAGCACCATCGATTTTGCTTCTTTTTTCACTTTCATTCAACTCCAACATCTACTCCAAGATCCGCATTTCTCCCTTTTCCTTTTCCAAATTTTACTTCTAAATCGTTATTCCCCCTGAATAATTCGTTTCCGCCATCTTCATGTCGATTCATTCTCCCACTCTTCTTTCCTCTGTTCTGATCATGCATGCATCTCCATTGTGATGGTTTCATAGAGGTCAAACTGTGTCCTCCATGCACATAAACGATGGTGGTGGTGACGATGAAGGATTGGTATGTTTTCTTAATGGCTTGAGATGTGTTTAATCATTTGAACCCTTTAGCCCCTTTTCAATTATGCACCTCTACTCTCTAATTTTCAACAAAGATAGTGTCTTGTTGAGAGGATAATGCTATTTTGATTCCTGGGTTTTCTGTAAAATGGAGTTTGAGCCTTTGAGTCTAAGCAACGAGGTCATTGAATTTGATATGATTGGTTTGGGGTACGATGCTACCATTGACATGGAGCACCCTGTTGAGGATGGTGAGGACCTTGTTAATATTGATTATAGTCCAGCTGCTGCTAATTCTGTTCTTGCTGCTGGTGTGGGGCCTCACATTTTTGGAGGGGACACTAACCTTGAACCTTGTCAAGGAATGGACTTTGAATCGGAAGAGGCTGCAAAGGCGTTCTACAATTCCTACGCTCGCCGTGTTGGCTTTAGCACGCGGGTGAGCATGTCTCGGCGCTCCAGGCGTGACGGTTCTATAATTCAGAGGTCCTTTGTGTGTGCCAAGGAAGGTTTTCGTGTGGAGAAGGAGAAGCATTTGGTCGATGGCAGAGTCAAGCGGCCACGTGCCGAAACCCGCGTTGGTTGCAAAGCCATGTTGGTTGTGAAAATTCAAGATTCTGGCAGATGGGTTGTTTCTTCATTTGTCAGAGAACATAATCATGACTTGGTTCCACCTGATAAGGTGCATTGCCTTCGTTCTCATCGTCATGTTGCGGGTCCGGCTAAGTCATTGATTGATACTTTGCAGAGTGCTGGAATAGGCCCAAGTGGAATAATGTCTGCTCTGATAAAAGAATACGGTGGAATTAGCAATATTGGTTTCACTGAGCGTGACTGTAGAAATTATATGAGAAGTAGTAGGCAAAGGACCCTTGGAGGTGACACTCAGATCCTTTTGGATTACTTGAAGAGCAAACAAGCAGAGAATCCTTCATTTTTCTATGATGTACAAGGTGACGATGATCACTGCATGAGTAATATCCTCTGGGTTGATCCCAAGGCAAGGACTAATTATACTTACTTCGGAGACACTGTCACCTTTGATACAACATATAGGTCTAACCGCTATAGATTACCTTTTGCACCTTTCACTGGCATAAATCATCATGGACAGCCTGTATTGTTTGGTTGTGCTCTCCTGATAAATGAATCCGAGGCATCTTTTGTCTGGCTTTTCAAAACCTGGCTTGAAGCAATGTCAGGTAGACCTCCAGTTTCAATTACTACTGATCATGATAGGGTGATCTGTGCAGCCATCAACCATGTATTTCCCGGTACCCGGCACCGATTTTGTAAGTGGCACATTTTTAAGGAGTGCCAAGAGAAGTTGTCTCATGTGCTTTCTGAACATCATAATTTTGAAGCTGACCTGCATAAATGCATTAACCTGACCGAGTCCATTGAGGAGTTTGAGTCTTGTTGGACCTGTCTAACTGATAGGTATGATCTCCAGAAACATGAATGGCTCCAATCAATATACAATGATAGGCGGCAGTGGGTACCGGTGTACTTGAGGGATACATTTTTTGCAGAAATGTCAATAACACAGCGAAGTGATAACATTAACTCTTATTTTGATGGATATATCAATGCATCAACAACACTTCAGCTTTTTGTGAAGCAGTATGAGAAGGCTCTGGAGAGCCGTTTTGAAAAAGAAGTCAAAGCTGACTATGACACTATTAACACCACTCCAATTCTGAAGACTCCATCACCTATGGAGAAACAGGCAGCAGGAGTTTACACAAGGAGGTTGTTTATCAAATTTCAAGAAGAGTTGGTTGAGACATTAACATTCTTGGCAAACAAAGTAGACGAAGAAGAAATGATTACCGTGTATAGAGTAGCCAAATATGGGGAAATGCACCGAGCCTACTTTGTCAACTTTAATTCGTTTGAGATGAAAGCTACTTGTAGCTGCCAGATGTTTGAGTTTTGTGGTCTAGTTTGTAGACATATATTAACTGTTTTTAGGGTGACAAACCTTCTTACTTTACCATCTCATTATATTTTAAAAAGATGGACCAGGATTGCTAAAAGTGGTGTCATATTGGATGAACGTACTTCTAATTTGTCAAATGGTGCTCACGAATCTCTAACCATCCGATTCAACAATCTTCGTCACCAGGCTCTTAAATATGTTGACGAGGGAGTAACCTCTTCAGAAGTTTATGACGTAGCAATAAGTGCTCTTCGGGAGGCTGCGAATAAAGTGGAATCTGCAACAAAAAATGATGGAAGACAGGTTATTGTAAACGGAACTTGTGAAGAATACCTTCATCAAAGCAATGGAGTAACAATAAGACGCAGTGATCCTCCCTTTGGCTCGCAACAATCTTCATATAAGGTATGTTGTTTTTGGTAATTTATGATATAGCATATTTTTCTCGTTTAAGACATTTTATGTTATGAGCTAAGATTAGATATTTTTGAAGTTTCCATTCTACTAATCATAATGACGTTGTTCCAAAATTTCTATGGATAACATCATTCGTTGTGATTTCTTCTGAAAAAGATTAACAGTTCAATAGTTAACTGTATTTTCATTGAGGGTCCTGTTCCGGAATTTCATTATTTGAACATCTGCTGTCTGGAGCCTCTTTCTGCTAGTTATAGTTGCTAAAGCTTTTCAGCCAATTTAATGTTCAATTGCATCCAGAATAACTGTTAATCTGGACCTTTTTCATATATAATCTTGTAATTGTAGTGCAAAAAATATCATACACACCGTATTAAACTGACATGCTAAAGTTAGCTGAAACCTAGTTGATGTAGAACAAAGATTTCTGATACCATTAGATTTGTGCATAGTAAAATCAACTATGAAGAGAGAAAAAAGAGAGTAGGGAAGGAAAAAAAATTATGAAGAGTAGAGAGATATGGTTATCTGATGAGAATTATGATATCCTCATTCAAACTCAGTTGTGCCAATGAAAATTACTCTCTTGTAATTAAGGGTAATCCTTTGTTAATTCTGATTCTATCAGGACAAGACACCTTGAATCCAAATCAAACAAATAATGTCAATTTTATGATTAACTTTTAAGTGTAAAATCAAAATCAAACTTTCTGATTTATTTTTCTTTCAAGAGAGAATTGTGAAAATTACAAGGAGCATTACGTGTAAAAGTATTTAAATATTCCTGATTTCCCGTCATATCTGCTAATGGTGCAGTATTTGAAGGTGATGAGCAATGGTATTTGTAATGTATAATTTTAAAATTATTAAGATGGTATCATGGATGGTCCATGATCCATAATTAATATTCTTTAAAATAATAAAAAGGAGTGGGGGATTAGAGTTTGGTGAATGAAGTTGGAAGCTTGGAACACAGATGCAGATGGTTGGGGGTGGCAATGGAATAGTTTATAGTTCTTGAAGACCATAACTGTTTGTTATGATTTCAGAGTGTTCAGTGAATATGCTGTAGCAGGTTAAAGTAAAGTTGCCAAGGGTTTGTCATATCTGGTTTAAGGAAAAATAAAGAGACAATTAAAGAGTTTGGTTTCTGAGAGGGTTAAACTGGAAGAGTTGGAAAAAATACTTTGACAGTCTATATTAGTGTTATAGTTCTGAAAGATTAAAATTTGTCAACAAAATCTTGGTCCCTTATCACAGATAATCTTATTAATTTGCTGTATGATATTTTCAGAGAGATTACACATGTATTTAGATCTTCTAAAACAAACACTTTTTGTTGTACCTAGGTCCTCTAATGTTTATAATGAACAATGTAATTTTGTTGTAGGATGAGCAGGATAGAACAATTGAGAAGTTGACACGGCAACTAGACCGAGCTCGAAGGAAATGTGAAGTTTACAGATCCAACTTGCTGTCAATTTTAAAAGACATTGAAGAGCAGAAGCTACAATTATCAGTTAAAGTCCAAAATATTAAGTTGGGAATGAAAGAGTGATTTGTTGATAATGGAGTTGATTCATGTATTTCTTTCATGTAAGTGTAGATTCACCCTCTTTCTTGTAAAGCATTTAGTTGGGTAGTGGAGTTGGAGAAAGCTTGGTAGAGCAAATTTCTAACCAGTTTTCTAATGACGATATCTAACCACTTTTACTGAGGGTTGGGTTCTTTGGTTTTCAAAACTGTGAAAGATCACATCTATCATAAGAGATCCAAGAGTAATTCATACCAAGTAACCAATTCATTAGAGTCTAAATCAGAATGAAACCTGAAATTTACATAGACTAATTTTATGCTTACGTTTTCTACCATACATTTTAATCTATCTTCTTTATATTTATTTACTTTAGAATGTTGGTTCAGCATTCATTCATTTACCTTAACCTTTTTGTTCTCTACCAATGTAGAGTATGGAATTACTCTTTTATTCTCCCATTTAGTGCTATTAATTCCCTTCAGTTCTCAGACAAATTTTTGGAAGAAATTCAGTCCTTTTTATACTGTATTTTATAATTATATACAAATTTAAGTTTTTCTTTTTCTTTTTTATCACGAATAGATATTATAAGTATCGTGTTTTGTATTGATGAATAGTGGGAAACAAATTTTAAAATCATTAATAAAAACTTTAATTTTGTACGTTGGTAATATTTTAACAAAATTAATATATTGTATTAAGAAATAAAGTTGAATTACCTTTATCAAAATTTGGGACAAAGTTAAAATATAGGTAAATCTATCTCAATCAGAATCATAAGTACCTTAGTTTAAGAAAATTTATATCCAGATTAATTAAAAATTTGGGAAGTATTACTAGTAAAATAGTAAAAAAGAACTATAATAAAATTGAAAAGAAACGGTGAAACACTAAAAATAGGGACAAAATTAAAACTAAAAAAAATGACAGAAAATTGGCGTATTCTTTTAAAAGTTAACTAATCTATAGAAGTATTTATTAAATCGTGTTAAGTATTTTCTATATTTTAAATTGATACTTCATTAAGGATGTGAATGTCAATTTTCTATATTTTATATACACGACCCGACTCAACCTGGTTTATACCATTTCAGCCCAATTAAACCCGCCAACTAATCCAGCTAGTCGCCTGACGAAAACTTTTTACTACACCTTCATAAATTTTTATTTCAGTTACACAATATGTAATATAAATTTTACATTCTGAATAATCTCCAATATATTTTTTATATTTTTATTTTTTATTTGAAAATTTAAAAATTATATTTAGAATTATATATTCTTAAAAATGTTATTGATATACAAAGAATACAATAGTTTGTTACAAACTACATACAGAATTTGAGCTGTATTTCTATTAAAAAGATAGCTACTACCTCATTTCCCTTTATTCATCAATTTTTATTCCCAAGATGGTACTAGCAATTTATAGCCTAACTCCATCCCAAAAATATAATAAATAAAAAACCATTGAAAATATGGTACAATATCAAGGCCTGGTTCAAACAATTTTTAGTTCAAGGTTTGGATAACCAGCAAGAGCTTTGTGCCTTTCAAAGAGATCTTGAAGTGCTTCCACAAACTTACTATGTATCTTGGCAACCTAAAAGCAGGTTTAAATAATGAAAGAGGTTAGAAATTCAGCAAACTGAACCCCAATATTTGAAGATATCAATCATTGTAACAAGAATTCCCATACAGAAACAATAATGCCTTATGTTAATTGAATGAATTTGATCATTCGATTAAATAAAATAAGGAAAGTAGAAGTCTTCTTTGGATAAGTAATTGAGAAGAAAATAATATTGGTTGTTCTTAACATTGTATCCGAAAAAGAGGGTGATCCTACCGAGAAGGAAGATTGCATCTTACTCGAACACTATAGCCAAAGATAAGACGCAAGTTTTTTGTTCAACTACTCCAACTTCTCTTCACTACCATCTTTGAATCTAAATTACTCAATCCATGAAAATATGGATGACATTAGGTACGGAATCCCGTCCAAATTACTTGTTAGATATATGTAAAAGAATATCCCTATATTTTTTTTTATATTCACGGACATTCACAAATATTTTTCGATATTTTATTAATTTTAAATCAAATTATTCAAAAATAAAATTTTAATATATAAAAGTAAATAAAAAATTAATTTTAAATTACAATTCAAATAAATTACTCACTAAAATATTAATGCAATACAAATTTGAATGAATTATACTAAAATACAAATTTTAAAAAATTAATCTTTTTAAAAATAAGTCTAAATAAAAAATAAAAATATATTTCAAGTCAAATTTTAAATAATTCTTTAATAATTAATATTTTTTCTCTAATAACTTTATTTTAATTACTTATTTAAAGAAAAACTAAAATAAAACTCACTAATAAAAATATAAAAGAAATAATTATGAACGGATGAATACCATAATATCCTATCCGTCCCAACAAATGAATAATTAAACATATTTATTCAGTATTTGTCACGGATTTTTTTGCTATCTTGTGAATTGTATTTAACATGACCGGTGCCCAATAGGCACATACCTCATCGGTGGTTGGGTCGGGGTTTCTGGTGAGCTCAATTGGTCTTCCCACCACCACATGCATTGGGTTGCTGAACGGTAACGGAGATCTGAAAAGGATATTACAAAATCTGCTTTATAATAATAAAAAGAAAAATAATTTTTTTACTTGACAACTTTTTTTTATAACTTCAGGTTTTTATAACTTTAGGTTTCTTTTAAGTAGTTTTCATTTTTTCATGCAAGCCGGTTTATACTCTTTACTTCTGTACCATAAAAAATTGGCTATACGACTTTGATCAATTACTTAACGCTATGTGAATGTCTTCAACATAGAATGAATATTTTCACACACAAAAGCATGCAAGCTGTGAAAAAAATGTGTAAATTGCATTAGCTATATCTAAAACATCGTGAAATTACACAAATTTCCTCAGCATGTTTTACCTTTACATCAACCTTTCATCGAAGGGAACTCGCTGTAATATTTTTCAAACAATGAAGGGGAAATAGTTTTGGTATGTAAAAGATGTCGATGTAATGGTCTTGAAACAATAAATTATTATAGGATAGAAAAAAAAAATAGAGAAAGTTCGGGTAATTTCAAGAAACTTTGGGGCGGTCTGTGCAATTCATTCTATTAAAAAAAATGGATCGGGGAAAGACATACATCCCGCATAATATCATTTGAATCCACCTTTTCCAACCACATTTAGCAAATATTTTAAGCTTATTCCAACTAAACTCAAACAAGACATTTTTACTATTGTTTCTACATGTATTAGCCTAATACTATTTAGGTGCCAATTCATTCTGTTGTTAATTTAAACAAAAGGAAACATTAGGTGGGACATTCCTTTTTAAAGAATCTTTAGCAACATAGCCAGCAAAAGCAGGTATAATAAGAAAAGCTTGCAGGTTGTCACCAAAGAAACACGCACCCGAAAATTCCCCAAAAACATATTGGGGTGAATCTGATAGCCCTTGCAACTTTCAGGAAGAACTTCCCACCTGGTTTCCACCAATTATAGACATTTGACTACAAAAAAGTTATAGTAAAAAGGATAATTATCTTGAAGTTGTACTGTATGTACAAAGAAATGTCACAACAAAACACATATCTATAGTAGTGAGAAAGCCAACTGCCGCAAGAAGAATCTACAGCTAAAGGTTCCCAAATGTCACCAATAGCCACCAGATTTCCACAAGTTTGGAGTATATCATAGTGGATTGGGAAAAGGGATGGTAATGGGTCTTTCTCGGAAAAAAGGCGCAAAACCTTTGGCATATTTATTAGACCTGGGAATATTGCAACGTGGCATAATCTTTTGCTTTGTGTAATGATGACGAAGCGCAAGTGAACAATGGCTATTGGGTGAACTAACATGTCTAGTAGGAATTACAGGAGCTAAACGTAGGGATACAGACAGTGGTATATACTGCTAAAAAGGTAGAGGATAAAATCTTGGAATTCTGCGCACTAGGGACTAGCAGGAGGACCATCTCTTGGAATGACAATAATATTTAATCTGTACAGTTCATCATGTCCCAGAGTGCCCGCCAGCTGCACTGTATATGAGTCCTGCGATTTAAGAAAATAGTTGAAGAGAAGAAATTCAATGAAATTACTATCTTGAGCAAATTTGCTAATGCTAACAAAGTTCTTAGTGTCAGGAACAAGGAGTAAACTGTTGAGGACCAAAGAAGTGTGTAAATCAACCAATTTGATGGACAGACCTTGCCTATTCCCCATGACGACTTGAACTGATCTGGACAAGGGAGTGCTTTGATTTGGATGCATGGGTCAGATGTAACATGATCGGTGGTGCAAGAATCTGAAATCCATAAACCTCAAAGCCAGTAAGTAAGGACTGTGACAGCTGTGGAGATGCAGCAACTGATTATACGCAACTTTGGTCAACATTTCTACAATACTGATGTGAAGGACAGTTTCAAACTGTGACAGGGGCATTGGGCATGGAATGGCAACACTGAGATGCAGTGTTGAAGGAACAACAGCTTGGAAAGCCAGAGCCACAGCCAAAAGGACAAAGTTGGACATCAGAGGTCCCAGCCCAGGTGGATAGTAGATGGAGGCCTCATGTCCTGACTTGTGACATATTTGTCATTGGACTGGAGACTGAGGACTAGTGTCCACCACATGATCCGCTAAAACTGTTACCACAATCTTGAGTTGCATTTTGATAGTCACCAGTAGGAAACCCATAGTTAGCAGATGTTTTTGAGCCTTTGCCACTTAAACTGAGGTGGTTGAACTGAAGTTGGAACTTGTGCAACATTTGCCTAGATCGACTTAGTGAGAGAGAGATTCTTGTGCTTTGCCATTTGAGCTCTGTGAGCCAACAAAAGGGATTCAATCTCTGATTGAAATAGTATCAAGACAACTTAGCACATAGGTGACAAATGAGTCATTTATTGGGTAGCCCACCCAAAACACCATCCAGGTGATTGGGAGGAGAATCGGTCTCCAAAAGGCACTAATACATCAGCAACGGATTCCATCCAAAGAAGAAACTCAGACTTGATTGCCCTTTTCACCTGACAGTGTACTAGAAGAATTGATGTGATTTTGCGTGAGTGAAAGCATGGAAGTGAATGTCCACTTTCTCCTACACTTGCTAAGAATGATAGCAAGCCGAGGGAATCATACAAAGACGAGAGAAGTCGTGATAGAGGGAGCACATCTTGTGATTCCACTCTAAACATGCAGGATTTACTTCCAGTTTCACAATCTTCTTTTCCGTTAAAGTGGGATGAAATGGAAGGATTCACCATGAAGTCCTGAAGCCTGCGGTCTCAAATCTTAGCTTCAACTTACAATTGTCATTGGAGGAAATTGTTATCATCAAGCTTGATTGGAATCCACGAGAAAATCATCAAAGGAATCACAGAGGAAGTCATCATGAATGCATCCATGAATAAAGAAGGAGATATACCACAAAGGAAACTATGGTTCCTGATACCAGAGAATGAGCGGAAGAAATGTCGAGAGAGAGAGAGAGAGAGAGATGCAGCATATTGTTGCACAATAAACTGAAATTTGATTCCATCAGAAACAAATACCTGGCCGAAGCAGAAAACTGGAACCAAAGGTAGGCCTTTCACCATTGATATGCGGACAAATCCTCTTCGTGCCTTAAGGAAAACAATCTACCAAGAGAAGAGTTCAATCTGCTTTGTTATTTCTATGAAACAGATAACCATTTAATAGAGCAAAGTCATTCTTAAAAGGTCTATTTTATGTATGACTATATTTACAAAGTAAAAAAAAATCAAAATAACCAAGAACCAAAGCTTATTAGACAGTATTCCAATAGAAGAAGCATACTTGGTGGAGACTAAAAAACAAAAATTATATAGAAGGATCAAATAACATTGATGTAACTTACTCCAATTATTACAGTAATCAATAACTTTTGACTAGAAGTTTGTTCTCCAAATTTACCCTTAGATTGAAAGTTTCTTTTGCATAAATTATGCCCATGAAAAATTATTTTAATCCAAAACTATTTGATGCTCCATTTATATATATCAAGATTGACAGGACATACGCTTCTTAAAATATATATAAATATGAACAATTTTATCATCATCTTATTTTTGTTTATATTTAATAAAATTTAAACACACAATCAACATAATATATAGTTATATTCAACAGTTGTATTGATTAATATTATATACAGTAAAGAGTTAGAGATCATAATTTGTGTAAATTACATATATATATATTTGTAATGATATTTGGGCATTACTCACCATCTTTTCTAGTCAATTCAACAAGCTTTTACTTTCACACCCAGACATAGCTCAAGTGCGATTGGCATGCCGAAAATACAATATAGTAGGCTGAATTTTAGGGTTATTGATCATAAAACTCAGACTAAATGAAGTAAACGAACTGCGTTTCTCTTTCCTCCCTAAAGAGACTGTATAGAAATTATATAAGACAGATAATAGGAAACAAATAGTACTACACTATTGAAATTTGAAACGCGTGCAATTCTTGAGCCCCAGTGACACAAAAGCTGAGAAAATTGCCTGCACCAACTGTTGTATTATTAAACTGGGCATCCATAGCAATCGTATAACTTGAAAATACTTGAAAATCTGATTCAATTCCTAAAGTAAACCAGCACTATATAGAAGGTTACCTCCCTAGAAATAATTACTATTAATAACAACTCTTTGTATTCTTACAGTATCTTAATTGTAATAATTATAACGATTGATATAATATCTCATCCAAACTCAACACTACATGTAGAGGAAAATAAAAATTTTAATTTAGTTAGAAAAAAATCCGTAAGCATTATTGAGTAAGAGAAGTGAGTAATGCACCTCAATGCCATGCTGCATGAGGAATGTCTCTTGCACTCCACCAGGTATTAAAATGCAACTATGGCCAGACGCTAGCAAGGAGATAAAATTTTTCTTTGTTGCTGGTGTAAGACCCAACCATGTCCATATGTGTCTCAAAAATGGTGTGTAGAACACCTATCCATTAAATGTGAAGAGAAAATCTTGAAATGAAATCCTCAATTACCATAATTCATTTTTGCAGGATCCCAACTAAAAGCTTTACCGTGCTGCTAGCAAGAACTCTAACTTTTGGAAGAGGCATGAAACCAGTGTTGTCAGCTAGTGCCAGAACGCCAATTGGAAAAACCGAATGTGGTTCATAACCAAAAACTGCATGTTGGGCACACTGTTGTTACAAAAGAGCCACGAACAAGAAGATACAAGATACAACTAAACAGACTCCCAATGACTTATTAGGCCAAATTCTGCTGCAAAATTAACTTAAAACACCATTCAACCACAGTAACAAAATAACCAGGAAAACTGGAAAATTAAAGAAATAGTGAGTTTGTCTTTCATAGAAAGCAATCATAGAAATTATCCGAGGCTTAACCAACGGAAAAATATAAAGTATATTGTAAATTGTCCTAATTACACATGCAGATCTCCAGCAAGAAGGCCAACAACAGACTAGGCATGGTTAAAACTTAATCATACTTTTTATCCAGTTCATTTCAAGGTTAAGCTAGAAGTTATTTCAACAAGGACAGTGTTAGCGTGATATTTGAGGTTTTAATTTAAAGAAAATATGTGGTGTTATGAAAAGCTATATCTAAAGTTACACTAAAAATTTTAGCGTCCATTGCAAGATTGCAATAACTTCGCTAACTACAACAGAGCAGATCGAAATAGCATTTCACCAGTTAATTAATCTCGTTTTGATTTAATAAACTTTTCACAAATTAGCCATTACAGGAAATGAAGATTTAAACCTTCATTCATATATAGTACCACTTTCCTAAGAGTTATGTTTCTTCCTAAAAGCAAAGGCAAAGAATCTAAAAACAACTCCGCCCAATAAAAATAGGAAACAAAATTTATGTTTCGTTAATTTTTTTTCTAATTTATCTCTCCATTTTCAAGAGAAATTCATCTTAGGCTGGGAAGAAGGAGCGCAAACAAACCATAAGCACGATTAGGATCAAAGGCGTTCATATCCTCTACGTGAAGCGTGATGGGAAAATAATTGCAAGCGTGTTTGCAAATGAACCTGAAATGTACAAATAGAGAGATTCGAACCGTGCCTTGTGAAAAGCGAAAAAGGTAACGAGGTCGAAAAACTACCTCGACAATTTTCGGCCAAATCTGCTCTTCTCGTCGATAGGAAGCACTGCAAACACAAACAGGAAACCAAAAACCCTGGCACGCGAAACACCAAAACTCAATTAAAGTGAATAAAAAAATGAAGAACGGCGATTTGGAGAGAGGTAGAAAACGAACAACAGTAATTTGGGGAGAGGAAGGTAGAAGAGGGCGAAGAGGACGAGGGCAACGTTGAAGTGAATAGCTCCCAGCCACAGCGCCATCGCTAGAATCGCGCTGAACGTGTTGGATGAGTTGCCGAATTCTTCTCTCCCACTGATGAATTTCTCCGCCTCGCCTCCGTCGTCAGTTGCCGCCATGGTCCGAGCTCCGAGGGTGTGAGGGAACGGCGTCGTTTAGGAGTAACACAGTGCACAAGCACGCTGATGGGTGATGGAAACATGAGATAGGAGCATTATGAAATTTGTGAAAGTGTGGAGGTGTGAAGTATAAAACGACAAATTTGGTTTCGTCACGTGCTTTCAGTTAAGCAATCAGTTGAGGGTAATGAAGAAAACGGAGGAAAAGGTTCAGTTACGCTGGCGCCGTAATTAGTGATGATGCAGTGCGGCCCTCGGCTTCATCATTGCTTATGACTAATTTTTTTAATTTTACTCGTGATTATATTTTTTAATGATTTTTGGTTTTTATTTTTAAGAATATGTAACTTTGAAAAATAATGTAACTTATAATATTTGTCCAATAATTTTTATTATATTGGTATTTTACCTACGTGATATAACTTTTATGTGATTTTACTTAAATTAGTGAATTTAAATGCTTTTTTAGATGCAGTCAAATACAACTCTCCTTAACAATTAATAAACTATATAGGTAATAAAAGCTTACCTGAATGAAACTATCCTGATTAACATATCTTAATCAAGATAGTTTGTTTGAGAAACTTTTTTTTAAGTTGCATTTATGGCCTTTTGTGTTTTATTTAAATTTTTATCATATAGTATTAAAATTAGTTTTTTTTTGTTAGTTTTATCTTAATTTTAATATATGTGAATATTTAGATAAGAAACATTGTTAGTTTATATATTAGGATTCATTAGGTGTCGAATAAATTGTATTTTTAGTTTATATTAGATATATGATTAATTTTAAATTTATTATATGTTGAATATTTATATAATTTTATATTTATTAGATGTTTGATTAATTTATTAAATATTATTAGGTGTATTTCAATTTATATTAAAATTTATTATAATTTTAAATATAAGAATAGTAACGAATAAAAAAGACTAACGTAATCCCCAAGGACAGAGCAAGCTATAAATACACTCATGTCCCCATCATCTTGTTCGTGAAATCCCAGAAAGCCCTCCCTTTGTATTTGTCTACCAACATCTTTCTTCCAAATCATCCCCAAAATCCAAAATTTCACCTTCCTTGACTAAATCAACCTCATCATAACCTAAAGTTTTCATCCAAGTCTGATTTCTTAGCAACAACTCATTCACAAGGACCCCAAATTCACCATCATCCATTATCTTCGTCACCACAAAACGATGGGCAACCCGATCCTCATAGGTCCACCTGAACTCTACATCGCCGGACCCACCGCAACCCTCACCCAAACACCCCCAGCCCCAGCAGTCACATGCACCACTCCAAGTGACCCCTTCATGGACCAAATGGTGTCCAAATTCAACACCTTATCAAACCCAAACATGACCCTAACTGAAAATTTGTCCCCAACATTTATCACTACGGGGAACCCATCTCTGGATTTCTTCTTCCACGTGGTTCCGGACACACCACCAGAGATCCTTCTCCAAAGACTCGAACTTGCGTGGGCCCACAACCCCCTTACCACCCTAAAACTCGTTTGCAACCTCCGTGGCATCCGCGGCACCGGCAAGTCTGACCGTCGGAACTTCTACGGCGCAGCGATCTGGCTCCACCGCCACCACCCCAAAACCCTACTTGGTAACATCCCCTCCCTCGCTGACTTCGGATACCTCAAGGATCTCCCCGAAATCCTTTACCTCCTTCTAGAAGGATCCGATGCCCGTGAAATTCAGAAAAGAGAGTGGAAAAAGACAAAACGTGGGTTGAGCAAGAGGGAAAAACCTGAGGGTGGGAAGAAGCAGAAGAGAGAAACGGGGGCTTTGGAAGGAACAGTCGACGCGGCGAAGGACAAAATCGAGTCTTCGGAGAAAGAAATTGCGCATGTTGCCAGAGAAGAGAAAAAGGTGGCATTGGCGAAGAAACTCGTTGATCGTTATAAGAACGACCCAGATTTCCGATTCCTTCATGATCGTGTCTCTGATTATTTTGCTGAGTGTTTGAGGAAGGATCTCGAGTTTTTGAGATCTGGGGCGGTGACGAAAGTCAGTCTTGCCGCGAAATGGTGTCCCTCTGTGGACTCGTCTTTCGATCGACACACTTTGTTGTGTGAAACTATTGCGAAGAGGGTTTTTCCCCGTGAGGAATATAATGAGTACGAGGGGGTTGAGGAGGCGCATTATGCGTATAGAGTTCGTGATCGGTTGAGGAAGGAGGTGTTGGTGCCTTTGAGGAAGGTGTTGGAGTTGCCTGAGGTGTTTATAGGGACCAATCGTTGGGATTTGATTCCTTACAACAGGGTTGCTTCTGTGGCTATGAAATTTTATAAAGAGAAGTTTTTGAAGCATGATAATGAGAGGTTTAAGGCTTACTTGGAAGATGTGAAGTCAGGGAAGAGTACTATTGCTGCTGGTGCTTTGCTTCCTCATCAGATCATAAAGTCATTGGATGAGGAGGGTGGTGGTGATGTGGCTGAGTTGCAGTGGAAGAGGGTGGTAGATGATTTGATGAAGAAAGGGAAGATGAAGAGTTGTTTGGCTGTTTGTGATGTGTCTGCGAGTATGTATGGGGTGCCCATGGAGGTGTGTGTGGCATTGGGGTTGTTGGTGTCTGAGTTGTGTGAAGAGCCTTGGAAGGGGAAGGTTGTGACTTTTTCTGCTAACCCTCAACTTCATTTGATTGAAGGGGATGATCTCAAGTCCAAGACTGAGTTTGTGAAGAAGATGGATTGGGGGGGTAACACTGATTTTCAGAAGGTGTTTGATCAGATGTTGGAGGTGGCTGTGAGAGGGAATCTGAGGCCAGATCAGATGATAAAGAGGTTGTTTGTGTTCAGTGACATGGAGTTTGATCAAGCCTCAGCGAACCCTTGGGAGACTGATTACCAAGCAATCACTAGGAAGTTTGGAGAGAAAGGGTTTGGTGATGCGGTGCCTCAGATAATTTTTTGGAATCTGAGAGACTCTAAGGCTACCCCAGTGCCAGCTACTCAGAAAGGAGTGGCACTGCTTAGTGGGTTTTCTAAGAATTTACTCACATTGTTCTTGGATAATGAGGGGGAGCTAAGCCCTCTAGAAGCCATGGAAGCAGCAATTTCTGGGTCAGAATATCAGAAGCTAGTTGTGCTGGATTAGTTGATTACTCATTTTTTATTTCTTTTCTGATGCTTTTGAAATAATATAAAAAATCGGAAACACAACACATGTGATACAATTTTCTATTCCTATCTTCTATGACATGTTTGCAATTTTGTTTCTATTTTTTAGATTTTGTTACGTTAGATGTATTGGCTGATTTGTTAAGAAATGTTAAAAGAGTTGGTGGATCCTTATGTCCAGTATGCACCCTCTGAAACCATGCCATTTCCCATGGAAATACATTTGCCTTGCGTGCTTCTATTATGCACCTGTACTCTCTACTATAATTTTTCGACAAAGATAGAGTCTTGATGAGAGGTTAATGCTATTTTGATCACTGGGGTGTGTGTGCAGAAATTTTTTTGGTGTTCTTGTAAAATTTTCCTTTAGTTGGGTACTTGTTTAGGGAAAGATGCCATCAGAATTTTGAAGCTGACCTGCATAAATGCATTAACCTGACAGAGTCCATTGAGGAGTTTGAGTCTTGTTGGTCCTGCCTAATTGATTGGTATGATCTCACTGAATTTGGTAAGTTTTTTTATTAAGCTTTACATGTGAATAAATCCCATAAAAGTGAAAATGTTGCCAAACTTTATGATAATTGAAGGCTGAACTGGTTCTAAAAGTACTGTTCTTAAAGGTTGGTTAAACTGATATGATAAAAAGTGCAATATAATAAACTCCCAATTATTACGAAATGATTTCCCCTTTTAAGACATGTTATGTTATGAGCTAGATTATATGCTTTTGAAGTTTCCATTATACTAATCATACTAAATAGTCCAAACTTTCTATGGATAACATTGTTCGTTGTGATTTTTTTTTTTTTTTATGAAAAAGATTATCAGTTCCATTTTTAAACAATGGACTCTATGATCTTGTTCCAGAATTTCATTGTCTGCACATCTATCTGAACCCTCTTTCTGCTGGTTATAGTTTCTAAAGCTTTTCAGCCAATTTAATGTTCAATTGCATCCAGAATAACTATTAATCTGGACCTTTGGTATATATAATTTTGTAATTCTAGGACAAAAAAATATCATACATACTGTTGTGTAGGACAAAGATTTCTGATACCATTAGATATGATGTGAATAGTACAATTAACAATGAAGAGAGAAAAAAGAGGGAAGAAATTTTTCTATTACGAGTAGAGAGATATCTGTGCCTGGTGAGAATTATGATATCCTCAAACTCAGTTGTGCCAGTGAAAATTACTCTCTCTTGTAATTAAGTGTAACCCTTTGTTAATTCTGATTCTATTAGGAGCAGATACATTGAATCAAATACGTTTCTTTATGTTATAGATTATATATTTTTGTTGTATTGATGTTATAAATTATAGATTACAAAAGTACTTATCGTAATTTCATAATAGATCATTTATATTTATTTTGTAGGAAGTTTTTGTATTATAGATAATTTTTTTTAGCTTAAGAAATTATCAAGTTTAAAAAAAAAAACAGTCAGTGAAAGAAGAAAATGGTAAAATATTTAGGTTAAATTATTCTTTTGGTTCTTCTATTTGTCAAAAAAATTCAGTTTGTCCTCAAGCTCTTCGTTGTTTTAATTTGGTCTTCATCTTCTTACAAATGATTCAATTTGGTCTTTACCGTTAGTTTGACTAGACGGTGGTAAAGTCAACGTGACGTGTCAATTTCTATTTTTTCTGCTTTTTTTGAATTTTATAAATTCTTTTTTTAATTTTTTACACGTGTCACTCTATAGTTGTGCCACATGTCAAAGTGACTCAATTTGGTCTCTATATTTGTTTTTACTTTCAATTTAATCACAATCTTTGTAAGAATGAAGTAATATTGTCCTTCCTTAAATTGACACTAAATTTATTTTTTTATAAATCTTATGGTGATATTCTTACTAAAATTAACGTTTTTATTAAATATTTCTATAAATATATTAAATTAACTTTACATTCTATACAAAACATTAGACTTTAGTTTTATTTTGAACTTAAAATTTAGTTCCTAAACTTATGTGTGACAAGTTATATGATTTTTAATCTTCACTAAGTTTGTATAATATGATACACTTAATGTCTTTATATATAATGACAAAATTGTTAATTTTTGAAATTAAATTTGGGGTTTAACTTTGTTTAATAATAAAACAAAAAAAAAAAAACTTGTTTAAAAATATTTCTACAAATATTTAATAAAAACGTCAATTTTATTAATAATATCATAAGTTGTATATAAAGATTAAATTGAGTGTCAATCTAAGGAGGAATAATATTGTTTCATTTCTATAAAAAATGGGAACCAAATTGAGTCATGTTGACATGTGACACAACATGTGACACAATTGTGAAAGTGACACGTGTAAAAAAAATTAAAATTTAAAAAAAATAAAAATTGGTTTTAACATGTTGGTTCAGTTTTTTGTTGGTTCAGTTTATCTTCTCCAATTATTTAAAAATGTTCAATATTGATCTTTGTTAACTTGGGGTTCGTATCCATACATGACATGTGTCAAAATGTGAAATTTTTTTGTTGGTAATTTTTTTTGTTGTATTTATAAACTATAGTGTGTTAAGTTACTGTTATGTCACGTGACAGTATACCGTCATGACATATGAGAGTAGTAATTATTTTTAATTTAGTCATCTATGTAAATTTTTGATTTAATTTAATACCCTTATTTCTTAAAATGGTCCAATTTTGTCCTCTTAAATATGAGACCAAATTAATAAATAAACTTAATTACAATTTATATATACATCTTAAAATAATTTTTTTTTTAATTTATACATCAAATCACTTCATTTAAATAAAATTTATTTTTTACATTTTCATAATATTAACTTTCGGTTTAAAAATTTTATATTTTAAAATGTATAACTTAAAATATAATATTTTCTGTTTGTACTTTAGTTAATGATCTTTGAAAAAAAATCATGAAAAATTATCTGAAAGAAAAACTAGAAGGAGTTAGCATATTGAGTTTTGGAAAGATAATAATATTTTTATTGAATAAAAAATAAATAATTTTTTGTTTATATATATAAAGTATTTTTAACTAAGCATATACTTTCAATTCTTCATCTATTTTCAAATTTTACATCTAATAGTCATGAGAATGAAAGTTTGGAGATAAAATTTCTATCCTTCATTATTTTTCTTGTATAAGAATGACAATGTACAATAGTAGGTCTCTTTTCGTATAATTTGCATGTTGGACATATCACATTACAAAAAATGTATTATACCCAACTTTTTTATTTTCTTATGCTTTTGTTATATTTTTACTTTATGTCTTAATCTATAAGTTAACTCCCTTCCTTACATTTAATATCGGTTATTATAAAAGTTTTTTAATAGTTTTATTTATTTTTTGTTCATAAAAGATTTAACTTTAATGTATTTATCTGATGTGAAAATAAATCTTATGTTTATTTTATCTTATTTTAAGTATTTTCAACATTTATATGTAGTTTTTCTAATATTTACTTCTAGAAACTGATTCGCAAACCTATAAGGTAATCATTTTATTTTATTTTATTTTTAGAAGTACATGAATGTTTATTTATTTATTTATTGTACAATCTACAGAGTCTAGTCAAGCCATTGCAACCTTAAAAAAAATGCTTTTAGAATTAACTTCAATTCGGACCATGTCTTTCTCTTTTATCCTGAATTCCTGCACCATTATCTAAAAGCTGATCAACAAAATGAATAGCATTATTTTGACCATGGTCACTATATATTCTTGTAATTATAAAACATACAAATAGAGTGAATAAGATTAAGTTTGAAAGTGAAAGGCTTAATAAGGTCCGTTTTAGTTAAACATGTATTTTACTTTATACCAGATGAGATCATTTTTATAAATTAATTGAAACACTATTTGTAATTTATTGTTACTGATTTAATTTTTAATTTTAATTCTTTTAAGTTGCGAATGACAATAAAGTGAAAGAAGAACGATTCTACTCATATTTGATTTCAAAGCAACAACTCAAACTTATTTTATAAAATTTATATCTCTTAAGTAGTTTTTATCCACATCTACACTAATATTTGTTAAATATTTTTTTAAAATAAAAATAAAAGCAAATGAAACATTATATGATCGAAGATTCAATGTGAAGACAATATATATACTTTTTCCTGTATAATGTTAAATAATAATGAAAAAATATTAATTGTATAAATTTTAAAATAAATATCAAAATTAATATTGTTTTAGTAATTTAAAATAGAGACAACACACATTTGTTCTGAAAAGTTATATTTGTCAAACCCCTTTTCTAATTATGGAGGAGCTTGTGTCAAATTTATTATAAAATATTGAATCTTTTAAAAGAAAATTCAAGAAAAATTCTAGATTAATGAGATATGAACTATACTTATATAAAAGATCATTTATATATCACCACAAATTCAACACTTTCAAGTAATGTATTTATAAGTTTTTTATATATTTTTTTTCTATTTAATATGGAACTCAAATATATATATATATATATATATATATATATATACCTTGTCACTCTTAAGTTCTTTTTTTTCTTTTTTTAATATTGAGCTTTTTTAGGGTTTGAGAGATGATTTAAAAAACTAATATTTTGGTATCGTGATTTTGAGTGGTTTGACCAGCTTTTACATAATGTGACAGTTGAATACAGATTCTCACTACATTAATTGTCTGACAAATTACAAACACAGTTTTCAACTGCCAACAAATAAATAAAATAAATTTTAATCAACATTTTTAATTAGTGTAAAATTAAATTTTGTTACTTATATTTGATTACATCACCGATTGTATACATTCATTGGTATATGGTACAATATATCACAGTAGTATCATAGTATCATACACTGAATATATAAAAATAATATAATAAAGGAGAATCTGATATATGATCTAGGGTTTGCATGCATGAGAATATATGGTGGGCAAAACACCATCATGTTTGGACTATTTTAATGCAAACTCACCCTATAAATCGTACCTTAACAAGGGTAAGTTTCTCAGAGCCTTGAATTTGCAGGTCTTAATTAAGGGTATCCATGGAACCACCTAAAAAGGTTACAATCCAAAATGTTCTTTGTCCCAGAAACCCTCCACCTTCAAGGAGCCAAAATGCTTTAAGCTCTGCTCTTACTAAACCACCACCCACTATACAACAAATCTTCTCCAAAAACACTACCAAGAAATGACTCATTAGTCATCACCTTCATCACCACTATCTCTCTTCTGAGATTCTTCTGTAGTTTCATCCATGTTATATCCAAATCATGCTCTTTCAAGTTTATTAGGTTATGGCTTTTCATGTGTAATAGCAATCACCTTATGTTATAGCTTTTGTGATTGCCCATAGTTTACTAAATAATGTGAATTTTCATTTGTGGTGGAAGAAGATAAACATGTAATATTTTGTTCTCAAAAGAAAGATTATGTAATGTATAATGCTGTTTTTATTTTCTTTTTCTTCATATAATTTTTGGTTGTCTCTTTTTTCTTTTCTTTTGATAACTTTACACTACTAAAAAAATTCATATTTTCTGTTAATTTTGTTTTGAATTATTTTTGGTAGAAAATACTTATAAATTTTGTTGTGAAAAAATTTGCAAGAAATTGCTATCAATTTTTTGGCAAAATATTTTGTATAAAACATTTTTTGCAACAAATTTTGTAGAAAATACTTGCAAATTTTATAATTTTGTTGGAAATAATTATCCACAAGGAATTACTTGCCAGTTAATATTTTTAGAAAAAAATGGTAGAAAAAAAATTCTTGCAAATTTTTTTAACAATTATTTCTTGTAATTTTTTTTCAACAAAATTGTAAGAAAATATTTCATATGTAATATGAAAATTTCTAATAGTGTAATTTTTTTTTTCGCTCAACCGGTTGTTTTAGAAAGTGTATTTATTCTTTAGTTACCTTTTTATGGTAGCTTAAAGTTTTCTAACTAGGTTCTTACGTTTAGAGCATTAACACAGTCCTTTAAATGGTAAATTAAATTTAAAAAAGTAGGTGTTTAAGATGTTTCTTAGCTTTGCTTTTTTTAATGTAAAAAATTTACATTTTTAATTTGTAGTTTTTATTATTATATTTATTTCTAATCACAGATAAATTTTGTTTAAAATTTCACATGAAAAAGGAGAGTCTTTACATGGTGCTATGATAAGAGGAACGTAAGTGATAAACCATGATTAGATTAGTTTTAAAGACTCGTATGTAATTTGTGCTAAAAGTTAAAGTTCAAACCTAGTTTCATTGGGTCAAAAGGCTCATATTTAATATTTTTCTTCTAAAAGGAGATGTAACTCATATGTACAAAATTTTATATATTAAAGTCAAATTAGGTTATGATTAGGTCAAACTAAAAGGGTTTGATTTAGGTTGTTCACGAAATTTTAAGTTTTTAAATCCAATATGGGTTTCTAAATTGAATTCCAATCCCAGTAAAAGAAAGTATTTTACCTAAATCTAATTTTGGTCCAAAATTTAAAACATAAATTCACAGTTTTATCCAATTGTTCAAGTTGAATCAGTTGCATGTTTGACCATCAAAAGGGTTAAAAACCTGTACTTAATTCGAGTTTCTAAAAAGTTCCATGAATGTTATTCAACCTGCACAAATCTTTAGACTAAACTAACAAGTTTCAAATTCAATTTTTAATGCAAAAGTTTATAATTTTTCATTTTAATAAATTTTTGTGTGGTGACAAAATTGATGAGCATTCATATGTCATATTTCATAATAATATCTAAAAATAATCTCATTTGAGAAAGTTCATACATTTGTTTTCACTAATTTTATCATTATTATTTTTTTTTAATTTCATCCTAAGCTTCTAATTTCAAAATTTTCTAATTACATATATATATATATAATTATTAACCGGTCTTCTTCAAGCTAATAACTCTTCTTATTTTTGTAGACTTTGTTGCGATATCTTGCAAATGTTTAGGGCTGTTATCAAGAATTGGGTCTCTATTAAATGACATGATTAATAATGATTCTTTTGATCATTATAAATTAAATTTTCTTTTATTGCCCATGTTTTCCTTTTGACCAACAAAAACAAAACAGAAAATCATATAATATATATATATATATATAAACACTACTAAAAAAAATCTATATTTTTTATTAATTTTGTTTTGAAATTTTTTTATAAGAAATATTTATAAATTTTGTTATGAAAAAAAAATTGTATGAAATTGTTATCAATTTTTTTACAAAATATTTTATATAAAACACTTTTCACAGTAAATTTTGTAGAAAATACTTATCAATATTATAATTTTATAGAAAATAATTATCTATGAATAAATAAGAAATTACCTGCCAACTAAAATTCTTATGAAAAATTGCAGAAAAAAAATATTTTCTTGTAATTTTTTTAACAAATTTATAAAAAAAAAATCTTATGTAATATGAGAATTTTTAATAGTAGAAGGATTAATTATTTTATTAGACGTGAGTTATAAATTAAATCACAATTCTTGTGGATATATGATTTTTTTTCCCACAATTTTATACCAGTTTTCAGTACACTTCATTAGAAAAAAAATTGAAAATTTAATATTTTGATAGAACTTAAAAGGAATTTATATCAATATATACTTATAATTAACATAAATATTAAATTATAACGTTATGTTATGTACGTTGTACATTAATTTCGCTGGTTTAAAATAAAAGATTTAAGAGTAACAAATTTTTCTTTTGGACATAAAGTTGTAAACATATGCACAACAATATGATGAAAAATTATATCGCCCCAAAGTTTTACATCTTAGTGTAATTAAAGCACTAATCTAAATTGTTAATCGTACGCAAATAGTTTTATTTCAATATGTTTAATAGTTTTATCTAATTTAATTAGGAGTTGAGACTATGTACAATTCAAACATATATTCATTCATTTAAATTATGATAAAATTTTAATCTCTAAAACACATAATAACTCTAATGAAGTAATTGATACCAGTCATAATGCCTTGATGAACTTAAAATTTGAACATTGAGATAGTTTGTGAGAATGAAAAAATAATTTTAAAGATGAAACTTCATTTTCCTTTATTATCAACTATGTAATTTATTTAATATGTCTAATGATCTCTCATCTTTTAAGAATTAAGATTAATGACAATTTAAATATACTTTAATAATAAATTTGTGACAGGACCATGAACAATACCTTAATAATGTGAAGAAATCGACAACTTACATGGTAACCAAAACACTACAATTTTTTTTTTAAAATAACAACTAAATTTAGATAAAAAAAATTAGTAATATAGTAACTAATTTAGATACTAATTAATAAATTAAAAATTATTAACTTTTAAAAATTATTATTATGAATAAAAATTATAATTGATGACCAATTAAAGTCTAAATTAGTTATATTATAGTTATTAATATTTTAGTTGTTAAATAAATTAGTGACTAAATTATTAGTAACCAATTTAAACACTTTGGTATATATACTTAGGAATATTAGTGACATAATATTCATTAATTTTGATATGATTCTCTCATGTGAAAATATGATTTTAGGTAGTTTCTTTTAATAAGCATATGATCTAAAAAGGATGTTGCAAATAAGCAATGTTTATTATCTTTTCTCTGTATAAGGAATCTCAACTTTATATTTATAAATATATAAATAAGATAAGATAAAAAGTTTGTGTGAATTTCTTCTTTTATATATATAAATATATATATATATATATATATATATATATATATATAAGTATATAAGTGATACATTGACTCGAAATAAAATAAAACTAGATTAAAAAATTAAGCAGGATAGCTCGATACAAAATTTCAAGAGATAACTAATTTTATGTCATTTAATATATTTTATATTTTAAAATTCTCAAACTACTTTTTCTTTGAATTATTACAGCAGTCTTATAAAAACGATTCATTGTTATATTTTTATCCTAATTCTTAAATGTTTATATCCATTTTTTATATATATTTTTCTTTTATATATGAAATCCTTGTTTTGAAATATTTTTAGAAGTTTGTAAAACTATAAATATAATTATATTATATATTGAACACTTATTACTGGATATATCTTATAAACATTATGTTCGTAGAATACCTTTATCACAAGGTAGTATGAGATTAAATCTCGCTTTTCTGTGGTCCCCTATTATCCCACATTATATGTTTTTAAGATATTATATTCACCTTTTGTTAATGTAAAGATTTTCTAAAACCTAGTTTAGGGATATGTTTTTATACTTATACTTAATCATATATTTATTATTATTATAGAATATTTTTATGAAACAAAAGTTATTTTTAATGTAAAAACAATTTTTTATTCTGATGATTTAAAGTTTTATTTGAGATGTATAGAATTTTAAATTTATTACCATCATTCTCTAACAATACAAATATCTTATAAAACTCATATGTGAAATATTACCCAGAGATGATCTTGATGAAAACCTAAGTACAGAGAATGATGGAGAAATGAAGACCAATGGCTAAAGTTTTAGAACTTTGTGTTTAGTCTTTTTTATATTGGAAAAAAAAAAAGTGACTTGAACACACTTTTTCAAACAAACAATTACCTTTATTCCTTGTGTTTTTAAAATAAAAAGGTGTTTTGAAAAAAAAAATGTTAAATAGGGTAATTTTGTGATTACTTGCTCTTTTTAGATTGCTGAAGATAGTGCAAGCTGGAACACTTACTAGCTGTAAGCCAAGATTCCATCAAACAGAATATAGAGAGAATAAAAAGTCACAGCTGTATCGCTTATAGAAATTTAGAGATGCAAAGTATCAAGTTTTTTAAAAGAAGTATGCAATACACATTCATGTTAACAATTTCATAAAAAAAAAAATGTTACTTATAATCATTCCGTTAAAAAGTTAAAAAAATAAAAAACTTATTTTCGTAAATTAAATAAATATATTTTTAGAGTCTAAACTATAACATGAAATTAAAATATGTTTTTATTTTAAACTTTAATACATTTTAATCATCAAAATTTACAAATATTACCTGTTATCTTTTTAACATGTTAACTATTTTTAGTTATTAAACGATATTTCTGGTGGTATTTAAGATAAAATGTGTCAAAAAATTCAAATGTCAGATTGGAATATTATTTAAGAGAACAAAAACTTAATAGTATTTAGATTAAAAAAACTGGATAATGATATTTTGATATATTTTTTTTAACATATTTTTAATTCACTATTTTAATCATACTTAGATAATCACATCATACTACTACAAAAAATTAAAATATATAATTAAACAGTAACTGAAGTAGTAAAATAAAAATGGATAAAAAAATAATCAAAATATCATTATCCAAAAAAAAAATTATTCATGTTTAAAATTTAAGAATTAAAATGTACCTAAATTTAAGAAAAAAATTTAAAATTTAAATATAATTTAATAACTAAAAACATATTTATTTAAGTCTCAATGATAAAATTAAATCATTGTTTCAGTACGACAAAGTCAATAATAAAACTAAATTACACGGTTAGGACAATTGTAATCCTGTGTAAACTTTGTTAACTATTTCAAGGTGTATTTGATATTTACGAATTGTTTTGTGACATATGTTTATTAATGACAAAATTAACAATTATATATTATTATTAGTGTTTTTAATAAATACATATGATATTTTTAAAAGTAAAATATATATTTAATTATATTAATTATTAATGAAGTTCATATAATATTATAACGTAATTAAAGTTTTTACATTGTCACGGTAATTTTTTAAAATAAAATATGTTAATATTTATTATATTAAGTTAGTTATTTATATCATGTAATAATATTTGCAAATAGTAATAACAATCTATAAATTTTACAATTCACATATTTCGAAGCTATTTCTTATACATATAAATAAAAGCTCACTGTAAATCTATAAAATTCAATAAAAACTAATTTATTAACATTTGTAAATATTTAAAGATTAAATAATTCTACTTTAGTCTAAAATACCATTAAATAGTATATCCACATTTAATCATGATTGGACTCAAGTATAACTTAAATAAATATATTAACTAAATAGTTATTATGTAGGTGACATCAATTGTCTCGAGTTTAAAGTGGACTGGGTTACAATCGAATCGTGGCCGTTAAACTGTTATTCTATTTAATTAACAAGAGTTAAGTCCTGATTAATAATGGCTATAGTTTTTTGTCTAATGGTAGGCATTCGATCCTAACAATTGGTATCAGAGTCAATGAATTATTACATGTTATACAATTATTTTTACCGAAAGTTAAGGGACCGTAAAAAAGAAATGAGTTTGTAAAAATCATCGAAAAGTTGTCGTTACCTTAATATAATGGGAAGGTTCACGCTAATGACATCGATGATAACTAGTTAAGGTTGTCGATGAAAGTGACAATGTTGGCATGATCAAAATTACTTGGATCGATGGTGGTGTGATTTTCGATCATTATTACTTATAAGGAAAAAAAAAGCAAAACAAAAAGAGAAAAATGAGACGATATCACACATTTCACTGACAGATTTGAGAACTTCAATAACTACCAAACAATGTATATCATCATTACTTATCGATGATGTCTTTATCAGCAAACTTTTGTCTATTGATAGTTCGTCAATAAATACGATTTACCGATGAATATATGCTATTACGAATAAATAGTTATAGTCAATAACATGCAAAAGTTTATAAAATGAATAAAGATTGTCCAATTTAAGATAAAAAAAAACTAAATATAAAAGAAATATAAAAAGATGGCTAAAATACTCATCTAATTAGGCAATGTAAAACTTTGTGTTCATTAATTCAATTACATAAAATCATTAGTGCCAGAAATATATATATATATTTCAAACATTCATATAATGCATGGTTTATGAATTATCACTGCTCCACTTTTAGATACCACGATCTATGTCGTTTCACTTTAGCTATGTGTGAAGAATTTAGAATCGTTATAACCTAATTAACCTTAATTTTAATTAACTGTTTTAGTCAAATTATAAAGACAAAGGTTCCTCTAGAAGCAAGATTACAATCGAATATATTTCGCGTCTTCTTGTTAAAAGTTGTCATCCACTTAGCATCCATTATATGTTTCAACTACAACAGTCAACATGTTTTTTGTTTGTTTAATATTTGATTCTAGTGTTTTGATATCTCATGTTTAGTACTTTACCCTACTATATATACACACACATATATATATATATATATATATATATATATATATATATATATGTATATATATATTATCTTTAATACATGTGTTTTTTAATCCACGTTCGTATCTGTGACATTATTTCTTGGAAAGGTACTACGGTTATAAAATATGCTTAAATTCAGTAAAATTTGTATACCTTGTTTAGTTCCTATAACGTATGGATCTTAAAACTTTTTTTTTTTGTCGAAGCTTTTGTTATTAATGATAATGATAATAGAAAGTGGTGGATAATATATCTTAAGTCAATAAAATTAATTAGATATTATTTAAATCTCAACTCAGCAACATATTAAATATTTTAAAGTAAAAGTAAAAAATTAAGAAGATAAGATTAGGAGAGCAAATATATAAGATGAGGGAGGACAAAATAATTTTTTTATCAGGTATTAGATAATAATTTTAACAAAATTAGGGGTATTCTTACTCATCCTCATATACATGTAAGTTTGCCATTGATAAGTGTATCTAAATAAGATATATCATATATGTTGACATGATATATTTAGATATATAATAAACTATATATTATTTAAAATTAATAAAATTTATTACACTTTTTTTATTAAAAAAATATAAAATAGTTAAGGAAGAAAATATATTTAAATTATTTTTTATTTTAATTATTAGGTCATGTGTTACTAATACTATTGAGGCGGGAAAAAAAAATCAAATCGCCATAAGCAGTCAATAAATGAATAGCATAATATATTTAAAACTAATTTTTCACTGCTTACATGAGTTAAACATAAAAATTGAAAATACTAAATTAAAGAAAATTTTATATGTACTGCCAGTTGCAAGGATAATTTTAAAATTTATTATAAAATTTAAAATTGCATGTTTGAAGAAAAATATTAATATTAAAGGATAAGGAAAGGAAATGCTATAAGAAAAAATAAAATAGAATAAAATTAGTTGTATATTGAACGGTACATTCAACTATAAGCCATAATTTGTAAGATGACAAATAAATTTATTTATGTGAGTAATGTCCCAACTCATTTATGTTTTGATAGAAAATGTTTTCATTGATTTAATATGAGTATAAACATAGATAATGCCTTATCTTTTTCAATTGAATGTTCATGTATATATTGCTCTGCCTCCGTTTAAATTATTAAAATACTAATAATTTATTAAATATAATATATATATATATATATATATATATATATATAATTCTTAGTCTCTAGTTATATAACTTTTTTTTCTTTTCAACTACACACTTTTTTCTCTCACTTCTAATTGTTTGGCTTGCTTTGAAATCTATTTTCATCTCCAATATAACTTTTTTTTATCGCAACTTTTATGCTTTTATGTTCAAATGATATATGTGAATCAAATATTTTTTATGTTATCCCTTTTTAATATTTTTATTTATTGTTTATTTTCTTCATTTGGTAATGTTTAACTTTCAACTTAACTACTCAATAGCATGAACTCTTCATTTATTAGATAATATGAAAAACTTATATTCTTTATTCTCTTATTCTTAGTTTTTGCTTCATTTGAAGAAGTCTTTTTTTTCCTAAAACAATTTTCATTATGTCTCAATAGTTCAACTAATTTGTTATCTAAAAAGTTTTCTTAGATTTCGAAAGTATTTTTTTATCTTGTAATACCCATAATTTCTTTTCCTTAGTGCAATTTTATTTAATTGTCTATCAAATTGTTTATAAGACACATATTGATCATTTTTACTTCTTTTTAATATTTTTATTTGTTGATATTTTTATCATATAGAATCTTGTTTTGATGTTTTTTATATATTTATTTTTATTTTCTAACTCATTATCATTGCAATAATTGTATAAATAAATTTTATTTACTATAATAAATATAATAATTTAATGTTATTGTCATGAATCTTGTTTATATTTTTCAATCTACAATAGTGCAAATAATATACTTAACTATGCATAATAAAATGCGGTTTTAAAAACGAAGTCTTTTAAAACACATTGACATTTTTTACATTATTGGGAAAAGCATATACCATGACTATTTGAAATAGAATAATGATATCATGACTCTCATCGTTTTGACTCCCATCATTTATTTCTTCAGGGGGTTTAATGTGGATCATTGATTAATATACCACTATATTTTTTTCTTTGAACGAATTAATGACCTACACTAAGTCACATCAGGAAGTAAATAATGAAAACTAAAATATGGGAGTCAAAATATAACTTTTCTTTAAAATATCGGAATTCTTCTTTGAAAAGTTGGAAGCCTATACCAACCAAGTTCCTAGAAGATAATAGGATGAAAACTAAGTTTAAAGGGAGCAACAAAGATTTGACATGGATCAAATCGTAAGTTCAATTGAGTAAAGAAGCTAAACTAAAATTAAATAAAGATAAAAGATAGAATTATAAGGTGATACAGTAAGTGCATGCATGAGAATATTATAGAAGAATATAATATAAAGTGGCGAAACAGGTCACATGGTTTTGGCTTCTAACATGTCTATAAATTGCGGTTCATCGAAGCCTGGGTTTCTCAAAAACACAGTTTTAGGTAAACAAGTGTAGTGTCGATGGAAACACCAAAAAAAGTCACAATCCAAAGTGCTCTTTGTCCTTCTCCTTCGAAGCCACCACAACCAAAACATTCAACCTCTCAGCCTGCAAAACCACCCACTATACAACAGATTTTCTCCAAAACACCACCAGAAAATCATGATTCTTAATTATCTCAGTAAACATGCATGCATGTTCTTCACCATCATCAATCTTATATTTCCATGTATAACGGTATCTTCACTTCTGTGCGTGATTGCTTCTTTTCTAAAAAAAATACTTAATTATCTCATATATATATGTATGTAATGCACCGGAAGAAGTTCCGTGTATGAATAAAGAATGTGTGTGTTTTGGTAAAATAAAAATAATAAGAATGTGAGTATGTTTATTTTGTTTCCTTCTCCTTTATGTTGTTTCTCGATTTTATGGTATCTTATTTCCTTACAGGTTTTATGGGCCAGAGATACTCAAAAACTCAGCCAAATATAAGAAATACACTCTTTGGCTCACAAACGATTAACAAGTAATCCTAGGAGATGACTTTTCATTGAAAGTTTAATTATAATAAATGTTCAGTTTTTAAAAATTTGTTTTTGTTTTCTTTGAATTTTAGTTTCAAAATAAATTTAATCTAGAACTTCTCTATCCCATTATAATTGTAGTATAAAAGTGTATTTTTGCGATGATGACAATATTGAAAACTACAATTGTCATAATGATAATATGATAGTAATTACAATATACCTTGGGTGATTTTAGAGGTGATTATGGAGCCTTGTGGCGTTCACAACAGAATTTAGATTCTTTGTTGAATTTTTTGGTACTGTTTTATTTCTATAATATACTGATTTTCACTAATTTTAATGTTTTAAAATATATTTAAAATAACAATACAGTATATTTTTAATACTTAATATATTTAAAATAACAATACAGTATATTTTTAATACTTAACAGAGAACAATACAAAAAAAAATCAGTAGAGAAATATTAATCAATTTTACAACATGATGACAGTAACAGCTATGAGAATAATCAATTTTTAATAATAAGGTAATTTATTATATGCTTGTTTTTTTACTTAATTAAACATTTTTAAAATATAGTTAAACTATACTTCTATCTTTCTTTTACTTCGAAAAGATAGATTTTCTTACAGTATAAAATTAATATTAGTATAAAATATATTGTGGATTTCTTAAAATAATAAACAATGGATGAAAACACAATGAGACCATGAATTGTGTTAGTTTCTCATCATATATTTTTTCCGTGGTTTAACCCTATCATACTTATCATACATTTTCTAATGGAAAGTAATAATGATTTACGAATTTGACTAATATAAATATATAATTTTTTATTGGATCTCTCTCTGTACTCCTCATTATTGACCTTTTTTACACTCAAATATTTTTTTTATCTCTTAGTATATAATGTTCTTATGTTCTATTACTTTATCTATTTCTACATGATCTGTCTCACATTTTAATATTTTCATTTATCTCACATTTTAATATTTTCACTTATCTCATATTTTAATATTTTTTGGCGGGATATTACATAATAAGGATATCAGAGAAGAATCGAATTAGGGATTTTAAACTGAAAATTACGTTTAATTTATTTCGTGAAATAAAAACACTAATCAAGCAGTTGCACAGTATTTTTATTACTTTTTTAAGATTTACAATAATACAATCTTTTATATATATATATATATATATATATATATATATATATATTATTTGATAATGAGTTTTTCCAAACTTTCGCAAGAAAACAAAAAGGTATGGATACAAAGGAAACTCTGATGGATAAAACTGAATACAAAAAGTTTTATACTGACAAATAACTATTTGAGAAGAGTACAAAATTCTCTTTCTTCTCCTTTCATTATTCCTTTTAATAACAGGAGGAACTTTTTCCCTTCCACCTGATGCAATAAATGCATGCAAATTCTTCACATTATTATGAGACATGATTCTCTAAGGTGAAGAAAGGGAAACGCATTGTTCTTATATGATTCTCGTAGCAATATATGACAATAAAATATTATAATCAAAAGTTATAATCTTTGTTTATCGTAATAAGATATTTTATTACTTACTCCAATCCATTTATACAATATGTACAGTATTATAGATACAATAATAATTCCAAAAGTCGTTCTTGATACATTGTAAGATTTTATTCTTATTCTATATTAAAAGTAATAGTTTACTATCCATTCAGTATAGTTTTATTTTAAAAAAAAAAATACATATGAAATGTGAGACTATGTATTTATAAGTATAAAATTGATTCGGTAAAATGAGATTTGTAATCAAAGACTAAACATCATGGATATGAAACTATGTTGACAATCCTCAATAACGGATAACGAAAAGTTGCAACAAATTTGATTAGACTCTTATACCATCTTAGAAAACAAATTTTAAACTTAAATTAACCTTTAACAATTAACTTGTAAGTCAAATTTTACACTCATTAATTAGGGTAATATCTTCAACAAGATTTCCTTCTTTCTTACTTTATATATAAGCTAAATTGATAAATTAGCTTCAAGACATCAAAAGGAATAGGTTTGCTTTAACAAACTTCAGATAATCTCAATAACAATACATATTAAACGTTTTGTACGAAAATAATTTGACTCTTTAATTAAAAAAATTACTATTTAAATGTTGTGTATAAAAGCAAAACATCTACAGTTATGGCACACTTTTATTTTTAGAGAAATGTTAATCGGTACTAGAGATGTCAAAAAAATTCATACTCGCGGGTATCTGCGGATAAAACCCGCAACGAGTAGAAAATGAATATTAAAAATGGATACCCGCTACCCGTGGGTACGGGTATTTTTGATACCCGCATGTTAACGGGGCGGGTATGGGTATCATAGTATCCGTACCCGTGGATACCCGTACCCGCTAAACTTACACTCCTTAATATTCTTCTATTTCCTTTCTTTGAAATTGGGTATATACATCAAACATAATATAAACAATGGCGTTTATGGTATGCTTGTTACCAAATGATGAAATCAAAATAAGAATACTTGGCACGTGACAATTGAGGTTTATTATTTGTTTATTTTTTAGAATCAATTGGAGAAAGTGAATTTGTTGATAAAAGCACTAATTAAAGAATTTCCATTGTGTTGAACGTCATTTATATTTACTTTTACAATTATTTGGATTTGTATCAACTTGAGTTTATTTGAAATTTATGACAGTGGTGTATTTTATTTTATTTTATTTGAATTTATGATTAAATATTTGTTTTTTAAATAATTTTGCAAACACCCGCGGATATCCGTGGATACCCACGGATATGAAAAAAATAGGTGGGTACCCGCATAATGGATACCTAACGGATATGGGTACGAGTACGGGATAAATATTTATCCAGCGGGTAGGGTACGGGGGTGCTACTACCCGTACCCTACCCGCCCCGTTGACATCCCTAATCAGTACCCTAAGATAATTTTTCAAAATATAATTAATGATCATTGATTTTATTATATTTATGTTAAAATTTGAAATAATTAATTTTATTAATTAAAATAATATAAATAAATGTACTTTTTAAGATATAATTAAGAAATAAATCATAAATTAATAATCAATAATATATCTTATAGTAATATTAATAATATAAATCAATATTGATTTTACTATATTTATGAATTTTTTTATTGTTGTAAATATTTTTAAATTTTATTAACATGAGTAGACCATCAGATTTTTTTTTTTTTCAAAATAACCATTTTACTGTTCAAGTACAATTTTTGTTCCCAAAAGATTAAATTGTCATCATGATTTTTCGAATGTTTACATTGTTAGCGGCTGAAATTATACTTTTAGAGAAATCAATTCTTAGCAACATTTTTTTCTAGTTTCATATATTTATATGTTTATTTATTTAAAATAACCAAGTTTATTAAAAATTTATAATTTTTTACAAACTCGCGTGAACATATTTAAGAAATATATTTAATTTAATATTTATAAATTAATTAAGAATAAAAATTTGAATAGTGATTATAAGAAATAAGATAAATTAAATATATTGTAATTATTATAATAGAAAAATTATCATAATAAACTATTGCAGTTATGATTAATTTTTTAAATTAATTTTAATAAATTTAAATTTATTTGATTACAATCATTTATGTAATGTATGTAATAAGTCAGAAAAAAAAATTAACTACAAAAATATTCACTTGCCAAATTTAATTAAAATCAATTCTCATAATTCATCTTATTCTTTACCATTTGTTTGACTAGACATCTATAACTAATTTTTTGTCAAAACTAAAAATTTTAGTACTAAGTAATTTATTTTTTCAAATTATTAACTTTAATTTAAATATCTAATAATTTCAATAAATAATTATTTAATTTGAATTTGAATTTAAACTTAAATTTAAATTTTATTTTTTTATAAAATTCTGTTAAGAAATTTTGTGTTTTGCTATATTTTAATTTATATAATTTTCTAAATAAAACCTTTTTTAATAAATTCTATACTTTTTTTATATTGTTTTCAAATAACTTTTTTTTTTTTGTAAACGAACATAAATGTTTCCTGTTCATATTACTAACTTTTAACTTTACATTAAATATTACATAATTTTACTTTTCTAACTTATTAAAATAAAATATTACATCAATTATTTTAATCAAATAAATATACATTTATCAAAATTAATTTTCAAAAACAACCACAATTATAATATTTTATTATGATATTTTTTCTATTATCATAATTATAATTTATTAAAATTATCTTATTTATTATAATCTTTCCTTAAATTTTTTTTATTAATTTATAAATATTAAATTAAATATGTTTTTCAAATTCATATTCGCATGACTTTATAAAAAATTATAAATTTTTAATAAAATAATTTATTATAAATAAATATACAAATCTATAGAATTATAAAAAAATAATAATATAATGACTTAAGATATAGAAGACATTGATATCACTCTCAACCCAAAACCTTAAGATGATGAATGTATGGACCTTCATCTTTTATGGTGCTCAAACTTTCTCATTTTTAGTCAATATGGAACTTAGACTCAGACTTGATTCTCAATGATTTCTCCTTCAAGTGTGAGTTCCTTCAATTGGCACTCTTCTCTCGAGCTAATTATCTCCTTTTCTGTACTATTGTTCATCTCAACGAAACACGCTTATCTGACTCACTATCAAAAATAATTTTGATACAGAAATTCATCTTAACCAGTCACCACACGAACCTAACTGTGATACGACTTGTTATTAGGTTCATAGATGAAGTATCACCGTATAAATACCGAATAAAAGTAAACCTGAGACTAATATGTCCATTCAAGTTAGCATCAATGTGCCCAAAATAAATATTAAGTTATAAGAAAATGTGTAGGATTTGTTCCATAGTTAGACCAGGTGGAGACAAAAGAAGGTGCGGTTTGGATAGAATATTATTTTATACGAATTTAGAAGTAAAACGAAAAAACATAGGGAAGGCGTTATGGACCGGCATATGCCTCTTTCTAGCCACCTTTTGAATTTAGAAACAGAACAATATTTATGATGCAAAGTGCAAGTTCCCACAATTATGCTCCTTCTTCCACACTTTGTCGATTAATGTTTAATTATTATTATTATAGTTACTTTAATTAAAATTCTTTTGTGGTTATATGAATGTTAAGAAAATTTCCAATATACTTCACATGTTGTTTTATATATACATAACATTGAAAAATATGATATGTGGTCTTTATTATATTATTATAGTTTAAATATGTTTGTTTTTTTATTTTTTCACTTTCAATGAAAATTAGAATAAATTTCTCTTTAACAATTTGGTCCAATTTAATCATCTCAACCAAATTTTATTAAATTTATTTAATGATTTAAATGCGTTTTATGATAGTTTCTCAATTAACATTAAAGAAAAAAAATATGTTAAATGTATACAACTCAAATACTATCATAAAAGCTTTTAAAATGTCAAATAAATTTTAATTTAAAAGAAACAAAATTGGACTAAAATTTTTACCGAGACTAATTTCAATTTTTACTAACAGATAAGGGACTAAAAACATATTTAATCTTATTATCATTAACCAACCTATACTCGATTTTGTCTTTATATCATAAATTTTGAGAAATTACAATTATTTAAAAAAACGTAATTTGTGATTTTTTTTCTTTTTTTTTCATTATTATTTTTTTTAGACAATTTTTTTTTTATTTTCAATAAATCATTTCTTAGTTCAATATGCCACGTCAATTTAAATTTTGGTTAAAGTATAAATAAATGATGCATATCTTACTTTATAAAACTAAATTATTTTTTAAAGTTAAATTAAACTTAAATTTAATCCATTTTCTAAAATAGTATTAGAATTATTAAGAACTCATTCTAGTGAAAAATAATTGAATTTATAATAAGAATATGAGATAAATATTAAACTTTTGTACTTTAGTCAAACAATTCCCATGGTTTTGTGGATAAGGTTTTGAAGAAAAAGCTAGAACACTAGATATGAGACATAATGAACTAAATAATGGAGCTTTGTTGGTAACAAAGGTAGGAAACTTTCTATGTACGCAATTACAGCTTTTATATGTTTGCTTTAGATGCTCACCAATAAAGCTTGTTTAATTACATCAGTTGATAAAATTAGAAAGCGAAAAGAATATACTAAAATTTGTTTCTGGCAAAAATTTTAAATTATTTTAATTTTCAAATTTAAAAATAGATGAATAAATACAGTATTTTAAATTTAAATACATTAAATTTTATATATTAAATATGTTTTAGATAATATTTAAGTTATTTACATTCGGTATGATTCGGTATGTTTCTGTTTGAATTATCTTTCGTAAAATATGTAAAAGATATTTAGTATAATTAAATTAAAATAATTATTTTTATTCATCTTTAAAATATAAAGACAAAAATATATAAAAGCTTAAAATAGAAATAAATTCTAATTTTGATCAAAATTTAAATGTTAAAAATATATTTAATCCGTTCAAATATCATATCTCCACTTTCTATTTATTTATTTATGGGTTAAATATATTTTTTGTCCCTTAACTTTCAGTCAATTTTGGAATTAACTTTGAATCAATTTAGTCATTTATCTTTCGAAATACATGGATTTAGTATTTTTAATCAAATTTTGTTAAATTTATTTAACATTTTAAGTATGTTTTATAATAATATTTGACTTAACATTAAAGCAAAAATGTGTCAAACAGTATAAACAACTCAAATACAATCCTAAAATGCATACGAAACATCAAATAAATCTAACAAAATTTGATTAAAATGACTAATTCTACGTATTTCGAAAGATAAAGGACTAAATTGGTCCAAAATTTTGAAATGGACTAATTCCAAAATTCACTGAAAGTTAAGAAATAAAAACATATTCAATTATTTATTTATCGAAGGATTATGTGCTGATTTTGTTAAAGGGTTATATTATTTATTGATTGATTGATGGATTATGTGCTTTTGTTAAAGGATTATATGCTGATTTTTTTGTAGTTCATCCATTGAAACCAATTTTGGAGACTAAGAAATTAAGTGGTTTGGTTGGGATGACTTCACTCTATAAAGGAAGTAATTGGTAATGATGTTTATGTCACAATGTAACTTTTTATTAACGTCATGCTCATTCAAAGCATCTGCAATTTAAAATACAATTATCTCGTTTTGAAAATTACGTAACTTTTTGTATGTCCTTTACACATTTAATTGGGATTTTGAAGATTGGATCGAAGGGTTCATGAACTCATTAACTGTTTCATTCACATAAGCTGATGTCATCAGTGTTCTGTTTAAATAAACTGGTTAAGTATCAGTTAATATGAACTATATAATTGATGAAAGATAAAAAAAATACAACGTTTCATACTAAGTATTAAACGCAACATATTTTCTTTTTACTTTAAAAATGAGAAATGTTCTAATATAATTTTTAAAATATAGGTTTTTTATTGTGAGTGAAATATTATGTACTGTGGAAAGTCAGTATTACAATATAATATTTGATTTGAATTTGTTATGTATAATTTTTGTTTAAGTATATTTTAAATGTTAAAAGACTAAATTTATGTTATATTGTTAGACCTTGGCGTTATATATAAAGTTATATAATATTAAATTTTTAATACTATCTAATAACCATATTGTCGGTAGTAGTATTTTATTAACATTAATTAACTGCGATTTATATAATAAACTCACTCTGAGAAAAAAAAACTATTAAATTGTAAAACAACTTCTTAATTTATAAATTCAATGGTGAATTCATATTTTGATATTTCTTAAATAAAATACATTCACTTAATTGAAAATAATAATATTTATTTTCATTATTTTATTTTTTTAATTAAAATTCTAATATATATTATTATAGTAGACTTAATTAATCTTTTTGATCTCAATTTTGGTTTAATAATTTAAATAAATATCCTTATTTTTGTTTGTGTCATAGTTTTTTAAAATTTGAGGTACCCATTGCGTTATAAATATGTTAGTGTTGTTTGAAATTTTTATTTTTCATTTTATTTATTTAAAAAAAAATTGTTCACATGTTAAGTATCAGACATGTCATGTGTTATTGTCAAAGTAAGTTCACTTAGCATTATTATTATCACGTGTTAGTATTAGTTCTAACAATTTTATTTTTATGGTTTAATTATGCCTTTGGTTCTCATTTTGGAGTCAAAATCTCAAAATGGTACCCAAATTTTTAAAAGTCTCAAAATGGTACTCTTTTTTGTTGAAACATCTCACGTTTGCCCTTGCCGTTAAGTCAACGTTGATGCTAGAAGGAATGCCACGTGTCAGTTCCTCGATTTTTTATTTTTTATTTTTGAATTTTTTTTTGAATTTTTATTTTATTTTATTTTTTGATTTTTTTAAAAAAAATCAAAAAATTGCCACGTGTCAAGCTGTCATCGTGCCACGTGGCAGTGCAGTGACACGTGTCAGTATTCCGCCACGTGTCATTTTGTTAGTCTCAATTTGGTCCCTTTATTTTAATTTGTCTCAATTTAGTCCCAATTTTTGTAAAAATGAGCAATTTTGTCCCTCTCCAAATTGAAATCAACTTTAATTTCTGTA